>Ga0268298_10007039_pt1 | contig 10065 bp, 7 predicted proteins | sample WWTPWeurt_MetaG_FD_194462 | JGI IMG/M metagenome (GOLD analysis project Ga0268298, IMG submission 194462) | Activated sludge microbial communities from WWTP in Nijmegen, Gelderland, Netherland - WWTP Weurt | ecosystem: Engineered > WWTP > Aerobic digester > Activated sludge | place: Netherlands... | reverse complement strand
ATGTCGCCAAGGCATATGGATTGGAACCTGCCAAGGTCCGCGAACTTGCCAATCAATTGCCGCATGCCTGGTGGGCACGCTTCGAAGAATCCGAGGAGGGTGAAGACCCACCTTCTCCATTTGCCGACCTGCGAACTGCTTATCCCACTCCACCATATCAGTCCATCTTCGATGACTCCGAAGCCATCTTGAAACTGCCACGTCATCTTTCCATGCACCCCGGTGGCGTGATCGTCGCACCTGGCGCACTAACAGACCTCGTGCCCGTCATGAACTCGGGTGGCAAGGGTGTTGTCATCACTCAACTCGATCTCGATTCCGTGGAAGCCCTGGGTTTGGTGAAGATCGATCTTTTGGGTATTCGTGGTCTCACTGTTGTTGGCGATGTAGCGGAATTTGTTCAGCACAGCCAACCCGAACAATACTCAACTCCTTTAGCTGTCCTAGATTCCACACCCACAACCGATGAAGCCACCTCCAATCGCATTGAAAAGGGCGAGACCATCGGTTGCTTCCAAATTGAAAGTCCGGGGATGCGTGGAACCTTGCGTGAGATCCATGCCCGCACGGAAGACGACATCATGGCAGCCCTGGCTTTGTATCGTCCCGGTCCACTGACCGGTGGACTCAAGGATGCCTTTGTGAGGCGTTTCAAGGGTGAGGAACCAGTACGACATCTTCATCCAGCGCTCGCTCCTTTGTTGGATGAGACCTTCGGGGTCATCCTGTATCAGGAACAGGTGCTGCGCATCGCCAATGAATTGGCAGGCTTTAGCCTCGCCGAAGCCGACCTACTGAGGCGTGCAATGAGTCATTTCGATCCGGGCAAGAAGATGCAGGAGTTGGAGAGAAAATTCGTCAACGAAGCGCAAGCCCGCAACAGTATTCCCAACGAGACCGGTGAACGCATCTGGGAGATGATGGCAGCCTTTGCTGGCTATGGGTTTCCCAAGGCGCATGCTGCCTCCTATGCCAGGATCGGCTGGCGCTCCGCCTGGTGCAAGCAATATTTTCCGGCAGAATTCATGGCGGCGGTGCTTGCCAATTGGGGTGGGTACTACAGCCAGCGGGTTTACTTGAGCGAAGCTAGGCGGCTGGGCTTGAAAGTCCGTCCCCCGCATGTGAATTATTCACGGCAGCAATTCTCTGTACAAAGGATGACCCGCTCGGAAGATCGTGCGCTCTTTATGGGTCTCGGGCAGGTCAAGGAATTGACGCAACGCATCATTCGAAGAATCATTCACCATGCGCCATTCACTTCCCTGGATGATTTCCTTTCACGTGTGGATCCACGCATTCAGGAAGCCGAACATCTCGCGAAGATCGGGGCATTGGATGGCTTTGGAAAAATTCCCGCCATTCTGAGTCGATTACAAACTGGCGGCTGGCAGAGGGATCAGATGAGTCTGTTTTCCTGGTCGGATACCAGTGGCGATGACTGGACTCTACAACAAAAGGTGGATGCCCAACTTGAAATTCTCGGTGCTAGTCTGGAAGCCCATCCTCTTGAACTCGTGCAAGAGAAACTCACCGGAACCATTTCCTCAATAGAAGCAGTAACAAAGATCGGGCGGCGTGTGACCGTTGCTGGCGTGCGCCAGACATCTCGTCGCAGTCGAACTGCCAAGGGAGATATGATGCTTTTCCTGACCCTTGAAGACCTGCAAGGGACCTTGGATATCATCATCTTCCCGGATGTGTACCGGGCTGCAACATCCTTCCTGGATTCGAATCTACCCTTGTTGATCACAGGGGTGATGGAGATGGACAAGGAACGTGGGGAACCGTATTTATGCGCGGAAAGGGTATTTTCATTAGGGAAATAAGGGAAAATACTTGACTCTAAGTAAAATATGTTATATTATTTATACGTATAACTTATTCGTATAAACCAGAAAGGTGTTATGGCTAATAAATCTCGCTCAACTCAAGCCGATATCGCCAAACTTGCAGGTGTTTCGCAAGCGATGGTTTCTTATGTTGTAAATAACAATCCAAATGTAAAAATTCCCGACGAGACTCGACAACGTATTCTGGATGCAATTAAGGAACTCGAATATGTCCCGAATGCCCTGGCAAGGGGATTACGTTCCGGACAAACCAAGACTATTGGTCTTGTAGTCCCGGACAACTCAAATCCTTTTTTTGCAGAGATGGCGCGAGTGATAGAAAACCTTGGGTTTGAAAATGGCTACAGCGTAATTTTGTGCAACTCAGATTACGAATTAGAAAAAGAAAACGCTTATGTGGATGTATTGCTCGCAAAACAAGCGGACGGTGTCATCTTCATCTCTTCCGGCGGAGATGAAGAGATCTCGCAGAAATTGCAGGAAAGCCATATCCCGTTTGTGATTGTGGATCGTGAAATTACAGGCTTTCAGACCGATGTAGTCAGGATGGATTACCAGTTAGGCGGATATCTTGCAACAAAATATCTTGTGGAATTGGGACATCAAGAAATCGGTTGTATTACAGGATCTCCCAGGTTTCTACCCAATGATCAGCGTTTGGATGGATATTATCAAGCGCTGGAGGAAGCTGGCATACCAATAAATCCTTCTTTGGTTGTGCAGGGAGATTTTCGGATTCAAGGCGGGAGCAATGCCATGAAGCATCTCTTGGGGCTACAAAATCCACCAACCGCAGTTTTTGCCTGTAATGACTTAATGGCTTTCGGAGCCATCCAGATAATCCGACAGTATGGTTTAAGTATCCCTAATGATATTTCCATTGTTGGATATGACGATATACCATTTGCGCAGGCAATGTACCCTTCTTTAACTACTGTCGCCCAACCTGTTCCAGATATTGCCCAAAGCACAATGACATCCTTATTGCGTCAGATGAAAAACAAAAATCCTTCCGGGAGACCTTCTGTTTCCAGACAAATTGTAATCCAGCCAAAACTGATCATACGGGAATCCACAGCTTCCAGGAGCAACAACAATGCAGGCTGATGTAGTAGTGATTGGAAGTTTAAATATGGATTTGGTCATCACGACGCAACGTGCTCCAGAGGCTGGAGAGACCTTATCAGGTATTGATTTCCATACTATTCCAGGTGGCAAGGGAGCCAATCAGGCTGTTGCGGCAGCAAAACTGGGTTGCACGGTGGCTATGGTTGGCAGGGTGGGGAGCGACGAATTTGGAAAAAAACTATTGGAAACACTATCCAACTGTGGGGTGGATATTTCAAATATTTCAAGAGATACGGAAGCTTCCACGGGCGTCGCAATGATCATGGTCGAATCCGATGGACAAAATAGAATTTTGCTTGTCCCTGGCGCAAATGACAAAGTCACTTCACTTGAGATGGTCGTTGTTGAAAATTTAATCGCCAAAGCCAAACTATTGATCATGCAAATGGAGATCCCATCCAGTTCGGTCTATCAAGCATTGGAACTGGCAAATTTTCATCACGTACCTGTCCTCCTAAACCTATCCCCTGCAGCCAGTTTGCCAGACGAAATGCTTCAAAAAGTTAAATATTTGGTTGTCAACGAAACCGAGTCATCTGCCCTGACAGGATTAAGTGTGGTGGATATTCAAACAGCAAAAACAGCAGCAGGTCTACTTCTTGAAAAAGGTACAAACACTGTGATTATTACGCTTGGTGACCTGGGCGCTGTCTATGCATCAAGTGAAGGTGTTTTTACAAGTCCCGCATATTTTGTAAAGTCTGTTGATACTACAGCCGCTGGCGATGCTTTTATTGGTGGATATGCATCTGCTGTTTTGGAAGGAAAACATGAACGGGAATGCATCCAATATGCCAATGCCGTGGGCGCTTTAACAACAACCAAACTTGGCGCACAAATTTCGTTACCGACAAAAGTTGAGTTGTTTGAATTTCTGGAAAACGCCCAAACTCGCCAGTAATTGATGCTGTTTTGAAAGGAGGTCGAACATAACGCAAAAACATAAATGGAAATGCAGGCTTCCACTTCCGTCCTGACAAGAGAGAAGGAAAACCTGCATACAACCTGTGCAGACAAAATCTGCACGGGGTCAGTGTAATGGAACATATATATCAAGTCAAGGAGAAGAATAAATGCGTAATTTAATCAAGATGATTACGATCTTTGTGCTTGCACTGAGCATGCTTTTGGCCGCATGCAGCCCCAAACCTCAGGCAACGCAATCCGCAGAAACGAGTGAACCAGAAGTGCCTACAGAAGCGGCCGTTACCGAAGCCCCGACCATTTCGGCATCAACCGATGAGCCGATCACTTTAACCTGGTTAATTTTGGAATTTTGGAACCCGGATAATGTGATTGCTGCTTACCAAAAAGAACATCCAAACGTCACGATCAAGGCGGAAAAGATCGGTTTTGCGGATTTGTTCCAGCAAAACCAAATCCGGCTAGGTGCCGGAGACGACTCGCTGGATATCGTCAGTGTGGATGCACCTTTGGTTGCGTCCTATGGAGCACGAGGTTGGCTGTATCCACTCAATAGTACATTCAGCTCAGAAGAAATAGATACATGGGTTCCGGGTGCAGTGGAAGCCGGCACCTATAATGAACAATTTCTAGCTGCCCCCCAACACACGTCCACACAATTGCTTTTCTACAACAAGGATATGCTCGAAGCCGCAGGCATCACCCCACCTGGCGAAGATGAACGCTGGACCTGGGAACAGGTGGCAGCCAATGCTCAACAGCTGACTCATGATGATGTCTATGGCTTCACCTGGGAACAAACCACTGCTGCCTATCAATTATTACCACTACCGCTTTCGCTGGGAGGCAATGCCATTGGTCCAGATGGGTTTACCGTGGACGGCGTTGTTAACTCCGAGGAATGGGTCAATGCATTTACTTTTTATGGAGATGCTTTCAACTCCTTGGGATATGCACCAAAGAGCGATACGCCAGCCAATGAGATGTTCAAGAATGGCAAGCTGGCAATGTTTGTCGGGGGCTCGTGGAATAATCTTGTGTTCTCCTGGGGACCGCCGGAATTCAATTGGGGTGTATCACGTTTCCCCTACTTTGAAGAAGGTGAAACCGTCATCCCAACAGGTGGTTGGCACTTTGGTGTCAATGCAAACAGTGCCCACCCGGAAGCAGCCGCGGAGTTCGTTCGTTGGTTGAGCGCGGGAGAAGGCGCCGACATTTGGTGGGGTGCAGACAGCTATGATATGCCTGCTCAAAAGAGCATCATTGAATCATTCAGCACATTGCCCGAATTCCAGACCCCGCCACTTTATTTCATGCAAGTGGCTGCCAGGGAAGCAACAGTCAATCCGGTACCGCGCCCGGTGACTCCTGGCTACCTGGAATATGAGCAGTTGTTGAACGCTGCATTTAATGATATTCGTAATGGTGCGGATCCCAAACAAGCCCTCGACACAGCTGCACAACGAATTGCACAAGAAATGGCAAAATACCAAAAGTAAGTAAATAAACAGGCAGGATACAACGAGTATCCTGCCTGTTTTCCTTGGAGAATCATCCGATGCTTGTAAAAAGGGAAAGATGGACACCCTACTTGTTCATATTGCCTGCACTTCTGATCCTTGGAGTATTTCGTTTTTGGCCAATTGTCATTGGTTTAAGTGAGAGCTTTTACTCCATTTCTTTTCTGCAGGGTGGTGCAAAGGTTTTTACTGGATTGGATAATTATAAAAGCCTACTAGGGGACCCGGTTTTTATCAAATCCGTACAAGTTTCTGTGCTGTTTAATTTAATCATCAACCCACTACAAATCCTTTTGTCACTTGGTTTGGCTTTTTTAGTGAATCAACGAGTTCGTGGGGTGGAATTTTTCAGGAGTATTTATCTAATTCCAGTGGCCATTTCCATCAATGTATCATCACTATTATGGAAACTAATTCTGGATGATAGCGGGATGGCGAATGGGATCCTATCCCTGTTTGAAATAGGAAAACAACCATTTCTGGACTCCACCAGCCAGGCGTTGTGGTCCATTATTGGGATCGCCTCCTGGATCGGGGTGCCTTTCTGGATGTTATTCCTTCTGGCGGGTCTACAGGGCATCCCTGCCCAAATTTATGAAGCAGCCGAGATGGATGGCGCAAACGGAATGACAAAGTTATTTCGCGTCACCCTTCCTCTGATGCGAAATTCAATTGGCTTCGTACTGATCGCAGATACCATATCCAATTTTCTGCTGTTTGTTCCAGTCTATATGTTAACCCAGGGTGGTCCGGAGCTTTCAACCAATCTGGTCATGTATGAAGCATATCGACGTGGAATGATCTATGGAGATTTCGGTACCTCGGCAGCAATGGTGATGATGCAATTATGCATCGTAATCTTTGTCGTATTAATCCAGTCCTACCTATTTCGAGAAAAATAAGACAGGTTGATCATGTCATATCAAAACAAATCGTCCAGTCGGATTTATCCAGTCATCACCTACCTGGTGTTGTTTGGGGTATTTATCCTGGTAGTTTCACCTCTTCAATGGGCAATTGCTTCCTCTTTTTCTCAAAACGACCTGATATTCAGGAATGTCTTTCCGTTTTCGTGGAAGGCATTTGTCCCCAGTCAATTCACTATGGAAGCCTATCAGGCTCTCTTTACCCAAAGGGACTTTGGGCTGGTGTTACGTAATACATTTATTCTTTCTATTGGGACAGTACTGTTGAGTGGACTTATCAATCTTCTGGCAGGATTTGCTTTTGCAACATTTGATTTTAATGGAAAGAATCTGCTTTTTGGATTGGTCTTGTTTACCTTTATGGTGCCTATTGAAGTAACCATCATCCCCCAATACCTTCAGATGAAAAACCTCGGATGGATCAATACGTGGCAGGGCTTGTTCATTCCTGGACTTGCCAATAGCATGGTGATCTTCCTTTTCCGCCAATTCTTTTCAGAGATTCCAAAAGATCTGCTGGATGCAGCCAGAGTAGATGGCGCTTCCTGGCTGAAAATTCTCTTTTCGATTGTCGTTCCTATTTCCAAACCAGTCCTAATCGGTGCCGGCATGGTTCTTTTCATATCCACATGGAACTCATTTTTCTGGCCACTGGTAGTTGCTCCAAGCCCTGAATTTCGTGTAATTCAGGTGGCAATTTCATTAACTGTCGAACAACGTCAGACGATATGGAATGAATTGTTTGCAGGATCCTTGTTGGCGGCGATTGTCCCCATTTTAATTGTGCTCCCCTTGCAACAGTATTATGTAAACAGCATTGCTTCCACAGGTATCAAAGAATGAACAACAATCAACCTCCAAAAAGAATTCCAGTCATACTTGATACGGATATTGGGACGGACATAGATGATACATGGGCATTGGCATTTCTCTTAAGATGCCCGGAGCTTGATATCAAACTAATTACGACTGCAACTGGAAACACTCACGAACGAGCCAGGATTGTTGCAAAGTTTCTTGAAGCTGCGGGAAGGACGGATATTCCCATTGGAATTGGGATCCCTCTGGAGGGCTCTCCCTGCTATCAGAGTGAATGGGTTAAGGGTTATGATTTTGAAAAATATCCAGGAAAAATCCTGGCTAACGGCATTCAGGCGATTATAGATTCGATTAATACATCATCCGAGGAAACTGTAGTATTGGGGATCGCCCCTTTGCCCAATCTCGCGGCGGTCCTCATGCAGGACCCTTCAATTGTTAACAGATCTCGATTTATCGGAATGTTTGGGAGCATCCATAAAGGGTATTTTGGCAGCGGTGATGTTGCCGCTGAATATAACGTCAAACTGTATCCATATTCATGTCGGGAAGTCTTCTCTTCACAATGGAATAAAACGATAACGCCCCTGGATACCTGCGGGATTGTTCAGTTAAAAGGGGAGAAGTATCAGAGTATTCGGGGCAGTAACGATGTGTTAGTTCAAGCCATCATGGAAAACTATGATTGCTGGACCAAATACAATAAAAATCCTTTGTATAATGGTTTCGATCCGCAAACGGAAAGTTCAATATTATATGACCTTGTACCGATTTATTTGGCTTTCTCAAGTTCATTTCTGAATGTAAGTGAACTTGGAATAACAGTTACTGATGATGGGTATACGATTATCAATGAACAAGGCGGCAAAATTCATTGTGCATTAACCTGGCACGATTTACAGGCATTTGAGAATCTTGTTGTATCACGAATAACTGGCTGTTGAAAAGCTCATTCAGTTTCCAGACTTCCTAAAATCAATCATGTTTGTATTCAAGTCTTGGGTTGAGTGCCCAGCGTGTTAATCCTTCAATAGCACTCTGATCCAGATACCGAATCCGTAACCCAAAGCCGGCACATAATCCCACAAGTCCTTCCCACCAGGCAATTCCCTCATCACCGGGCAATACAAATTCCAATACAGTTCGCCGCACAAAGGGAAGCGGATATTCCTGCACGGCAAGGGATAAACCTTGATGCAGAATATCCAAGCCCTCTGTAACAGGCGTGTTCCATCGTTGAACCTGTTGCTGGAACTCCAACCTTGGCTCTGGGTCAGGCCAGAACAGTTGCAGGAGTCGTAGAGTCCAGCCTGGTTGGATCGAAGACAACATTGCCTGGTATGCCTCCTGCGGTCGCACATCCGGACGATCCGGGTCGGCGTACACTTCGGCAAACAAGCGCTTCGTATCATCTTCACCCATCAAAGCCGAGTGATTGCCGACCTGTGTAAAGCCTTTTGCTAGTACGAATGTGCGCGTTGACCCAATGGTTTGATCTGCCATTACAGCGCTCCCTTGAAGTTGGATTCAGGAATGTTCAAGTCATTGGCACGAAATCCCGGTCGCATGGGGCGATTGCCGGTCGGCACCAGGCCCTTGCCAGGTTCAAACTTGAACAACGGGGAAAACGAAGGGCGCGCGGCGGTACGTTCCACAATCGTGGAGACCTCCACGATCTCACGCACGATCTGTCCATGCTGGGGGTTACGTTCGATATATACCGCTGCTGTCACGGCTTCCGCAAAGGACTGCGCGATCTGGATTTCGGACATGCGCGCTGCATCCGGATGCGCCTGCACCACTTGCAGGAAACGTGGCCAGACATGTTCGGCGCTGGTGGCATGGATGGTAAAAGCAGAATGTCCATGTCCGGTCGCTGCTGCGCGAATGAGTTCCCATGCTTCCGCGCCACGTGCTTCGCCGATCACCACACCATGTGGACGCGACCGCAACGCTGAACGGATCAGGTCATACATAGTGACTGGCGGTGGACCACCACGAATTTCAGGACGGGTCACGGTGTAAATGATGTTGCCCGTGTCCGCTTTCCCATCGCCGTTCCAGCCGTTCAAAATAATTTCATTACTGTCCTCTACAATGAACAAGCGGATCGCACCACGGGGGTAATAATCCAGCATCTCTTGAAGAATGCGCTGCCCCACAAAAGTCTTTCCAGAACCGGTTGTGCCGGCAATGACCAACGTGCCACCATGCACCATGACGCTCAATAAATAATTTGCAGCTTCGGGCGTAAGGATGCCATTACCACGTGGAAAATCTTTCGGATCGAATTTGGGACGAGGCACAGGCGGGAGTCGGTTCTGACACAGCAATGCCAGACTGCCTTGCGTTAGATCGGAGGCGGTTCGGTAATTGGAGACGCGCAAGGTGATCGTATCGCCATAAGGTGAGGCAGGTGGCATAACATAATTGATACGCACACCCTTACGCCGAACCGTTCCATCCACAAGCGGAACCATGACCTGCAACATGGCATCCGCAATCGGGTAATCCGGTGTCGGCGCTCTTTGCCCTGCCCGGTCGATCATGACGCGCAGTGCATCACCAATGCCATCCGGCGCAGCTCCGGCATGTTCCCAGCCGTTTGAAGTCGTGTACACATAGATATGTCCCAGGTTGATGGCGATGTCTTCGATGTCCGAGCGAGCGATGAGTTCCAATAAGGGACCCATGCCGGAGAGTTCACCGATCAAACGCAGGATGTATTCCTTGGGCAGGGCAACACCAGCATCAACCGCACGAACACTTATTTCTTCAAAGACCTGACGTGCCATCGCCTCGATCTCTGTGGAGGTCATGCTTTTTTGTAGAGACTCAATCGCCTTCTTTGCACGTCCCTCCTCAGCAAGAATATTCCACCAGCGTTCCATCTCATCC
>Ga0268298_10007038_pt1 | contig 10065 bp, 8 predicted proteins | sample WWTPWeurt_MetaG_FD_194462 | JGI IMG/M metagenome (GOLD analysis project Ga0268298, IMG submission 194462) | Activated sludge microbial communities from WWTP in Nijmegen, Gelderland, Netherland - WWTP Weurt | ecosystem: Engineered > WWTP > Aerobic digester > Activated sludge | place: Netherlands... | reverse complement strand
AGGCATCGAGAAGGGCTTCTTCATGAAAGAAATCGCCGACTCCGCCTACCGTTTCGAGCAGAAGATGCAATCCGGCGACCGCACCTTTGTTGGTCTGACCGGCTTCAAAGAAGAGGCACCCGGCTCCAAAATCGAGATTCTCAAAATTGGCGGCGAATATGAAGCCCGTCAGAGAGAACGCATAAAATCCATCAAGGAACGTCGCGATCAAGAGAAAGTGACGAACACTCTGGAAGCTCTCAAGACAGCCATGAGAACTGGAGAGAATGCCTTCCCTCATTTGATTGAAGCGGTTGAATCCTATGCCACTCTGGGCGAAATTTGTGATGCCATGAGAGAGGTATGGGGAGCCTACAGAGAGACGGCGGTGCTCTAGTCAGCTCGGCCGGTCTCAAACCTGGACAACTAAGTTCCCGAATCAAGGACTTGCGCGTGGTGAATACTAAGCTGTCAGTCTCATTAGCCGGTAGCCTTCTTTGCCTGGCACTTTCTGTAAACTTGCCGGTCTTTGCCGGTAAGTTGGAGGACGCCGTCAAACTGTACAACAACAGGCAGTACCGGGAAGCCTTGCCCCTCCTGGAGGCACAGGTCAAGGCCAATCCTGCGGATGCCTACGCCGCTTACTATGCAGCCCTTGCCTATCAGCAACTGGGTAATATGAATTCGGCCAGGTACTATTACAAGATAGTGGCCACAGTCAGCCCCACAAGCCAGATCGGCGGCTATGCCAAGACAATACTTTCCAAAATCGATCCCAGTTTCGTCGGCAGCGCCTCCTCTTCCGCTTCACGGGAAAGCACCAGTCTCGGCAGTACCAGAGCCGCTACAGTCTCCAGCACTACGGCTATCGATCCACGTTTGCCTAAAGAATGCGATGTGCGCTGTCGCAAGGAGCGTGGTTCGGTGGTGGTGACACCGACTTTGAATGGCAGACCCATAGACATGGTCTTTGACACAGGCGCTCCGGGAATTGTACTTGGCAAAGACCAACTGGAAAGTCTCGGCATTAAGGCTCCCAGTGGACAACCGGCTGGAGTTACCGGTGGTTCCTCCAACACCAATGAAATTAAGTACTGGGAAATGATGGCCACAGTTAAACTTGGCCCCATCGAGAAAGAAATGCCCATTGAGATTCTCGAAACAAACGATTCTCAGCCCCTTTTCGGACAAACATTCTTCAAGGAATTTGATTACACCATTGACCAGGGTGGAGGCAGTATTCACTTCCGGCAGAAAGGTCTGGGCAGCGCCGGGAAAGACAGAAATGCCTACAGCGTGCCTTTTGAGTTTCGCAAGGCCGGCAATAGAATTATCGTCACGGTTGAAATAAACGGACGGCCCGGCAAAGCCATGTTTGATACCGGCAATAGTGCCAATGCCATTTGCTTTACTTCCGATAAGCAGGCTCGCAAATTCGGAGTCACCATTCCTGAAGACGCGAGAATTTCATATCACTCAGGGGTCTCAGGGCGGGGGCAGGTCAGAATTTTCACCGTCGGTCATGTGCGCATGGGACCCATCGATGAGAGTAATGTGGAATGTTCAGTCAATCAAGATGGTGACGACGACGATTTACCGCTGCTTGGCGAGCCGTTCTGGAAAAACTATCAATACACCATCGACATGAATACCAAGCAAATTCACTTCGTGAGACGCTAGGTACCCAATGAAAAAGCGAACCGGGGCGTTGGAACTGCTTATGCTCACAGGCTGCCTGGCAGGCTTTACCGGTCTTGAAGCAGCTCTGGCCCAGGGCGGCACATTCAGCTTACAGCAAGGTCAGACGGCGGTCACCCAGGATAGGAATTTGCAGTATGGAGTGCAGTGCCTGCACTCCGGTCGCTTCCGGGATGCCCAATACTACCTGGAGATTTACACAAAGCGTGTGCCGACGGACTGGCAGGCCCAGTACTATCTGGCTCTGAGCCGAGAAAAGCTTGGTAAGAAAGAAGAAGCCGGCAACCTGTACAAGGAAATTGCCATCAACTGCCTGGAAAAGCCGCTCGGCTTGAGTGCCGTAACTGCGCTCAAGCACATAGACCCTGACTGGGTAACGGCCAATATTGCCATGGTAAAGAAGATCGGCAACGTCACCGTACCTGTGAAAGAAAAAGCTTCCCCGCTCAGACCTACTCACTCTTCCTCGACCGCAAAGACACCGCCCTCGCAAGGTCTGCCTAGAGAAACAAGGGTGCATTTCGAGCCCGGTGCAAGGGGCATCAAACTGAAGGCGGAAATAAACGGACGACCGGTGGACATGCTCTTTGACACCGGCGCGGCCGGTGTCAGTCTCAGTAAGGAGCAACTATCGGATTTGGGTATTAGACCGCCGGAAGGTCCGCACTTAGGTTTAACCGGCGGCTCCGCCAATGATTCATCGATAAAATACTGGCGCATGAAAGCCGACGTCAAAATAGGCAATATTATGCGCAAAGATACTGAAATAACCGTGCTCGAATCAAATGCCGATATGCCGCTTCTGGGGCAGTCCTTCTTCAAAGACTTCGACTACACCATCGATCAAAACGCCGGCAACATCGAATTCAAATTAAAGGCCAGCCCCGATCCACTGAATCGCGCCGCTTATCAAGTGCCTTTCGAGTTCAGCGAAAGGGGCAATCGTATCCTCGTCATGCTGGAAGTAAACGAGCAACTGGTGAAAGTCATATTCGATACGGGCAACACGGCATCAGCACTTTCCTTCAGTGGACAGGCCCAGCTCAAAGAAGCCGGCATCACCCTGCCCACCGACTTAAAAACCACAAGCATGCGCGGCGTCAGCGGTTCCGGATATTGTAAGGTCTTCACCATTCACAAGTTGCGCCTCGGTCCCATTGAAAGACAGGACGTAGAGGCAACGGTGAATGAGCGAGAATCAGCACTGGAGGCACCACTTTTGGGTCAACCCTTCTGGGCCGACTGGCAATACACCATAGACATGAAGCGCAAAATGATTGAATTCGTGCGCCGCAAATAGAGCTATTTGATCAACTGCATAGACGATAAAGCCAGCACGCCCACGCCGAAGATCAGTCGATAAATGACGAAGATCCAGGAGCTGTGCTGCTGCAGGTAGCGAATCAACCAGGCAATGGCCAGATAACTGACAATGGTGGAAGATAGAAGTCCGGCCACCAGGCTGCCTATGCCTTCACCGCTCAAGCCGGTTTCAAACATGCTTTTCAACTCCAGCATGCCGGAGAGAAAAATTGCCGGCACCCCGAGCAGGAAGCTAAACCTGGCAGCATCAGCTCGTTTCAAGCCTATCAGCATGGCCACAGTAAGGGTTGAACCGCTGCGGGAGCAACCGGGGATAAGAGCCATAGCCTGGCCAAGCCCTACTAGAAGTCCGTCTCTGACGCCCATTTGATCCAGCACGCGCGTATGCTTACCCAGTTTTTCGGCGGCGATCAAAGCCAGTCCCATAAAAATGGCAGCGCAGCCTATTACCGTAAGAGAGCGAAAAGGTCCGTCATTTTGTTCGAGCAGATGCTTGAGCAGCAGCCCCACAACACAAACCGGCATGGTGCCGATGATAATGGCTCCGGCCAGACGCAAATCGCGGCTGCCAAAATCCTTTTCTTTCAACGCCTTAAGAGAGCCGAAGGCAATTTGAAAGATATCTTTGTAGAAGTAGGCCAGAACAGCAATCAAAGAACCAAGCTGAATGACGGCGCTGTAAGCCACACCGGGATCTTGCCAGTGCAAGAGAGAAGGCACCACGCGCAAATGGGCGGTGGAGCTTATGGGCAAAAACTCGGTCAATCCCTGCACTATACCAAGCACTATGGCTTCTACCAGAGATATGGAGCCGGCGGCGGCATTTATATGTTCTTCCAAAGCTTCTACCAGAGAGGGACTGACTTATGTTAGCACCCGGCAGTCAACCTCATAAGAGAGAGGAAACGGCTCAGACACTATCTTTCAGCTCGGCAATAGAGGCCCGGTAGATATCCGATTTACCGATAGAAAAGTATTCAGCGGCTAATGCTGCCGCTTTTGACAATTTAAGCCCGTGGGCCAGGTTTCGCTTCACATGTTCTAAAACTTCCTGCCTCTGACTCTCTACGGCCTGCCAGTCGCTGTAGTCGGTGCTGGAAGCGGATGCCCCTTCAAGCACGAGCACCAACTCGCCGCGGGGCTCAAGCTCTTCATATTTGGCAGAAAGCTCCGAAAGCGGCAGGCGCACGAACTCCTCATAGAACTTGGTCAGTTCTCTAGCCAGACAGGCGCGCCGGTCTCCCAGTACCTGCAACATGAGCTTCAAGGTCGTTGCCAGTTTGTGGGGAGATACATAGAAGACCAGAGTACGCGTTTCGCCTTTCAATCTGGCCAGTTTCTCAATAATAAGGCTCTCTTTGTCGGGCAGAAAGCCCTCAAAGGCAAAAGAGGAAAGGTCGAAGCCGCTCGCCACAAGCGCCAGGACAAAGGCCGTGGGACCAGCGATGGGGATTATCTCCATATTAAGCTCGATAGCCTTTTGAATGAGAGGCTCCCCTGGATCACTAATCAAGGGCATACCGGCATCACTTAAAAGCCCCACCGAGGCATTGTCGGATGCAGCCTTTTCAAGGGCCCGTAAGCGCTCATGCTCATTGTGTCTGTGGCAACTCAACATGGGCACGCTCAAGCCCAGGTGGTTGAGCAGTTTGACGCTTACTCTCGTATCTTCAACAAATATCAGGCTGCAACCTCTTAGAGCATTAATTACCCTCTGAGATATATCTTCCAGATTTCCTATCGGCGTGCCGATTATGAACAACTTTCCCGACAACTTGATAACTCCCCTTAGCCTTTCTGTAGAAAACCTTGCCAAGGCTGAAACGCAACACATCTGGCACGTTAGAGCATTTTATCTTTCAATCGGCTTAAGGAGTTCCCCCCTGACAAGAAGAGTTTTCTACAGGTTTTCTACACCTGTGTGTAATTTAATTGGCTAACTTAAGCTTAAAACCTTGCTTGCGAAAAGGATTGTCGCTCCCATCGATTAAAAGAGCCTTTACAAATTTCGAGACGCCTCTCATATGATTAAAAACGGCTCCAGGTGCGGATAACACCAATTCGCAGGTACAACTCTGGCTCTCTAAGCGGCTTTCCATAGTTTTCAATATCGTGGAAAAGTTTTTGGCAGCCCAATTGGCTCAAAAACAAGTAACAGACAAAATCCCGATTAATAAGAAACAGGCATAAGCGTATATACGAAAGGCCGGGGCAGTGCAAGGCCTTCCGGACATATAAGAAGGCAAGTATGGCAACGCTGCTTGAGACTGTATATCATCTGGATGGCTTGTCTTTTTGAGGTCAGTAGGCTCCAACTATAGACAGCTGCAATCAGTCGGCAAGTCGACTTCTGATAAATAGGAAGTGCAACCATTCAAGTTCCACCACGCCATTCCCTGCCGCAAAATCAAGTGAGGGCCATGCTTCTCGCCCTGGTGCTGGCCCCCTTCTGGTTAGCAGGCACAAGCGCCCCCACTCTTGCCGCCGGTCCAAGCCCCATAAAACGCGCGCGGGAAGTCGGTGCCGGTCAGATAGCTAGAGCCCGGGCCGCACTGTCGGAGAAACCACCCTTTGTAATCCGCGACAAGTGGGCCGTTTTGGTGGGAGTATCTCGCTACAACGATCCATCTATAAATGGCAGTGCCTCTGCGGCCAGGAATGTGCTCACCCTCACCAAGACTTTGATAGATCCCGAATGCGGACGCTTCGCCCCGGATCACGTACTTGTAGTTACGGACGGTCATGCCACCAAGGAGAGCCTGGCCCGCGCCACTTATCAGGACTGGCTAATCAAAAAAGCTCTGCCCTCCCATCTGATTCTCATCTATTTAGCTCTCAAACTAACTGCCAGCGATGACGGCACTGATCTATTGCTATTGCCTGCCGATGCCAGTTTGAAAGACAAAGAGCTGACCTCGGTGTCACTGAGCGGCATGCTGCAAGAAATCAAACGCCGCACCCAGAGCAAAAACATAGTGCTGCTTCTAGATGCCACCACCCAGGACGGCAAGTCTGCCGCTGCCCAGCTAGCCACCATTGCCAGGCAAACCGGCATCACTTTGCTTAGCGCCGACGCCGGTCTGGCAGCGTCCGCCAACGATGACTTCAGTAAAAACTCGCTCTTCGCCCTTTATTTGAGCGAAGGCATCAAAACCGGTGCCGGTCAGATGCCCATCGAAAGCATCGCCGGCTATCTCTCGGAAGTAATAGCGAAGGCTCCGCCTGCCCAGAAGCTCTTACAGAAACCGCTTTACCTGGCCGGGGAAGAACCGGAGTTGGTCAAGCAGCCCCTCGGTCTCAAAATCAAGCTTCCCTTTGATCCCAAAAACGTCAAAGTGGGGCATCCCCTCGATACCCTGGCCGAGAAAAGACCAGACCTGGCAGCGGGGCTGAGCGCGAACTTCAAAGCCCCCCTGGAAGATAAGAGACAACCGCAAACCCTTCAGGAACTGGACCGCAAGAAGGAAGAAGCCGAGGCCGCAGCCGACAACGACGATGACGATGACGCCGGGGCCGAGCAGGTGGACTTCGAAGGCTATATGAAAGATATGAAGAAGTCCATACAAGCCAAGTGGCAGCCACCCAAAGGTATCGCTCAAAAGACAATAGTGGCCGTTTTCTCTATACAAAGGAACGGCAATATTGTGGAAGCCGACATTGTAGAGAGCTCGGGGGACGCAGGCATCGACCAGGCCGCCATGAAAGCCCTCAAGGACGCCTCCCCCCTCGCTCCACTGCCCAAAGGCGCCCCCGCCCATGTGCAGGTGCGCTACAAGTTCGACTGGAAAGTGAGTCAGTAACAGCCCGGGTTGTCAAGTGCCGCAGTCTGACACATCCCTCCCGCGGCAGATAAAATACGCCACGCCGACTCCCGTAAATTCAGGGTTTCCAGGCTTATCTCCGGGCGCCTACGTAGAAACCACATTGACGATCGCATTAACGAAGCGTAATCTCAATAACAGGTGAACTGCACCTAACAAAAACCAGTTACTAAAAACCAAAACAAAATCCCCAAAACAAGACCACTGGTCTTCTACTTCTATAAGGCGAAGGATTCAAATCATGGCACGTGATATTGACGACGAAAAACCAGTTCAAAAGATAGAGCAGGCTCAACCACAGGCTGAAAAGCATGAGCCCCTCAACTTACTCGACCTGACTCAGGCCGGCGCCGACCAGAGCCTTGCCAAGAACTCCGACAAATCGCGTGAGATTCCCAATGCCGTGCAAGAGCATGTGGCAGGGCTCAGCGAAAACATGAACAAGTACATGGAAAAACTCCAGGGCGCCACCCCCGAAGATATGGCTTACTACAAGCAAGGGCTGAAGGACACCCTGGCCTACATGAGCGATCCCGAAAGCAAATGGTGCGGTGGCGGTGCCTACAACAAAGACCAGGTGCATCAACTGAGCAAGGCCCTCGATAAGAGCTAAGCAGAACAACAGCATTTCAAAGAGAGAGCCGCCCTGGCGGCTCTCTTTTCTTTAACCAGAGTTTATTAAGCTCTTGAAAAACTACAGGGCTGCTTTTCCTGGCATAAAGGATGCATATGCTACTATGACATGCGTATTGTCATTTCAAGGAATTGGCGGAAAACAGTCGTGCCTAACATCAAGTCAGCAATTAAGAGAGTCGAAGTAGCAGAGCGTAATCGCGATCGCAATCGTTTCTGGAAATCAAACATCCGCACCGCCAGCAATCGTGTGGAAGAGAATTTGGATGAAGGCAAGGCTACCGAAGCTGCTGATGCCATCAAAAAAGTCTTCTCTGTCATTGACAGAGCGGTGACCAAAGGCGTTCTGCACAAAAACACTGCAGCCAGACGCAAAGCCAGATTGTATGCGCGCCTTGTTAAAGCCGGCGCCAAGAAGTAAGAAGCAAGCAAAATCTTATGAAAGTGACAGACGGAGAGCTATTCCGTCTGTTTCTTTTTGTCTGGATACAGGCTATAGTTTAGCTGTTTTGTCCTTATTCCCTACAAAAGCCGGTCCCTATGCCGTTTGTAGCGATATTAGATATAAGCCCTATATGTAAGTTAGAACCGTCGGTAAAGGCAGTGGCAGCACGGAATCAGTCCTGAAGGAGAAGCTAAGTCTTGGAACTCAATGTAAACGTCAAAACAGCTTTCCTCGAAGGCATCAGCACCACGGCTAAACCAGACCAGGCTCGGAGATCTATGAATTTGAAAGACCTCAAGGGAAGCGTGCACTTCGCCGGCATAGGCGGTATCGGCATGTCGGCCCTGGCTAGAATTCTTCTCAACAGGGGCTACAACGTCTCCGGTTCCGATAAACAAGAAAGCCCCATCACCGATGAATTGAAGGCTCTGGGAGCAAGGATTTGCATCGGTCACCAGAAAGAAAACATGGAAGGCGCCGGCGCCCTCATTATTTCCACGGCTATAGTAGACGGCAATCCCGAGCTTGCCGCAGCCCGAGAGAAGAACCTACCCATTTATCACCGCTCAGATATGCTCAACTATCTGGCGCGCGAAGACAAACTCATTTCCGTCACCGGCACCCACGGCAAAACCACTACCACAGCCCTTGTGGGCCAGGTCTTACTGGAATGCGGGCTCGATCCTTCCATCGTCGTAGGCGGTATCTTTCACCATATCGGCGCCAACTCCCGCACCGGCAAGGGCGGTTACTTCGTAGCTGAGTCTGATGAATCGGACGGCACCCATGTTAAGTCTCACTCTTTCGCTTCCGTGATCACCAATATCGAACCGGACCACCTGGAAAACTATCCGGGCGGCATGAAAGAAATACTTGCTTCCATGGAAACCTTTGTTACCAATACTGAAGCCTTCTGCCTGGTCTGCACCGATGATGGTGGCGTCAAGCAATTACTTTCGGGTCTTTCCGAAGACAACTTGAAGAAGATTGTCAGCTACGGCAAGTACAAAGAAGGCGTCGCGCCGGGCGAACTGCCTAACTACAGCTTCAAGAGCCTGCCTGGCTTCGACATGCTCGTTTTCAAAGGCGGCAAAGAACTGGGCAAAGTCAGCCTGAGAGTACCGGGCGACCATAACCGCTACAATGCCACCGCCGCCATAGCTCTGGCCATGGAACTAGACAAGAGCTTTAGCGACGCCGCCAGAGCGATTTCAGAATTCAGAGGCGTCGACAGGCGTTTTCAACTTATCGGTCAGGTAGGCGATCTACTGGTGGTGGACGATTACGCTCACCATCCCACGGAAGTGGCCGCCCTCCTGAAAGCCGCTCAGGAATTCAAGAAAGTAGAGCGCTCCGGCAAAGGTCGCGTCGTCTGCATCTTCCAACCCCACCAACCGGGCCGCCTGAGAGATCTCTGGCAAGAGTTCACCACTGCCTTTGATCAAGCAGACCAGGCCTTTATCTCGGACATCTACATCGCCCGCGGCGGCGCCATCGAGGGCATCAGCAGCGAAGCTTTCGTCAAATCTGTAAAAAACAGCCACACCCACTACCTGCCCGGTCTGGTGAATGACCTTGCTAAAAACCTCAAACCTTTCCTGCAGGAAGGCGATCTCGTACTGACGGTGGGCGCCGGTGATATAACGAAAGTGGGTCCCGAACTGGTAGAACTCCTGCAAAAGGAGGGACTATGACCAATCTTCCGCATACCTTCAGTAGTAATCTAGGGGCAGCCTTGAGTTCTGATAACGGCACGGCAAAGATGGAAGCAATAGATAATGCGCCGCTGGCGCGCTATACCACCCTGCGCATCGGTGGTAACGCCGACCGGCTCTACCAGCCTGAATCGGTGGAGGAACTGGCTACTCTCATCAAGAAACTGAGCAGTGAAGGTGCGCCCTGGTATGTGATCGGTGGCGGCTCCAACCTGCTAATCTCATCTGCGGGTGTGCGGGGCAATGTGATTAGAACCACCGGGCTGACCGGCATCAAAATTCTTGCCCCCGGACTGCTCTACGCCGAAGCCGGAGCACGCCTGCCGCACCTGGCCAAGCATGCAGCCCAGCAAGGTCTTGCCGGTCTGGAATTTGCCGTGGGCATACCCGGCACTGTGGGCGGTGCGGTAATAATGAATGCCGGCGCGCACGGCAGTTCCATTTCAGCCAT
>Ga0268298_10007037_pt1 | contig 10066 bp, 10 predicted proteins | sample WWTPWeurt_MetaG_FD_194462 | JGI IMG/M metagenome (GOLD analysis project Ga0268298, IMG submission 194462) | Activated sludge microbial communities from WWTP in Nijmegen, Gelderland, Netherland - WWTP Weurt | ecosystem: Engineered > WWTP > Aerobic digester > Activated sludge | place... | reverse complement strand
GGGGTGGATGCTACGAGAAATGGGAAAGAAAGATAGAGCATTACTCATTAATTACCTTGATTATCATGCGTCTGTCATGCCCTGCACCATGTTACGCTACTCTATCGAAAAACTAACCGACGCCGAACGTCAATATTACCTAAAACAAAAGAGCTAAAAAATGTCGACTAATCAAAATACCGCTACATACATTCTCGATCAGCTATCCAGCTTAACGCCAAATGTAAGGGTCAGAAAGATGTTTGGGGAGTATGCTCTCTACTATCACAACAAAGTGGTTGCCTTGATTTGTGATGACACGCTGTATTTAAAGATCACATCTCTCGGTAAAGACCTGTTAGCAGATGAATACGAAGAAGGATCTCCATACCCCAATGCCAAGCCACATATCAAGATCAAAGAAGAAGTCCTTAACAATCGGGATTTATTGGCTCAATTAATTAATGTTACCTACAACAACCTACCAATCAGAAAATGAAAAACTTAACTAACTACATAACCGCAGGGGTAGCAAGCGTAGTCGGGTACATTCTATTTCATACTAACGATCTACTATATTATCTCGCTCACACCTTACGCTCCCATACACTTCTAACTATCGCCAACTCATATGCTACCTGGTACAACGCTTACCTACTTACTAACATAATTAGAGAGGGTGGAATAGCTGGCGAAATAATCGATCAAGAATTGCGTGGGACCGTTATGATCGCTACCTTTCGGAGTCATGGCCACTTTGCACCTAGTCGCATGAGACAGGTGCTAGCCACCTACCTCGGTGTTCAGGAGATCCAGATCCAAATTAACAAAAAGGGGAGCAGTCTCTACTCCATCGTCTTCCCCATTAGATAAGGTAAAATGTATCCATGACCAAACCAAACATTGTAATCATCCCCGGTAACGGTGGCAGTCATGTCGAAACAGACAACTGGTATCCCTGGGTGAGAGATGAGCTAGTTAAGCTCGGATACTCAGTAACCATGACCGACATGCCAGACCCGGTTGCTGCCCACATGAATATTTGGCTCCCCTATATAGAGAGTGAATTAGTTAAAAACGAAAACACGATTATTGTCGGGCATAGTAGTGGTGGGGTCGCGGCCCTTAGATATCTCGAACATCACAAACTAGCAGGCGCAATATTAATCGGAACCAACTATACAGATCTTGGGTTTGAAGATGAAAAAGAAGCTGGGTGGTACGACTCTCCTTGGCAGTGGGGCAAGATTAAGTCTAATGTGGGGTGGGTAGTACAGCTACATGGTGAAGATGATCCCTATTTTGACACGACAGAGCCAAAATATATTCAAAGCAAATTAGGTAGTGAGCTATTAGTCCTCCCCAACCGTGGTCACTTTATGATTGAACAAAATCCCATTAACAACCAGTTCCCCGAAGTTATCGACACCATAAACCAAAAATCTTCTGTATAAATGCCATTCCATTTGTGATACAAATAACTAAGTATTAATAAAGTAAAGAAGGAAGTATATGCCTGCCAAAAAAACAGCAAAGAAAAAACCATTAGTAAGTAAAAAACAAAAAGAAGAATTTAAAGTTGAAGGCAAAAAAGTCGTAAGTAAAGTCAAAGAGCTCATCAAAGAGGGCAATGTCAGGAAGATTACTGTCAAAGACAGTAAGGGCAAAGTCATCATGGCTATCCCCGTGACAGTCGGCGTGGTCGGCGCGCTCCTGCTCCCTCCACTCATCGTCCTAGGCGCTCTAGTGGCCATGATCTCTGAGTGTACTATCACTGTTGATCGAAAATAAGAAATTATAAGAAGCTCGTGAATACTAATTAATTATTTTTAGTCACGAGCTTTTTTGTGCGCAGAAGCGTCCAGCGGATCTTGTCTACTACTGTATATAGTCTATACAACATAGGCTTAGCCACATAATCCCACGTCCCGATATACTCTACATGTCTCGCACCATAGCCAGATTTAAAGGTATGAAAGCCGTACCATGGATCATTCCGATCCGGTTCGGGTCCTAACGCTCCCCACATATCTAGATATTTGCACCCCCATTTCTTGGCGAGCCGGATCGCCTCCCACATCACCAAGTTATTAGCCATTACCTCGCGGTGCTCTCTTGTACTAGCTCCGTATGGATAGTAGAGTGTATCTTTAAATCTAAAAAGTATCCAGGTCGTAATCACTACTCCCTCATATCTCGCCACCAATAGATTTGCGCTCAGCATACCTGCTGAAATGCTGGCTTGCTGGCCCAGTGTCTCCCACATCTTTTTGTGATAATTAGCTCCGTGTGCATAAAACCCCTGTCTCTCTGTAGTCTCAGTCGTTAGTTCCAAGTATCTCTTAAAATCTTCTGGTCTCTCCGACAGCTCAACGGTGACTCCGCGCTTTTGTGCGACCCGGATGTTGTAACGCGTTTTTTGTTTGAATGTAGCTAACAACTCTTCTTCACTGGGTGTCACATCTAACACAAAGTTATATTTGGTAAATAGTGGCCTGCCCTCTACAAAACCCAGTTCGTGCATAATTGTTTCTAATTTCTGAATTCTTGCTTCTAGTTTTTCAACTCGGGGTTCACACTTAATAAAAATACAGTTATTTTCAGCTGCCACTTTTTTTAAAATTTCTACTTGTTCTTTGTTTGGTTCGCTGCCTTTGGGGTAATAACCAACCGTCCATGGTGTGTGGGGGATAGGGTGGATCGTAATCTGCATTCCCTCTGCCCGAACCACTTTTACGCCCGTGGCTGCTCTAAACTCCCCCCACTCCCATGCTTGTAAGGGGTGATTAACATGCTTATTCCAGTCTTTATTATCCACACCCATATTCTAACGGATCTACTGCTAAACGGATATACGGCTATACGAACTATCGATTAAGTAACTCGTCAATACTTAAGTTTCCAGACAAAAAATCATCTAGCGTTGAGTCGTTAAGGCTGTCTATCCGGACGCCAGATTTTTTTGTCTTAAACTGCGCTCCATGTGACACCCAGAAATCTTTTTCGCTCTTACTCTTAATTTGTCCCACTGGCTCACCAGTGACTTGCCGACCTGCCGAATCGCCGACTATCTGAATTAACTGACTCGGTATCTCATCAATAAATCTCGACTTGGTCTGAAACCCAGTATTGCCCCAGACCGTCCTCTGCTTGGCATATGAGAGGTATAGTTTCTCTTTGGCCCGCGTAATTCCGACATAGGCGAGCCTTCGCTCCTCCTCCATCTCCTCTAGGTCCATGAGCGCTCGTGAGTGGGGGAATAACCCTTCTTCCATCCCGATCAAAAATACGATCGGGAACTCTAGTCCCTTGGCAGCATGTAGTGTCATTAGAGTGACCGAGTTAGTTTTGTCCTTACCCTTTTCACCGGCAAAGTACTCTGATTGAACCAGTGCAACATTCTCCAGTAGTGCTGGCAAATCCTCAAACTCTTCGGCTACCACCTGCAGCTCCCGGATATTCTCAATACGCGATAATTCCTCTGGATCATCTTCATCAAATTGGTCCAGGTAATTGGTCGTCTCGATAATTGTCCCTAGTAGGTCGCTCGGTCTAGTTTTGGCGACATCTATATTTTCTCTTATTGCCATAAGCATCGCGAGCCTTCTCTTGCCCACTTTTTCGGCCCTAGCGTAACTTACTTTGTCCTCTGGATTTAGTAGGATTCGTAGATAGGCCAGTAAGTCTTTGATTTCTTTGCGTTCGTAGAACTTAGTCCCTCCCACCAATGTATAAGGAACTCCATTTCGAATAAAAGCTTCTTCTATTGCCCGGCTCTGTGCATTGGTGCGGTAAAGCAAGGCTATATCGCTCCACTCCCGCCCCTCATTTCGATATTTCAAAATCAGATCTACGATCCGGCTCGCCTCGTCACTGCCCGAATATGCTTCGATCAGTCCGATCGGTTCGCCTGCACCTGCCTCAGTCCATAGGGATAAGATTGGGTGATTTTTGTTATGTCCTATGACAGTTGTTGCTGCATCCAGAATATTTTGGGTACTCCGATAATTACGCTCTAATCTGATCTCGGTTAGGGTGGGGAAGTCAGACTTTAGCTTAGTCATGTTGCGATAGTCCGCCCCTCGCCAGCGGTAGATGGATTGGGACGCGTCTCCTACGACCGTTAGCTCCGCACGGCCGGACAAAAGCTTAGTTAGTAGGTACTGCGTCGTATTGGTATCTTGGTATTCATCTACAAATACCGCTTTAAAAAGATTTTGATAGTTGTTGCGGACATGCTCATGTTTCTGCAGTAGCTCAACAGTGAGTGAGAGTAGATCGTCAAAATCTACTGCGGTATATTGTCTCAGGTACTTTTGATATTTGGTATACACTGCCGCTGCCGCCTCCTGGAATGGTCCTCTGGCCATGTTCCGATAGGTCTCTGGGTCCACCATCTCCTGCTTAGCAGAGCTGATCATACCCATAATGCTCCTAGCCTTAAACCTCTTAGGGTCCTGCGATAACTCACTCTGGATCTGCTTAACCAGATCCTCTTGGTCTCCGTCATCATAGATCACAAAGTCATGCCCGATCCCGAGCACGTCCCCATGACGTCGTAGTATCCTGGCAGACAAAGAGTGAAATGTCCCGACGTTAGGTAGGTACGTGCCAGCTACTTTTTTGACCCGCTCCTTCATCTCACCAGCTGCTTTGTTGGTAAAAGTCACCAGTAGTAGCTGTTCGGGGGTTACAAATCCAGAGTGCAGGAGGTGGGCAGCTTTGTAAGTTAGGGTTTTTGTCTTGCCGCTACCTGCTCCAGCGAGGATTAGTAGGGGAGTCCCTAGGTGTTCTGCCGCTCGCCTCTGTTCTTCATTTAACTCGTCTAGGTACGTATGCATAAGGTACAATAGTACTACATATGAACTTCATTGTCTTGGCCAACTTTAAGTCGCACAAAACGAGTATTGAGGTAGAGTCTTGGATCCAAACTGTATCACCTGTGGCGGGCGACTCAAAAGACAAAGTCACTCTTCTTCTTGCTCCTTCGCATATCCATCTCCCCAAATCCGCCGATATACTATCTAATAATCCCGATATACTACTATGTGCTCAGGATGTCTCGCCCTTCCCCCCTGGATCCTATACTGGCGCCGTCAATGCAAATCAGCTCAAAGAATACGGCGTTAAGTATGGTCTCATTGGTCACACCGAGCGTAGACGCTACTTCCACGAGACTCACGCCGAAATTGCCAACAAAGCCAAAGAACTACTCGCTGTTGGCATTACTCCCGCGATCTGTCTCGCCAAAGAGGATATAGAACCACAGTTTGCTGCTCTAGATGACGATCTTCAGTATGATTGCATCTATTGTTTTGAACCACCCGCCGACATTGGCGGTACCGTCACAGCTCCCGCGGAAGTGATCGAAGAGGCTCTCGCCATGATCCGCCGCTACGTTACTGCCCCCGTTCTCTATGGTGGTAGTGTTACTAAAGAAAATATAAGCTCGCTCTTAACAACTTCGGCCGATGGCGTCTTAGTCGCTACCGCGAGCCTAGATCCAGTCAACTTTAACCAGCTTATCACCCAGGTTGCTCATGCACGCTAAATTACCTCTAATAGTGGCAATAACTGGTGGCCTAGTCGTTTTTTTCATCGCGTGGTTCCACCAAAATAAAAAAGTGCAGGATTATGCACGCGGTATCACCGAGTCACCGATCAATGTCTTGACTAGCACCGACTCACGCACCAACATAGCCTTGCTCGGTATCGGTGGTCAGGGTCACGAGGGGGGGGAGTTAACCGACAGTATCCTAGTCGCCTCAGTGCATCATGATACCAAAAAGATTACTCTTATTAGTATCCCACGCGATATCTATCTAAACACTGCTCGCGCCAAAATTAACAGTATCTATTACTACGGCGAAAAAGCTGAGCCAGGAACAGGTCTAGCCACACTAAAAACCTCACTCACTGAGGTGATAGGGCTCCCCATCCACTACGCTCTCCTCATTGATTTCTCTGGTTTTATCAAAGCAATCGATGCCGTGGGTGGCATCACAGTTACAGTCGATCGCACCTTTGACGATTACAAATATCCGATCCCGGGGATGGAGAATGCGGAGCCAGAATCGAGTCGTTACGAGCATCTTCATTTCGAGGCCGGCACCCAAAAGATGGATGGGGTAACTGCTCTCAAATATGTGCGTTCGCGCCACGCGCTAGGGGATGAAGGGACCGATTTTGCACGGAGTGCTAGACAACAAAAAGTTATCCGAGCCTTCATCGGTAGCCTGATATCTCGGGACACTGTCTTTAACTCAGCACGCATTACCACCCTCAAAACTGCCCTAAACGACTCAATTAAAACAGATATTAATGAGTCACTGATCTCTTCTTTTACCAAGCTCGGGTTAAGTCTTAATTATGACGAGATCAAAAGTGTAACGATTGAAAGCTTGTTATATAACCCAAAGAACCTCGCTCCATATGGAGGGGCATGGGTGCTCATACCTATCGAGAGCTGGGCCAAAATTAACTCCTATGTTACGGAAAATCTTTAGTCTTCAGTGCTTCTTACTCTTAGTTATCGTAGCTGCAGTCCTCGTGCGTCTCTATGGTCTCACTCTCCCTGCACAGCCATATGATATTGGTACCTATCAAGCCTGGGGAACACACATATTATCAGTTGGTCCACAAGAGTTCTTTGGTAGCATTTGGTCCGATTACCTCCCACTCCCGATCCTCACTTTTGCCGTTCCTACCTATCTCAGCAACATCTTTTCTCTCAATTTTACCTTCATCTTCAAAGCAACCAATACCATCCTAGAATTAGTGCTCATCTATCTAATCATCAAAAACACTAAATTCAAAAATAAATTAGTTACTGCACTCCTATTTCTTTCACCAGCTCTCATAGGTAACACTACATATTGGGGTCAGGTGGACTCGATCCCCAGCCTACTTTCACTGCTCTCGCTTATTCTTCTTGTTAACCATGACCAACTCACGTTTAAACAATCATTTTCCTCTGCAGTTCTGTATGGACTCGCAGTTGCCTATAAGCCAATCATGCTCTTAATCGCACCAGTACTCTGGATCATTGCGATAAAAAAGCGACAATCTTGGCAATTTCCACTGTATTCTGGCACTACATTCTTTTTAACTGCTCTACCATTTGTGCATGCCCCATGGGAAGTTATCGGGTTCATGTGGGATCGAGCAATCGAACAGGCCGGAACCTACCCATATTTAAGCATTAACGCCTGGAACCTCTGGACCATTCGAGGCAACACTTCCTGGGTTCCCGACGACCTCTCAGTGCTAGGGATTACCGGACATACCCTTGGGATTTTCCTTTTCTTCACACTTACTCTTATTGCCTTTCGTACTTGGTATAAGCAGAGTTTTAATCCAAGTTTGGGCTATCAACTATCCGCTTTAATTTTAATTCTCTTTTATACTCTTACTACCCGCATGCACGAAAGACATCTTCTCTTCGGACTTCCATTCTTAGCTTTATCTATCTCACAAACACCAAAAATGATTTGGTATTATCTAATCCTCACCGTGGGATATTCACTCAACCTCTATGGTGCTTTCTATTGGGTAATTAATGGTCAGACCTGGCCCTTTCCACCATGGGTAATTTCAGCTATTTCGCTTGCCACCTTGATTACAGCCAGTCTCATTTTTATAACAACTATAGTCCCCGATGTCTACCAAAGATTTGTTAGTATTCTCGCAAAAAACAAAACACTTACGATTATCCTTATCCTAGCTATACTCCTTCGTTTTGTTAATCTATCCCACCCAAATACCTATATTTTTGACGAGGTTTATCATGGCTTTACGGCTAAGGAGTATTTACACAATCACGTTGAGGCATGGGAGTGGTGGACTACGCCACCACCGGGGGTTGCCTATGAATGGACTCACCCACCTGTTGCCAAATATGGGATGGTACTAGGCATGTTGCTCCTCGGAGAAGGGGAGTTGGGTTATCGCATAGGCTCTGCGGTGATGGGAGTGCTCGGAATTCTGGGTATTTACCTCTTTGTCTCTACTCTAACCAAGAATAAAAATCTAGCGCTACTTTCAGCATTCCTCATGACCATCGAGGGCACACACATTGCTCAGTCTCGTATCGCGATGAACGATAGCTATATGCTAACTTTCTACATTTGGTCTCTCTATGCCGCCGTCAAATCACGCTGGAAAATAACCGCCATTCTATATGGACTGGCGCTCGGTAGTAAATGGAGCGCACTCTATGGTTCACTCCCCCTAATTATAATATATATCAGTGAGTACTGGTCATTGATTAAAGCGCGCCCATCGACTCTCATGCTATATCTCCTATATGCCACTCGCTATATCCTAATTACTCTCTTTGTCTACATCCTGTCTTTCGCGCCATTTATTTTAGCTGGTCACACCTGGGAACAGTGGTGGGAACTACATCGTCAGATGTGGTTTTATCATACTAACCTAGTGGCGACTCACGCCTACCAATCAACTCCTTTGCAGTGGATCTTTGCCGCTAGGCCAGTTTGGTACTGGGTCAACTATGGTAGTGGTGTTATCAGTAATATCTATGTACAAGGCAACCCCTTAATGCTGTGGTTCGGTCTCGCTGCCATAATTCTCACACTCCCCAAAGTATTCAAATTTGCTAACTTTCTTTTTATGGTTCTCTATCTGATCTTTGTTGTTCCTTGGATTTTTTCACCTAGAATTATGTTCTACTACCACTATCTCCCAAGTGCTGTCTTCTTACTGCCCATCCTTTCCTCTTGGTTATTATCCTTCCCCAAAAAGTACCTTTATCTAACTCTTTCTCTATTTATCCTCTCCTTTGTTGTCATATCCCCCATGCTTTACGGTTTTCCTCTCACCGAAACATACTGGAACAACTTCTTTGGTATTTTCCGCAACTGGAAATAGTATAAATCTTATCTTGCTACCAATGGCAAGGCGATCTTATGCAAGATAAATGAGCATTACGATAATGACTGCATTGCATTAGCCGAAATATCAATTAGCAGTAATCAAACCTAGATATAATTGGAGAAGATTCTCTATAGAAGTAGTAGCCCAAGTGCGCCTAGGATCAGGAACACTACTCCCACTCCGATGGTCCCAGCTGTTACTTCAAACACTCCTGCTTGAGGTAGAGATGTGGGTACTGGTGAAGGAGGAACCACTACCTTGCCTGTCGCATCTAGTTGTACTGAGCAGCTATTTCGTTGACCATTACTAGAAAACACTTCTGCTGTGTTTGCAATAGAAGTATTAGAGGAGACATTTATTCTTGCTCTGATCGATCGCTGTGCTTGTGCGCCAGCTGCCAAAGTTCCGATAGTACAGGTTACTGTGCGTGTCCCGCTGTCATATGTACAATCTGAATCAGCGTCAACAAAAGTTAAGTTTGAAGAAAGAGTGTCGGTAATCTTGGTATCTGGAACACTCGAACCACCGTGATTCTTAGCAATAATGCTATAAACAATAGTTGTGCCCGAGGCGAGTGATGAAGCCTCGGCTATTCGTGACTCTAGGTAATAGAACCCTGCACGATTTCTGGCATCATCCGCATACACTTCTTTTGATACGCAGTCTAAGTCAGCAGAAGCAGGTGTAGAAGGGGAGGGAGAAACGTAAACAATTGGGGTTCCTGATGGAGAGGGTGAAGGAGATGAGGAAGTACATGCAACTACAAAACTAAGTTCGCATTTTGCGGCGTTTGCAGGGGTTACTTCGTTGATTCCTACTGGCATTGGTGTAGTAGATGGACTACTCATCGCGACTTTTGCTGTTGGTGTAGGGCTAGGTCTTGTGCTAGATGGTTGTCTGACTAGGTAAATAGCACCAAGCGAAGCAGCAATTAGTACAAATACACCTGCTCCGATCAATAATGTTTTTTTAAGTTGGGTTGTCATATTTATTTTATTGTGTTGCTGCGGTCCAGTTAGGATCACAGGTTAGTACTCCATTAATTGTGCCACAGGCCTGACACTGTACTTTATAGCTTCCACATGACGCTATGGTTAATTCCGAAGTAGTAGCAGTCTTATTGGTCATCGCCACGTAAGCTCCACTATTTAAGCTATAGCGGAATTTGTAGGTTAGGCTTACTGCTCCAGCT
>Ga0268298_10007036_pt1 | contig 10066 bp, 9 predicted proteins | sample WWTPWeurt_MetaG_FD_194462 | JGI IMG/M metagenome (GOLD analysis project Ga0268298, IMG submission 194462) | Activated sludge microbial communities from WWTP in Nijmegen, Gelderland, Netherland - WWTP Weurt | ecosystem: Engineered > WWTP > Aerobic digester > Activated sludge | place: Netherlands... | reverse complement strand
AGGCGCCATTCAGCGCCCGGTTCACCATCGGTTTGTCGGGCGAGTTGTTGAGCTCGTCCCAGTCCTGGCCGGCAATGCCGTCGACGAAGAGATTGGGATCGAAGTTCGGCATCGACACCAGCGCCAGGATGCCGCCGGTCGCCGGTTCGATGGCCACCAGCGCGCCCCGGCGTTCACCGAAGGCATTCTCGGCGACCTCCTGCAGCCCGGCATCGATGGTCAGGCGGAGATTGTTGCCGGCGGTCGGCGGCGTACGGGCAAGTACGCGCACGGCGCGGCCGCCGGCGTCGACTTCCACCTGCTCGAAGCCGGTGACGCCATGCAGATCGAATTCGTAGCGTTGTTCCAGGCCGGACTTGCCGAAATGGTGGGTACCCCGGTAGTTGGCTTCCTGCTCTCGCTGCTCTATTTTTTCGACGTCCTTGTCGCTCAGGCGGCTGATGTAGCCCAGCAGGTGGGAACCAAAGCTGCCGCGCGGGTAGTCCCGGAACAGCCGGGCCCTGACCTCGAAACCGGGAAAGCGGTAGCGCTGGGCGACGAACCGGGCGACCTCTTCGTCGGCAAGGTGCGTCCGGATGGGCAAGGATTCAATGGTGCGTGTTTCCTCGAGCAGTTTCTTGAAGCGTCTGCGGTCCCGCGGCTGGATATCGACGACACCGGCAAGCGAGTCAATCGCGGCGTCGAGGCCGCCGTGGAGCTTGTTGGGCATGATTTCCAGGGTGTAGGCGGAAAAATTTCGGGCCAGCACCATGCCGTTGCGGTCGGCGATCAAGCCACGATTGGGCAGTATCGGCACCAGCGCGATGCGATTGTCCTCGGCGCGGGTCTGGTAGTAGTCGTGTTGAACAACCTGCAGCCATAGGAAACGGAGGAACAGGGCGCCGAAGCAAAGCAACACGAATGCCCCGGCGAACGTCAGGCGACCGGTGAAGCGACCCAAGTCATCGGCGGCGTTGTCGATCTGCATCAGATCGGGCGATTGTCGTCACGTTCCACCGGCTGGTACTGCGGCAGCAGCAGCAGGTAGGTCACGGGATGCCACAGGGCCGCGCCGACCAGACTGCCGATGAACCAGGACAGCCCCGGAAACTCGGCCCCGGCAATCAGGCGAACGATCAGCATGATCAACTGGGTGCCCAACAGCATGGGGAAGACGTGCAACGCCTGCTCGAACAGGGGAAACCACAGAATGCGCCGCGACAGCTGGCCGGCCGTAAAGGCCAGCAACACGTACGCCAGGGCGTGCTGACCCATGATGCTCGCATCGGCGATATCCATGATCAGCCCCAGCACGAACGCCGTTCCCATGCTGACCCTCAAGGGCTCGCGGATACACCAGAAGGTCAGCGTCAAGGCAACCCAGTCGGGCAGCAACGGCAGCCTGCCGAGAGGCACCAGGTTGGCGAGGGTGGCGCCAACCAAGGTCAATAGAATGAACCAGCCCTTGACCGGCAGCAGAATGCGACGTGACGAATGGGTTGGCTGCATTACCGCGTTCTCGCTCTCGACTGCTTGCCCTTGGTCGGCGGCTCCGGCGCTCGCACATCCTCCTCGGGCCGATCCGGCGCGATCCGGCGCCCGAGCACCAGTACCAGGCCGTTGCGCTCGACGCCGGCCACCGGTTCGCAGGCGACGTGGGCAAATGCCATGGAGTTGTCGCGTTCGATGCCGATCACTTTGGCCACGGGCAATCCAGGTAAGTAAATGCCGTCCAGCCCGGACGTCGTCAGCAGATCGCCAGCCTGCACGTCGGCGTTGGCGGGCATGAAGCGCAGTTCCATGGCGCCCGATCCGGCCCCGGCGAGAATGCCGCGCAGACCGTTGCGCCGCACCTCGACCGGAATGGCTTGGTCCTTGTCGGTCAACAACGTCACTTCGCTGGTCATGGGCAGGACGCGCGTGACCTGACCGATGACTCCCAGTTCGTCTACCACGGCTTGGCCAGCCTCAACGCCCGCCTGAAGGCCCTTGTTCATGATGACTCGGCGGGAGAACGGATCGCGCGCCGCGTAGAGTATTTCCGCTACCTGTCCGACGGCTGGCTGGCGTTCCTTCATGTCCAGCAGCGCTCGCAGGCGCTGGTTCTCCTGGTCTAGGTGAGTCTGTCTCAGCAGCAGGTTGGCGGTGGCCAATTGCTGCTTGCGCAAGGCATCGTTGTCATCCTTCAGGCGCCGCAGACTGGACAGGTAGCCGCCGAGGTCCATGCCGGCATCCACGGGCAGATAGGCGGCGCGCTGTAGCGGCCAAAGGAGGGTCGCCGCGCCCAGGCGAGCCCATTCGAGGGTATGGAATCGAAGGTCCGCGACCAGCAGGGCGATGGACAGCGAGACAAAAAAGAACAACCGGGCGAGCGGCGCCGGACCCCGCTTAAAGAAGGGCGGCGGCGAATGTCCGACGACTGACATCAAGGCTGTAGGCGCTCCCGCAATAAGCAAACTGGCGCGACAAGGCCAAGGCCACGCATGGCGCCGTTTCGAAGGCTATCGGGAGTAATGGTTACTCGTTGGCGAAAATACTGCCGAGTTTGTCCATCTTTTCCAGGGCGATGCCGGAGCCGCGCACGACACAGGTGAGCGGATCCTCGGCGACGATCACCGGCAGCCCCGTTTCCTCCATCAGCAGGCGGTCGAGGTCGCGCAGCAGCGCGCCGCCCCCCGTCAGCACCATGCCCTTGTCGGCGATGTCGGCACCGAGTTCCGGCGGCGTCTGTTCGAGGGCGATTTTCACCGCGCCGACGATCTGGTTGAGGGGATCGGTGAGCGCCTCGAGAATCTCGTTGGAGGAGATGGTGAAGCTGCGTGGAATGCCCTCGGCCAGGTTGCGGCCCTTGACTTCCATCTCCTTCACTTCGGAGCCGGGGAAGGCGGAACCGATGGCTTTCTTTATCTGCTCGGCCGTGGTTTCGCCGATCAGCATGCCGTAATTGCGGCGGATGTAATTGATGATGGCTTCGTCGAACTTGTCGCCGCCGACGCGCACCGAGCCCGCATAGACCATGCCGCCGAGCGAAATCACGCCGACTTCCGTGGTACCGCCGCCGATATCGACCACCATCGAACCGGTGGCATCCGACACCGGCATGCCGGCGCCGATGGCCGCCGCCATCGGCTCCTCGATCAGATAGACCTGGCTGGCGCCGGCGCCGAGCGCTGATTCGCGGATGGCGCGGCGCTCCACCTGGGTCGAGCCGCAGGGCACGCAGATGATGATGCGCGGGCTGGGCGAAAACAGGCGCGAGTCATGCACCTTCTTGATGAACTGCTTGAGCATCTGCTCGGTGACCGTGAAGTCGGCGATCACGCCATCCTTCATCGGCCGGATGGCGGTAATGTTGCCGGGTGTCTTGCCGAGCATCTGCTTGGCGGCATGGCCGACGGCCTGGATGGTCTTCTTGGCGTTGGGGCCGCCTTCGGTACGGATCGACACGACCGACGGCTCGTCGAGCACGATGCCCCTGCCGCGAACATAGATCAGGGTGTTGGCCGTGCCAAGGTCGATGGCAAGGTCGTTGGAAAAGTAGGAACGCAGAAAACCGAACATCGAGAATTCCGATAACTGGCTGGTGGCGGGTAGGTGGCAGGCGCCGGCGGCCCATGCCGGGCCGGGCTGTCAGCGAAATGGCTTATGATAGCCTATCCAGTTCGCCAAGATAAGTCGTCGTCCGCATGTCCCTGACCCCCGACGAGGTCCGCCGTATTGCCCGGCTCGCCCGTCTTGAAATTTCCGCCGAGGAAACCGATCGCACGCGCGAGCAGTTGAACGGCATCCTGGCCTTCATCGAGCAGTTGCAGGCGGTCGATACCGCCGGCGTTGAACCCATGGCCCACGCCATGGACATCGTCCAGCGTCTGCGCAGCGACGCGGTGACCGAACCGGACCGCCGCGAGGCCTTCCAGGCCATTGCGCCCGAGACCGAGGCCGGCCTGTACCTCGTGCCGAAGGTGATCGAATGATCGATTCCAGCCTGAAGCAGCTATCCGCTGCCCTGGCCGGCAAGCAGGTGTCGGCCGCCGAACTGGCGACGGTGTTCCTCGAGCGCATCGAACGGCTCAACCCCACCATCAACGCCTTCGTCACCATCGATCGTGACAGGACGCTGGCCCAGGCGCGGGCTGCCGACGAGCGTCGCGCCCAGGGTGAACGTGCTCCGCTGCTGGGTGTGCCGCTGGCGCACAAGGATATTTTCTGTACCGAAGGCTGGCTGACCACCTGCGGTTCGAAGATGCTGGCCAACTTCGTCTCACCCTACGATGCCCACGTGGTGTCGCGCTTCAAGGCCGCCGGCGCCGTCATGCTCGGCAAGCTGAACATGGACGAATTCGCCATGGGTTCGTCGAACGAAACCTCGCATTTCGGCCCGGTGAAGAACCCCTGGGACCTTGATCGGGTGCCTGGCGGTTCCTCGGGCGGTTCGGCGGCATCCGTGGCGGCGCGGCTGACGCCCGCAGCCACCGGCACCGATACGGGCGGCTCGATCCGCCAGCCGGCGGCGCTGTGCGGCCTGACCGGCCTGAAGCCGACCTATGGCGTTTGCTCGCGCTTCGGCATGATCGCCTTTGCCTCCTCGCTCGACCAGGCGGGGCCGATGACCCGCTCGGCGGAGGACAGCGCGCTGATGCTCAATGCCATGGCTGGCTACGACGAGCGCGATTCCACCTCGCTGCAACGGCCGCCGGAAGACTACGGCCGTGACCTCGATAAGCCGCTGGCCGGCCTGCGCATCGGATTGCCCAGGGAGTTCTTTGGCTCCGGCATGGACGATGACGTGCGGGCGGCGGTCGAGGCGGCGCTGAATGAATATCGCAAACTCGGCGCCACCACGGTGGAAGTTGGCCTGCCCAATTCCGGCCTCTCGGTGCCGGCCTACTACGTCATCGCCCCGGCCGAGGCTTCGTCCAACCTGTCGCGCTTCGACGGCGTGCGCTACGGCCATCGCGCCGCCGAATACGGCGACCTGGTCGAGATGTACTGCAAGAGCCGGGCGGAGGGCTTCGGCGCCGAGGTCAAGCGGCGCATCCTGATCGGCACTTACGTGCTCTCGCACGGTTACTACGACGCCTATTACCTGAAGGCGCAGAAGATCCGGCGTCTCATCGCGACTGACTTTCAGCGCGCCTTCGAGCAGTGCGACGTCATCATGGGCCCGACGGCGCCCTCGGTGGCGTTCAGGTTCGGCGAAAAGAGCGCCGACCCGGTGCAGATGTACCTTTCCGATATCTACACCATCGCCGTGAACCTCGCCGGCCTGCCGGGCATGTCCATTCCCTGCGGCTTCGGCGCCCACGGCATGCCGGTGGGCCTGCAAGTCATCGGCCCGTGGTTCGGCGAAGCGAAAATGCTCAACGTCGCCCACCAGTATCAGCAAGGCACGGATTGGCATGCGCGCATGCCGGAGGGCGTGAAATGAGCCGGGAAGCGCAGTGGGAGGTCGTGATCGGGCTGGAGACTCACGCCCAGCTGCAAACCAGGTCGAAGATTTTTTCCGGCGCCGCGACGGCCTTCGGCGCCGAACCGAACCGGCAGGCCTGCGCGGTGGATATCGCGCTGCCCGGCGTGCTGCCGGTGCTCAACCGCGAAGCCGTGGTTTGCGCCATCAAGTTCGGCCTGGTGGTGGGCGCGCAGATCGCGCCGCGCTCGATTTTCGCGCGCAAGAATTATTTTTACCCCGACCTGCCCAAGGGCTACCAGATCAGCCAGTACGAGATTCCGGTGGTGCTGGGCGGCGGCGTCGCCATCAAAGTCAGCCCCGACGGCACGCCGCGGGAAAAGATTGTTCGCCTGACCCGCGCCCATCTTGAGGAGGACGCCGGAAAATCACTACATGAGGATTTTCACGGCAAGACCGGCATCGACCTCAACCGCGCCGGTACGCCGCTGCTGGAAATCGTCACCGAGCCGGACATGAGTTCCAGTGCGGAAGCCGTGGCTTACGCCAAGGCGCTGCACAGCCTGGTGACCTGGATCGGCATCTGCGACGGCAACATGCAGGAAGGCAGCTTCCGCTGCGACGCCAACGTCTCCGTGCGCCGCCCCGGCGAGCCGCTGGGCACGCGCCGCGAGATCAAGAACCTCAACTCCTTCCGCTTCCTGCAGCAGGCCATCGACTACGAGATCCAGTGGCAGATCAACGAAATCGAGGAAGGCCGCAAGATTCAGCAGGCGACCGTGCTGTTCAATCCCGACACCGGCGAGACGCGGGCGATGCGTTCCAAGGAGGACGCGCACGATTACCGCTATTTCCCCGACCCCGATCTGTTGCCGCTGGAAATCACGCCGGCCTGGATTGATGAAGTGAAGTCCGGCCTGCCCGAATTGCCTGGCGCCATGCGGGCGCGCTTCGAACGCGACTTCGGCCTGAATGCCTACGACGCCGAGGTGCTCACCGACGAGCTGGCCAAGGCGCGCTATTTCGAGACGGCAGTGGCCGGCGCCGGCGCGGCGAACGCCAAGCTGTGCGCCAACTGGGTGATGGGTGAAATCGCCTCACGCCTGAATGCCGAGCAGCGGGAGTTCGCGCAGTTGCCGGTTTCGGCGGCGCAACTCGCCGGCGTGGTGGCGCGCATTGCCGACGGCACCATTTCCAACAAGATGGCGCGCGAAGTCTTCGACGCGCTCTGGAACGGCGAGGCCGCCGACGCCGACACGGTCATTGCCGCTCGTGGGCTCAAGCAGGTCTCCGACGCCTCGGCCATCGAACCGATCATCGAAGAAGTGCTGGCGGCCAATCCGAAGTCGGTCGAGGAATTCCGCGCCGGCAAGGAAAAGGCCTTCAACGCGCTGGTCGGCCAGATCATGAAGACGACCAAGGGCAAGGCCAACCCGCAGCAAGTCAACGATCTGTTGCGGCGCAAGCTCGGCGCCTGACGGTCAGCGGCGTCCGCCCAGACCGAGGTAGCGCTTTTTCTCGTCGTCGAAGCGCGCCCCGATCGCGGCCATATCCCGTTTTTTGTCGTCCAGCATTGCCTGGAGCCTTGCCAGTTCTTCCTGGTTTTCGCGGATATCCGATTTCAGCGATTCGGGCATGGGTTTCTTCTGGAAGAACTCGGCCTCGACATCGAGTTTCTGTTTGTGCGCAAGAGCAGCGTCGAAGCGTTCTTGCGCCAGCTTCAGGCTTTCATTGGCCTCGGCCAGCAGCCGGTCGCGCTTGGCGTCGATGTCGCCCGCGCTGGCGTAGCTCGCGCGCAAGGCGCGGTTGCTGCGCTCCAGTTCCATGGCCTGGCGCTCCTCTTCCTTCTTGCGGGCTTGCTCCGCTTCCCTGCGGTTGCGTTCCTCCGCCGTCACGGGACCTTCATACCTGCGTACCAAGGCGCCGCGCCCGTCGAATTCCTGATAAGCGCGCTTCTGGCACTCGACGGGCAGGATGTCGCCGCAAACCTTCCGTCCGGTTTCGTCGTTGCAGCAGTAGGTGCGGGCGCCAGCCGGAAGGGCAAACGCCATGGCCGCCGCCGCGAGCCAGCACTCACTACGCCATGCCATACTGTTCCCGATAGCGCGTGACTGCCGGCAGCACCCGCTCGAGCGCGGGATTGCCATGCAGGTAGGCAATGAGGTCGACCAGGGTGGCAACAGCGATCACGGGAATGCCGTAACTCGCTTCCACCTCCTGCACGGCGGACCGACTGTCCTGGCCGCGTTCCTGGCGATCAAGGGCAATGACCACACCGGCGGGCGTGGCGCCGGCGGCGCGGATCAGTTCCACCGATTCGCGCACCGAGGTGCCGGCCGAGATCACGTCGTCGATGACCAGAACGCGACCCACCAGCGGCGCGCCGACCAGTGTGCCGCCCTCGCCATGGTCCTTGGCCTCTTTGCGGTTGTAGGCGAAAGGCGTGTTGCGGCCCAGGCCGGTGAGCGCCACGGCGGTGGTCGCCGCCAGCGGGATGCCTTTGTAGGCCGGGCCGAACAGGACATCGAATCCGATACCCGACGCAATGATCGCCCGGGCGTAGAAATGGGCCAGGCGCCCCAGCGATTGGCCGTCGCTGAACAATCCGGCGTTGAAGAAATAGGGCGACAACCGTCCGGCCTTGGTTTTGAACTCACCGAAACGTAATACGCCCTGATCGCACGCGAAGGCGATGAACTCGCGACTAAAATCCATGCTTGCTCCTGTTGGGACCCCAAATGCTACGCATCATTACCCTGAATCTCAACGGCATCCGCTCGGCGGCCGGCAAGGGCTGCTTCGACTGGCTGGCCGGCCAGGACGCGGATATCCTTTGCGTTCAGGAACTCAAGGCCCAGGCGACCGATCTGACCGCAACCATGCGTAACCCGGAAGGCTACCAGGGCTACTTTCACCACGCCGAGAAGAAGGGCTACAGCGGTGTCGGCATCTATGCCCGCCAGGCGCCGGACCGGGTCACGGTCGGCATCGGCAATGATGAGTTCGATGCGGAGGGACGCTACGTTCGCGCCGACTGGAAGAAGTTGTCCGTGATCTCGGTGTACCTGCCATCCGGTTCAAGCTCGCCGGAACGACAACAGGCCAAGTTCCGCTTCATGGAGGAATTTTTCCCGCACCTCGCCGCTCTCCGCACCGAAGGCCGGGAGATCGTCATCTGCGGCGACTGGAATATCGCCCACAAGGAGATCGATCTCAAGAACTGGAAGTCGAACCAGAAGAACTCCGGCTTCCTGCCGGAGGAGCGGGCATGGCTGAGCCGCGTCCTCGACGAGCAGGGCTGGCGCGACGTGCACCGGCAACTGTGTCCCGACGCCACCGGCGAGGCCTACACGTGGTGGTCGAATCGCGGCCAGGCCTGGGCGAAGAATGTCGGCTGGCGGATCGACTACCAGATCGCCACGCCGGGGATCGGCGCGGCGGCGAGAGGCGTGGAGGTATTCAAGGAGCGGCGCTTCAGCGACCATGCGCCACTGACGATCGATTACGACTGGACGGCGTGGTAGGGTAACGACATGTCAATCGGTGAATTCGGTGATGAAGACGTGGTGGGCCGCGTGCTCATCGTGGATGATGAGCCGACCACGCGCAGCCTGCTGCGGGGCATACTGGCCCGGCGGTTCGACGTGGTCACCGCCTCGTCGGGCGACGAGGCGCTGGCGTCGAGCCGCGAGCACCTGCCCGACCTGGTCTTGCTCGACGTCGAGATGCCGGGGCTCGATGGCTACGAAACCTGTCGCCGGCTGCGCGACATCGGGCCGCTACCGGTGATTTTCGCCACGGCGCATCAGTCCCTGGAAGAACACCTGAAGGCCTACGATGCCGGCGCCAGCGACCTGGTGACCAAGCCGGTCACCAGCGAGATTCTGCTGCGCAAGGTCGGCCTGGCCATCGACAAGCAGCGCCATGAATCCCGTCTCGCGGCGGAAAAGGATTCCCTGCAGAAGATGGCGATGGGCTTTCTGTCGAGCATGGGCGAGACGGGCAGCCTGCTCAAGTTCATGCGTGCCGGTGTCGCCTGCCGGACGCACGAGGCGCTGGCCGAGCAACTGGTGGCCGCCGCGCGCGATCTCGGCATGCAGGCGAGTGTCATGATCCGTCATGCTCATGGCGCCACGGTGCTCACCACCAGCGGCTCGCCTTCTCCCTTGGAGCAATCGATTCTTGGCCAACTTTCCGGCATGGGCCGCATTTTCCAGTTCCGCTCGCAACTGGTGGTCAATTACGAACGGGTATCGATCATTGTCGGCAACATGCCGGACGAGGTGACCGCCGCCACCGCGGCGGGCCGGTTGCGCGACAACGTGGCCATCCTGGCCGAAACCGCCGAGGCGCTTTGCGACAATGTCGACATGCGTCTGACCTCGATGCGGCGGGCCGAGCAGATGCAGATCGCCCTGGGCGGCGCCGTCGCCGCCGTCGAGGCCTTGCGCGACAAGCAGATGGCGATGCTGGCCGACACCCGGGTCCTGCTGCAGGAACTGACCGACAGCATCGAAAAAAGCTACTCCTGGCTCGATACCAGCCAGGCGCAGGAGAAATTCATCAGCGCGGCGATGCACCAGTCGGTGCAGCGGATACTGACGCTGCTGGCCGCCGGCGGGGATGACCTCGATGGCCGGTTGGCGCAAGTCGTCGACGCCTTGCGCCAGAGCCACGATG
>Ga0268298_10007035_pt1 | contig 10066 bp, 11 predicted proteins | sample WWTPWeurt_MetaG_FD_194462 | JGI IMG/M metagenome (GOLD analysis project Ga0268298, IMG submission 194462) | Activated sludge microbial communities from WWTP in Nijmegen, Gelderland, Netherland - WWTP Weurt | ecosystem: Engineered > WWTP > Aerobic digester > Activated sludge | place... | reverse complement strand
CACCAAAGCCAGTTTTAAAAAACTCTTTTTTGTTGAAAATGATGAATTAAACATTGTGATCCTCCTTTTTAAATTAGATGTTTGATTAAAATGATTTGTTAAAATATTTATTGAAGTAGATAAATGAAATCGCAGCAAAAGCTCCTGATAAATAGTTTGGTGCGCTTTACCCGCTTCGTGGTCGGCTATACATTCGTGCACAAATCGTAAATCGCGTTGTAGTAAATAAACAAACGGGTTAAACCAGCAAACACATTTAACAACCTCTGTTATTAATACATCAATTGAATGCCACTGCGCAGCATGAATTTTTTCGTGAATTAAAATAAGTGCATTTGATTTTACATCCAGATTAGCCGGCATAAATATGTAGTTAAAAAAAGAAGCCGGTGCAGGTATTTGTTCATTACAAATCAAATAATAATTTCCGGTTTTTTCTTTACCTGATGTACGCAACAAGCGCACAAGTTTGGCTATTTTTAATATGGAAATAACCAACATTACGCTAGCTATTATCCGGTAAATCAGCGCAATCGGTTTTGTTGAGTTTGTTTGTTGAACAACAGAATTTTGTAGGTTATCTGCTCCAACCTGTATACTTTGTAAAACAGGAATATCCGATTGAACAGCATTAATATTCCAATTTTGAATACATGGAATTGTTGCAGCAAATAATACCACAAACAAAAGAAAATACCTTCTGGCATTTAATGTAGTTCCACTTTGGAAAATGATACGGTAAAATAAATATCCCGCAGCAAGCAACAAATTTAGTTTTATCAGGTACAGCATATGGTTATTTTTTCTTTTTAGTTTGAGCAATTATTTTCATAATCTCGTCCAACTCCTGAATATCAATTTTCTCCTTTTCAGCAAAATGGGAAACCAGATTTTTCAGACTACCACTAAAGTAATCTCTCAACAAACCTTTAGTTATAAATTTTTTATAAGCATCTTTTGAAACTAATGGGAAATACTCATGCGTTTTACCATAGGCTTTATATCCAACAAATTCTTTTTGCTCCAGAATACGAATGATTGTAGAAACTGTGGTATAAGCCGGCTTAGGTTCCGGTAATTGTTCCAGTACATCTTTAACAAAAGCTTTTTTTAATGCCCATAATATTTGCATTACCTGCTCTTCGGCTTTGGTGAGTTCCTTCATGCCACAAACATATAACTAACTTTTTAGTTATACAACTAATTTTTTAGAAAATGACAATTTTGTGAAACAACAAGCACAAAAAAACCCGGCAGCTCCTCACTACCGGGTTACATATTGATTTGGTCAAAATGTTATTCAATTATCATTGCTGCACCTACAGTGGTGTTTGATCCTTCATCAATAATGATGAGTGATCCTGTGTTACGGTTGCGGCGGTATTCATCGTAAAACAGCGGAACCGTAGTTCTTATTTTAACGCGGCCAATTTCATTTAAAGTTAACGAATCCACGTCTTGTATACGATGTAATGTATTAACATCTACTTTATAAAGTATTTCTTTAATTACGCAACGGGCATCACGGGTAGTATGGCGAATGCTGTATTTACCATTCAAACGCAAAGGGTTTTTATCATCCATCCAACAAACCATAATATCAATATCCTGACCGATTTTCGGAACATTGTTTTCACGAACAATCATATCACCACGACTGATATCTACATCATCTTCTAAAGTAATGGTTACCGATTGTGGAGGGTAGGCCTCAGCTAAATCGCCATCAATTGTTTTAATGGCAGCAATTTTGGTAGTAATACCACTTGGTAAATGCATTACCTCATCACCCGGTTTTAAAACACCACCAGCAACGCGACCTGCGTAACCGCGGTAGTCGTGATATTCATTGCTCATCGGGCGAATTACATGCTGAACAGGGAAACGTGTATCAATTAAGTTATGGTCAGAACCAATGTGTACAGTTTCAAGTGTATACATTAATGTTGGGCCTTCATACCAAGGCATTTTTGTGCTGCGATCAACAACGTTATCGCCAAGCAATGCACTGATTGGAATAAAACGAACATCCTGCACATCTAACTTAGATGCGAAATGACGGAACTGTTCAACAACTTCATCATATTTTTCTTTGCTGTAATCAACAAGGTCCATTTTATTAATACAAATAACGATATGCGGAATTTGTAATAATGAAGCAATGAATGAGTGACGATAAGTTTGTTCAACAACACCGTGACGAGCATCTACTAGTATGATTGCAAGGTTTGCAGTAGAAGCACCGGTAACCATGTTACGGGTATATTGAATATGGCCTGGCGTATCAGCAATAATGAATTTACGTTTAGGCGTACTGAAATAGCGGTAAGCCACATCAATAGTAATACCTTGTTCGCGTTCGCTGCGTAAACCATCGGTTAATAATGCAAGATTCACATAATCTTCACCACGCGATTTACTCGATTTTTCGATAGCCTCAAGCTGATCCTGAAAAATAGATTTTGAATCGTATAATAAACGACCAATTAAAGTTGATTTACCATCATCCACACTACCTGCAGTGGTAAAGCGCAACAATTCCATGTTTAAATAACCATGGTGGTCAAATTTTCCGTCTTGAACTAAATGTTCCATTTATAATTGGATAAGTGATTTAATAAATTGTTTATTTAAGCTGATAATTTCAAAATTGTATTTAGAAATAACCTGCTTTTTTTCTGTCTTCCATCGATGTTTCACTGCGTTTATCATCTGCGCGGCTACCACGTTCTGTAACACGTGTTGTTGCAACTTCGTAGATAATTTTTTCTACAGTATCAGCATCACTTTCAACAGCACCGGTAATAGGTAAATCGCCACATGTTCTGAAACGTACCGTCATTGTTGTAGGTGTTTCATTTGGACGAACTTTAACCCATTCAGGGTGAGTAGAAATTAATGCACCATCGCGCACAATTACTTCACGCTGATGTGAGAAATATAATTTTGGAAGTGGAATATTTTCCTGATAAATATATTGCCAAACATCCATCTCAGTCCAGTTCGAAATTGGGAATACACGGAAATGTTCGCCGATATGTTTTTTACCGTTGAATAAATTCCATAATTCAGGACGCTGATTTTTAGGATCCCATTGACCAAACTCATCGCGGTGTGAAAAGAAACGTTCTTTAGCGCGTGCTTTTTCTTCATCGCGTCGTGCACCACCCATAGCAGCATCGAATTTTTCTTTTTCGAGTGTTTCAAGTAAGGTAACAGTTTGCAATGCATTACGACTCGCATTTAAACCTTTTTCTTCAACAGCAGTTCCTTTCGAAATAGATTCTTCAACACTACCCACAATTAAATTAGCACCCATTTCTTTTACCAGCCAGTCGCGGTAAACCATGGTTTCTTCAAAATTATGTCCGGTGTCAATATGAACTAAAGGAAAAGGGAATTTCGCAGGCCAAAAGGCTTTTCTTGCGAGATAAACCATAACGATAGAGTCTTTTCCACCTGAAAAAAGCAGTGCAGGTTTTTGGAACTGCGCAGCTACTTCACGCATCACGTAGATACTCTCAGCTTCAAGTTCTCTTAAATGTGTTAAACTATAACTCATGACAAATATTTATGAATGTTGTATGATAGGTATGATAAAATCGATTAAACGTTGCACGCTCTCCGTAATTTCCATCTGATCGGTTCTAATTTCCAAAGCAGGATGTTCAGGTGCTTCAAATGGTGAAGTAATTCCGGTAAAATCAGGTATTAAACCGGCTCTTGCCTTTGCATACAGGCCTTTCACGTCTCTGGCTTCACAAACTTCAAGTGGTGCGTTCACATAAACTTCAACAAAATCAGCCTCGCCAATAATATTTTTTGCCATGGCGCGAATTTCGTTGGTTGGGCTCACAAAACTATTCAGCGTGATGATGCCGCAATTAAGGAACAATTTGCTTACTTCTGCAATTCGACGGATGTTTTCAATACGGTCGGCATCGCTGAAAGTGAGGTTGTTGTTGATTCCTGTCCGGATATTGTCACCATCAAGCAGCATGGTGAGGTAACCTTTTTCATGCAAAATTTTCTCAACCGCTTCAGCAATAGTGCTTTTACCTGAACCGCTTAAACCCGTAAGCCATATCACTTTCGAGCGCTGTTTCAGCATAGTTTCCTTGTCGCTTCGCTGCAGAAGACGGTGAAAAATAGGGTGTATATTGTCCTGAACCGGGTTCATATTGTTAAAATCAGCTTTAAAAGCGGTGCAAAGTTAAGGATTGAAGCCGAGGAATTGTAGCAAAAAGTAAAGAATTGGCACAAAGTAAGCCCAATATTCTATTAATAAAGTAGAACAGTAGCTAAAACAGCTAAAACTTCGGTATTGAATGCCAAAGGGTTACAGTTATTGTGATTTTTTGGAGCAGCACAATTTTTCCGGCTATGACATCCACCACGGGCTTTCGCTATTTAGAGCAGTCAACAGCGTTTTGTTGTGGTTATTACATTAATAAGCAACTCGCCAGCCACTGCAAACCCAAGCCGCTCAATCCCGGCTAAGAGTTAATTATCTGCACTCCGGCGCATTTAATTATTCGTATACTGACCTGCTTATTTCACCTGTTCACTGCCCTGCAAATAGCGGGTAACCGGAATAATAATTCCCCATGGCGTTAGTTTCGACGAAATTTGGAAAATGTTATTTATCAAACCAGGCGTAGCAGTTCTTTTACCTTTCATCATGGCAGCATACCCTTTTTTTGCCACAGGCAGTGCTTCCGGAACAGGCACCAATTTCAATAACCGCGAACTATGCATATCGGCCGCATCCTGAAATCCTGTTTTGGTAGGACCGGGATGAAACGACGTTACACTGATTCCATAAGGCTTCAGTTCATTATAAAGTGCTGACGAAAAGTAGTAAACAAAAGCCTTGGTCGCATAATAAATCGCCATTGTTGGTCCTGGCTGAAACGAAGCGGTGCTGGCAATATTTAATATTTTCCCTGATTTGCGCGCAGCCATATCCTTCACAAACAACTTAGTAAGTTGCGACAATGCAATCATGTTTAACTGCATCATTTGCTGCTCTTTATCCCAGCTTGTATTAAGAAACAAACCAAAATCGCCAAAGCCGGCATTATTAATTAGGTAATCAACCTGAAGATTTAGTTTTTTCACTTCATCATAAACTTCCTGAGCAGCATTTGGAGCACCCAGATCTTTTACAACAATATGCACTTTAATAGGATGGGATTTAATTAAATCTGTTTTTAATTGCTCCAGCTTATCGCCACTTCTGGCAACAAGAATCAAATCACCACCTTTCGCGGCATGTATTTTAGCAAATTCGAGACCGATACCTGATGAGGCACCGGTAATTAATGCAGTTGGCATATTAAAATTTTTGTAGTTGAGTTATAAAGTAATTTTTGCAGTTTTCGGGCAGGATATTTATGCTGACGTGTTATTCAAATTTATATTGCAATTGAACACAAATTTCCGGTAAAAGTTGAGTTTTCCCCCGCCTGCAATTTTGACAGAGTCTCTAAAACCTGTTAGGTTTAAACCTCGCAGGTTTAAACCTGACAGGTTCAAAATTTTTTATCCGCGCTTACACGTTTAAATTAAATCTGGCTCAACAATACATGTGTGATTTATGAGTAAAAATGAATAAATCCACCCTCTGTAAATTTGTCAGGTTCTAAAAAATTAAAAATCTTAATATTTTCGATTTAAACTACCTGAGTTTTCCATTTTCCACGCTTAAAAATTATTACAAAAGCAATAGCCATACATGCCTCTGAAATTGGAACTGCCATATATACGCCCGTTGATTTTAAATCTAAAACAGTGGATAAAAAATAAGCTAAAGGAATTTGTAATATCCAAAATCCGAAGAAGTTTACAATCGTAGGAGTTGTTGTATCACCGGCTCCGTTTATTGCGTTTGCCAAAACCATTTCATAACCATATGCAATGTAACCCAAACACAATATGCGTAAACATAAAACGCCTTCTTTAACAACAGCTTCATCCCGTGTAATTAAATGGATCAACTGTTCAGGAATCGCAAAAAATAAAATCATCACAAAACCCATAAACAACATATTAAAAAAACCTGTCCGCCAAACAGATTGCTCAGCACGTTCCGGTTGTTTTGCACCCAGGTTTTGTCCAACCAATGTTGCAGCAGCATTCGAAATACCCCAGGCCGGTAAAATGGTAAATACAACAATTCTGATTGCAGTTGTATATCCTGCTAAAACATGTTCCCCAAACTCAGACATAATACGCATTAAAAAAATCCAACTGGCTGATGCAATTATAAATTGTCCCGCAGTTCCGGCAGCAAGCGAAATTAGTTGTCCAATAATTTTTGTTTTTATATTCCAGATTTTTCCTTTTAATACAATTAAAGATTTGCCGTTTACCAAATAATACAATTGATATAAAACGCCAATAGAACGACCAATTGTAGTTGAAACAGCTGCACCCTTAACCCCTAATTCAGGAAAAAATCCAATACCGAAAATTAATAATGGATCAAGTATAATATTAATAGCATTCGCCAACATTAAACTGCGCATGGCAATTCCGGCATCACCTGCACCGCGAAATATCCCATTTATTAAAAACAACAATAAAATCGCAAAATTTCCGCATAACATCCATTTAATATATCCTGAACCTGTTTCAATCATTCCCGCGCTGGCACCCATTAATTCAAGAATATCCCTTGAATAAAAAATGCCTATTATTGAAATGATTGAAGCTAATCCTAATCCAAGATAAATCGCCTGCATACCGGCTTCAGCGGCACCTACCGAATCTTTTTCCCCAACACGTCTGGCAACTAATGCTGTTGCGCCCATGCTCAATCCAAAACCCAGCGAATAAATAATCGTTAATGTGCTTTCGGTTAATCCAACCACTGCAACTGCTTCAACACTAATCCGGCTGACAAAAATGATATCCACCAAAGCAAAAATGCTTTCCATTAACATTTCTGCAATCATAGGAACTGCCAACAAAAATATTACTGTATCAACTTTTCCCTGTGTGGCATCTATGTTTTCCCCTTTCAGGGCTTTTTTTAATAATGTAAAAAATGTACGTATTCCCGACATAATCGTGATTTAAGTAAATAAAATAATTGAGTACATACTGTCTGCGTTTCCACCTGACTGGAGACAGCAAAAATTCCGGGAAAATAAAGCTAACCGACTTCGGAAAAGTGAAAGCTTAAGCTAAAAAAATCATATGCCTGTATAGTTATAAATGCAAATATAGTAAAGGAGTTTGAAATTTTAAAAGGGCTGATTTTAAGAAAATGTAAACCTTAACATTACTTAAAACCCTTATAAAAGCCTTTGGTAATGACCTTGAAACAAAAAAATGGGCAAATACCCTTTGTTTAGTTTAATAAACAATTAGTAAGTGCCCATAGTAACATATTTATATTTATAGTGATAACTACCTCAAATAAATTAAATACGAAATTTTGAGATGGTTAGGATTTTTTTCTGAAAATAGTATAGCCTCCTATTAAACTCAACAGAAATAATACAATAAATATGAAAAATAAAATACGTGCAATAGAAACTGCACCTGCGGCAATTCCCCCAAAACCAAATACTGCTGCAACCAGAGCAATAACAAAAAATATAACAGCGTAACGTAACATAATCTTAGATTTAAAATGTGAAACAATAGGTTTGAAAATAATTATACGATTAACGTGCCTTAATCGAAATTGGTTATAAATAAAGGTTTTTTAAGGAATGGAATACACAACATTTTATTTTTTTTTGTGTATTTTTTTCCCAATTTGCGGAAATCAACCACTCATTTTCGATTAGTACCAAGTAGTAAACTAATATTTAATCTGATATTACCATTTAAATTAATCTCATTATTCAAATTAGTGTTTTTTGTAATATCAATTATTCCTTGTGTATAGGTAATATCTGTATTCAACCAAATGCGGTCGCATATTATTTTATTTGCACCAAAACCAATATGCAAACCCATATCGAACCGATTAAAATTGTCGATCGTATTTTCCTTGTCCGTATCAGCCAGCACTAGGAAAGCGAAAGATGGACCGAACATAATCTTAGGTCGAATAGGGTCGCCATATTCACCTAAAAAAATAATGTATTTCAATGGTAAGCGGAGATACGATAATTTCGTTTTTGAATTAAAATCAGCCCCGCCAATATTATATTTTGACTTACCACCCTCAGTAGAATAAACTATATCTGCAGCATATCCATAATGTTCATTATCTGCATACGTTATAGACAAACCACCGGTGAGGCTAAATAAAAACTGTTGTTGTGAATTTTTGTCGGTTATATATGCGTGACCAAAACTGAACGCACGTCCAAACGTAACATATTGTGCTGATACACAGGCGTTTGCCACTATAAAAATAACTGCAAGTAATAAAATTTTACGCATAATAAAATTGATTTTTAATTCTTTTAAATAAAGGTTCTTAGTTCAATTATTACAACATTACATAATAATATTATGAAACCGCAGAAATCTGATAATTCTGTAACATTTGTATAAAATGATATAACGTTCCAATCTGATTACACAGCTACCTTTATTCTCCAACATTTAAGCAATTTGATGAGACAATTGATTTTGTTTAATCAACATGTTTCAACAATTAACAAATGATAAAATGTTGTGGCTTGATATTTGAATTTTAAATTTTGGAATTGGCACAACGCTGATTTAAATATTTAAGCAACTTTAATTTTTAACCATTAAATTTTAGCATATGAGTAACAAAACAACAATGTTTGCAGTATTAGCCGGATTAGGTGCCGGAGCTGCCCTGGGATATTGGTTTGCATCTGAAAAAAATGACAAACTTCGAAAAAAAATTGGCAAAGCGCTGAATTCCGTGAGTGATGATATTAAAGAAAAAATCATCAATGAATTTGATGAATTAAAATCAAAAGCAAGCGAATTTAAAGGCAAAGGTATTTCGCTTAAAGATCAAATTTTGCAATCACTGGGTGATATGAAAGAAGATGGCAAACAAAAAGTGCTTGACTTCATCGACAAAACACAAAGTGAGTCGAACAAAATGCACGATAATGGCAAACAAGCTGTAAAACAATTATAATATTGTGGAAACACTCAATAAAAACGAATTACGCGATTTTACTGATGATATAAAAGAATATGTCAATGTGCGATTACAGATAATAAGGCTGAATGTGACCGAAAAGGTTGCATTCACCTTATCCAATTTCATCTCGAATAGTATATTATTAATTGCAGGATTATTTTTTGTATTGTTCTTGAGTTTGGCCGGAGGTTTTGCACTCAGTATTTTGTTAGATAGTTATACGCTTGGATTTATTGCTGTAGCTGGATTTTATCTAATAGTGCTGATCGTGGTCAAATTTATATTTTCGAAAGGTGTTAAAATCGGCTTAACTAATCTCTTTATAAAAGATTTCACAAACGACGACGACGACGATGGAAAAGGCAAATAAACTTAGATTGAATGACTGGAACGAGCTGAATGCTGAACGCCAGCAACTGCGGAATCGTGCTGTAGTATTGGAATATGACATCAAATCACAATACAAAGAAATAGCAACTGACTTAAGTCCGATATTTTCCACAATTCAAAAGTTTACTAAAATAAAAAATACCATTACGGATAAATTTCAACAAGTTGAAAATAACTCCGCATTTAATAATGGGTTATCGCTGGCGAAGTTAGCAATGCCATTAGTTCCTGCCATTGCCGGTCGCATGATTTTAAAACGCCGTAAAAAGTTATTATTCCAAACACTAATCGGTTACGGCTTAGCGCAGGCAACAAAATACGTTTTCTCAAAAAACGGCAGCGAACACGTTGATTCAATAAAAAAAATCTTCAAAAAAGATATACCTGAAGAAGAGAAAGGTATTTTTTAGAGATAACATTTACTATTTATTCGTTCTATATATATCCAAGCTCCCGGGAAACCGGGGGCTTTTTTATGTACATAAAAAAACCATCAACAAAGTTGATGGTTTTTGTCGGGGCGGCTGGATTCCCTGCCTGACTGCGCTAGCAGGCAGGGAACCAGCGGCCGTCCTGTCGTAA
>Ga0268298_10007034_pt1 | contig 10066 bp, 8 predicted proteins | sample WWTPWeurt_MetaG_FD_194462 | JGI IMG/M metagenome (GOLD analysis project Ga0268298, IMG submission 194462) | Activated sludge microbial communities from WWTP in Nijmegen, Gelderland, Netherland - WWTP Weurt | ecosystem: Engineered > WWTP > Aerobic digester > Activated sludge | place: Netherlands... | reverse complement strand
CGCGTTTCCAGAAACTTGATGTTCGGGAAGCGTTCCTGGGCCATTTGCAGGTTGACCCGGTTGGGGGCGAGGTAGACGTAGTCGCCGTTGCCGTCGAAGGCCATGTTGGCCGGGGATTTGTCGGCCAGGGCGCGCAGGTCGGCTTCGGAGCCGCGCAGCCAGCGGGCGGTGGCGTAGCTGCAGGATTCGAACATGACATCGACGCCGTATTCGAACTCAAGCCGGTGGGCCACCACGTCGAACTGCAGGGTGCCGACGGCGCCGAGGATGAGTTCGTTGGTGGTGGTGGGGCGGAAGAGCTGGGTGGCGCCTTCCTGGGCGAGCTGCTCGAGGCCTTTTTGCAGCTGCTTCATCTTGAGCGGGTTCTTGATCTGGGCGCGGCGGAAGTATTCAGGGGCAAAGCTGGGGATGCCGGTGAATTGCAGGTCTTCGCCTTCGGTGAAGGTGTCGCCCAGGTGGATGGTGCCGTGGTTGGGAATGCCGATGATGTCGCCGGCCCAGGCTTCGTCGGTGGTGTTGCGGTCTTGCGCCATGAAGGTGATGGCGTTGTTGATGGCGAGGCTCTTGCCGGTGGACACCTGCTTAAGCTTGCCGCCGCGTTCGAAACGGCCGGCGCAGACGCGGATGAAGGCGATGCGGTCGCGGTGCTTCGGGTCCATGTTGGCCTGGATCTTGAACACGAAGCCGGAAAACTTGGGCTCGATGGGCTCGACCTTGCGGCTCTTGGCCGGGCGCGGCAGCGGCGCGGGCGAAAGATCGACGACGGCGTCGAGGAGGCTTTGCACGCCGAAGTTGTTGACCGCCGAGCCGAAGAACACCGGGCACTGCTTGCCGGCCAGGTAGGCTTCGCGGTCGAAGGTGTGGGAGGCGCCGCGCACCAGCTCCACGTCCATGCGCAGCTCGTCTGCCTGATCGCCGATCACTTCGTCGAGGCGCGGGTTGTCGAGGCCCTGGATGATTTCCGAGGTGCCTTTTTCGGCCTGCGGGTCGAAGAACTGGATGGTGTCGTTGTAGAGGTGATAGACGCCGCGGAAGCGCTTGCCCATGCCGATCGGCCAGGTCATGGGGGCGCACTGCATGCCCAGCACGGATTCGATTTCATCGAGCAGGTCGATGGGCTCGCGGCCTTCGCGGTCGAGCTTGTTGATGAAGGTGATGATGGGCGTGTCGCGCAGGCGGCACACGGCGAGCAGCTTGATGGTTTGCGCTTCGACGCCGTTCACCGAGTCGATCACCATGACCGCGGAGTCGACGGCGGTGAGGGTGCGGTAGGTGTCTTCGGAGAAGTCTTCGTGGCCCGGGGTGTCGAGCAGGTTGATGACGCAATCGCGGTAGGGAAACTGCATCACCGACGAGGTGACCGAGATGCCGCGCTGCTTTTCGAGTTCCATCCAGTCGGAGGTGGCGTGGCGGGCGGCCTTGCGGGCGCGGATTTCGCCGGCGACCTGGATTGCGCCGCCGAACCAGAGCAGCTTTTCGGTCAGCGTGGTCTTGCCCGCGTCGGGGTGGGAGATGATCGCGAAGGTGCGACGGCGGGCGATTTGCTGGACGGCTGCGGACATGGCTTGGGTGCGGCGATTGCTGGAAAGCCCGCGATTATACAAGGCCTTGGCGCAGCACCGGAATTCGCTGAAGGGGCTAGAACTCCAGCAGCATCAGGCGGCGTCCGGCGGCTTCCCGTTTGCCCATCAGCCGAAAGCCGAGCCGGGCGAAGCGCCGCGGGCGGGCGGTGGATACCAGCAGGCGGCCAGCGGTGAAGTTTTCCATGGCCCAGGCGATGCGTGCGGCGATCAGGGCGCGGGCGATGCCCTGGCCGCGGGCGTGTTCGGTAACGGCCGAGAGGTACAGGATGTGGGTGTCGCTGGCCCAGTCGGCGGCCTTGATGCCGCCGATGCCGACGATCTCGTCACCGTGGCGGGCGATGAGGAAGTGGCGGTAGAAGGGCTGCGCGGCGGGCGTCAGCTGCTCGGTGATGCGCGCCCGGCTGTAGCGTTCCGGGTTGTCGAAGGCGACGAAGAGGATGTGGGCGGCCGCATCCCGGCTGGCGTCGTCGCCGGGCTCGAGCGCGGTAATGCTGAGTTCGTGCGTGATGGCATCTCCCTTTTGGCGCAGCTGGCCAAGTGTCGATGCCATTGAATCGTCGCTGTGTTGCAGCCATGTTGCTGGCGCGTGTCAGGGAACGACGAAGAAACGGTGCTTGTAGGGGAGGTTGGTGCGCAGCTGGATGGCGGAGTCTGCAAGAAGGCCTCGAAGTCGAGGTGAACTTCCGGCCATTTGAACATGGCCGTCTGCTTGCTAGAAGGCGCGTCCCAGCTTGGCGGCGTTTTTCGGGTCGCGGAATACGAGGGGTTTGACCGTGCCGGGGCGCTCGGCTTCGGCCAGCGCGGCGTCGATGAGGGCGTGGTCGGGGGATTTGGGGCACACCGGGTCGGTGGCGCCGGCATCGCCGGTGAGCATGAAGGCCTGGCAGCGGCAGCCGCCGTGGTCATTGTCTTTTTCGTCGCAGCTCTGGCAGGTTTCCGGCAGCCACGCGGTGCCGCGAAAACGGTTGAACAGCGGGGATTCGTGCCAGATCCAGCCGAGTGGGTGCTCACGCACGTCGGGGAATTCCAGCCCCGGCAGCATGCGCGCGGTGTGGCAGGGCAGGGCGAGGCCGTCGGGGGTGACGGACAGGAAGACTTCGCCCCAGCCGTTCATGCACTTCTTGGGTTTTTTCGATTGATAGTCGGGCGTGACAAAGAGAATGCGCATTGTCTTGCCCAGGCGCTGGCGCCAGCGTTCGGTCACGGCTTCGGCTTTGGCCAGCTGGGCGGCGGTAGGCATCAGCGCGGCGCGGTTGAGGAAGGCCCAGCCGTGGTACTGGGTGTTGGCCAGTTCGAGGTATTCGGCGCCGATCTCGACGGCCATTTCGATGATGCGGTCGAGGTGGTCGATGTTGCTGCGGTGGAGCACGCAGTTGATCACCGTGGGGTAGCCGGCGGCCTTGGTCATGGCCGCGACCTTGCGCTTCAGATCGAAAGTGCGGGTGTTGGTGATGAGGTCGTTGGCTTCGCGGGTGGCGTCCTGGAAGGAGAGCTGGATGTGATCGAGCCCGGCTGCCTTGAGCGCCGCTAGGCGGGCTTCGGTAAGGCCGACCCCGGAGGTGATGAGGTTGGTGTAGAAGCCGAGCTGGCGCGCCTCGGCCACGAGGATTTCGATGTCGTCCCGCAGCAGCGGCTCGCCGCCCGATATGCCGAACTGGGCGGCACCGAGCGCCCGGGCCTGGCGGATGACGGAGAGCCAGTCGTCGGTGGATAGCTCCGGCCCGGCCTGGGTGAAGTCCACCGGGTTGTAGCAAAAGGCGCAGTGCAGCGGGCAGCGGTAGGTGACTTCGGCGAGCAGCCACAGGGGGCCGGGACGCTGGGGGATCAGGAGCGGGGCGTTCATGTCAGGACTCGTTCCAGTCGATCCAGTTTTGCGCGTCGGCCATGATCAGAAAGGCGTCCACGTCGGCGGCCAGGTCGCTGGCCTTGAAGGCGGCTTCGAGGTCGGCAACGATTTCGGCCACGCTTTTGATGCCGTCGCAGCGCTTGAGGATTTCGCCCGCGCTCTGGTTGAGCTTGACCATGCCTTCCGGGTAAAGCAGCACGTGGGCCTGCTGGGCTGGCTCCCACTGAAAGCGGAACAGGCGGTTGATGCGCGGGCGGGCGAGTGAGGACGTCATGCCGGGTGCCTTCTTGTGCAATGTGGGGGCAATGTGGGGCGACTTCAGTCGCCCAGCGGTGCTTGATCAACGAAAAGGCGGGCGACTGAAGTCGCCCCCTTCATTGCCGCTATACAGCGCTCCTGAAGCCGCCTTCGAGGCCGTAGCGCAGCATCATCGCGTCGTTCATCGACCACAGGATGTCGAGCTTGAACTTGAGGATGTCCAGCGCCTTGAGTTGCAGCGGCCGGGTGTCGAAGTAGGCGAGCGTGACGGCGAGGCCCTGTTCCACGTCGCGGCGGGCCTGGGTGACGCGGTTGCGGAAGTACTGCAGGCCGTCGGTTTCGATCCACGGGTAGTGCTCGGGCCAGTTGGCGAGGCGCTGTTTGTGGATGATGGGGGCGAAGAGTTCGGTGAGGCTGGAGCACACCGATTCCTGCCACGGGCGCTGGCGACAAAAATTGAGGTAGGCGTCGCAGGCGAAGCGCACGGCGGGAATCACGTGGCGCTGATCGACGATCTCTTCGCGGGTGAGGCCCACTGCCTGGCCGAGGCGCAGCCAGGCTTCGATGCCGCCGGCGTCATCCCCGTGGCCGTCATGATCGAGGATGCGCTGGATCCATTCGCGGCGTACTTCCCGGTCCGGGCAGTTGGAGAGCACCGCGCCATCCTTTTGCGGAATGATGATCTGGTAGTAATAGCGGTTGGCCACCCAGCCCTGGATCTGCGCCCGCGTTGCCTTGCCGGTGTTGAGCATGACGTTGAAGGGGTGGTGGATGTGGTAGGCCGCGCCCTTGTCGCGCAGTTGGGCTTCGAACTCTTCGGGTGTCCAGGCGTGTTGTTCCATCACAGTTCGATCTCCATGCCGTCAAAGGCCACCTCGATGCCGGCGGCGGTGAGGATTGCCCGTTCCGTCGAGTGTTCGTTGAGGATTGGGTTGGTGTTGTTGATGTGAATGAGCACGCGGCGCACGTGCTCGGGCAGGCGGGCGAGTTGCTCGATCATGCCGCCGGGGCCGCTTTGGGCCAGGTGGCCGATGTCGCGGGCGTGCTTCTTCGAGAGCCCGAGGCCGATCATTTCGTCGTCGGTCCAGAAGGTGCCGTCCACCATCACGCAGTCGGATGTGGCCATCGCGTCGAAAACCGCGTCGTCGATTTCGGCAAGGCCAGGGGCGTAAAACACGCGGCGGCCGCTGGCCGGGTCGTGGATCGTCAGGCCGATGTTGTCGCCGGGCACCGGATTGCCCCGGTGGGGCGAGTAGGGCGGCGCCGCAGACAGCAGCGGCATGGCCCGCCAATTTAGGCTGGCGGCGCCCTGCGGATGAAAGCTGCGCCCGTCGAGCGGCACCGGCTGGCGGTCGAAACCACAGTAATGATCAAGCAGATGCAGGATGGGGTTGCCGCGGGTCAGGTCTTCAAAAACCGGGTCTGTCGTCCAGATGGGCCACGGGCTGCCCTTTTCGCGCAGCATGTAGAGGCCGGTGGTGTGATCGATCTGGGCGTCCACGAGCACCACCGATTCGATGCCACAGCCGCGCAGCCCGCTTGTCGGCCAGCTACCGGCAAAATTCCCGAACTGCTGCAGGATGTCCGGCGAGGCATTGACCAGCGTCCAGGCCGCAGCGTCGGCGCTCACCGCGATGGACGACTGGGTGCGGCGACGGTAATTGGTCTGGCCGGCACGCACGCCCCGGCAGTTGGCGCAATTGCAGTTCCACTGGGGAAAACCGCCGCCGGCGGCAGAACCGAGAACGCGAATGAGCATGGTGATGGGCGGGGCAGAGGGTGAATGACGGGCTTTGGAACCAGGCTGGCCGCCAGGGGGGTGGTGACGGCCAGCGGCCGGTTTAGCGGGCGGCGATGTACATCGTGATTTCAAAGCCGAAACGCAGGTCGCAGGCTTGCGGGGTGGTCCAGGTCATGAGAAGTCTCCGTATTCTTGATTGCGGTTTTCGGTCTGCCGGGCGGCATCACCGTGGCGCACAGTGTTGCAAAGGGCGGCATACTCGCGCCTCACGAAAATCGTGATTTTCGGGCCACGCCGGGGTGGGCATTTTTTGATGAGCAACGGATTGATTGATGTCGGGGACACGCACCGGCTGTATTTCGAAACCCTCGGCAACCCGTCCGGCGAGCCGGTGCTGGTGCTCCACGGGGGGCCGGGCAGCGGCTGCAGCCCGCGGCTGGCCGAGCTTTACGACACGGCGCGGCAGTGCGTGGTTATGTTCGATCAGCGCGGCGCCGGGCGTTCGACGCCTGCCGGCGAAACCCGCGCCAACACCACCGCCCATCTGATCGCCGACATCGAACTGTTGCGCCGCCACCTGGGCATAAGCCGCTGGCGCGTCACCGGTGGCTCGTGGGGGGCGACGCTGGCGCTGGCGTATGCGGCGGCCGCGCCTTTGGCCACAACCGGCCTGGTGCTGCGCAGCACTTTCATGCCGGGCGAGGCCAATGTGCGCTGGTTTTTTCAGACCCTGGCCGAGCTGTGCCCGGAAGCCTGGCAGGCGCTGGCGGCCGTGGTGCCGGAGGGCGAACGGAATGATCTGCTGGCGGCGCTGCAGGCCTGCCTGAATGCGGCCGACAGCGGTGTTGCCCGCGCCGCCGCGCTGGCCTGGGCGCGTTACGAGCGCGCGGTTGCCGAGTCTTCGGCCCCGCTCGACAACAGCGTGCCGGGCACCGCCGAGCTTGATCGCCTGGTGCTCAAGTACCGTCTTCAGGCCCATTACCTGCGGGCCGGTTGCTTTCTCGACGAAGCCGCCTTTCTTGCCGCCTGCGAAACGCTGGCCGGTTTGCCGGTAACGCTGATCCACGGCCGCCTCGACCAGGTTTGCCCACCGGCCAACGCCGAGCGCATCCACGCCCGCATCGCCGGCAGCCGGCTGGTGTGGGTGGACGGCTGCGGCCACGAGGCTTTTCACCCGGCGATGGTCAGCGCCTGGCGGCACGCTTTGCTCATCACCTGCTGAAATCATTGGCTATGTCACTGTTAGCTGTGGAGTCTTTGCGTTGTTGTGCCTGTGCGATGGCGACTTGTAGGGGCGACTTCAGTCGCCCACGGACTTCGATCAACGGCTTGCCTGTGATTCAACGCGCGGATGGGCGACTGAAGTCGCCCCTACATAAGCCCTAAATCGGCCTTTCATTTCCCGACTCGACCATGCCCCGACACCTGCTCTACCTGATCGTTTTCATTGAAGGCTTCTGCTCGCTGGGCGCCGAGGTTATCGCGCTGCGCCGGCTGGTGCCCCATGTGGGCAGCTCCATCGTGGTGACGGCGCCCACCATCGGCTTCTTCCTGCTGGCGCTGGCCCTGGGTTATGCGTCGGGGGCAAAGGTGAGCGAACGCTTCACGGCCGTGGTGGCGCGCAACTTTTTGATTTCGGCGCTACTTGCCGGCATCGGGCTGGCGCGGCTTACGGTGGATGGGCTGTTTGCGCACCTGCAGCCGGTGGGCGTCGCCTACGTGATGTTCATCGGCGGCGTGCTGTGCCCGCTGGCCTGGCTGCTCGGCCAGACGGTGCCGGTGCTCACCAATCTGATGAAGCACATGCGTGCCGGCGAGGCGAGCGGTTACGCGTTGTACTGGTCCACGCTGGGCAGCTTTCTCGGTTCGGTAAGCCTGTCGCTGGGCGTGATGCAGTGGCTCGGCGTGTCGGCCGCGGTGGTGATCTGCGCGCTGCTGCTGGTGTTGGGCAGCCTGCGACTCGCCGCACGCGGCTGGCGCAGCTGGGGCGCGCTGGGGCTGGCGGGCGCGGCTACGCTGGCGATCAACCTGTTTCCGCCTTCCGAGGTCAAGGACACGGCCTATGCCGATTACGCGGTGGCGCCGGTGGTGCTGGCCGGGCATGCCGACCCCCGCGCCTTCTTCGTGAACAATTCGCTCGCCTCACTGATCGACGACAGCGAGCCGCCGCGCTATGCCCGCTACGTGCAGCACCTGCGCCACGTCTTGCTGAACGAGCTGGCCTTCAAAAACCGCGAGATTCTTGTGCTGGGCGCGGGTGGTTTCACCCTCTCGCACCGGGAGCCGGCCAACCGCTACACCTTCGTGGATATCGATCCGCAGATCCGCGAGATTGCTGAAACGCGCTTCCTCAAGGCGCCGATCCGTGGTGAATTTGTGGTGGATGACGCGCGCCGCTACGTGCGCACCACGGCCAGGCGCTACGACGCGGTGGTGGTGGATGTGTTCAGCAGCCACACCTCCATCCCCGGCCATCTGGTCACCCGCGAATTCTGGCTGGACGCCCGCCGGGCACTGGCGCCGGACGGCGTGCTGCTCGCCAACCTGATCCTCGACGGCCGCCTCGAAACGCCTTACGCCCGCAACCTGCTGGCCACGCTGGACAGCGTTTTCGGGCGCTGCGCCGTCGAGGTGCTGCACAAGGCCAGGCCGCTTTCCAACGTGATCGTGAGCTGCTACGCCGGCAGCCAGCCCCGCCCGCAAACCCCCTACACCGACGAGAAGAATGGCGCCGACATGGATCTGGCCCGGTCGCGCTAGGGGCTTTCACGGCCACGCTTCATTTGGGGGCGACTTGTAGGGGCGACTTCAGTCGCCCGCGGACTCCGATCAACAAATGGTCGTGATTCAACGCGCGGATGGGCGACTGAAGTCGCCCCCACATGGCCCCTGTACCGCACAGGGCGCATCGTCGGCTTGATGAATGTCCATATTCAACGATGACAGAGCCTGAATTGGAGCCCAACGCCGGCAATTTGATTCGGGTCAATGAGCCGGGCAGGGGTGGAGGCTTACGATTGGCCCATGCTTCGCTCCATGGGCGAAGCCTCCCCCAATCCAGATAAAAGAGAAAATTCCATGCGTGCAAGCAAACTGCTCCCGTTGATCCTCGTTGGCCTTTTGGCGGCCTGCGGCAAATCCGAACCCCCCAAGACCGAAGCCCCGGCACCTGCACCCGCTGCAGCAGCCCCGGCGCCCGTCGCCCAGGCTGCCGTCGACGCCGGCAAGGGCGCCGAGCTGTTCAAGAAAACCTGTGCCATGTGTCACCAGACCGGCGTGGCCGGCGCACCCAAGCTTGGCGACAAGGCCGACTGGGGCCCGCGCATCGCCCAGGGCAAGGACACCCTCTACAAGCACGCCACCGAAGGCTACAACGGCGCCAAGGGCGCCATGCCGGCCAAGGGCGGCAACCCCGCGCTCAAGGACGACGAAGTCAAGGAAATCGTCGACTTCATGGTCGCCAAGTCCGAATAAGCTTCACCGCTGTTTCACCTCTGCGCGCATCCCCTCGCGCGCCACCACCCGGCCTCAGTTGCGGCCGGGTTTTTTTCGTCTGGCGGTTGGAAGGGCAGGCTCTTTCGGTGGGCCATGCTGAAGCCAGAACGGAGCGGTGGCCCGATCTCCACGGCGCATCGGCGCGCCCGCAGGAGATAGTTCACGGGAATCCTTGCGTCGATGGGAGCGTGGGGAAAGGGCGCGAGAAAGTTCGGTAAAGTGCTCGCCGTAAAAAGCATAAATGCCCGATCAGGAATGAAAAATTCCGCGTCGCGAAAGACGATGTACGGCGCCGAGATAAAGCTGCTCATGGCCGGATAAAAGATGTTTGCGTCTCGAATAAAGCATTTTTTTGGTGAACAAAAGCATTTCGGCCACAAACAAAAGCTGTTTGCGGCCCGAATAAAGATGTTTGGGTTAAAACAAAAGATGTTCGCCGCCCGAATGAAGATGTTCGGATGCAAACATCTTTATTTCGGGGCTGAACAAAAGCCATCCGTCCCTCACAGGTTCGCGCGCACCCACCAGAGAAGGCATTCCGGCCAAGGAATAAGGCAATCGCCCGCCGCGCGAAAAACTTGCCACCCCGCTACAAGCGCTGCGCAAGCTGCACACAGCCCCACTACCGCACAGCGTGTTCATGCGCCAGCGCATCAACCCCGCGCCTCGTCACACCGGGCTAATCCGTTTGCCGCAGAATCCCCCAGGCCGCAGCCATGCGCGAGCCGCGCCACCCGCGCCAGATGCTGAATATTTTGGGCGTTTTTCCGCCTTGCTATATCGAATGACATATTTCACAAAATGTCATGCAACTATAAGATTTGAGCGTGGCAGCCCACGACACGTTCAACCCGCAACGGAAACCATCATGCAAAAAATCCAACTCAAAGGCGTCCCCGCGTCTGTCCTTCGCGCCGACGAAGATGCCTACTTCGGCCTCAAAACCATCACCGGCTACAAACCGCCCAATGACGGCTACAGCCTCGAGGCCGTCACCCGCGCCTACGAGGCCTACCGCACCCATCGCGAAGCCGAAGCCATCGCCGCAAAAGCCCTCGCCGCCGCCCGCGACGCCCTCGCCATCACCGAAAGCACCTTCCACGACGCCATCACCGGCGCCAAAACCCAAGTCCGCGCCATCTA
>Ga0268298_10007032_pt1 | contig 10069 bp, 9 predicted proteins | sample WWTPWeurt_MetaG_FD_194462 | JGI IMG/M metagenome (GOLD analysis project Ga0268298, IMG submission 194462) | Activated sludge microbial communities from WWTP in Nijmegen, Gelderland, Netherland - WWTP Weurt | ecosystem: Engineered > WWTP > Aerobic digester > Activated sludge | place: Netherlands... | reverse complement strand
AAGCTCTTTTTTAAAAATATATATTATTAATACTATTGTATTAATACAGGCTTTGAAAAATTTTGATTTGAAAAATTGCCGGAGTTGACTGAACATTGCCCTCCTGAAGATCAGCCCAGGAAAAAAATAAAAAGATGAATACCGAGAAAGCAATACTGGAACAAGCAAAAAAAAATGTGGAGTTAAATGGTTTCCTGGATATTGACCTTGATCCCACTCTCGATCTTTTTGCTGCCATTGAACGGCTGAAAAAAGAAAAAAATGCCGTCTTACTGGCGCACTACTACCAGGAGCCGGATATACAGGATGTGGCTGATTATATCGGGGATAGCCTGGGGTTGGCACAGCAGGCAGAAAAGACCAATGCGGATATGATCGTTTTTGCCGGTGTTCATTTCATGGCAGAGACAGCGAAAATTTTAAACCCGGGCAAGAAAGTAGTGATCCCGGATTTAAAAGCCGGTTGTTCATTGAGCGACAGTTGTCCGCCTGCATTGTTTAAAAAATTTAAAGTGCAGCACCCGGATCATAAAGTGGTGAGTTATATCAACTGCAGCGCCGGTATTAAAGCGCTGAGCGATGTGATCTGCACCAGCAGTAATGCAAAATTCATAGTAGAAAGTTTTCCTAAAGACCAGCCATTAATTTTTGCACCAGATAAAAATTTAGGTGCTTACATCAATAAAATAACCGGCAGGAATATGGTTTTGTGGAATGGCGCCTGTATGGTGCATGAAATATTCAGCCTGGAAAAGATCACCAAATTAAAAGTCCGTCACCCGGAAGCAAAGCTGATTGCACATCCGGAATGCGAAGAACCTATATTGAGAATCGCAGATTATATTGGTTCTACTACAGGATTATTAAAGTACACACAAACTGACTCGGCACAGGAATATATTGTGGCGACGGAGACGGGTATTTTACACCAGATGATGAAGGCTTCGCCGGAAAAGACATTTATCCCTGCACCTCCCAACAACAGCTGCGCCTGCAATGACTGCCCGCATATGAAATTGAATACGCTGGAGAAATTATACCTGTGTATGGAGTATGAAACACCGGAAATTATCATGGAAGAGGAACTCAGGCTGGCCGCAAAAAAACCGATCGACCGGATGCTGGAGATCAGTAAGGCTGCGGGGCTGTAATTGGCGATTTAAGGCTAAAATTTTTGATTTTCCGGGTTTTGCTGTATACTTGCACCGGAAAGAGGCTGATAAGTATAGTTCTCCCAGGCTTTTATTCATCATTTACCCGCCTGTTTCTTTCAATATAAACTCAAAATTTCAGATTTCAAGATTGGTGACTTCGAGTTGTGACTAACATCAAGTTTTTTATATGTATGACATTCTCCAACTGAACGACATGCTCGTTCCTGAACTGCTGGATATAGCCGAGCAGTTAAAAATACCCAACGCAAAAAAGTTAAGCAAACAAGATCTTGTTTACAAGATATTGGACAGCCAGGCAATAGCCGGAGCTAAAGGCGCTAAACCCAGCGATGATGGTAAAAGAAAACGCATTGTAAAAACCAGCACCAGCACAGGTGGTAGTGAAGAAGCGGTGGTGGAAAGCGGTGATGAAGAAAAAACCAATATCAAAAAACCCCATATGGCCGTAAAAAAAGAAGCCCCTGTAAAACGGGGACGTAAAAAGACAGATGAGAAAGAAGTAGTGGCAGATGTAGCTGAACAATCAGCCCCGGCCGCAGAACCGGAAATGGATAGTAAAACAGCACAACTGGCTGAAGCTATTTTAAATGAGGCCAGCCAACAGACTGCTGAAAATACTGGACAAGGAGCCCCTAATAAAATATATCCTCAGCGTCGTGAACAACAGTTCAATGTGGAGTTTGACGGAGTGATATTAGGTGAAGGCGTTTTGGAAATGATGCCCGACGGATATGGATTCCTTCGCTCATCAGATTACAATTACTTATCATCACCGGATGATGTGTATGTTTCGCCTTCACAAATAAAATTGTTTGGTTTAAAAACAGGTGATACAGTACATGGCGCTGTTCGTCCTCCCAAGGAAGGAGAAAAATATTTTGCTTTATTAAAAGTAGATTCGATCAACGGCAAGAGCCCGGAAGAAGTTCGGGACAGGGTGCCGTTTGATTATTTAACTCCATTGTTTCCTTATGAGAAGCTGAATTTATTTACCACCGCTTCTGATTATTCTACCCGTATCATGGACCTGTTCACCCCGATAGGTAAAGGACAGCGGGGATTGATTGTGGCGCAGCCTAAAACCGGTAAGACGATGTTGCTGAAAGCAGTGGCCAATGCCATTGCGGCCAATCATCCGGAATGTTACCTGATGGTGGTGCTGGTAGATGAACGTCCGGAGGAGGTAACTGATATGGAACGTAGCATAAAGGGAGAAGTAATTGCTTCTACTTTTGATGAACCTGCTGAAAAACATGTGAAGGTTTCTACCATTGCCCTGCAAAAAGCAAAGCGACTGGTGGAGTGCGGACACGATGTGGTGATACTGCTTGATTCGATTACCCGTTTGGCAAGAGCACATAATACAGTAGCTCCTGCATCCGGTAAAGTATTATCCGGCGGTGTGGAAGCCAATGCGATGCAAAAACCAAAGCAATTCTTTGGCGCTGCCCGTAAAATTGAGGGAGGCGGATCATTAACGATTATTGCCACCGCCCTTGTTGATACCGGAAGTAAAATGGACGAGGTGATCTTTGAAGAATTCAAGGGAACCGGTAATATGGAATTACAGCTCGACAGAAGATTGTCTAACAAACGGATCTTCCCCGCTATTGATATCGTGGCATCCAGTACAAGGCGTGATGACCTGTTGCTGGAAAAAGATGTGCTGCAGCGGATGAACCTGCTCCGTGTTTACCTGACCGATATGAACACTGAAGAAGCGATGAGAGAACTGCAGAACCGGATGAAGGGAACCAAGGACAATGAAGAGTTTTTGGCGAGTATGAACAGGTGACCTGGATTCAATTTAATTAAAATGATTAGCATGATAAAGGCTGCTGTTTTTCGGCAGCCTTTTTATTTTTACAACCGATAATGGCGATTGAGAAAATAGATATTGACCAGTTTTTAGAATTAGCCAAACATCACCTTGTTTTTGATGTAAGAAGCCCGGGTGAATACAATCATGCACATATCCCCGGCGCTTATTCTTTGCCGTTGTTTACTGATGAAGAAAGAAAAGTGGTTGGTACAACCTACAAACAACAGAGCCGTGAACAAGCAATAAAGATTGGCTTAGACTTCTTCGGGCCGAAAATGCGAAAGACGGTGGAGGAGGCTGAGTCGATAGTCAGTAGTCAGGAGCCGGTAGCCGGTAGTCAACAGCCGAAAGACTCAAAACTCATCCTTGTTCACTGCTGGAGAGGTGGTATGCGCAGTGCAGCTGTTGCCTGGTTGCTGGACCTGTATGGCTTTAAAGTTTATACACTTATTGGCGGGTATAAGAAGTTTCGCAATCATGTTTTGGACACTTTCAAATTTCCATTCCGATTCAACATCCTCGGCGGCTTTACCGGTTCAGGAAAAACGGAACTATTAAAATCGCTGGCGGAAAAAGGCGAAAAAGTGATCGACCTGGAGGGAATTGCCAAACACAAGGGATCTGCTTTTGGCAATATCGGTATGCCGGAACAACCCAGCCAGGAGATGTTTGAAAATTTATTAAGCTGCCAGCTGAGAGCTACAAGCTGCCAGCAAAATGCTGAGTCATCGAAAGCCCCCTTTAGGGGGTTGGGGGGCATCTGGCTCGAAGACGAATCACAGCGCATCGGACATGTAAACATTCCCAACGACCTGTGGGCTACCATGCGGCGGTCGCCGGTATTTTACCTGGACATCCCTTTTGCCGAAAGGCTCAAACATATTGTGCAGGAATATGGTCAATTAGACGCCGAAAGAATGATCGGGGCGATTGAGCGAATTAGTCAAAAACTGGGCCCGCAGAACGCAAAATCGGCCATTTTGTGGCTAAAAGAAGGCAAAATCACCGAAAGTTTCGAGATTTTGCTACAGTATTACGATAAGTTTTATTTCAGGTCTTTACACAATCGGGAGGCGCTGGATACGTTATTACATACGATAAAGTGTAAATCCGTATCCACTGAAAATGCCAATATCCTCATTCGTGAAACCAGTCTGCAACAACAAAAATCTTAGGCTCACCGCCCTGCTGCTCATTACCCCCCTGTTTTTCTTTGGACAAAGCCTGACCGGATTATGGGTTGGCTCCGTGCATAATGACAGTGCCACGGTCCGCAAAGACCAGTCATTCGAAATTGCCCTGACCGAGTACCGGGGTAAAGTATATGGTTATTCCCGGAGTGAATTTATTGTCAACGATACGCTTTATTACATTGTAAAAAGAGTAAAGGGAACCATTGAAGGAGATGTATGCGAGGTGACCGATGATGAGATCATCGCTTATAATTTTCGGGGCAAACTGGATAAAGGAATAAAAGTAACCAGCACTTTTCGCCGCAACAAAGGAGACAGCACCTGGTATCTGGATGGAACCTGGAAAACTAATGCAACGAAACGATATTACTCCATCACCGGAAAAGTGGGACTGGAAGAAGAAAAAGACCTGACGGCCTCGAAAATATTTCCTCATTTGGAAGAACTAAAACTGGCCAATGACGTGGCTTTTTACAAAGAAAGAGAAGACGGTGCGCCGATCGTAAAAATTGCAAAACCGGAGAAAATAAAAACCGAATATTCTACTGTACCGGAAATTTCTTCATCAGCCACAGAGCTGGTTGTTGCTCAGCCACAATTTGAAAGAGCAGAATCAATACCAGTAGTGAAAAAGGCGGAAAGCGATCTGCCTAAAACGGATACAAAAAGTATTCCTTCATCGACCATTGATATAAGACCTGCAGTGGTTGAAACAAAGGTGGCCGTAAGTAAGCCACCCGCCGAAGAAGCTTCAACAAATAAAGAAGTTGTAAGAACAGCCAATGAAACAAAAACACCGGATGTTGCTGTGGCGGACAAGAATGCTGCAAGCAATAAAATAAATAACCCTGACATTGCAAAAGCTACTGCGAATAATCAGCCAGCGGTTACTCCTACCGATAAAAACCCTTCAATCAGTAAAATAAACAGCCCTGAGAATGTAAAAAATTCAGCGAACAAGCAACAGGCAACAATTGCTGAGCCAGTTGCAAATAACGCCACAAAGCAGGTAATCGGGGATAATAAGATAGCTGCTCAATCAACAACAACTGTTCCTGACAACAAAGCAAATGTTGTGGCGGCCAATAATAGCGGAACACCAGTTGTTGCAAAAAATAATCAACCCACGGCTATTAATTCAGCCAACAGCAAAACGGTTGTTGCGAAACAAGAAGTGGCTGCTGGTAAACCAGTCGTAAAGCCCACAACGGTTTCGGATAAATCAACCGTTGCTCCAAAAGAAAACAATGCTGTTGCGAAAACAACAACTGCTGCCAGTTCAACACAGCCTGTTGTTTCTCCTGTAATCAACCAGGCGGGTAAGAATGAGGTTGCGGATGAAAAAATAGTAGCAGGGGTTAAAGCAACGGAAAAGAGGGAAACAGCAACTACACCGGCAATTGAAAGGGTGCCGATACCCGCAGTAGATATTACTCAAAAAGCGTCTTTGATCGCCGGCAGAAAATCTGAATTCTCACAGGTGGTGAATTTTACATCCGACAGCCTGGAGCTGGCCTTGTATGATAACGGAGAAATTGATGGCGATACCGTAAGCCTTTTCCTGAATGGTGAAGTGCTGATGGCTAAGCAAGGATTGAAGGCTAGCGCCATTAAGAAAACGATCTATATCACTCCCGGCAATGAAGATTTTACACTGGTTTTGTTTGCCGAAAACCTCGGAAAATATCCGCCCAATACCGGCCTGCTGGTAGTTCATGATGGAGAAGATGTGTACAATCTCCGTTTCAGTTCCGATTTCCAGAAGAGTACAGGCATAGTGTTTCGGAGAAAGAAATAGTTTTATCAGTAAAGGCGCAGGGAAAGAAACAGGGGCCATAAATCACACTAATTTTCCCGAATAAAGCAGGTTGTCTGCAACAACAAACCGAATTTTGCAGAATGACTATCGACTCTCTGCTCCCGACTCCCAACTCTATTCGTCTCACCCAATATTCTCATGGTGCCGGCTGCGGTTGCAAGATTGCACCCAAAGTGCTCGACGAAATTCTGAAAAGCAATATCTCCCTTCCCGATAATGGTCGGTTATTAGTGGGCAATCACAGTAAAGATGATGCGGCTGTATATGATATGGGAAACGGTACGGCGCTTATTTCTACTACCGATTTCTTTATGCCCATCGTAGATGATCCGTTTGATTTTGGAAAAATTGCTGCCGCCAACTCCATCAGCGATGTATATGCTATGGGCGGAAAACCGCTGATGGCGATTGCTATCCTGGGATGGCCGGTTGAAAAGATACCTGCCGACATTGCACAACGAGTGGTGGAGGGCGGAAGGACCATTTGTGCAGAAGCAGGCATTCCTTTGGCTGGTGGCCACAGTATTGATTCACCCGAACCGATTTTTGGTTTGGCGGTTACTGGTATAGTACCAAAAGAAAACCTGAAACAAAACAATACCGCACAGGAAGGCGATTATTTGTTTTTGACCAAACCGCTGGGCGTTGGCATCCTGGCCACGGCACAAAAAAGAGGATTGCTGAAAGAAGAACACCTGCCGGCACTCATCAGCCAGCTAACGGCATTGAATAAAGTGGGCGAAGAGCTGGGTAAGATAAAAGGAGTAACTGCTATGACCGATGTAACCGGCTTTGGCCTGTTGGGACATTTAATGGAGATGGCCGAAGGCAGCGGACTTAGTGCGGAAATATATTATGATAAACTACCGGTAGCGGCCGGGGTAAGAGAATACATTGCCCAGCGCATTTTCCCTGATGCTACTACCCGTAACTGGAGCAGCTACAGCGATAAAGTGAAATTTGAAAAAGGTGTGAATGTGATGGAAGCATTTACTTTATTACCCGATCCGCAAACGAATGGCGGATTGCTGGTGAGTGTGAAGGAAGAAGCTGTTGAAGCCGTAAAAGAGATTATCGGAAAAGAAATTTTGCCTGTGGGCAGAATGATAGCAGCCGGAGAGAAAAGAGTTTTCGTGATGTAAAAGCTTGGCATAAGCAACTGTTGATTATCAGCATAAGTTTATGCCTGGGGTGGCGTATATTTAAGAGTTGCAGGCAATGATTAAAACTTACCCGTGAGATTAGCCCTGATATTTCTAATTCTATTTTTTTTCAAAGCTGTCGACGGACAAAACATCGTTCCTAATGGATCGTTTGAAGACGTCAATATTTGTACTGAATTTCATCAGCCATGCAGCCCTTCCGGATGGTTTTATGTTAATCATTTAGTAAAGGGATATAGCACTAATATTAAACCGCTCCGTGGAAATAAGGATTTAAATCTAATAGTTGTTGATACTGGAAGCCCTAACCGGGATTATTGGCAAACAATGCTTCTATGCCCTTTAGAGGTGGGTAAAGATTATAAAGTAAGTTTAAAGCTGGCTAGTGAATATATTGGGCCCAACCTCCACGACATCGGATTGTATTTTTCCGACAGGTTTCTTTTTTTCTCAAAAGATTCGGTGATTCAGCCGATGAGTTATATAAACTTCCTTGATGCCCGGATTAGGAAGTTAAAAAATGGTTGGTTTGAGATACAGAAAGAATTTACTGCAACTTCCGAGAGTCATTTCTTAATCATTGGAAATTTTTCGGATAAGACGAATAAACAAATTAAAAAAGAAAGGGAAATAAGCATCAGGTGGCTTTATTTGTCGGTTGACGATCTTACTATCACTTCAACGAAAGGAGTTCCCTGTCCCGATATGCAAAAGATCAAAGATTCTTTGTATTCAATAAAAGAAAGACATTTTACTAAGCCGCAAATCCATGATTCGCTTGTTACTAAACCTGAACCGCCAGCCCAGGAAAAGATTGATACAATAATTATAAACAATATCGAATTTGATTTCGACAGTTATCAAATAAAAAACACCAATATGCTTCACTATTTACGTAATTATTTACAGGATAAGGCAGTAAAAAAAATAAAAGTAACAGGATTCACTGATAACACTGGTAACATTCAGTACAATAAATCTCTTTCGGAAAAAAGGGCAAAAGCAGTGGCTCATTTTCTGGTGGAAGCACTTGGTTTAAATGAATCTGTTATTGAGGTAGAGGGAAAAGGAATATCCACAAAATATCCCAAAGCACAACAAAACAGAAGGGTTGAATTATATATTCATCATTAGACCTACTGCCTGCAACATGGGGTTTTCTACCATGCTGGCTTTACGAATAAGCCCTGATTGACAGAATAAAAATCAACTTTAGTCCCAGCTTTACGTAACACGGATGAGCTGTATAACATGTTCTCATCTTTAGTAACTTTAATGAGCGACAGTACTGGACTGGCGGATCACAGAATACCAGCACAGCAGAAAGCCCCGACCATTCTCTTTTTACTTTCTCTTCTCCAAAAATACTTCCGCCATCATCCATCGAACACTGCCGCCGCCGGCCTGTTCAATAGTGGGAATGGCAATGGGCAATAGTTTAGCATAGGCCTCCAGCATTTGTTTCTGTTCTTTGTTCATAAGACCAAAGGTTGTCGAGCTACTTTCATAAAATAATTTTAAATTTGATTATGCGTCTAACCCCCGTTGAAATAGCAGTCATAAAAGAATATTTCAGTCATCAGCCAGTCATTAAGGCATACTTATTTGGTTCATATGTACGGGAGTCAGCAGGTGCCGAAAGCGATGTTGATATTTTAGTTGATCTTGACTACTCAAAGCATATAGGTTTTGGGTTTGTAAAAATCAAAGAAGGGCTTGAACAAAAACTTCACCGCAAGGTGGACCTTGTTTCTTCTAAAGCTGTTTCAAAACACATCCTTCCTTTTATTGAAAAAGAAAAGCTGCTTATCTATGAAAGAAAAACCAGGTGATAAGCAGCGGCTACAGCATATCCTGGACGCCATTGATGAGGTTGAAGCATATACAAAAGGTTCAACACTTGACAATTTTCTTCACAACTCAATGATGCGTTTTGCATCGGTTAAACAGATAGAAATAATCGGTGAAGCGGCAAATTATCTTACAAAAGAAACGAAAGAGAAGTTTTCTTCTGTGGAATGGGGGCAAATTACGGGTATGCGGCACATTCTTGTTCATGAATATTTTGGAATTGATGCCGAACTGGTATGGCAGGTTATAATGAACGACCTTCCTGTTCTAAAGAAAACAATCAAAGAAATAATCTCAGGACTAGAATAGCAAAACGGGCGGGAGCCTATCTCTTTTCCAAAAACACTTCCGCCATCATACATCGTACACTGCCGCCGCCGGCCTGTTCAATTGTTGGGATGGCAATGGGCAACAGTTTAGCGTAGGCCACCAGCATTTGTTTCTGTTCTTTGCGTAGTGAATCATAGGCGGTCTGGCTGAGTACCAGCAGGTGGTCGCCATTATTGTTTTTTACCTCCAGCATATTGCCCGCAAAGGAGTGCATTTGTTCCCTGGTGATGGGGATGATGTTATGATGGGTTGATTCCAGTAATTGCCGAACAGCGATCAGCTCCCACTCTTCTTCGATGGCTTCTTCGCAGAGCACACAAAAAGTAGAACCCAGTGTCATTACCACATTGGTATGATAAACAGGAAAACCGTCTTTGTCGGTCGCCAGGAATACAATGGCCTGGTAGTGGTTTTCTGCAGCAAAGCGTTCCAGCACAGCAATACTTGTTCTTTCTGATATAGCTGCATAGATCATTTTATTCTCGTGGTCCATTACCATGCTGCCTGTTCCTTCCAAAAACCTGCCTTCCGCCTCAAATTCGCTCCAGTCCTGGAAATCTTTTACTTTAAATTGTTTTTTCAGCGTTTTAATAATGTCGTCTCTTTTTTCTGCCCGGCGGCTGGGTGCATACATCGGGTACACAAAAAGTTTTCCGTTGGGCGAAGTGCTGAGCCAGTTGTTGGGAAAGACGGCATCTGGTTTTATTGGCATTACT
>Ga0268298_10007030_pt1 | contig 10071 bp, 9 predicted proteins | sample WWTPWeurt_MetaG_FD_194462 | JGI IMG/M metagenome (GOLD analysis project Ga0268298, IMG submission 194462) | Activated sludge microbial communities from WWTP in Nijmegen, Gelderland, Netherland - WWTP Weurt | ecosystem: Engineered > WWTP > Aerobic digester > Activated sludge | place: Netherlands... | reverse complement strand
GTGCTGCGGCTTAGCGTAGTGTTTTATTTGGGGTTCGGAGCACAGTCTTTTCGTCAAAAATATTGCAATAAAATTAACCAAATTTCTACCGAAAACTATATTGCAATATTTTTATTTGCACAAATTTTCTGCGAGCTTCAAAGCTAATTAACTTACTTTCCGCCCCAAATAATACATTGCGCTAAGCCGCTGTTATAGGCTGGCATTATTCAGTCGCCTTTATAGAATAAACCTTTTGCAGGTGTTTCAAATGTCGAGTCATCTGTCAATCTGAGCCAACCAACCAAACCAAAATCAGTTTTTACTAAATAAAATTTTTGTGATTTGTTTTTTTCGGTGTCGCAAAGGAGAACTTCAATTTCATAATCTTTTGGAAGTTGAGCAATTATTTCATTTCCTGATTTACTATGATAAAGTGTCAAGGGAGAAGCGGTTTTGGTTTTTAGTCCGACATAATAGAATGGTTGCTGAATTTCAATTAAAGTGTCTATGTAGAGTTGAAATTTTCGCCTTTTGTTAAACATATTATTTATGTGCCCTGCCGAATAAATCACACCATTGTTATTAATATAAAATTCAAGTGCGGCAACTCTTCCCATAATTTTTCCATTTGTTTTGGTGATAATAAACTCAGGGTCAACACTAAGTCCTGGGTCATAAACTATTTGTATACTGTCAGAAATTTTGTCATTTGCATATTTTCCAACTATCTCAATTATTTCGCCAGCGTCCTCGTTGTCACAATGCCATTGATCAGTTTTTGGTAATTCAAAACACTTTTTTCTAATTAACCTAGTTGTCTTGCTGTCATAACCGAAAATAACTTTTACAAAACTAGTGTCAACAGATATCTTCTTTAAATTTGGAAATGAAATATCTATCTGACTTTTGGCTGTCAAATTGTAGACGCAAAAAAGAATTGTTACTATGGATTTGTAAATTTTCATGATGCTTGCCTATAACGTTTCGCGGCTACCAGATGGATTTTATTTTGGGCTTTCGTGGCACTGTCGTATCGTCAAAAATATTGCAATAAAGATAAAAAAAATACTTACCGAAATTTATGTTGCAATATTTTCCTTGCAGGAAGTTTGAGCGAGGTAATCCGTTAATTAACCTTCTGTCCGCCCAAAATAAAATTTATCTGGTAGCCGCTGTTAGTGGAAGTGATTAAACGTCAAGTTCAGGTAACTGCATACCCAAATAGTCATATAAATGCTTTTTCAGTAATTCCTCAATAAGTGACGCAGCAGAGATAAGAGCTGATTCCTCATTAAACTCTCTGTTAAATTTATTGGTTATATGAGCCAATTCTTTGTCAGCTCTAATATAGACACCAGCTAAAATTCTTTGAGAATTTTTCGAGATTTCGTCTGGTTTAATAAGGTGTCCAATAAACTTGTCAATCAGAATATCGTCTTGATGTTTTGATGGTTGTTCAGCTAATTCAAAAGTTTCATTTTGAAATATTCCTTTTAGTCCAAAAAAATTGAGGAACATTCTAACAGCTATTAGGTTACTGTCTTTTACACAGCGATAGATGTCACCTTGTCCTACGAAGTTATAGTTGTCACCAGTCCGCTTGGTAAGAGTTCTTAGCAGTGTAAGTCTATGCCGTAAGTGTTTGTGTAGAAATTCGTCTTTGTCCTCTTGTGTTAAATCCATTAAATGTTTAATAAGTCCAGGGTAGATTAAAATTAATAATAACTAATTTCTCTTTCAGTTAAATCGGGGAATTTACTTTCTTCAATTCGTTTTTTCCAATTTCCGTTTATGTCAAATTCCAGATAGGTATATTTTCTAAAACTCTCTGCGTGTTCAGGAGTGTCAAAGAATGTATCCTTTATAATATTTCCATTGACATCGTATTCATAAGTATGTTTGCTTTTAAAAGAACTGGCGGAGTTATAAAAGACGACTTCAGTAATATTGTTCTTTGAATCATAGGAATATTTTGATGAGGATGCTTGTTTACCTTTATTGGTAGTAATTTCAGTAACAATATTTCCTTTTCCATCATACTCAAATGTTCTAATGCTAAATTCATTTCGGTCTTCAATGTTGTTCCCATTTTTGTCATAGGTGAAAAATTGTTTAATAACATTGCCGTCCTGATCGGTGAATGAAGATTCTATTTCGTTATTGTTTTCATCATACTGTGGGAATATCTTTAACCAAGAAGTGTCAGTCAAAATTTCGCTGATACTTCCGTTTTTGTTGTATTTCACGCCATTGGTATAGCTCAAACTGTCCTTTTTTTCTCCTGTAACACTATAATGTTTCTCAATTATTGATTTCACTTTTCCTTTTAATTTCCTCATGTCATTTAATTCAGAAAAGGACTTGCTATTAACAGATAGAGAGTTGCTAAATTTTTTGTTGCTGCAAGAACATGAAATTGTAACAAGAAGTATTAAGATTATTGATTTCATTTTTTGAAATTTTCTATGAGTTGAAATTTTGAATATCATTTCCACTAACGTGCTGCGGCTTAGCGTAGTGTTTTATTTGGGGCTTTCGGAGCACTGTCTGTCAGCCAAAAATATTGCAACAAATAAACAAATTTTTACCGTATAGTATGTTGCAATATTTTCATGCACGAACTAGGAGCGAGGTAAACATTTAATAAACCTTCTGCCCGCCCCAAATAAAGCATTGCGCTAAGCCGCTGTTATAAGCTGAGCGGCCACGTCCTGCCTGTCAAGTAATGGGTTCATCCTACTTCAATTTGACAAATTTTTGTCTATAAATATTTTTCTCGGATTGGATAACAATAAGATAAATTCCGTCTTGCCAATTTATAGTGTCAATAGAAATGTATTTACCGATTTTTTCAAAATAAATTCTATTTCCATAAATGTCAAAAATTGTAATATTATTTAAATGATCGCCTTCAATTATTTGAGAAATATTAAGTATGGAACTTACAGGATTTGGAAATACATTCAAATATTGCTGTAAGGTTGGAAGAATACTCAATGTTGAATCGAAATTAATTCTGCAAGTCATAATAGAATCTTCATTTGATGTAAATGGCTCGTAATTTTGTCCGGCTAGAATTAATGAATTATTCAATTCAAACATATCGTTTGCTCCACATTGACAAAAGAATTGATATTTCCATTTTAGCACACCCGCTGTGTCAATAGATTTTAATACTAGGTTACTAGCAGTGTCATTTCCAGTAAATACCAAACTGTTTTTGCTAGATAAAATCCCTTTAGATAATCCCAAAGTGTCATTCCATTGAACCCAATTGTTAATACCAGTCTGATTATCGATTTTTTGTAAATAATTGAAAACATTAGGTTGAAAACCCGAAGTGCCAAATGAATAAATGTTTTGGCTGGAATCCAGTACAATATCTGTAACCCTTCCAAAGACATTCACACCTGAATCTTTAAACAAAGTGTTTGTCCATTTCAAATGTCCTGCGCTATCTATCTTTGCAATGTATGAATCATAACCAGTTCCAGTGAGAGTGCCATAAGTATATCCAGTTAGAAAAATATTTGAGGAATCGTCAAGTAATGAAGTATGAGTATAGGAAAATGAATGAAAAGGTTCATCAACAACCGTCTGCCAAATTATGCTTCCTGTTAGGTCAAATTTCTTTACAAACATATTGTATCCAGGTAAGCAACAAGTTGTATTGCCGCACAAATAAGAATTACCAATATTATCTACTAATACCCTACTGGCAAAAGTTTGAAAACTGTTCGAGTCAATATGCGTCCATAGGAGTGCGCCACTACTATCATATTGCAAAAGAAGGCTCTTCCAAAATCCATTTCCATTTGCAGAGTCTACATGTCCAGCAACGTAAATATATTTATTTTTATGAATTTTTAATGACCATGCTCCTCCTTCAATTAATAAATTTGTATTACTTCCATATTCCTGTTTCCATTTTAAATTTCCAAGAGAGTCATATTTAAGTAAAATTGAACGAGAATTAAGAACGATTCCGTTTCCATCATAGTTTACAGTTCCCGTTACATATATATTGTCAAGGCTATCAACCTCGATATCCTCAGGGAAATCTGGAAAACTGTTTAAAGGATCGACATAGATTTTTTTCCAGAGAAGTGCACCAGCCTTATTATATTTAAGTGTTATGATATGGTAATAAGGATTTCCATCACCCCTTGCTAAAACAATTGCATTTTCTTTGCTATCTTTTTTTATTTTAATTGCAAATCCCTCAGGTTGCAGGTCTAGCCAATCTAAACTGAGTGTGGGTTGAGCAATTAATGTATACGGGAGAAATGAAAATATAAAAAGCAAAAAGTTTTTATTTATGAAGGAGTACATTTTTAGTATTGTCGATATACGGTGGTTTTATAGCTGAAACGAAAGTATGATAAAATTTCGGGCCGCTTTGCTTATAACGTTCTGCGTGCAGGCGAGGTGTTTTATTTTGGGCTTTCGTAGCACTGTCTTGTCGTCAAAAATATTGCAATAAAGTTACACAAATTTCAACCTTAAAATATATTGCAATATTTTTTCTTGCAGGAACTTCAAGCGAGCTTCAAACTTAATAAACCTTCAGACCGCCCAAAATAAGACATCTCGCTTGCACGCTGTTATATGCTGAGGGCTCCGGCACAAATTTTCGAATTTACTGCACACTTTACAAAAATTGCTTTGAACAAATTTCTAATACAGTCAACTCAATTGTGTTTGTCCACATTGAAAAAACCGAGCAACACAAATGTCAATAAAATTGTCTAAGCGTGAACGTCACGAAATAGTTGTCAGTACAAAAATGTCTCGAAACAAAAGTCTAGGCTTGAATGTCCACGAGTGCAAGTCACGCAACAAGTGTCAGCGAGCGAATGTCACGTCAAAAATTCAAGTGTCAAGTTACCAAAAACACAAACACAATTGTCACGAAATTCTACTAGCAAACTGTCAAATTAAAAAGCAATTTTTGTTCAACGTCACTTGGCTACAATCTCTATGAGCCCTTTGCATATAACGTTTTGCGGCTTTGCGTAGTGTTTTATTTGGGGTTCGGAGCACAGAAGCATCGCAAAAAATATTGCAATAAAATTAAACAAATTTCTACCGAAAACTCTATTGCAATATTTTTTATTTGAGAAACTTAATTCGAGCTTCAAAGCTAATTCACCTTCTGTCCTCCCCAAATAAGACATTGCGCAAAGCCGTTGTTAGCTGCTGTACTTTATGCCACTAGGTTATAAGTGTGTAATGTCTTTTTGCATGTCCTTTTAAGAATTTTTTATTTGAATAATAATTTTCAAATAATTCAATAAGTTCGTTAGCAAAATTAATAACAACTTCCATTTTTACTCGCATTACATCTGTTCTAAATCTTTCGCCAACAACCGATGCGCTCTCCCTTCCATGTGCAACAGCATTTCTTTTTTCGACTAACTCATTAATTGTAACTCTAACTCCTGACGGAATAACAAAATTCATTATTCCAAAAGATTTCAGCACTTGTTCTACTGTTTCAATCCAAACATTTTGGAGTATTTTGTCAAATGTAGTTTCGGTTATAACTCCAACATCTGAACTTGTCATTTCAGCAAATATTTCAATCGATTTATTGAAAAACTGTTTATGACCACTGTCTTTGAATGCTTTAAGTTTATTAACTAAAGAAATTGTATTGAACGGAACATTATAATCAATGTTGGAAACATTGTTTGAACCAATGTATCTTAAGGTATTAACTATTAATTCGTTTATTGTTTTTTCAAATGAAGAATAAAGGTGAACTTGAAAAAGTCCCTTCATTATTTTTAATTCGAGAGTGATTGGAATAGTCCTATCTGCCGGCTCTATTGAAGACAAATAGTCTAGATAGATTCGAACTTCATCGAACCTTGCTCTAGCATTATTTTTGACAGTTACAAAACTCATATTGTTAATTTGTTTTTTACAAAATCAATTCTTTGGTTAAGCTTTATTCTAGAGTTAGTTGCTCCTGTTGTTAACTTTGCAAGTTCTTTGTCATCTAAAAGTTTTTGCAATTGGTTTTTATTTATTTTCGTTTGTATTTCGAGAATATCAGCAACTCCAATAGAAATAGCTTCAAAAAGTATAAGAGGCGTTATATTCTTTCGATTTCCTCTAACAATTCCATCTGGTAGAAATTTGTTGAGAGTAGAAAAGGTATTGTTAAATATTTTAGAAAATTCTGCCTTGTTTTTGAATAATGCTGTTTTATCAGCCATGTAATCATTCAAAAAATCTTTTACACTATGTACAAACTGGTTACGCCTTTCATAATAGGCGAAAAATTTTAAAACCAATTCTTCTAAACTTCCTGTTCTCTCAGCATTTTCAGTCATCTTAACTACAGTTCTGAAATCTGAATTCTCAGAACAACTTTTAATAAAATCATTAAATTCTCCAATATAAACGCAGTTACGAATTTCTTGTGGATGCAATGAAACACCACCTGTGTTTAACCTTTCAAATAGATCATACCTCAAATTGAAATCACTTCTATCATTAAGTACTGTAATTCGAATAGGTCTCGTTAAAAATGAATGCTGTATTGTTCTTGGTAAGTCTTCAAATATTAAGTTATTGAGAGTAGTCAATTTTTCGAGACCAGTAAGTTGCAATTTCTTGCAGGTACTATTAACTATTCTAATTGTCTCAATATTTCCAATAAAATTCACAATTGTTGTCAACCTTTGCAGTCCGTCTATAACTTCCCAAGATGAGTCCTTATTGGTTGCCATGAACAAACTTGGAACTGGAATTCCTAGAAAAATTGATTCAATTAATTGAGACTGTCTGACATCATCCCAAATGAAATGTCTTTGATATGCAGGTGCGACATCAATCATCTTTTCGTTAACCATATCAAATATTTGTCTGATTGTAATATCGTAGCTGTCAAAGGCGACTGAGCGTCTATTTTTGTCAAGTTGATCTTGAATTTTAATTATGTCCATTTTGCTATTTTATGTAAAAGTTTATGTAAAGTATTGCAGCTAACGTGCTGCGGCTTAGCGTAGTGTTTTATTTGGGGTTCGGAGCACAGTCTTGTCGTCAAAAATATTGCAATAAAATTAACCAAATTTCTACCGAAAACTATATTGCAATATTTTTTATTTGCACAAACTTTCTGCGAGCTTCAAAGTTAATTCACCTACTGTCCACCCCAAATAATACATTGCGCTAAGCCGCTGTTATAAGTAGTGCGCCATACACAGTACTTCAAGCAAAGTCTACTAGAACTAATAGCCTAAAGGTTCTCTGCTAGTGTGTCTAACTCTCAAAATCCAAATTTCTTTTAGATCTGTCTTGATTTGATAAGTAACACGATAATTGTAGACAATAAAAGCTCTAAAGTCTTTATTCGGTTCGTCTTTGAGTTTGTCTAATTCAGTGATTTTTGGATTTGTCTTAATGACTTCAAGTCTTGCAATAATTGCATCTTTAACAATTTTGGGAGCTTGCGAACTATGTTTTGCTAAGTATTCAAGAATTTCCTTGAAATTGTCAAGTGCAATTCTGTCCCAAACTACTTTGGAGCCGGAAGCTTTTACCATTTTGATAATTCCTTGATAGCGTCTTTATGCGAAACGGAATTACCTTTTTCAATTCTTGAAACAGCTTCATTTATTTCTTTGTTGTACTTTTTTCTGGAGATTCTGTCAGTTCCAGTGTCAACATTTAAGAAACTCTTAATCATTTCAAGAACAAGAGTCTGCTGTTGGTTTGACAAAAGTGGGAGATAGTTGTCAACTTGTTTTTTAATAGCTGTGGTTGTCATTGTCTTGTTTTAATTGTAACAAACTTACAAAATAAATGAATTAGGTTTCAAGTTTATAAAAGTATTCAAGAATGAAATATTTGATAAAATAAGTTGAATGAATTAAGAAGATTATTCTATGAAAACCAAATTTGGCGCATTACTTATAACGTTTTGCAGCTACAAGAAGTTGGCGTTTTCGAAGCTCTAAACTGTCTGTCACGACTGAACTTGATACGAAGCACAAAGCTTCATTTAACCACTGAACCGCCAATTTCTTGTAGCTGCTGTTATATGCCGTTTTTAATCCTTTCAAAGTCCGCGAAATATTTGTTGTGGTCAAAATTAATAATAGATTTTCTTGCGTTTTTAGAAAACTGTAAATAGTCTGTGTCTGTCATATTGTAGAATTGATTTAATCTTTCTTTAAAGTCGGTTATCGTTTCACAAAAATAGCCATTAACTCCGTCAACAACGACTGTGCTGTTTTCTGGAAGATTGGTGCTTAATACAGGAACTCCATTGTTCATATACTGCTTTGCTTTAATTCCTGATTTAGATAATTGCATTTCGGAATTTGTTAGTGTCGCAAGACCAACATCAAATAATACAATTCTCTTTTGAATGTCAACTTCGTCATTCCAATCAATTTCTAATGGTAATTCAATTTCAATATTTGAGTTGTATTGAAAATAATTTTTAATAAATTTTATGTCATCTAATTTTAGAATTCCAACGACAATCAATTTCAAATGAAAGGTAAGCTCTTTTATTGCAGGAAACACTAGTTCGATAAGGCTGTCTTTATGCTCTCCGCCAAATGCGCCAATCCAGCCAATAGTAAAAACAGTATTTCTGTTCGCCTTAACAATTTCCAAGTCAACAATTGGAGAAGTTGTATGAACAATTTGATTGTTAAATTGGCTTAAATATTTTTCTATCTGTTTGCTGCCTGCTGATAATTTTTCGCAGTGTTTCGCGAAATAATAAATTGTTTTAGGATTTACTTCTAAATAGTCAGCATCATCAAGGTCGTAAACAGTGTCTTGATTTTTAATTCGAATAAGTAATTTCAAAAGACTTGCATATATGAAATGTGATTGAACTCTTTGAATTACGATTAACGAATTCTGTTTCCTAAAAAAAAGAGCCGATAAATATGCTTTTATAAATAAGTAAATTCCCTTAGGTCTATAACTGGGAACAATAAAATAATTTCCAACACCTTTATTGTCTTTAAAAAGTCCAGCGGGTATTTTGCTCTATATCTTACGCTCGGTGAGTCAAGATTATAATATGCGAACCAATATATGAATTCAATTTTCTTATTCTCCAATTTCAATGTGTCGTCTTTTTAAAATGGCATATAACGTTCTGCGTGCAGGCGAGGTGTTTTATTTTGGGCTTTCGTTGCACAGTCTTGTCGTCAAAAATATTGCAATAAAGTTACACAAATTTCAACCTTAAAATATATTGCAATATTTTTTCTTGCAGGAACTTCAAGCGAGCTTCAAACTTAATAAACCTACAGACCGCCCAAAATAAGACATCTCGCTTGCACGCTGTTATATGATGTAGGCAAAAAATCGAGAACAAAAATCTTTTCAAGTTCAACATTCAAATTACCTGCGTCTATAATTTGTAACTGTCGAAGTATAGAATTTGCACTTCTGGGCGGGGATTGGTGGGGTAAGCGTTATGTTCTTCAAAACAATTTCCACAATGAATTTCAGGGGCGGGGATTGGTGGGGTAAGCGTCATGGTCTACCAAACAATTTCCACAACGAATTTCAGGGGCGGGGATTGGTAGGGTAAGCGTCATGGTCTACCAAACAATTTCCACAACGAATTTCAGGGGCGGGGATTGGTGGGGTAAGCGTCATGGTCTACCAAACAATTTCCACAACGAATTTCAGGGGCGGGGATTGGTGGGGTAAGCGTCATGGTCTACCAAACAATTTCCACAACGAATTTCGGGGGCGGGGATTGGTGGGGTAAGCGCTTAGTTTGTCCAAGTAATTCTAAAAAATGAATTTTCTGCGGTGAAAAAATTTTCTGAAAGCACTAAATAGTCTGCGTTAGAGTTTCAAATGGAAACGTTCATTTTAATTTTTGCCTATTTCATATAACGTGCTGCGGCTTAGCGTAGTGTTTTATTTGGGGTTCGGAGCACAGTCTTGTCGTCAAAAATATTGCAATAAAATTAAACAAATTTCTACCGAAAACTATATTGCAATATTTTTATTTGTACAAACTTTCTGCGAGTTTAAAAGCTAATTAACCTACTTTTCACCCCAAATAATACATTGCGCTAAGCTGCTGTTTGCAGT
>Ga0268298_10007029_pt1 | contig 10072 bp, 5 predicted proteins | sample WWTPWeurt_MetaG_FD_194462 | JGI IMG/M metagenome (GOLD analysis project Ga0268298, IMG submission 194462) | Activated sludge microbial communities from WWTP in Nijmegen, Gelderland, Netherland - WWTP Weurt | ecosystem: Engineered > WWTP > Aerobic digester > Activated sludge | place: Netherlands... | reverse complement strand
GACGCAGCCTCGGCTGCTGGACCAGTTGCGACACCAGGTGCGCTACCGCCACTACAGCATTCGCACCGAGCAGGCCTATGTGCATTGGGTGCGCACCTTCATCCAGTACCACGGCTTGCGGCATCCGGTGGAACTGTCGCGGCCCGAGGTCGAAGACTTTCTGACGTGGCTGGCGGCTGAACGCCAGGTGTCAGCGTCCACGCACAAGCAGGCACTGTCAGCGCTGCTGTTCCTGTACCAGCAGGTGCTGGGCCTGCAACTGCCCTGGATGGGCGAGATCGGTCGCCCGCGTGAAGAACGCCGTCTGCCCGTGGTGCTGTCTGCCGACGAGGTGTCGGCCTTGTTGTCCGCCCTGCAGGCGCAGCCGCGCCAGGGGCCCATGCTGGGCGTGCTGGGGCGGCTGATGTACGGCACCGGCATGCGGTTGCTGGAAGCCCTGCGCCTGCGCGTGAAGGATGTCGAATTCGACCAGCGCGCCATCATCGTGCGCGAAGGCAAGGGTGCCAAGGACCGCGTGGTGATGCTGCCATCGTCGCTGGAGGCGGCCTTGCGTGACCAGCTGGCGCAGGCCAAGGCATTGTGGCAACTGGATCGTTCGCGGCAGGTGCCGGGGGTGCACGTTCCGCACGCCTTGCACCGCAAGTACCCGCGTGCGTCGGAGTCCTGGTCGTGGTTCTGGGTGTTCCCGCAGGCCGAACTGTCGGACGACCCGCGCAGCGGCCTGACCCGCCGCCACCATCTGATGGACCAGACCTTCCAGCGCGCCTTTGCCCGCGCGCTGCAGGCGGCCTCCATCCACAAGCCCGCCACGCCGCACACGCTGCGGCATTCGTTCGCCACCCATCTGCTGCAGTCGGGCTATGACATCCGCACCGTGCAGGAACTGCTGGGCCATGCCGATGTCAGCACGACGATGATCTACACGCACGTGCTGCGCATGGGTGGCCATGCGGTGCACAGCCCGCTGGACAGGCTGCCGCCTGCATCGCCCGACAGCCCCGCGTCGGCTCGCACGCCGGTCCCGGCCGGGGGCCCGTCGGCAACCGGTCACCCGCTGGCGCGGGCACCCTTGCTGCATCCGTCGGTGCTGTCGCCTGCGGCGGGGGCGCCGCAGCTGCCGCTGCCCCCGCCGCGCCGTGTGCGCGAGCCCGAGCCTGTCTACCAGGTCTCGCCCGCCCCAAGGCCAGGGCCATCACCGCTGCAGACATCGCCACCACCGCCATCGACACCACCGCCATCGACACCGTCGCTTTCCTTCTCACTTCAACAGCACGTTTGCCCATGGCCGCCGGCGCACGCATCACGGATCGATCTGCTGGCGCAGACGCCGCGCCGCCGTCGCCGGCCCCGCCACCCCGCCGCATCCCGCGCCTGCCCGGCTACGCCGAACTGGCCTGCCGCAGCAACTTCAGCTTCCTGACCGGCGCCTCGCACCCTGAAGAACTGGTGGCGCGTGCCAAGGCCTTGCGCTACGGTGCGCTGGCCATCACCGACGAATGCTCGCTCGGCGGCGTGGTGCGGGCGCATGGCGAAGCCAGGCGGCTGGGCCTGTCGTTCATCGTCGGCGCCCTTATGCAGCTGGCGCCGCGCTCAACGCCGATGGCAGCGGCCCTGGGCGCCGTCCGTGCCGCTCATCCGGTTGATGATGCGTCCAAGTCGCGTGCCCGGGCTCGCTCACGCGCAACGGCGGGCCCTCAGCCACCGTTGGCCTCGGCGCCCTCGTCTGCGCCCGCAAGCCCCGCCACCACCACGCCCGCCCACGGCCCGCGCCTGGTGCTGCTGGCGCAGACCCGCCGCGGCTACGGCCACCTGTCGCACTGGGTCACCGTCTGCCGCCGCCGTGCGCCCAAGGGCCAGTACCTGGCCCTGATGGCCGACCTGGAAGGCAAGGTGCCCGACGCGCCCACGCTGGCCGGCCTGCCCGACTGCCTGGCGCTGCTGATGACCAGCGCCGTGCTGCCGCTGCCTGGGGCCGCCACGGCCGATGCGGCCGAGACCGCCTTCGAGACCCTGCACGCCCAGGCGCAATGGCTCAAGACCTGGTTCGGCGCCGACCGCTGCGCACTGGCGCTGCCGGTGCTGCTGCGGCCCCACGAAGCGCTGCTGGTCGACACCGTGCAGCGCGTGGCCGCGCTCACAGGCCTGCGCATCGTGGCCGTCGGCGACGTGCTGATGCACGCCCGGTCGCGCAAGCCGCTGCAGGACGCGCTCACCGCCACACGCCTGGGCCAGCCGGTGTCGACCTGCGGCCATGCGCTGCAGGCCAATGCCGAGCAGCACCTGCGCCCGCGCAGCCGCCTGGCCGCGCTGTACCGGCCTGAATGGCTGCAGGCCACGCTGGACATCGCAGCCAGCTGCACCTTCTCGCTGGACGAGCTGCGCTACGAATACCCCGAAGAGATCGTGCCTGCCGGCCACACCCCCGCCAGCTGGCTGCGCCAGCTGACGGAAGAGGGCGCGCAGCGCTACTTCCCGCAGGGCCTGCCGCCGGCCGTGCGCGGCATGCTCGAACACGAACTGGCGCTGATCGCGCAGTTGCAGTACGAGCCCTACTTCCTGACCGTGGCCGACCTGGTGCACTGGGCGCGCAGCCAGGGCATCCTGTGCCAGGGCCGCGGCAGCGCCGCCAACTCGGCCGTCTGCTACTGCCTGGGCGTGACCGCGGTCGACCCCACCAGCACCACCTTGCTGTTCGAGCGTTTCATCAGTGCCGAACGCAACGAGCCGCCCGACATCGACATCGACTTCGAACACCAGCGCCGCGAAGAAGTCATCCAGTACGTCTACCGCAAGTACGGCCGCCACCGCGCTGCGCTGACCGGCGTGGTCATCAGCTACCGGCCGCGTTCGGCGCTGCGCGACATCGGGCGCGCGCTGGGCATCGAGGCGCAGCGCATCGACGCCGTGGCCAAGGGGCAGCACTGGTTCGATGGTCGCAGCATCAGCGCCGATCGCCTGCGCGAGAACGGCTTCGACCCCGTTTCGCCGCTGTGCCGGCTGTGGGTCGAACTCACGCAGCTGCTGATCGGGTTTCCGCGCCACCTGTCGCAGCACCCGGGCGGCTTTGTCATCGCGCGTGACCAGCTCTCGCGCCTGGTGCCGGTGGAAAACGCCGCCATGGAAGGCCGCAGCGTCATCCAGTGGGACAAGGACGATCTCGACACCCTGGGCCTGCTGAAGGTCGACCTGCTGGCGCTGGGCATGCTCAGCGCCATTCGTCGTGCGTTAGGCTTCGTGGCCGCCAAGCTCGGGCTGCCCGGGCTCATCATGCAGCAGCTGCCGCAGGGCGACCAGGCCACCTATGACATGCTGTGCCGTGGCGACAGCGTGGGCACCTTCCAGGTCGAGAGCCGCGCACAGATGAGCATGCTGCCGCGCCTGAAGCCGCAGTGCTTCTACGACCTGGTGATCGAGGTCGCCATCGTGCGCCCCGGCCCCATCCAGGGCGGCATGGTGCACCCCTACCTGCGCCGCCGCAGCGGCGAGGAACCGGTCGACTACCCCAGCGACGAGGTGAGGCAGGCGCTGCAGCGCACGCTGGGCGTGCCCATCTTCCAGGAACAGGTGATGCAGCTGGCCATGCTGGCGGCCGACTTCACGCCCGGTGAAGCCGACCAGCTGCGCCGCGCCATGGCCGCCTGGAAGCGCAAGGGCGGCCTCGGTCCCTTCCACGAACGGCTGGTGGGCCGCATGGTGGCCAAGGGATATGAGGCCGACTTTGCCGAGCGCATCTTCAAGCAGATCCAGGGCTTCGGCGAATACGGCTTCCCTGAAAGCCATGCCGCCAGCTTTGCGCAGCTGGTGTACGTCAGCGCCTGGTTGAAGTGCCACCACCCCGATGCCTTCCTGGCCGCACTGCTGAACAGCCAGCCCATGGGCTTCTATGCGCCGGCCCAGCTGGTGCGCGATGCGCGTGAACACGGCGTGCAGGTGTTGCCGGTCGACGTGACCTGCAGCGCCTGGGACAGCGAACCCGTGGCCGACCACGCAGCCGGCACCGGCCCGCTGCTGCGCGCGGTGCGGCTGGGCTTCAGCCGCATCAGCGGCCTGGCGCAAGACGCCGCGCAGCGGCTGCTGGCCGCGCGTGCCGAACGGCCCTTTGCCAGCCCCGAAGACCTGGCCCGCCGGGCGCAGCTCGACGCCCACCAGCTGGCGCTGCTGGCGCAGGCCGACGCGCTCAAGCCGCTCAGCGGCCATCGCCACCAGGCGGCGTGGGCGGTGGCCGGTGTCGACACCCGCGCCAGCACCCTGCTGCGCGACACACGCACCCACGAAGTGACGGCCACGCTGGCCGCACCCGGCGTGGCCGACAACCTGCTGGCCGACTACCGCGCCACCGGCCTGAGCCTGGCCACGCACCCGCTGGCCTTGCTGCGCCCGCAGCTCGACCGCTTCCGCGTGCAGCCGGCGGCGGTGCTGCGCGGCTACCCCGACGGGCGCCTGGCGCGGGCCAGCGGCCTGGTCACGCACCGCCAGCGCCCCGAAACCGCCAAGGGCGTGGTCTTCGTGACGCTGGAAGACGAGACCGGCGCCGTCAACGTCATCGTCTGGCCCGACGTCGTCGAAGCCCAGCGCCGGCCGCTGCTGGCCAGCACGCTGCTCACGGTGTATGGCGTGTGGCAATGCCAGGGCGAGGTGCGCCACCTGGTGGCGCGCAAGCTGGTGGACCACAGCGAGCTGCTGCGCGGCCTGTCCACGCGCAGCCGCAACTTCAGGTAGGCGCCGGGCCCAGCGTGAAGCAGAAGGTGGCGCCCTGGCCGGGTGCGGCCTCGGCCCACAGCCGCCCGCCGTGGCGCTCGATCACGCGCTTCACGATCGACAGCCCCACGCCCGAGCCCTGGAACTGCGCGCCGTGCAGGCGCTGGAAGGGCTGGAACAGCCGCTCGGCAGCCGCCGGGTCGAAGCCCACGCCGTTGTCGTGCACGGTGAGCACGGCCGTGCCTGCCGCGTCCGGCCGCATGCCCACCTCGACCCGTGGCGACGGCGCCGCGGCCGAGAACTTCAGCGCATTGCCCAGCAGGTTGACCAGCACCTGGCGCAGCAGCCCGGCGTCGGCCTTCACCGCGGGCAGCGGCGCCACGTGCACCGCGCGGGTGTCGACGCCGGCGGTGGGCAGCTGCGCCAGCGCCTCGGCCACCAGCCGGTCCAGCGGCAGCACCTGCAGCTGCAGCTCGCCGGTGCCCGCGCGCGCCAGCGCCAGCAACGCATGCACCAGCTCGTTCGACTGCTCGCCCTGCTCGGCCACGGCGTCCAGCAGCCGGCCGGCGCCTTCCTGGTCGCCCTGGTCCAGGGCCTCGCGCGCCAGGCGCAGCGCATGGGCCATGCCGCCCAGCGGCCCGCGCAGGTCGTGCGACACGCTGCGGTTGAAGCTTTCCAGCCCGTCCACCATGTTCTGCAGCTCGGCCGTGCGCGCGGCCACGCGCAGTTCCAGCGAATCGTTCAACCGCCGCAGGTCGGCCTCGGCGGCACGGCGGCGCAGCACCTCCTGCTCGGCGGCGGCACGTTCGCGCATCTGGCCGGTGGTCAGCACCGTCATGCCCAGCATCACGCAGGGCACGATGATCACGTAGCGCACCAGGTCGGGCTGCACATGGCCGGCCAGCATGGCCAGCACTGCCAGCGGGTACGACAGCACCGACAGCAGCACCACGCCGTGGCCACGCCCGGGTTCGCGCCGCAGCGCCCAGGCCGACATCGCCGCCAGCAGCGTGAAATAGCCGGCGTAGACCAGGAAGCCGCCGCTGCGCGGCATGCCGCCGGCCAGGCGGACCACCAGCGCCAGCACGCCCGCGCCCACCGCCAGCACCACCACGCGCCGAGCCAGCCGCTTGGGCAGGCCCACGTAGTCGGCCATCGCGGCCACCAGCGTCAGGATCAGCACCGCGCCGGCCAGCGACCCCGCCGGGTTGGGCTGGTCGCCCACGGGCCGCAGCCAGGGGTCGGCCAGGTAGTAGGCCGCACCCAGGCCCATGCACAGCGTGAACATCAGCGCCCAGCGCTGCCGCTGCGCCCGCCAGACCATGGCGTGCAGCACGGCCAGCATGCCCAGCGCGGCGGCTCCGGTGGCGGCAAGAAGGTCGGTGGCTTGCATGGGTACGGCGCCGCCGAGCATAGCCGCGCCATGGCCGCGGCTGCCGGGCTGCGCGGCGCAGGCGCCACAATCTGCACATGCACCTGGCGATCGAACACCTGCCCGCACGCGGCCGACCCGAACAACTGCTGCTGCTGCTGCACGGCTGGGCACAGGAAGCGCAGGCGCTGGCGCCGCTGGCCGACGCGGTGCGCCAGGCGTTCCCGCAGGCCGCGGTGCTGGTGCCCGAGTCGGCCACGCCGGCCGACGGCGGCCGCCGCGGCCGCATGTGGTATTCGATCGAAGGCCTGCAGCAGTCGCTGGACACCTGGCCCGCGCGCGTGGCCGAACAACTGGTGCCGCTGCAGGCCTGGGTGCTGGCGCAGCAGCAGCGCCTGGGCGTGGGGCCGCAGGCCACCTGCCTGGCTGGCTTCTCGCAGGGCGCCATCCTGTCGCTGGAACTGGTGGCCCGGCACGACGGCATCGCCGGCCGCGTGCTGGCCTTCGGTGGCCGTTTTGTGGTGCCACCCGAGCAGCCGCCGCAGCACACCACGCTGCACTTCTTCCATGGCAGCGACGACAACGTCTTCCCGGTGGACGGCCTGAAGCAGACGCTGGACCACCTGGCGGCCCGCCAGGGCGACGCCACCATCGACATCGCGCACGGCGTGGGCCACCAGCTGCACCCGGCGCTGGTCGACCGCGCGCTGTTCCGGCTGCGCAACCACATTCCGGCGCGCACCTGGCGCGCGGCGCTGGGCGCCGTGCCCGGCCGTGGACAGCCGGCCGACCAGGATTGACGTTCCACATCACCCGACCATGCTGTTCCTGCTGTCACCGGCCAAGACGCTGGACTACCAGACCCCCGTGCCTGCGGCCACGCGCCGCAAGGCCACCGACCCCTTGTTCGTCGACCAGGCCGCGGAGCTGGCGGACGTGATGCGCACGCAGACCCCCGCCCAGGTGGCCTCGCTGATGGACCTGTCGGACGCGCTGGCGCAGCTGACCGTGGGCCGCTTCGGCGCCTGGCGGCCGCAGGCCACGGCCGCCAACAGCAAGCCCGCGGTGCTGGCCTTTGCCGGCGACGTGTACGACGGCCTGCAGGCCGCCACGCTGACGCAGGCCGACCTCACCTGGGCGCAGAAGCACCTGGTCATCCTGTCGGGCCTGTATGGCGTGTTGCGCCCGCTGGACCGGCTGCAGCCCTACCGGCTGGAGATGGGCATCGCGCTGGCCAACCCGCGTGGCAAGGACCTGTACGCCTTCTGGGGCGACCGCATCGCCGAGCACCTGAACCAGCGGCTGGAAGACGAGCGCGCACGCGTGGTCGTCAACCTGGCGTCGGTGGAATACGCGCGCGCTGCGCTGCGCCCGGCCTTGCAGGCACGCGTGATCGACTGCGTGTTCGAGGACTGGAAGGACGGCCGTTACAGGATCATCAGCTTCTTCGCCAAGCGTGCGCGCGGGCTGATGGCGCGCTGGGCCATCGAGCAGCGCGTGGCCACGCCGGGCAAGCTCAAGCAGTTCCAGGCCGACGGCTACGCCTTCGACAGCACCGAATCCACCGCCGACCGGCTGGTCTTCCGCCGCCGCACCGCCTGACGGCGGCCGGGTCTACAGTCGCTTCTACCCCACCCCCACAGGAGACTTCGACATGGGCAGCACCATCAGCTTCCAGCGCCCCGACGGCCAGACCGTGCAGGGCTACCTGGCCGAACCCGAGCAGCCGCAGGGCGCGCCGGCGGTCGTCGTGATCCAGGAATGGTGGGGCCTGAACGACCAGATCCGCGGCGTGGCCGACCGCATGGCCGCCGCCGGCTACACGGCGCTGGTGCCCGACCTCTACCGCGGCAAGAGCACCTTCGAAGCCGAGGAAGCCCACCACCTGATGACGAACCTGAACTTCGGCGACGCCGCGTCGCAGGACGTGCGCGGCGCCGTGCAGGCGCTGAAGGCGCGCGGCGCGGCCAAGGTGGGCGTCACCGGGTTCTGCATGGGCGGCGCGCTCACCATCCTGTCGCTGACCATGGTGCCCGAGGCCGACGCCGGCGTGGTGTGGTACGGCATGCCGCCGCTGGACTACGTGGACGCCGGCAAGATCAAGGCGCCGCTGATGGCGCACTGGGCAACGCAGGACCAGGCGTTTGCGATCGAAGGCGTGGACGCGCTGGACGAGAAACTGCGCGCCGCCGGCGTGCGCTACACCGGTCACCGCTACCTGGCGCACCATGCCTTCGCCAACGAGACCGCGGTGGGCCCGCGCCGCATCGCCATCACGCAGTACGACGCCGCCTGGGCGCAGCTGGCCTGGGACCGCAGCTTCAGCTTCTTCGGCCGCCACCTGGCCTGAGGCCAGGGCGCTTCAGGCGCTCACACGCTCAGGCCGCCAGCGCGGTGGCGCCGGGCGCACGTTTCATCTGCCGCCGCAGCGCCACCGCGTCGGGCGCCGGCTGGCCGTCGCCAGCGCCGGCCACCTTGAACACGCGCACCGTCTGCGTCAGCACACCGGCCTGGCCGTTCAGCTGCTGGGTGGCCGCCGCCACCTGCTCCACCAGCGCAGCGTTCTGCTGCGTGATGACGTCCAGCTGCGACACCGCCTGGTTCACCTGCGAGATGCCGTTGAGCTGCTCGTGCGTGGCCGAGCCGATCTCGGCCACCAGCGTGCCCACCTGCTGCACCGCGGTCACCGATTCGGCCAGCGTGCGGCTGGCGCTCTCGGCCAGCTGGCTGCCCGTGCCGACCTTGCCGGTGGCGTCGTCGATCAGCGCCTTCACCTCGCGCGCCGCCACCGACGTGCGGCTGGCCAGCGCCCGCACCTCCGAGGCCACCACCGCGAAGCCGCGGCCGTGCTCGCCGGCGCGTGCGGCCTCCACGGCCGCGTTCAGCGCCAGGATGTTGGTCTGGAACGCGATGCCCTCGATGACGCCGTTGATCTCGGCAATGCGGTCGGACGCCGTGCGGATGTCGTCCATCGTGCGCGCCATGTCCTGCATGGTCGTGCTGCCACGCTCGGTCACGTCGCAGGCCTGGCGTGCCAGGGCCGACGCACGGTCGGCGCTCTCGGCGGTGTGGCGCACGGTGCCGGTGATCTGCTCCATCGACGCCGCCGTCTGCTGCAGGCTGGCCGACTGCGACTCGGTGCGTGCCGACAGGTCCTGGTTGCCGCTGGCGATTTCCGTGGTGCTGAGGTGCATGCTGTCGGTTCCGTTGCGCGCATCGCGCACCACCGAGGACAGGTTCACGCTCAGCTGGTTCAGCGCCCGGCCCAGGCGGCCCACCAGGTCGTCACGGCGTGCGTCCACACGCTGTGTCAGGTCGCCTGCGGCCAGCTGGTTGGCCACCGCCACCATGCGGTTGAGCGGTGCAATGACGATGGCGCGCATCAGCGCCGCCGCGCCGGCGGTGGCCGCGGCCACCGACAGCAGCCCCAGGGCAGCGCCTGTCACCGTGTCCAGCCCCAGCCGGCTGGTGGCCGCACCGGCCATCAGGCCCGCCGTCGCCGCGCCCGCCGCGGTCAGCGTCAGCCGTGCGGGCAGGTCCAGCCGCAGCAGTTCGTGCAGCCGGCCCGCCGGCGTGCGGCGTTGCAGGCGCCCGTTGGCCAGCCGGTGCACAAGCACGCCGCGCTGAGCTTCTTCGCGCATGGTGGCGTAGAGCCGGCGCGCGCTGTCCACGGCGCCCGGCTCGGGCATGGTGCGCACCGACATGTAGCCCGTGACCCGGCCCTGTTCCATCAGCGGCGTCACGTTGGCCAGCACCCAGTAGGCGTCGCCGTTCTTGCGCCGGTTGACGACCACGCCCGACCAGGGCTGGCCGCTGGCGATGGTCTGCCACATGTCGCGGAAGGCCTCTTCCGGCATGTCGGGGTGGCGGATCAGGTTGTGCGGCTGGCCCAGCAGTTCTTCGCGCCGGTAGCCGCTGACCTCGATGAACGCGGGGTTGCAGTAGGTGATCCGCCCCTTGGTGTCGGTGGTGGACACCAGGCTTTCACCGGCGGGGAAGGGC
>Ga0268298_10007028_pt1 | contig 10072 bp, 7 predicted proteins | sample WWTPWeurt_MetaG_FD_194462 | JGI IMG/M metagenome (GOLD analysis project Ga0268298, IMG submission 194462) | Activated sludge microbial communities from WWTP in Nijmegen, Gelderland, Netherland - WWTP Weurt | ecosystem: Engineered > WWTP > Aerobic digester > Activated sludge | place: Netherlands... | reverse complement strand
GATGGGCTCGCCGTCGGAGCGATCGACGAGGAAGAGGTTCGCCGGCTTGATGTCGCGGTGGACGATGCCGAGCGCGTGCGCCTCCGCGAGCGCGTCGCACGCCTGCACGATGCAGTCGACGGCCTCGCCCACGCTCATCGGCATCGCGTCACGCCCGCGCTGCGCGAGGTCCCGGCCCTTGAGGTACTCCATCACGATGAAGGGCTCGCCGCTCGGCAGCGCGTCGACGTCGAGCACGCGCGCGATGTGCTGGCTCGTGAGCTTGATCACAGCGCGGGCCTCGCGCTGGAAGCGGCTCGCCGCTTCGGTGTATTCCATCAAGTCGGGCAGCAGGAGCTTGATGGCGACGGGGATCTGGAGCTCGAGGTGGAAGGCCTCGACGACGAGCCCCATCCCGCCGCGGCCGAGCGTCCGCACGACTCGATATTTGTTGGAGAGCAGCGTGCCGGGCTCGACGGTGTACGCGTTCTCCGCGCGCACGCTGCGGGGCTCCGCGATGGTGCTCGCGTGCGCCAGCGTGTCCGACTCACCGTCGGTCGAGACGATGCGGAGCGGCGCCATCCCTCGATGCTACGCGCCCGCGCCGCGCGGGGAAAATCTTCTGTGACAGGCGAGAACTTATTCCCGAGAGCCGCGTAGCCGGCCTTCACCGAATCACGAACCCAAGACGAGAACACCATGTCGAAGAAGACGGCTTTCCTCGCTTTTCTGGCCTCCTCCGCGCTCGTGGCGTGCGCGCCCACCACGGTGATCACGCGCGACACGACCCCTGTCGTCGCCGCCGCCACGACGAGCCCTCTCCCGGCGGTCACGGCGACGAGCGTCGCTGTCGTCGAGAAGCCCATCGCTCCCCCTGAAACCAAGGCTGAGGACCTCATCGAGCTCCAGGCTGTCGCGGCGAACCACTTCGCCCTCGCCGACAAGCCCTCCGAGATCGCCGTGCGCGTTCACCTGAAAGCCAAGCCCCGCGTGGGCGGCAAGCGCCCCTCGATCAACCTCGGCCTCGTGGTCGACACGTCCGGATCGATGGAGGGCAGCGCGATCGAGGACGCGCGCAAGGCGAGCCTCGCGCTGGTCGACGCGCTCTCCGAAGGCGATCGCCTCGCGGTCGTCGTGTTCCACTCCGCGACAGAGGTGCTCGTCCCGTCGACCGTGCTCACGAAGGAGACGATCGCGGACATTCGGACGAAGATCGCCGGCATCAAGGCGAGCGGCACCACCGACCTCGGCGGCGGGCTCGCGGCGGGCCTCGGCGAGGTTCGAAAGGCCTTCCAGCGCGACGGGATCAACCGCGTGGTGCTCCTCGGCGACGGCGTGCCGAACGATCCGAGCATGCTCCCGAGCCTCTCGCAGAGCGCCGCCGCGCAGCAGATCTCGATCACCACGCTCGGCTTGGGCCTGGACTACGACGAGACGCTGATGAGCCAGCTCGCGCTCAATTCGGGCGGGAAATACCACTATCTCAAGGACTCCTCGCAGGTCGCGAAGGTGTTCACGGACGAGGTGCTCCGGCTCAAGCAGGTCACGGGGCGCGCGACGTCCGTGGCGATCGCGCCGGGGCCTGGCGTCGTCGTGAAGGAGATCCTCGGGCTGCCGGTGCAGCACATCGGGAACAAATCGGTCGTGCTCCTCGGCGACATGAGCGAAGGCGACGAGCGCGACGTGCTCGTGAAGCTCTCGGTGCAAGGCCGTCACGCGGGCTCGCTCGTGGAGCTGCTCGACGCGGAGGTGGGCGTCGACAACCCGCAGAAGCCCGGGCAGAGGGTCTCGGAGCGGGCGTTCGTTTCATTGAAATCGACGGCGGATACAGGGGAAATCGACAAGAGCCGCGATCACGCCGTGGAGCTCTCCGTCGCGCGGATGAGCGTCGCGAACGCGATCGTCCGGGCGATCGCGCTAGCGCGGATGGGCGACCTGGCGAACGGCAAGAAGATCCTCGACGCGGCCGAGAAAGAGGCGAAGGCCCTCGCGAAGGAGCTCGATGACAAGGAGCTCGCGGAGAAGGTGAAATCGCTCGCGGGCGTGCGAAAGACGCTGGCCTCGCTCGTGCCGCCTCCGGCCCCTGTCGCGACGTTCCGGCCCGCCAGCTTCGGGGCCCCGAAGACAGCGGAGGCGCCCGCGCCTCGCATGCCCATGCCGGCCCCGATGATGAAGACGCAGGCCGACGCGATGGGCACCATTCAAGGCCTCTGATCTCTGCCCTCGCGATATGCTCGCGGGCATGAAGGCATCTTTCGTTTTCTGTCTGGCGCTCGTTGTTTCAGGGCTCACTGCGTGCGGGGGAGGGAGCGGCGGATCGGGGGGCGGCGGATCGTCGGGCACCTCGACAGCGGGCGCTGGGGGGATGGCCGATCCTGTCGATTGCACGGCCTCCACGCCCGTGTTCCCCACCTTCGACCGCGCGTGCACCACCGAGGCCGACTGCTTCATTGCGTTTCACATGATCAACTGCTGCGGCACGCGCGAGGCGCTGGGGCTGAGCAACGCCGAGAAACAGGCCTTCGACGACGCCGAGGGCATCTGCTCGGCGCAGTACCCTCCGTGCGGCTGCGCGCAGGGCCCCACGAGCACGGACGAGGGCTCCACGGCGAACGACGAGGGGATGATCCAGGTGCAGTGCGCGAGCGGTCAGTGCATGACGTACGTGCCGTGATCAGCGGGTGAGCGCGTCCTTCGCGATGACTGTCCAGTCGTCGTGCGCGTGCCCTCGGGCGATGTAGCGATCCATCGTCGCGGCGATGGCAGGGAGCATCGGGAGCGGCTGAGCGTGGCGCTCGCCCTCTTCGAGCATGAGCCGCGCGTCCTTGCGCGCCATCCCGAGCTCCCACGAAGGCGTCCCGAACTCCCCGGAGATCATGCGCTTCACGCGAGCGGTCAGCATCATCCCCGGGTTGAAGCTCTCGAAGAGCGCGGCCGCGTCCTCGGGCTTCACGTCGAGGGCCTTCGCGAGCGTCATCACCTCGGCGACGCCCGCTGTCATGAACATCAGGAAGAGGTTGCCGAACAGCTTGAACGAGGCCGCGCGCTCCGGCTCGGCGCCCAGGTAGAGCAGCTTGCCTGTCATCTTCTCGAGCGCCGGTCGGAGGCGATCCACGCGCGCGAGATCGCCGGACGCGAGCATGATCCCCGTGCTCTCCAGGGCGTTCGGCGGCCCCATGAACACGGGCGCGTGCAGCATCTCGTAGCCTCGCTGGCTCCATCGTTCGAGACGAGCGCGCGTCCCCGTGGGCGACGTCGTCGTGTGATCGATGATCACGGTGTCCTTCGCGAGCCCGGGCTCTGCGCGCTCGAGCACCTCGTCCACGGCCGCGTCGTCCGAGAGCGTCAGGTGCAAGCGCGAGGCGCCGCGCACGCACTCCGCGGGATCCGCGAACGCCTTGGCGCCCTCGCTCTCCAGCGCTCGAGCCTTCGCCTCGGTGCGATTCCACACGTTCACCTCCTCGCCGCGCCGACGGAGCGCGCGAACGAAGTTGGACCCGAGCAACCCCATGCCGAAGAACGCGATCATGAACGACCTCCTCAGACTCTCGGCCGAGGGCGTAGCACGTCCGCCGCGCCCCCCGCGACATGTGATACGACCGCGCGATGCGCCGCCGCTCCGGTGTCCTGATTGCCACTCTGCTCCTCGCCGCGGGCTGCACCGTCCGCCCGCCGCCGATCAAGTCCTCTCCGACAACGGTGGATCCGGATGGACCCCCCGAGTGTACGTTCTCGGACGGCATCGATCCGGCGGGGAACCCTGCGTGCTCCGACGGCTGCACGTGGAACGTGCCCCTCAAGCGCTGCGTGCGCGAAGAGACGAAGCCGAAGGCGCCGCAGGTCCCCCCGAACGGCGTGTAGTGATTTCTCAGGTCGCCGAGACTGTCGCGTTGAAGCCGGCGCCCTCGGGGATGGGCTGGACACGCGATTTGAGCATCGCGATCACGTCCTCGTCGCTGCGAGGCTTGCCGTCGAGGCGCACGAAGTTCTTCGCCAGCGTCCGCCACTGACCCGTCCAGAGGAGCACCGAGACAAGGAAGAAGTCGAGCTTCTCGAACACGACGGCGCCCTCGCGGGCATAGACCTCGTGGTTGTCGCGGAGCTCGGTGGGGAGCTCCGTCCAGTGGCGCGTGCCCTTCAGGTGATGGCCGATGTGGTAGCCGTCATTGAAGGCGCGGCGGTTGTAGCCGCTGTTGATGCACGTGATGGAGTTGGACAGGCCGTCGTTCTTGCGGCCCGTGTTCAGGAATGCGTGCTGTCCCCAGTTGCCGACCATCATCAGGAAGCGGATCCCGAAATAAGGGATCGCGAAGGCCACGAGCCCGAAGCGCCAGTCGAGCAGGCACACGGCCACGATGAGCGCCTGGTGGGTGAGCTCTCCGACGACGGCGCGGCGGGCCATCTTCGTGCGGCGGTGGCGCAGCAGGTAGCGCGTCAGCTCGACGAGGATGAGGAAGAAGAAGCGGCCGAAATAGACGAGGAAGTGGAGGAAGCTGTCGCGCCGGTAGCGCATCGTCGACGACAGATCCTCGGGCATGTTGTCCTCGACGTGGTGCATCCCGAGGTGGTGCTCGGCGTAACCCGTCGGGATCCCGAAGTAGAACGACATGACGAACGGGTGCATCTTGTCGAGGATCTTCGGGCTGCGAATGAAGGGCCTGTGCATCGTGCAGTGGAGCATCAGGATGACGGGGGCCGACTGCCACGCCCAGAACCCGAGGTAAGCGCCGCCCGCGAGGATGCGGCCCCAGCCCGGCACCGGCGCGAAGCGCATGAACGCGAAGAGCGCGCCCATCGCCAGCGACATGAGCACGATCACCTTGATCGACAGGCGAATGAACACCTCGTCGCGCGCCTCGTAGAGCGCCCCTTTGCACCAGCGCGAGAGCGGACCATCGCCGTACGTCGGAGCTTCGGTGATGTCGGTGATCTCGAAGGGCGCGGAGGTCGGCATGGCAGTGACTCCGAGATAGTCGACCTGTCCATGAAACTCCAGGCTCGAAGAACGCGAAAATGCCTTCGCGCCGCGCAGGAATCGTCGCGTCAGGGAGGGGCCGGGACCGGCTTGCCGTCGAGATCGAAATAGATTGTCTCGATCGGCTTTCGCGTCTCGTCGTAGCGCGCTCGAAAGGAGGCGTACCCGCCCTTGCGGAGCAGCGGTTCGCCCGCTTTTCCAAGGAAACGGCGCTCGATCTCGTTGTCGCGCGCGTCGTACGTCGACCGCTCGATCGCGAAGCCCGCTGTCGTGAGCACGGGCGCGCCCGCCTCGTCGAGATAAGCCCTCTCGAAGGCGTTCCCGCGGTCGTCCCGCTGCGTGCGGACCTTCGCCCAGCCCTCGGGAGACAGCCGCGGACGCTCGTCCGTCCCGAGGCACGCGCGCTCGATCTCCTTGCCGCGATCATCCACCTTCGTGCGCCAGATCGCGCACCCGTCCGCGGCCACGATCCGCGCGCCGTCGGCCCCGAAATAGGCGATCTCGATCTCGTCGTCGCGCTCGTCGTAGGCGCGCTTCACCGACGCATACCCGGCCTTCGCGATCACCTTTCGCCCGTCCACGCCGAGCGACGTGACCTCGACCGCGTTGCCCCGATCATCGAACGTCGTGCGGAGGACGGCGGCGCCGCTCGAGCCGGGGAGGGGCTTGTCGTCGACACCGAAGAAGGCGCGCTCGATCTCCTGGTTCTGCTCGTCGTAGCGCATGCGGACGATCGAGAAGCCCTCGCGGACGAGCGTCGGCTCACCGCCCTTTCCGAAATAGGCGCGCTCGATCTCGCGGCCTCGATCATCGCACCTGGAGCGCACGATCGCGTGGCCGTTGGGGTGCAGCACGGGGCGCTCGTCGGCGCCGAAGAAGCTCTTTTCGACGAGGCACCCGGAGTCGTCGTAGCTCGCTCGCCACAGCGCGACGCCGTCGCCCGAGGTCGTCGGCTTGCCGTCCTCGCCGAGGAAAACGCGCTCGATCACGTTGCCGCGCGCGTCGATCTTCTGGCGCGTCCCGGCGCTCCCGCCGCTGCTCTTCGCGGGCTTTCCGTCGGCCGTGTAGAACGCGCGCCCCACCTCGTTGCCGCGATCGTCCCACTCGATCTTGGCCCGCGTGACGCCGTCGGTGCGCACGAGCGGTCGGCCCTCGGCGTCCAGGAAGACAAGCGCGATCGGCTGCCCGAAGGCGTCGTTCGTCTGCTCGTAGCCGTACACGCCGAAGCTGTGCCGCGGCGATCCGCGATCGTTGAAGTACGTCACCTTCCGCCGGAAACCGCGCTCGTCGAGCTCGTAGCGGTACATCGCCACGTCGCCCGCGTCCGGGTGAGGCAGGTCGCTCCGATCGTGCCGGAGGACCTGGAAAGCCCCGTCTTTCTGCGCGTAGACGTACTTCGCGAGCAGCTTGCCCGAGGGCCCGCGCTCGACGCGGTAGGCGACCTTGCCGTCGTCGGCGTAGTGGAACTCGACGACGGAATACGACCCGCAGTCCGCGGCCGGCGCGAGCGTCCCGCGGCCGTTCACGCACTCGACGGACACGACGCGACCCCCGCGGCGCACGATCTTTCGCGTGAGCGCGCGGCCTCGAAAACCACGCACCTCGCCGACGCCCTCGTACACGCCCCATCGATCGACGAGGTTCGCGAAGTACGTGATCTTGAGGCGATCGCGATCCCACGCGTAGAGCCCGAAGGCCGCGCCGATCGCCGCGAGGGCCCCGAGCGCGGCGAGCCCCGCGCGGTGCTTCTTGGTCGCGATCAGAGCCCTTCGCCCGAGCCCCGGGGGCTTCGCGCGGATGGGCCTCTCGCCCGCGACGGCGCGCAGATCCTCGGCGAGCGCCCGCGCCGACGCGTACCTCTGCGCCGGGGCCTTCGCGGTGGCCGTCGTGATCACCGTCGCGAGATCCACGGGAATCGAAGGCTCTGCGCGGCGCGGGGGCAGGGGATCCTCGGAGAGCACCTGCTGGATGAGGCGCTGCTCGGTGTCGCCGTCGTGGATCGGTCGGCCTGTTACGACCTCGTAGAGCGCGGCCCCGAGCCCGTACACATCGGCGCGCGCGTCCACGTCGACGAGCCTCCGCTGGAGCTGCTCGGGGGCCATGTAACGCAGCGTCCCGAGGATCTTCACGTCCGCCGAGGTGAGCGCCTGCGACTCGTCCGCCAGCTTCGCGAGCCCCAGATCCATGATCACGAGCCGCTTGCCGTCGGCCGAGAGCATGAGGTTCCCGGGCTTCAAATCCCGATGGATCACGCCCGCGTCGTGGAGGTGCGCGAGGCCGTCGGCCGCCTCGGCGAAGAGCCCCGCCACGTGCGCCGCGAAGGCCCCCGCGCCCTTCTCGGCCTTCCACTTCGCGAGCACGTCGCCCGAGCGCGCGAGGTCGGCGCCGTCGACGTATTCCATCGCGTAGTACTCGCGTTCTCCGTCCGATCCCGTCGCCAGGATGCGCACCACGTTGGGGTGATCGCACCGCGCGAGCGCGACCATCTCTTTCTTGAACCGCTTGCGCGACACTGGATCCGCCGCGAGCTGCGGGGGCAGCACCTTGAGCGCCACGGTGCGCCCGAGGCTCCGCTGCTTCGCCTGGTACACGACCCCCATCGAGCCTCGTCCGAGCTCCCCGACGATCTCGAAATCACCGATGATCGCCCCGGATTTCGCGGGCTCGCTCTCCGGCTCCCGGCCCGCCTCGCCGGCTCCTTCGGCGCGCGTCGCCGAGGCAGCGGCCTCCACGTCGGACGGCGTGACAGCCTTGCCGCGCAGCTTCGCGAGGAGCGCCGTCACCGCCTCGCGCGCGTCGATTCCATCGACCGTCTGCCCCGAGGCGTAGTCGAGGTACTCCACGCTCCGGACGATCTCGGGGGCGTCGTCGCGATCGCCCCGTCGCCTCGCTGTGCGGTTCAGAAAGCCGATCTGCTCGCGCCCGAGCTCGTCCTCGCGCCTGTAGACGACGAGCGGATGGAGGGGCACCTTCGCGCCCGCGCCGAAGAGATAGAGCTGCCCCGGCGTCGCGCCCTCGGCCTCGTCGCCGCGCGAGACGCCGGCCAACCCCGTCAGCGCGTACCACGTCGCGCGCCCCGCCTCGCCGTCCGATTCGAGGCGCGCCTGCCCGAGCTCGAGGCCCCCGAAGAGCGCCTCCTCGCCCAGCGCCTCCGCGATCGCGTCGAGCAACAATCGGCCGAAATCTTCGTAGAATACACCCGTCCGCTGCGCCCCGTGCCCGATGACGGCGTTGCGATACGCGACGAGGATCTCGAAGAACCCGAGCGCCCCGCGCCGCATCGACTGCTTCGTCGACTCCTCGCCGAGCACGCCGGCCTGCACGCCGCGCTTCGCGAGCTCCGCCACCGCCGTCCACTCCGGCCGCTTGCGCGAGAGCTCCGCGGCCCCGCAGATCGGCGGCAACAGGGCCACGTCCGCGCGCTTGGAGAGCGCCTGCGTGATCTCGCGGAGCAGCTCGCACCAGTGCCCGAGCGAGGGCAACACGAGGGCCTCCAGCTTGCGCGCGAGATCGCTCGTGGGCTCGAGCGCGCGATCGATCCACAGCCCCACGCGGGCCGACGCCGCCAGCTTGAGCGTGCACTCGGCGAGGTAGAAGGCCGCGTGGTGCCTGTCCGCCGCGCTCTTTCCGTTGAGCGCGCGGAGCACGAGCTGCGCGAGGGGCAAGGGCAGCGCGTGCATCCGATCGCGGAGCGCTGCGGCCGCGCCCGTCGTCTTCGGCGTCGCGCGGCGGCCCGTCGGATCGGACATCGGCGCGAGCATACATCGGCCCTCGCCGGACTCCGCCAAACCCGCCGCGGATCAGGCTAGAATCGGCCCTCGATGCGAATCGCCGCCGTGCTCCTCGCGCTGTCGTGCGCCCTCGCCGCTGTCCCGGCCGCCGCGCAGACGTGCCCGCCGAACGATCCTTTATGTACGAAGGACTCGCAGAAGTCCGGCAAGCAGAAGGCCGACGACGCGGAGGCGAAGCCCGCCGAGAGCCCGCCCGCGCGCGGCGTGATCACGCTCGCGGAGGTCACCATCACGGGCCGCGTTCAGAAGCCGATCGCCGCCGTCGACGTCGCCCGCATCTCTCCGCGCCTCACGCTCGCGACCCTGCGCCACCCCTTCCTCGAGCGCATCGAGCAGGTCATCTACTCCGACCCCTTCTGATCGCGATCACCTTCGCCACACGACAAATTCGCGCTTCGCCGCTCCTGTGTACCTCGGCGACGCGCGGAGCTTCGCGACCTGCCCCGGCGTGAGCGGCGTGCGCTGCGGGGCCTCGAGCGTCCACGGCGCGCCCGCGCCCAGCGTGTGAACGAAGGGCTTTGTCGAGCTCACCACCAGCGCGACGATCTCCTTCTCGCCGCTTCGCCCCGTGATCTCCGCGCCGTCCGCGGTGAGCGTCGCGCCCACGAGCGACGTGAGCTCGAAGCCCTCGGCCGACATGCGCCGCGAGAAGGCCATCAGATCGAGCCCGCGATCGAGCGCCGCGCGATCCGCGCCCGACGGGAGCGACAGCCACAGGGGCACGAGGCCCTTCGAGACGCCTGGGTTCGCGCCGCTCGCGTCGAACGCCCCCGGCCGCCCCTCGAGGCACAGACTCTGGATCACGCCCACGTCGAGCGCCGGACGACACGCCACGTTCGGGCCCGCGCTGCTCGGCGTCAGCGTCGATCGCGTGTCCGTCGAGAGCGCCACCACCGCCGCGCGCCCCGCCTCCGGACCGCCGGGCGTCACAGGGATCCCGCTCGCCACGAGCGCCGCCCGCGCGTCCGCCTCGAGCTCCTCCGGAGGGGTCCACACGACGATCGGCACCTTGGCCCGCGCCGCTGCCTCGCGGAGCCCGAGCAGCCCCCCGATGCGCTTTCGCGTCGCACGAAAGATCGCGATCTCCCCGCCTCCGTCGCGCCAGAAGCTCCACCCCGCGCTCTCCTTGGCGCACACCCCGAGGGCCCCGCGCTTCGCAGAAGCAGGCTTTTCACCGCCCTTTTGTCGCAACACGACCCCACCGCCGCGGCTCATCGCCACGAAGCACGCGTCGCTCGCGGCCTCGGCGACGACGAAGGGCGCGTCCGCCGCGCCGAGCCCCACGAGCGTCAGCCCCGCGTCCTCGAGCGCCTTCTCCTCCGCCGTC
>Ga0268298_10007027_pt1 | contig 10073 bp, 10 predicted proteins | sample WWTPWeurt_MetaG_FD_194462 | JGI IMG/M metagenome (GOLD analysis project Ga0268298, IMG submission 194462) | Activated sludge microbial communities from WWTP in Nijmegen, Gelderland, Netherland - WWTP Weurt | ecosystem: Engineered > WWTP > Aerobic digester > Activated sludge | place... | reverse complement strand
CGTCGCCATCGCCTTCGCCATCCCCCTCCGGGTCTCCCTCTCCGTCGCCGGGAGGTTCGGCGACCTGGACCTGGAGCTCCAACCACTACTTCGGAGACTGCCGCTTCGGTGCCGCGGGGAGCTTTGGAGGAGCAGCGCTCAACTTCGCGGCCTGGCAGCGGGCCACCGCCTCGGAGCGGGGCAGTACCAGCGCGGTAGACCTGCCCCCGGATCAGTTCAGCTTGAGGGTCACGGGCTGCGACGCGGACCGAGCGCTACTTGCGATCTACAACTGGTCCCAAGCCTCCTCGGTGCACGTCGACGCAGCGCCGCTGCGCGCCGCCGGCTGGAGCGCGGGTGACGTCATCGTGGTGCACAGCGCGCTCGACTATCTCGGCGACGCTCCAGCGGTCGTCTTTGATGGCGAGGCATTGGTGATCGACATGCGGCCGGAGCGCCACCGGCTCGGGGTGCCCTTTGGTTGGGATCGCGGCCCGCTCGGCCCGACGAGCTTCCCCGAGTTCGGAGGCTTCCTGCTCGAGCGGCAGCGGCGCCAGGAGTCACCCGACGCGGGCCTCCTCACAGACGCGGGTGCGCCAGATCAAGGGAGCTTGGTCGACTCCGGTCCTACCGAGCCATCGGACGCTGGTGCGCTGCTCCCCGATGCGTCGACGCCGCCCGACAGCGGAGAGGTCTCGGAGGCCCCAGGGCTCGCGAGCAGCGGCTGCCAATGTGACGAGGGCACGCCGCCCCGCGGCCTCGAGCTGGCCTTCCCCGGGCTCGCGCTGGTGGTGCTGCTCCTCGGGGCCCGTCGGCGCAGGCCGTGATTGGCAAGCTGAGTCGACCGTGGCAGAAACGGCGAGGTGACGGATCCCCAGGATTCCCTGGCCAATGCGGTCGCGGGCCTGCGCGAGGTCGGGGCCGGTGAGCTCTCCTTGGCCGACGTGCTCGGCCTCGAACGCCAGGTCCTCGATCTGATGCTCGACAAGGCGCTGGGCCTGGCGAAGTTCGGTAAGTTCGAGGAGGCAGAGGCCGAGCTTGAGCGGCTCAGCCTCGTCGACGCGCATTGGCCGCTCGCGCCGCTGGCGCTGGGGGCCGTCTTGGCTGAGCAAAAGCGCTTTGAGCCCGCGGTCACCGCCTACCGTGAGGCCGAAGCTCGAGCCTCCAGGCTTGGCGCCCCAACCATCGAAGGCAAAGCCTCGCTCTGCCGCGGACATGCCCACGTCGCGCTCGGCGATGCAGAGAGCGCCCGCGCCGCGCTCCGCCGGGCCCTCGAGCTTGGGGAACCAGCGATTCGTGAGACCGCAGCTCAGCTCTTGAGCGTAGTGGAGGGGCCGCGATGAAGACCGGAATGCCCAGCTTCAGTCCCGCTCAGCTCGAGCAGCGCATGCTCGACGCGCAGCAGCGCATCCAGACGCGAGCCCAGGAGATCGGCCTCAAGGCGCAGATCGGGACGCTGCATACCGATCAGCAATACCAGGACATGTTGGTGACCCATCAGCAGTGGGTGAACTCCAACGCGATGCAGAGCTTCAATCCGCTCCAGATCTTCGGGATCGGTTTGGCCAAAGACCGCGTGATCTTGAATGACATCGTGAAGCGCGCGGGCTCCGGCGACGCGGAGGCCTTGGCGCAAGCCCAGGCGAACCTCCCCGCGCTCCAGTCCTTGGCGATCGGCGCGCGGCTCGGGGTCAGCTTCGACACGGTGAAGAACTATCTGACCAACGCCGGCGCGGACTGCTTGCTGCGGGGCGATCTCGGGAACTTTGCCTATCTCACGCGCGCCTTGGCCGGCCTCGAGGCGGCGACCGAGCTCGTGCCGGGCTACGAACGGGCTGCGCGCTCCATCCCGACGCACATGCGGGCGCCGGGATCGAAGTCACCGCCCACGTATCGCAAAGATCAGCTGCGCGAGCTCACGCAGTCGGTGCGCCAAGGGCTCGACGCAGCAGCAGCCACCAACCAAACCGCGGCCGAGGTCTCGCGCCTCTTCAGCGGAGGTCGCCTCGACGCTCCGAGGCACGCCAGCTACGACCAAGCCCAGGCCCGGCTCGAGTTTGATCGCTGTACGATCGTGCTGCGGCCCGACGGCACTGGGCAGCTCGAGAAGAAGGGCAAGACCTTCCAGCTGGGGTCCCCCGAGCTGCGCGCGATCCTCGATGGCGCGCGCGGCTGGGCCCACAGCAATCAGCGGGTGGGGAGCCCGCCCGAGCTGGAGACCTTGATCGGCCGGGCGTTGTCGGCCGATATCCCGCCGGAGAAGCGGCGCGCGCTGCGCGAAGCCAAGTCCCAGCTGGTCGATCCCCGCCCGACGATCCGTAAAGGCCGGCTCACCGAGGACCCTACGCACCCGCTGGCCGCGCGCTTCAAGCTCCACGACGTCGAGCTGGTGAAGACGCCGAAGGCCGCCGCCGAAGGTACGCTGCTCATCGATCCGGGCAGCGGCTCGGTGAAGGTGCGCACCGAGGACGGTCAGCACTACGACGTGGCGCGCGACGATCTGATGCGCATCTATCAGTCGCTTCGGCTCAAGGAAGGCCAACCGCAGGGGGCCGACGCGTTCTTCGAGAACTTGGAGGCGGCGATCATTCGCGGTCGCCAGCAGTAACGCGTCCGGGCCCGTTATCGGCGGGGTGAACCCGCCTGCGGGCGCGATCGCTTCGCTCAACGCCTCAGCCCCGCAGCGGTGGTGGTCTCAGATCCCGCAGCACGATGGTCTCGCCCGGGCCGGCCGAGGCCTCGGAGAAGGGGCGCGGACGGTCATTGCCCTCGAAGCCCTGGAACGCGGCGATCCGCTGGGCTGTCCCCTGATCTCGCTCCGCTCGCTCGTGCACGAGCTGCTCGCTCAAGGCCGTCAGCGCCCGCACCGCGCTGGCTTCTCCGGCCGCGTCGAGCAGCCCGAGCACCGTCAGGATCGCCTCGGAGGCGAGCTGAGCCTCTGGCCGGGGCCCTCCGAGGGCGCGGCGGATCTCGTCCTCGACTCGGGCGAAGCTCCGCGCGTCAAAGCCGGTGCGCGCCGGGCCCACGGCCTGGAGGATCGTCTCGGCGATGGGGTGCAGCGGCTCCGCGGTCATTTGCGGGGCATGGTCCAGTGCCAGCCGTCTTGCATGCGGAGGTTGGGCCCTTGGAGGCACAGCATGCCGGGCACCGGAGCGTTGCGGCCGCGGCAATCAAAGCCGGAGGTGGGCGCGAAGCCTTCGACCGCGGCGAGCTGGACGCCCCGATCGCGGAGCGCGGAGCGCTGGGCAGGGCTTGTCTCGGCGAGCGCGCCGAGCAACGACGTCCCGTCGGCGGGCGTCTGGGTGAGGCGGGAGGGTGGGAGCGCGCTGAGGTCGGCCGGTGTTCTCATGGCCTCGGACAAGAGCAGGAGCTGTGCCGAGCCCGGCTTCTCTAGACTGCGGCGCAGTTGTAGGCCCGGCCCCAACACCCAACACCAGGTTTGTGTTTGCCAAGCCAGATGTAGGTCCCTATGGTCCGGCGCCATGCGCTCGGGATATTTCGCTGCGGTCGTCGCGCTGGCCGCTTGTACGAGCGCCTCTGGCGAAATGGACGCCGGTCCAGTCGGGCGCGACGCCGGGCCGGGGATGGACGCCGCCGTGCTGGACACTGGCGGGAGCGCTGACAGTGGGCTGGAGGTCGACGCTGGCCTCGGATCGGACGCCGCCGCTGCGGACACCGGCGCCGCGGTCGACGCTGGCGTCGGTGATAGCGGCTGTCCGCGCCACTTCACGTTCACCGAGGTGAAGGACAACGTCTTCGTCGGTTGTGGGGGGCGAGGTCCCCTCATGGGCTGTCACAGCCGGGCGCCGGTCCAAGGCGACCTCGACCTCAACGCCGCCGCCGCCTACGCCGCGCTGGTCAACGTCGCTTCGGTGCTCTCGCCCAATCCTCGGGTGCGCCCCGGGGACCCCGATCGCAGCTTCCTGTGGCAGAAGCTCACCAACGCGATCCCCATGGATCAGAGCCAGGGCGACCCCATGCCCAAGGGCGAAGCCATCCAGTGGCAGCTCCCGCCGGCCGATCAGCTGCAGGCGGTGCGCTGCTGGATCCTGCAGGGCGCGGCCAACGACTAAGCTGAGACCTAGGTCCCAGGTCTGGGGCCTCGGCCGCTATCTCAGCCGGGATCGACTTGGTACCTCGACGGGATGACCAAGCGCTGGTGGGCAGCTCTACTCCTCTTCTCGGCCTGCGGTATCTCTGAGCCTCGTGGCGACGACGCGGGCGCGACGCTCGTCGATGAGGGGGTGCGCGTCGACCCGCCGGATGCGGCGCTGCCGGATGCGGCGCTGCCGGATTTGGCGCTGCCGGATGCGGCGCTGCCCGATGCGGCGCTGCCCGATGCGCAAAGCTTCGATGCATCGCCGGCCGACTCGGGCCCGATCGGGCCGCGCGCCGAATATCTCGACGTGATCCGCTGCCCCCAGAGCACGCCGGCTTGCCTCCTCTCGTTTGGCCGCATCGCGCCGGGCACGACCGAGAGACAGACGATCACGCTCCAGAATACCTGGCCCGAGGCGCTCACCGTCTCCAGCATCACGCTCAACAGCCCTGAATTCACGCTTCGATCGGCGACCTCCCTGGTGCTGGCTTCGATGGGCACCGCGGTGGTCGAAGTGGAGTACCACCCCACGGTCCCCGGCGTTCACCGCGCTGTGCTCACCATCCACAGCGACGCGGTGCGAAATCCTGAGCGAACGGTTCCGGTCGAAGGTGGCGCCGACCTCACGTCTCCCTGCGCGGAGAGCAGCGAGTGCCTCTATCAGGAGTCCTGCGCGGGGATGTCTTGCGCGTCTTGCCCCTTGCCTACGCCGCCGCCCTGCTTCGATGGGACCTTGGGCGGTGAGGCCTACGGTAATGCCTGCCACTGGCCCTACTGCCGCTGCCCGAGCGGAAGCTACTACGCCGCGGGGCACTGCCTCCCCGCTGCCTCCTGTGCCCAAGGCCAGGCCTGCGGAGGTGGCCTTTCGTGCAATGCCCAGCTCAGCTGCGCCTTTCCGGCCCAGTACTGCCCCGACCCCCCCGGATTCTGCGAGTAGCGCTGGAACTGGAACCTATGTCCCAAAGCGGGCGCCCGGGCCACGGGTCAAAGCCCCGGACCCGTCGATAACGCTCTCAACGGCGCGCCACTTGGGCGGCCAAAAGGAGCAAGAACATGCGATTTTACACTGCGAACAACGGCCCGATCGTGGAGCACCAAGGCGGCGCCGGGTCGGTCGATCCGAACGCGGGCGGCCCGATCGTGGAGCACCAAGGCGGCGCCGGGTCGGTCGATCCGAACGCGGGCGGTCCGATCGTGGAGCACCAAGGCGGCGCCGGGTCGGTCGATCCGAACAAGTACGGCGGGACCGCGCGCTTCATCCAAGATCTCCTGCGCCGCGACGCCGTCCGCCGGCAGGCAGAGGCCCTTCAGCTGTGGGCGCTGGCGGGACAGGTCGAAGGTCAGGACGGCACCAGCAACGCGATCCGCGCGCTCTTGCTCAGCGCCGCCCGCAAGGTCGCGCGAGGCGCCTCATTCGGGAGCGACGACTGAGCGCGAGGAGCGGTAGCCGATGCCGATCCTCCCCGACGCGGTCAGGGCCACCAGCGGCGCCTCCCGGCAAAGCACGTAGCGTCGTCCCTTGCGACTCAGCCAGCCCTCGTCGATCCACATCCCGAGCACCCGCTGCACGGTCTTTCGTGACAGCGCCAGGCTGCGGGCGATCGACGAGTGGCTGAGCGCAGGCTGGATTGCAGTTCCCCCGTCCACCGGCAGCCCAAAGAGGCCCGCGTAGTCGAGGATGAAGGAGGCCAGGCGCGACTCAGCGGTCTCGGTGAGGGAGTGACGGAGCTGATTGCTGGTCACCAGGAGCCGCTTGGCCAGGTCGACGGCCAGCGCCTCCGCGAAGCGCGCTTCGGTCCGGAGCAGGTGCCGAAACAGCGCGGCCGGAAGCTCGAGGAGCACGGAGGGCATCACCGTTTGCGCCGATTGCACCCAGGGGACCTCGGCCAGGACGTCGGCCTCACCGAACAAGGCGGGCGCGCCGAACAACTTCACCACGATCTCCTCGCCCGCGGGGCCGAGGTGGAAGACTCGAACGCCTCCTTCGAGGAGCGCGTATACGTGGCGGGCCGGCTTGTGCTCGCGGAGGATGAAGCGCCCGGCCGCGCAGCGAATCGTGCGGCTTTGTGCCGTGATTTCTTGGATGGCCCGAGGGCTGGCGACCTCGAAGAGCGGGTGCGCGCTCAGCAGCGCTTGGATGGGCTGCATGGTGGAGCGCTCAGGAGTCATGTAGAGTGTACGAGATTAAAGTTCAATCGCAGCCGATCTCGACCACCAAGCTCGAGACCACGAAGCTCCTGGAATACCTGTTCCAGCGGGACTTGGGCGGCCTGTTCTCAGGATCGCGCTTCAGCCTCGCCGGCCTGGGACGCGGCGCTGGTGTGTCCGCCCTCGAAGCCCACCTCAACCACTACTTCGACCAGCAGTTCACGATTGAGCCGGCGATCGTGGCGCGCTGGGCCTTGGCCGATCTGCTCTGTGATCATGTTCGCCCCGGAGGTGCGGTCGATCTCGATCAGCTCCGTCAGCGCTTCCCGGGGGCCATCGACCCCTTGCTCTTGGCGCTCGGCTTCTCCCAGCCCTCGGGGAGGCCGGTCTTTGAAGCGAAGGCGCCGGCGCGGGTGTGGGGCGACGCCTGGTTTGCAGACCCCGCGCGTCTTCCGCGCCTGGCCTGTCTGGAGCAGGCCGCCAAGGAGACCGCGCTACAGATCGAGCCGATGCCCGTCGTCGAGGCGGTGGCGAAGGAGTTTGGGCGACCCGATCTGTTCCGCGAGACCGCGTTGTTCGCGACCCAACACGGGCTCGGCTCAACCTACGGCCTCCTCGACTCGATGGTGAAGCGCCTGGGGCTCGTCCCCAGCTTTCGGTCGACGATCACCTTGAAATCGCACTCCAGCTCGGGCCTCGCGGAGAAGCTGATCCACGAGCAGATCCCGGCCGACGCCAAGCAGCGCTATCCCTGGGAGGTCATCGAGCTCCCCGTGACGCATGGGCTGCCGGGAGATCCGGATTGGCGCCCGGTCAAAGAGGACGGCTACACCTTCACCAAGAACAGCGAGCAGCTCACGCTTCAGCTCCATCATTGGGGCACACGGATCGGCCTCGCCGCGCCGCCCGCGCTCCCCGGGAACGCCACGCCCTGGAGCAAGCCGTGGTACGACGCGCCTCAGGTCGGCCTGGTCCTCGATGATGGCGCGGACGCGCTCTGTCGGTTGAACGAGAGCGTGAGCCGGTCGCCGCAGCAGCCCCGCCTGGTGGGCGTCGAGCAGACCACCTTCGGTCGGCGGAAGCTGAAGGCGCTGGAGGACGCGGGAGCGCTGCGGATCCCGGTGATCGACGTGGCCGGGTCGGCGCTCAAGCGTCACCTGGAGGCGGTGATCATCGGCTGGTCCGCCACCGAGCAGGTGCGCGACATCCTGGGCGAGCTCGCCGCCGACGGTGTGCCGCGCAAGAACCAGGCGGTCTTGCTCGGCTATGGCGCGGTCGGACGAGCCAGCGCGCGCCTCCTGAGCGCGACCGAGAAGTTGAACATCGTGGTGATCGACGAGGACCCGCTGCGCCGCGCGCAAGCTGAGCGGGATGGCTTTCGGGTGGCGACCGGGGCCGAACGCAAGGACGCCCTCCACGCCGCCGACTACGTGCTCGGCGCCACCGGGGAGAGCTCGGTGAAGGGACCCGATTTTCGGGCCCTCAAACCGGGCGCGGTGCTCTTCTCCTTGAGCAGCTCGTCGATCGAGTTCGCCGCCGGACCGCTCGATGGCGTCGAGCTCGGACAGACCGCGCGGGCACCACAGCTGCTGATCCCCCGGCAAAAGCTGGCCCCTGGGGGCTGGGCGCCGATCGCGCGGGCGCGCTTTGAGGGCCGCGATGTCGCGCTCGGGCCGTCGGTCGACCCGATCCACTGGCATCGCGTGCTCAACGTCTCGGGGTCGGATCGAGACTTCCAGGTCTTGCTAGCCAACTCGGGCTACCCGATCACCTTTCGGGGCCAGGTTGATCCCATTCGTCCCAAGCTGATTCAACTCACGCGAGCGGCGCTGGAGCTCGCCTGCATCGAGGCCGTCCGCTTGCCCCCCGAGGCGAGCGGTTTGATCTCCTTGTCGGCGAAGGGGCAGCGGTTCATCGCTGAGGCCTGGTTGGCGGAGGTACGCGCGATGACCGATCTGCCGCCGATCGTGCACCAGATGCTGGCCGAGGCCCTGGTGGACATGGAGCGCGAGCTCGGGAGCACCCAGCACTAGTCGTTGATGCAGCCGTTCGGATCGTTCTGGCAGGTCGGCGGATCCCCAAAGGTGCAGCGACCGCTCGCGCAGCTTGGGCCCAGGATCTGATCGGTCCAGCCCGGATCGCACATATCTCCGGCAGGGATGAGCGGCTCGCAGGTCCCCATGATCGGCGCAAGCTGGGTTGCGTCGATGGCGTCGCACCACGAGCCGGGCGCGCACAGCGGCGAGACGCCCTGGCCGATGCCGCAGCCCTCGGTGGCGCTCGGGATGCGGGTGCAGGTCGCCCGCCCGCTGGTGGTGCCGGTCTGCACGCAATAGTCGCCGCCGAGCGCGTTCTCCACGTTCACCCGGCACGCCGTGCGGGCTTCGATCAGGTTGCTCTGCTGCTGCTCGAAGCTCGGCATCGCGACGTCGAAGGGAAGGGTACAGGTGGCGCCGCGGGTGGGCTTGAGCTGGCAGGTCAGGGTGTCATCGCAGCGGTAGAACTCTCCGCAGCCGAGCTGCGCACAGGAATCACCCGCCTCGCCGAGCTTCCGACAGGTCGAGCCCACCGAGCTGGTCCGGCAGCCGGTCGTGGGGAACAACAGCTTCAACGCGCGGAGCTCAGCGATCGCGCCCGCAGGCGGGTTCACCCCGCCGATAACGGGCCAAGACGTGTCGCCGGCGCAGGGCCGGTTTCCGCAGTCCTCCCCGATCGCCGCGACGCGCTCGCAGAACCAACCCTTGCTCTGGTAGCAGAATAGGCCCGGTCCGCAGGGCAGGATCTCGTTGTTCGGGCCCTGGCAGTTGTCGCCCTCGGCGACGGTCGCGGTGCAGACTCCGAGGCAATAGGGCGCGGCTTGAGGGAAGGGCGGGGTGCAGTACGCGCCTGGCACGCAGCGGTTCGGGAGGCAGGGCGCGCCGATCGCCGTGGTGCCGCTGATCGTGTGGCGGCAGCTGGCTAAGCGGTCGAGCGGATCGGGCTCGTCGCAAGCGACGGTGTCGAGCTCGCAGTGACAGCGGCCCGCCAGGGTCTCGTCGTAGAGCACCGCGGGGTCGCTCAGCACCGCCCCGAACGCGGCGCCTGCGCGAGCACCGATGGCGGCGGCCTCCGCTCCGGAGAGCAAGGGGTAGCAGCGCGCGGCCAGCCGCGTCACCGCCGCGCTGAGCGAGGCCGGCGCGTTGGCCCGGCCCACCGCTTCGCAGGCGAAGCCGGCGTCCATGAAGCCAGCGTCCATGAAGCCAGCGTCCTCGGGCAGACCGCCGTCCGGCACGCCCAGGTCCTCCGGCGCGGCGTCCAGCCCAAGGCCGGAGTCGCGCGGGCCGGTGTCGCGCGGCGGAGAGCCTGCGTCAGCGGGAGGCTCCGTCGCGTCCATCTTGCCGGTGTCGGCGGTAGGGCAGCCCGTCAACAGCAGCGAGCCCGTGACGGTGAGGAACCAAGCGCTGATCTGCCATTGCTTCACAGCCGCGAATCCTCGACGAGAATGGCTGCGGTGCCAAGGTGTAGGCGGACCAGTTTGGCCCGAGCGTGGGCGGAGATCCGCCGAGACTCGGCCCTCTCGATCTACGGCGCGCTCCTCGGGGCGGTCGAGGTGCTGAGCGTGGTGTGGCTGTACTCCGTCTCGGCCCCGGAGATCTTGGGGCCGGACAAGAGCGCGATCTGCTGGCCCTTCTTCGAGGATTGCTGGGCTTTTCGGCCCTTCTCTGCCGCCGCTTGGCGCTGGCTGATCTCGGCCCCGGCGATCTTCGGCGGGCTCGCGGCGGGGGCCTTTCTCCTCCGCCGCACGCCGGTGGCCTGGTGGCTCCTCGGGTTGGCCGAGCTCTCCAAGCTCCTGATCATCGCCCAGGAC
>Ga0268298_10007026_pt1 | contig 10075 bp, 9 predicted proteins | sample WWTPWeurt_MetaG_FD_194462 | JGI IMG/M metagenome (GOLD analysis project Ga0268298, IMG submission 194462) | Activated sludge microbial communities from WWTP in Nijmegen, Gelderland, Netherland - WWTP Weurt | ecosystem: Engineered > WWTP > Aerobic digester > Activated sludge | place: Netherlands... | reverse complement strand
GCCTCTCCGAGGTCGTCCGCAAGCGCAAGGGGCAGGGCGGAATGCTTACTGTGCTCGCCACAGACGTGGACTTCCCCGTCGATCTCGACGCCTGGTGTCGAACCACGAAGTCCAAGGTCGTCCACCTGGATCGCGAGCCGGACGGGGTCATTCGCGCCGAGGTGAGGCTCGCGGATCCGAGCGCGCCGGACTCGATGCCTTATCGCACGACGGTCGTGAACCCTCGGGGAATCCACGGCGACGCCATCCCGGATCCGCGCGACAGCGCCGAGGTGACGATCCCCTCTCGGACCGCGCAGACGTCCGTCACGCCGCCGGGGGACGAGACGCTCGATCTGACGGGGATGTCCATCGGCGCCGCCATGAAGACCCTGAACGCCGCGGCCTCCGCGACTCCAGGCCTCCTCGCCAAGGTGCGGAGCGACGCGCTGGGGTTCGAGAAGCGCTTCGTGGCCTGGGCGATGGCCATGGAGGCCACCATCGAGTCGATCGATCGGACGGGCGGCAGGGTCACCGCCCTCGTCCGCTTCCCTTCGGACAGCGCCGATCCCACGCCGCTCTCCGCCGCTCTTCGCGTGGAGCCGACCTCCGCCGTCGCCGCTCGGGCGTCGCTCCAGAGGGCCCCTCTGGATCCGCCCCGAGCTGTGGAGTCGGCCTCCGAAAAGGCGCCCTCCGAGCCGCCCCGCTCGGCCGTCTCTTCGCCTTCGCCGCGCGAGAACAAGACGACCCTGCTCGTGCTGCGCAATGATCTGGAGAGCCTGCTCGCCGCGCTGATGGTGGCCAACGCGTCCGCCGCGCAAGGGGTGGCCGTGGAGGTCTATTTCGCGTTCTGGGGGATTCACCTGCTCCGCGGCCGATCGAGCCGCGTCGCGAGGGGCAATGATCGGCCGGGGCTCCTTCAGCGGATGATGCTCTGGCTCGTGCCGAAGGGGACAAAGCAGCGCCTCGGCAAGCTCCACATGGGCGGGCTCGGGACGCGGATCCTCCTTCGATTGATGCGCAAGCGGAACATCCTCGCGCTCGACAAGCTGGTGGAGAGCGCCGCCGCGCAGGGGGTCCGGTTCCGCGTGTGCTCGATGAGCATGGGGCTCATGGGGCTTCAGGAGTCGGACATCGTGGACCTGCCCAACATCGATTTCGCGGGGGTCACGTCGTTCGCCGAGGCCTCCACCCGATCCGCCGCGAGCTTCGTATTCTGACCACGTCATCTATCCGATCCGGAGCGAGCCTTCGATGATTCACACCGGCAGCGACGAGCTGGAAGATCCGAGTGTCCACCCCGAAATCCGCTACAGCGCGGCGCGCGTGGCCCAGGATCGATCTGTGCGTATCCTGGATGTCCGCGACGCCGAGGAGGTCGCGATCATGGGCTATCTGCCGGGATCGCGGTTCCTCCCGCTCGCGCTGCTCACGATGGAGCCCGGCAGGCTCGACGCCCTCTATCCGCGGAGCACGCCGATGGCCATTGTCTGCCAGAGCGGGCGCCGCGCGCGCGACGTGTGCGTGACGCTCCGGGAGGCGGGCTTCTCGCGGGCGGGCTCGCTCTCCGGGGGTCTCCTCGCGTGGACGTCCTCGGCGCTGCCCACGTGCGGCGTCGCGGAGCCGGATCCGGACGACGTGCCCTCGTTGTCGGATCCGGCTCGTTTTCCTCGCGTGCTGGCGGCGTGCTTCGTGGCCTCGACGGCGCAGAACGCGCTCGAAGATCCGATGTGGGAGGGCAAGGACCCGGCGTCTTTGGTGCGCGACATCCTCGCCGAGGAGGTCGACGTGGCGGGCCCCGGGGCGTTCTCCGGCCTTGTCCGGGCGGTGCACAGGGTGGCCGAGATCGCCCGCGCCCGCGGCTTTCCGCTCGAGGACATCCGCGTCAACACCGATCGGATGGTCGCGGCGCTGCGGAGGCTCCAGAAGCTCGGGGGCTGACGCCGCTCAATCGAAGTGCTCGGCGTCCTCCGGGATGCCGACCCAAGGGTGTCGGCGGGCCTCGTAGACTGACACTCTCGGCGCGGGGAACGAGGGATCGGCGAAGGCGCCGACGGCCACGGCGATGGCTCCCGGCCACTTCTCCAGCCGATAGAAGACGGTGGATCCGCACTCGGGGCAGAAGTGGAAGGTGATCTGATTGCCTGTGTCGGCGGTGCGCGTGTACGCGGTCGACGGGCCCTCGATCGTGACGTCTTTTTCTGCGAAGCGCGCCTGGATCCCGAAGGCGCTGCCTGTCCTTCGCTGGCACTCCAGGCAATGGCACATCGAGATGCGGGTGGGCTCGCCGCGGACTGTCAATCGGAGCTTGCCGCAGCAGCAGGCGGCGTGTCGGGGGCTCATCGTCGCTGTCTCCAGGTCTCTTCGAGGACGGGTGTCGAGGGCGGGGCCGACGATATCCCAAACGAGGTCGCTTGACCCCTTCCCCCGCGTCGCCGCTCCGCAAGCGCGCCGTACGAAGTAGGCGCGCGGCGCGCCGTACGAAGTAGGCGCGCCCCCCCCACGACGTCAGGCGCCCGCTTCCTCCGTCGTCGGCGCTACGTGCGTGGCCTGCGTCCGCGGCGGTGAAAGAGCACCACCTCGCCCGGGTCAGAAATCTCTTCCGAGTCCCCGGCGAGCCGCGACCCGCAACTCTGGTAGCCTCACCGACCCCCGAATGCGGATCCTCGTCCTCTCGCGAAACGCCTCTCTCTATTCCACGAGTCGCATCGTCCTCGCGGCTCGCGCTCGCGGGCACGAGGTGAGCGTCGTCGACCCCCTCGACTTCCAGATCGTCGTGTCGCGGGGGCGCCCGTCGCTCCTCGTGCGCGGGCTGCCGATCCCCAAATACGACGTCATCCTGCCGCGCATCGGGGCGAGCATCACCAACTACGGGCTCGCTGTCGTGCGGCAGTTCGATCTGATGGGCATCCCGGTGCTCAACGGCGCCGTCGCGATCGCTCGGAGCCGCGACAAGCTGCGCGCCCTCCAGCTCCTCACGCGCAAGAACGTGGACGTGCCGATCACTGTGTGCGCGCGCTCGCCCGCGGGCGTCGAGGCGGCGATCGAGATGGTCGGCGGGTGCCCCGCGATCGTGAAGCTCCAGCAAGGGACGCAGGGCATCGGGACGATGATCGCGGAGACGCCGCAAGCCGTGGCGTCGCTGCTCGAGACGCTGTGGGCGATGGGGCAGGACATCGTGCTGCAGGAGTACATCCGCGAGTCGAAGGGCCGCGACATCCGCGCGATCGTGATCGGCGGCAAGGTCGTGGCGTCCATGCGGCGCGTCGCGAAGCCCGGCGAGTTCCGATCCAACCTTCACCGCGGCGCCAAGGGAAACGGCGTCAAGCACCTGCCGCAGACGTACCGCTCCGCCGCCGTGCGCGCGACGAAGGTGATGGGGCTCGAGATCGCCGGCGTGGACATGCTCGAGGGCAAGGACGGGCCGAAGATCCTCGAGATCAACAGCTCGCCGGGCCTCGAGGGGATCGAGCGCGCCAGCGGCGTGGACGTGGCCGGCGCGATCATCGGGCACGCGGAGACCTACGCGGAGGCGCACCGGTTCACGACGAAGAAGGACGTGGAGGTGCGCCTCGTGAACGTGATCACGGACGAGCGCATGCCGGCCCGTCTGGCCCGAACCGAGGCGCGCTCTCGCCTGAAGAGGGTCGCGTCGTGAGCCCACCCACGGGCGATTTTCTGTCGAGGTGACGTCGTGAGCGAGACCCCCGATCCTGCGAAGAAGGCCGACCTCGAGGTGCCCCACGCGCGCGGGAGCGATCCTCTCAAGGTCGAGGCGTGCGGCGACGCGGTGGTGCTCACGATCGATCGGCCGAGCCGCCACAACGCGATCGATCGCGTCGTCGCGCAGAGGATCTCGGAGGCCATCCGCGCGGCCTCGGCGGACGCGTCGGTGCGCGCGATCGTGCTCACGGCCAACGGGGATCGGGTGTTCTCCGCGGGCGGCGATCTGAACGACATCTTCGCCGCGCTCCAGAGCGGATCGAGCGCCGACGTGAGCGAGATCTTCACGCAGCTCGACGCGATCGAGTCGAGCGATCTCCCGGTGATCGCGGCCGTGCAGGGCGACGTGTTCGGAGGCGCCGCGGAGCTCTTGATGCTCTGCGATTTTGTGATCATCGAGGAGCACGTGCACATCGCCTTCCGTCACGCGCGGATGGGGCTCTCGCCCGCGTGGGGCGGGATGACGCGGCTGCTCGAGCGCGTGGGGCCGCTTCAGGCGACGCGCCTGTTGCTGACGGCAGAGAAGGTCACGGCGCACGACGCGGAGCGCATGGGGCTCGTGTCGGAGGTGGTGCCGCGGGGCTTCGCGAGGGAGCGCGCGCTCGCACGCGTGAGCCACATCGCGGACAATCCGCGCGCGACTGTCGCCGCGTTGAAGCGCGCGATGCACGAGGTGCGCTCGGCGATGCGCGCAGCGGCGGTCCCGATCGAGCGCGCGGCGTTCGCGGCTCGCTGGGGCCAGCCGGATCACGTCGCCGCGATGAAGGCTTTTCGAGAGCGGAAGTAGAGCGCGAGCTCCGCGGCGAAGAGGGCCCCTGTATTCACGTCGCTCTTGGGGCGCGCAAGCGGAGGCCGAGCGCGCCGCCGAGCGCCCCGCCGCCGCCGCCGATCGCGAGCATCAGGAGGAGCAAGAGGCCCCACGTGAGCGCGCCTCCAGGGGTGCCCTGCGTCGCCGCGATGAGCCAGCCGAGGACGGACGCGAGCGCGCCCCCGAGGGCCGCGTGCTTGCGCGTCGCGCTGTCGCTCAGCTTGCCGACGAGCACGCCCCCCACCACGGCCCCGACGAAGAAGGCGAGCGCATGGCCCGCCACGATCCTCACGCCGGCCGCGGCGATCGGGGCACCGCCCGCGTCCGCGGAGTCGACGAGGCCGCGCACGACGCTCTCGGCGCCCATCGAGAGGGGCAGCCACGCGAGGAACGTCGCGAACGCGCCGAGCGGCACCCAGTGCCACGTGGGCCTCGGAGCGGGCTCGTGGCCGCCGCCGGGGGACGGAGCCCCGACGCGGGGCTCGCCCTGGAGCACAGGGAGCCTTCGTTTCTCGGGTGATCGCGCTTCCCCGCTCATCGTCGCGCGATCAGTTCTTGCGCCACATGCGGCGCGCTTCGTCCTGGATGCGCCCGAGGCGACGCTGCTCCTGCACGACCGCGGCGTAGCTCTTGGGGACGCGAGGATCCTTGGCGAAGGCGTAGAGCACCCGGAGCGCGGCCTCGGCGTCGTCGGTCGCACGGTGGGCGTTCTCGAGCTGGATCCCGAGGCGCGCGGCCATCTCGCCGAGCGCGCGGCTGTCCTCTTCTTTGTAGAGCTCGCGCGCGAACGTCAGGGGATCGAGCCACACGATCTCGCGGCGGATCGCGGGCGGAGGCTGCTCGGCGCGCACGAGCGCCCGCTCCAGCTCGGCGAGCAAGAAGGACTTGTCGAACTCGGCGTTGTACGCGGCCGGCACGCAGCCCTCGAGCGCGCGGATGATCTCGGGGACGACCTCGTGAAACGAAGGCTTTCCCTCGAGGTCGCTGTCCTTGATCCCGTGCACCGCGGAGGCCTCGGCGCTCACGGGGATGCCGGGGTTGATCAGCCAGCTATGTCGCTCGATGACCTCGCCCTGCCGGCCGATCACGATGCCGAGCTCGATGACGCGATCCTTCTGCCAGTCACGGCCCGTCGTCTCGACGTCGAGGAACGCGATCTTGCAGTCGAGCCACGGCATGGCCGCGTCGAGCTCGGGCGCGACGCCGACGGCGCGGACCTTGATGAGGTGCGCGATGCCGGGGTAGTGCCGCCCGGTGGGGAAGCATCCGCACGGATCGGCGATCTTCATGCGCGCCGGGCCTACTTCTTCTTCGGATCGGCTGTGGGCGCCGTGGAGGCTGTCGCTGTCGCTGTCGCAGCGGCTGTCGCGGAGGCCGTGGGGCCCGCGCTGGGCGAGCCGCTGGGCGCGGGCGCGGCCGTGGGATCCGTCGAAGGCTTTGGCGGCGCGGGCTTGGGCGTCTGGCCCGCGAGCTCGATGTCGAGCTTCACCCACGCCTCGGGATCGGTGAAGAAGATGTCGTTCGTCTCGCGCCCGTTGACCATGATGAACGGGGTGCCCGTGAGGCCGAGGCCCTCCGCCTGCTTCACGTCCTTGTCGATGCGCTCGAGGGTGAGCGGCGCGCTCTGATCCGCGCGGAACTTGGCGAGATCGAGGCCGAGCTGCTTGGCGTATTCTTCGATCTCCGCGGGCTCCAAGCGGCCGTGCGCGCCGAAGAGCTTGTGGTGCATCTCCCAGAATTTCCCCTGCGCGCCGGCGGCGACAGACGCGCGGGCCGCGGCCTCGGCGTGGGGGTGCTTGTCCTTGAGCGGGTAGTTTTTGTAGACGAGGCGCACCTGGCCCGGGAAGCGATCCACGAGCGCGTCGAGCACAGGCGCCATGCCCTGGCACGCGGGGCACTCGAAGTCGGCCCACTCGACGATCGTGACGACAGCGTCCGGCGGGCCCTTCTCGGGCGAGCCGTCCGTCACGACCGTCTTGACGGCCTTGGGATCGAAGCGGGTGCGGAAGAGCTCGTCGCGGTCCTTCTTGGCGATGCCGTTCTGCACGAGCTTGAGCATGAGCTGCGCGGCCGGCATGCACGCCTTGCAAGCGCGGTTCTCCTTGATGCACTGCGCGAGGTTCACCGGCGTCTCGGGGCACGGCGCGATGAGCTCCGTCATCTGCGCGGACCACTCGCGGCGCTCGCGCGGGGTCAGGACCGAGGTGTCGATGCCGGGCACCGACACGACCTCGACCGTCGCCGTCGGCGCTGGGATGGAGTCGGCCTTGTTGGTCCCGCAGGCGGCACCAAACACAAGGGCCAGCGCGGCCAGGGCGAACCTTCGAGACGCGTGCATCGGGCCGGCTATTAGTACATCCGTCGGCGCTTTGCGAGGCTTGGCGCTGGCCTTCGTGGCGCCCCTCTCGAACGGGCCCGGACGAGCGTCCCGAACGGGGCCCTCCGGGCGTCCTTCGCCCCGGATCTCCGCTGGATCCGTGCGAGGCTTGGCGCGGAGGGGATCGCGGACTAGCGTGAGCGCCGTGCGAAGCGTCGTGTTTCGCTTCCCGGATCTCCGCGCGTTCGACCGCCTCATGGGCGAGGCGAGCGCCGGGGACATGGAGCTATCCGCCCCCGACGTGGGGCCCGTCGAGGACGGCGAGTGGCTGCTCGCGGTGTTCGAGCTCGGGCCCTACCGCCGCGCGACGTCGATCGCCGCGCGCGTGATCGTCACCCCGGAGGCGAGCCGGATCGTGCTGGAGCCTCGGGATTGCAAGCGGCTCGCGGAGTTCGCGCGCCTCGACGCCGCGCACCCGGCGACGCCCGATCCGCCGCCCGCAGAGCCCCACGAGGAAGAGCACCCCTCGCCCCCGCGCACCGAGCGGAGCTTGATCAGCTCGCCCCCGCCGCCGACGCCTCGCGCCGCTCGAGTGTCCGCCCCGCCGCCGCGGAGCACGCTCCCGAGCGGCGCCGGGGCGCGCGTGCTCGTGGTCGACGACGACGCGGACATCCGCGACATGGTGGCCGCGATGCTCGAGGCCGTGGGCCTCTTCGTGACGACGGCCGCGAACGCGGAGGAGGCGCTCGGTCACTTCAAGACGACGGCGTTCGATCTCGTGGTGCTCGACTGGAACATGCCCAAGATGAGCGGGATCGATCTGTGCCGCACGCTGCGCCAGCGCGCGGGGCTCGCGGCGCTCCCGGTGCTGTTCCTGACGGCGAACACGTCCTCGTCCGACATGGTGGAGGCCTTCGCCGCGGGGGCCGACGACTACGTCGTGAAGCCTTTCCGCGCGCCCGAGCTCGGGGCGCGCATCTTCAGCCTGCTGCGCCGCGCGCGGCTCTCGAGGGACAATCCATGACGCAGCCGGGTGGTTTCGGGATGGGCGCGCCGCCCGGGGGTTACGGCGGCGGACCCGGGGGTTACGGGCCTCCTCCAGGCGGGGGCTTCGGGCCTCCGCCGGGGGGCTACGGATCGTCGGAAGGGCCTTCGATCCTCGGGGGAGGCGGGCCGATGCCAGCGGGGCCGGGGTACCGTCCGCCGAAGAAGAAGGGCAGCGGCGGGCTCATCGCGGCCATCGTCGTCGCGGTGCTGCTGCTCGGAGGGATCGTGACGTTGATGATCTTCCTGATCTCCAGGAAATCAGGGCCGATCATCGCGGATCCGTCGAGCTTGCCGCCCAAGCAAGCGTCCGTGGCGTGGAAGCACCTGCCCTCGGGGTGCGACGTGGTGATGCGCGCGAACGTGGCGCAGATGCGCGACGTGCCCGCGGTGAAGACGCACCTGATGCCGATCTTCGATGAGATCCAGTCGGAGGCGGCGACCGATCCGGACGCGAAGTCGGTGGATGATCTGCTGAAGAGCTCGGGCATCGACGCGAAGGCGGATCTGAAGGATTTCGCCGTGTGCGTGAAGGGCCTGAACGGCCCGGAGAGCCAGCAGAAGTTCCTCTTCGTGATCGCGGGCGACCTGCGGCCGGAGACGGTCGTGGCTGCGTGGGAGAAGGTCGATCGGCGCTCGCGCGAGAAGCCGACGATCTCGAAGTCGGACGGGCGCATGGTGGGGCGAGCGACGACGACGGAAGGCGATCACATCATCGCGGGGCAAGCGGCGGACGGCGCGATCGTCCTCACGAACGACGAGGGCCTCTTCGCGGGCGCGGCGAAGGACTCGGCCACGTATCAGAGCGAGTACGCGCTGCCGACGGCGTCGGAGGCCGCGGTGGTGGTGGGCTCTTCGGCGATGCGCGAGGCGCTCGCGGGCGGCGGGCCGAACCCGTTCCTCAAGGACGTGAGCGCGATCCAGCGCATCGTCGGGACGGCGTCGCTCGCGGAGGCGCGCGTGGAGCTGCGGCTCAGCACGACGTCGGCGAAGGAGGCGAAGAGCCTCGTCGACATCTACAACCTCGCGCTCGGTCCGATGCTGAAGCAGCAGGCGCTCAAGTCGAAGGACAAGGTGCCGGGGATGCAGGTGCTCGTGAACGCGAAGCCGGTGGTCGATGGAAACGACTTCGTGCTGAGCGCGCAGGGGACGGCCGCTGACGTGGAGGCCGCGGCGAAGGAGCTGGCGCGCATCCTCCGCGAGGAGCGGAAGAAGGGCGCGATGGCCCTCTAAGAATGCCCCTCCCGTCGCGCGAGCGACTTGGGAGGGGCGGACGGCGCGGAGCCACGAAGTGGCGAGCACCGGCCGGGGGTGGGCATCGATCTCGTGCGCTGATCCGAGCGGGATTTTCAGGCGTTTTGAGCGAGCTTCAGTGGACGCCGCTGGTGCTGATGCACAGGCCGAAGCCGTCGGGCAGGGTCGCGACGTTGCCCTGGCAACTGTAGCCGTCGTCGCACTCGGTGGTCTGGCCGGAGGGGTCCGAGTGGCAGACCTTGAAGCAGACCTCGTCCAGCTTGGTGCACGCGTAGCCCTCGGCGCACGGGCACGCTTCGCCTTGTTTTCCAGGGCCAGGAGGGATGCACGCGGTGGTGCCGTCGCCGCGCACGACGAAGCACCCGGTGCCCTCAGGGCACTGGTTGGTCGCGAGGAGCGTGCAGTCGTCGGCATCGACGCAGACGGGGATGACCACGTTGCGATCGCCCGCTTCGGCCATGGGGCGAGGCGCGCAGTAGGTGCCCGTCGCGCAGAGCTCGGTGTCGCCGCAGCAGTAGGCGCGGCACACGCCCGTGGCCTGATCGCCGAGGAGAACGCAGCCGAGGCCGGGGCCGCAGTCGGAGGCGGTCGTGCACGGGGCGAACTCGGGGGCCGCGCCGGAGGGGATGCAGGAGCGCGAGACGCCGTCGGCGTCGAAGGTGAGCTTGCACTCGACGTCGCCCGCGGGCGCGCCGCCCGTCGCCGTGGAGCCGCCCGCGCCGGCCATTCCGCCGCTGCCCGTGTCCGTGGAGGTCGAGCCGCCCGCGCCCGCTGTGCCGGTCATCGTGGAGCCACCAGCGCCGCCTGTGTCGGTCATCGTGGAGCCACCAGCGCCGGCCGTCGCCGTGGAGCCGCCCGCGCCGCCTGTGCCGGTCATCGTGAAGCCGCCCGCGCCGCCTGTGCCGGTCATCGTGGAGCCGCCCGCGCCGCCTGTGCCGGTCATCGTGGAG
>Ga0268298_10007025_pt1 | contig 10075 bp, 8 predicted proteins | sample WWTPWeurt_MetaG_FD_194462 | JGI IMG/M metagenome (GOLD analysis project Ga0268298, IMG submission 194462) | Activated sludge microbial communities from WWTP in Nijmegen, Gelderland, Netherland - WWTP Weurt | ecosystem: Engineered > WWTP > Aerobic digester > Activated sludge | place: Netherlands... | reverse complement strand
TCTCTGGAATGATGGGCTGATCTGCCCGGCACTGCAAGATGTAATGCAGGGACGTGCAATGTGGGGCAACATCCTCTCTTTGCTTGGAGCGTTCGCGATAACGGGTTATCTCATCATTGGAAGAAAATTACGAGCAGGCATTGACATCATTCCGTACATCTTCATGGTTTATGGAATGGCGGCGGTCGTTCTGATCATCTTCATGCTTGCTTCGGGCAATATGCCCTTTGGCTACGCACCACAGACCTACGGCTGGATCTTTTTACTGGCAGCCATTCCGCAATTGATCGGGCACACTACTTTCAATTGGGCATTAAAATATATGCCCGCCTCCTTCGTGGCAGTGACCACTCTTGGCGAGCCTATTGGCTCAGCGATCCTCGCATTTCTCATTTTGCGTGAAATGCCTTCAAGCATGGTCATCCTCGGCGGCGTATTTATTCTCGCGGGAATTTATCTCGCTTCATCTCAAAGACCATCAAATTGAAAAGGCGCAACCAATGAAACTTCCTTCACACATCTATCTCGACGAACGCAACATCCCTTATGAAGCCCTCAGCTTCTCACCTGAAACAGAAAAAGGTGCGGCGAACGTGGCACACGCTCTGGGCTTCTCTGAACGGCAGGCGGTCAAAACCCTCATCTTTCAAGTGGACACAGGCGAGCGCGTGCTTGTGATGTTGGGCGGCGACCAGAACGCGGTCTCAGGAAATTTGAAGAAGGCGATCGGCTCACGCAACATTCAAATGGCTGCGCCGGAAGTGGTGAAGGAAACCACGGGATACATCATCGGGTCGATCCCCGCCTTTAGCTGGCAGCCCCAAAATTTCAGATCCTTCCTTGAGGCGAGTCTGCTCAACGAACCGATCCTCGGCACGGGCGGAGGTCAATGGGGTGAAGAGATCATGATCACGCCAGAGAATCTGATCAAAGCCAGCAATGCCATTGTCGTAAACCTAACCGATCGTGAAAAGCCGGTTTATCCAGAGTAGTCCATTTTTGATCTAAATAAAAACACCTTGAACATGATCAAGTTCAAGGTGTTTTTTTATCTCTTCGTTAATTATCTGAGATACAACCAATTCAATTCGCGCAGCCGGCCGGCGAGACCATCGTTCAGGTCTTCGGCTTTCATACGCCATTCCCAATTGCCGCCCAGCTTGCTTGGGAAGTTCATGCGGGCTTCACCGCCACAATTGAGCAGGTCTTGCATGGGGGTGATGGCAATATCTGCCACAGATCCCCACACCCCGCGAATCAGATCCCAGGCGAAGTCTCTTCCATCCACCCGCAGATAACGCTGCGCAAATTCACGCTCGTGCTGCGGCGCGGATGCGAACCAGCCCAACGCTGTGTCATTGTCATGGGTGCCGGTGTACGCCACACAATTGGGGACATAGTTGTGCGGCAGAAATGGATTGTCAGGACCTGAGAAACCGAATTGCATCACTTTCATTCCGGGCAGGTTGAAAGCCTCCAGTAGTTCGATCACATCCGGCGTGACCAAGCCCAGGTCTTCGGCGATAAAAGGCAGCCCGGTGCCGGGAGTGATCAAACCGTCGCCAAGGAACTTGTCGATGGCGCGGAACAAGTCCTTGCCGGGTCCGGGAACCCAACGCCCGAACTCAGCGGTTTTATGATCAGCCGGGATCTCATAGTAACCGGCAAAGCCGCGGAAATGATCGAAACGTAAAATATCAAAGATCTTCAGGGATGCGCTCACGCGGGACAACCACCACGCGTACCCATCCTTCTTGTGGATTTTCCAGTTGTAAAGCGGGTTGCCCCACAACTGTCCTTGAGACGAGAAAATATCCGGCGGAACGCCTGCCACAACAGTGGGGTTACCCGCCTTGTCCATGAAGAACAATTCGGGGTGCGCCCAAACATCCGCTGAGTCATTGGCAACAAAGATGGGCAGGTCGCCGATGATCTGAATTCCCTTTTCGTTCGCGTACGCGCGGACCTTGTTCCACTGGCGGAAGAACAAAAACTGATAGAAAGCAAAGCGCATAATGATCTCTGCCAGCTCGCTCTGCGCTTTGCGCAGGGCGGTCTTCTGACGCATCTTGAGCGGTTCGGGCCATCCGCTCCAGGAACCGCCGCCGTTGGATTCTTTCAATGCCATGAAGAGGGTGTAATCGTCAAGCCAGGATGCGTTCTCAGCGCAGAAATAATCAAAGGCTGGGCGAAGCTGCTCGGGGTGGACCTGGTAATTGGAAAATGCCGTTTGTAAAAGATCCAGCTTGCGAGGGATGACTAGCCCAAAGTCCACGTGAGATGCGGGCAGGTCTTTCATCTTGTTCAGGTCATCCTGAGTCAAGAGTCCGTCTGCAACCAATTCATCGGGACTGATCAAATAGGGATTTCCTGCAAAGGCAGAGAAACATTGGTAGGGAGAATCGCCGTATCCCGTGGGACCTAGCGGAAGCACCTGCCAGAGTTTGCACCCAGTGGAGGAAAGCCAGTTGATGAATTGAAAGGCCTGCGGACCGAGGTCACCGATGCCGTAGGGGCTGGGCAGGCTGGAGGGATGAAGGAGAATTCCGGATGAGCGTTTGAAGGTCATGGTTTGATGATGGATTGATAGAGGTCGAGGTATTTTTTCGCCGAGGCTTCCCAGGAAAAATCTTGAGACATGCCGGCGATCTGAATGGATTGCCACTGCTCACGTTTTGCGAACACTTTGAACGCGGACTTGATGGCGGCAACCAAAGACATGTGATGAGGCTTTTCAAAAACGAAACCCGTCTTGTTGTGGGTCACGGTATCGTTCAAACCGCCTGCAGCGCGCACGATCGGCACACAGCCGTAACGCATGGCGATCATTTGCGATAAGCCACAAGGCTCATAACGTGACGGCATGAGGAACATATCTGAGCCGGCATAGATCTGGCGTGCAAGACCGGCGTCGTAGCGGGTCACCACCTTTACCCGCTCTGGATACAAAGCCTGTAACTTCATAGCTTCTTCTTCCAGTTTCGGGTCACCCGTGCCAAGTAAGATCGCCTGCCAATTGGTGCGCTTCATGGACTTGAGTGCATTGAACACCAGGTCCACTCCTTTTTGAACGTCCATGCGGGAGACCATTGCCAGGAGCGGAGTTTCAGGTTCGACAGGCAAACCAAGTCTTTCCTGCAACAACCCCTTATTCAAAGAACGCTTCTCGAGCATTTCCACATTGAAGTTCACGCCAAGAGCGGCATCTTCCGCAGGATTGAACGAAGCGACATCCAGACCGTTCAATACCCCGCTGACAGCTGCTCCGCGTGAACGAAGGAATTCGTCCAAGCCGCAGCCGTATTCCTCAGTGAGGATCTCTTTGCCGTAGGTCGGCGAGACCGCCACGATGGCGTCCGCGGACCACAAGCCCAAAGGCAAGGGCATCACGCGCGCCCAATCGGGCAGGTCGGTTTGAGCAAGCTTCAAGCCGTAACTTTCCATGATCGAACTGACATTGGGTCCCATGAATGGAAGGTTGTGCAGGGTAATGACAGAGGCAATGTGACGAGCCCCTTCCTCCCAACGTTTTGTCAATGCAACGTAGTTACTCAAGGCAGTGTGCCAGTCATTACCGTGAATGACATCAGGGATCCAGTTGATCTGGCGCGAAAGTTCGAGGGCGGCAAAAGAGAAGAAGGCGTACTTCTCGGCATCCAAATTCGCATCCAGCGAATAGACCGAACCATTTGCGCGGATCGGCTCGCCGCCGATCAAATACACGGGCATGCCGCCAAGTGTAGTTTCAAATGCCTCCACCTGGATCTCAGCGCTTCCACGGGGGATCGAAAACATGCCCACAGGCTTGAGGTTATCCGCTTTCACAGCGGGGTGATGCGGAATGGCAAGCCGCACATCAAGTTTTACGTCATCATTGGAAAGGGCGCGCAGTGCGCGTGGAAGAGAGCCAGCCACATCGCCTAATCCCCCAACTTTTATATAAGGTTCGGCTTCTGCGGCAAGAAAAAGTACATTGATCGTTTTTGGCATTGGCTTATTTTCCTACCATAAGACCCTAAAGGCTTTTATCTTCACCTTTAGGGTCTCGAGATTGGGAGCCTGATGGGTTTCGAACCCACAACATCCACATCCACAGTGTGGCGCTCTGCCGTTGAGCTACAGGCTCCATAATGAAGCGGGCGGTATTATATCATCAGGAAATAACACTCGCAAGGATTTTTTTCCGCGATTTTGTCGGGGATGTGAGATCAGGATGCGAGTATCTTTTTGATGGATTCAGCCGCCGCTTCGCGCTTAACTGTCACCTGCTCGCCGTTCGTCAGGTTTTTGATCGCCACCTGAGCATTCGCCGCCTCATCCGGTCCGACGGTGACAGCCACTTTCGCCTTCATCTTGTCTGCGAATTTGAACTGCTTTTGCAGTTTGGCAGGCTCGGGGAAACACAGGACATTTAATCCCGCCTGACGCAACTCCGCCGCCAGAGAGTAAGATTCACGCAGCAAGCTTCCTTCAAAGACTGTAACCAATACAGGCGCGGGGCTGGGAACGAACTCCGGCAAAAGACCCTTTTCCTGCAAAATGATTCCGATAACCACATCCCCCATTGCGAAGCCAACCCCTGAGAGAGGCTGTCCACCCACATCGGCAAGCAGATTGTCGTAACGCCCGCCGCCGAGGATGGCACGCTTCAATGAGCCGCTGGTATCGAAGGCTTCAAAGACTGTGCCGGTGTAATACAAAAGCCCGCGCATGATGTTCGGGTCAAACTTGACGTAGTCCTTCACGCCCAAGGCTTCGAGCGCGGCAAAGAGACGGACGAGTTCGTCGCTCTTTTTCCACAATTCAAAATTGCCAAGAATTTCCTTCAACCCATTTAACTGGGAATCGGTCAAGCCGAGTTCAAGCGCGTAGGAGTCCCATTTGGCGGGTTCCATCTTTGTGCGGCGATCCACGAGATTGGACACATCCATCCGCTTCTCTTGCACAATGCCCAAAGCGTCGAATTCAGAATCCATCAGACGCCGATTATTCACATAAATGACAGCCTGCTCAGAGTTAAGTCCGACCGAGCGCAGGAAGGTGGCGGCAACAGCGATCAATTCCGCATCTGCTTCTGGTGAGTTAACTCCCAGCATGTCGATATTCCACTGGAAGAATTCGCGGCTGCGTCCTTTTTGGGGCTGCTCGTAACGCCAGAACGGGCCAAATGACCACCAACGCAGAGGGAATGTTAACTCACCTTGTTTGGCAGCGATCATCCGCGCAAGGCTGGGTGTGAGTTCGGGGCGCAAAGTAACAGAATCGCCGCCGCGATCGGTGAACGTGAAGGACTGCTTCTTAACCAGCTCCTCGCCCGACTTCGCCGCATACAAGTCAATGGACTCAATAAATGGCGCATCCCACTCCTGATACCCAAAAGCCTGAGACGCTCTGCGGACTTTTTCATAGATGAAGTTCCGCAGGTACATTTGCTCAGGATAAAATTCTCGCGTGCCTTTTACAGATTGAATTTTGCTTGCCATATTCTTGACTCCAGTGCGCGAATTTTATCACGAGATTTGAGAGTACCCTCCAAAATTCAGCGGATGAATTTTGATTAGCCTTTGGTATAATCCCCGCATTATATTCAAGGAGAGACAAATGAAAATCGACTATCAGGAACCCAGCAAAGACCTGCTCATGCGGATCGACATCCACGAGAAATATGGCTCCGCCAACATTGATGTGTGGACCAACGAACTGCTCAAGCCGCAGGCAGGCATGAGCATTCTCGATGTTGGCTGCGGCGCGGGCAAACTGTCCTTTCTTTTTAACGAATACACCAAAGGCGGCGCGAAGATCACAGGCGGCGACTTCTCGGAAGAGTTGCTAGATAAGGCTCGTGAAAAGAACAAAAAGGTCGGCGCGGAAATTGACTTCCAATTTTTGGATTTCAACCAGCCCTTCAAGTTCGCGGACAATACCTTTGATCTGTGCACAAGCGCATTTGCCATTTATTACGCGTCAGACCTTGACTTTACATTCGGTGAGGCTCATCGGGTGCTGAAGCCCGGCGGTCGGCTCTTTGTGTCTGGTCCGCTGCCCGAGAACAAGCAAATGTTCTACGACATTATCAAGGAAGCCACCAACGCCACCATTCCTCCCATGCCGGGTTCGTCCCGCTTTAAGGGTGACATCTTCAACACCATTGACAAGATATTCGCCAAGACCGAGCTGCACAAGTTCGAGAATCACCTGACCTTCCCCGAGGTCGCCCCGTTCATTGACTACGTCCGCGCTTCGCTTGGCGAAGACCGCAAATTGTGGACTTCCATGTTCAACGGCGCAGCGGAATACGAAACCCTGATCGGAAAGATCGAAACAGTCGCGAAGAAGTGGTTTGACCGTGACGGCAAACTGGTGATGACCAAGGTTGTCGGCGGAATTCTGGCGACCAAATAAAGAATGAACTTTTTCGGCAAACGAGTCCTTTTTCTTGGCGCGCACCCTGACGATATCGAGCTGGGATGCGGCGCGTTACTGCACCACATCGTCGATCAGACCGAAGTGCTGTGTGTCACCCTGTCGGATAACCAAAAAAATCCCGACCTGAAAAATGTAAAAGGTGAACACCTCAAGTCGATGAAAATATTGGGAGTTCCAGAGCAAAAGGTGATCTTTGGACCTTTCGTTACCCGCATCTTCCCGAATGCCCGGCAGGAGATCCTGGAATATTTTCTAAAGCTCCGCAAGGAATTTCAACCTGACCTAATCTTCACCCACAGCAATAAAGATGTCCATCAAGACCATCTCACCATGACGGATGAAGCCTTGCGCGCTTTTCGCGGCATCACCGTGCTCGGGTTTGATGTGGTGCGTTCTTCTTATGGATTCTTTCCGCACTTTTTAGTGGAAGTTTCTGAAACCGATGTGAACAAAAAGATCGAAGCGCTGGCGGAGTATGAGACCTACAGAGACCGGTATTACTTCAACAGCGAATTGACCCGCTCGATCATGGTTCGTCACGGCGCGCTGGCGGAAGTCCCCTTTGCTGAAGGGTTTGATATTCTAAGGATCGTTGGGAAGTTTGAACGCTGAAAATAACAGTAAAGGCAGCATGAATTTTTTTCAGCTTTTTCAAGAACTGACGAATAGCACTGAAATGATCCGTGCCCTTCTTTCTGGCATTACACAGGAGGAGGCGCAAGTCAAGCCAAGCCCTGAGTCCTGGTCACTTCTTGAAGTTACCTGTCACCTGCACGATGTGGAGATCGAGGATTTCCGCGAACACCTCGATTTCATCCTGTATCGTCAAAGCGAAGAATATCATGCCATAGACCCGCAAGAATGGATAGCAGGCAGAAAATACAACGAGCAGAATTTCAACGAAATGCAGGCAAAATTCTTTGCAGAACGCACAAAGTCTTTGGACTGGTTGAAGGGGTTATCCATGGTCGATTGGCAGACAACCTACTCTTCGGAGTATGGCAGTGTATCGGCTGGCGAGATGTTCTCTTGCTGGGTCGCCCACGACAACCTGCACATCCGCCAATTGGTGGAATTAAGACGCGCGAGGATCGAACACATCACCCACCCCTTTGATATTCAATACGCGGGCGACTGGTAGCCAAGTCTCGATCGAAAAAGCAGCGGAGATTATGCTCCGCTGCTTTTTAATTATCTCATTGACAAAGGGGTCCTCAAAACCCTATAATCAAATTACCAAATAATAAAAAGAATTAAACAGACTTTTATTGACGTCTACCCGGGCACTACCAGCAATTATTTATCGCTATTTATCTGAGGCTGCCATGTCCAATATCACCGTTAATGGGAATATTACAGATAGTGTTTTGGTTTATGGGAATGATAATTTTGTCGTCAAGATCGGGGATGTAAATGGCGGCGTCGTCAACATTGTAAAACCTTCAGACAAACCAAAGTTTTCTGCGCGCCCTGCGCCTGTGGTCGTGAAGCCGCGCACCTTCCGTGGGCTGCTGGGTCGAGACCAGGAATCTGACTCGGTTAAGAAAGCCGCGCAAAATTCCATGCCGGTCTCGATCTGGGGACGAGACGGCGTGGGCAAGACCTCATTCCTCCGGCACCTGGCGCACACATTAGACACTGGGAACTTCACGAACGGAATTGTTTTTCTCGACGTCTCCGGGCTCGGTTACGAAGACCTGCTTCAAGCCTTGTTCGATCTCTTCTACGACAGCGACCCAACCTTCAAACCAAATCTTGCAGAGATCAGCAAATCACTGCAAAACATCAAAGCCGTGATCTTTCTGGATGACATCCACATCGGGCGAGATGAAGTTCCGTCCATTTTGGATGCCGCACCTCACTCGCTCTTCATCCTCGCATCCAAAGAACGCAGTCTTTGGGGAGAAGGGGAAGTCGTCGCCCTGCGCGGACTGCCAGAAGCGGAAGCTGTTAAACTTTTCGAGAAGGAATTATCACGGTCACTGACCGAACCGGAAAAGGATTCTGTTTCAAAGATCTGCTCGGCGCTGGAGGGACATCCACTTCAGATCCTGCAAGCCGCCGCCCTTGCAAGAGACAGCGGAAGTCCCGTGGAACAACTCCTAAAGGAAACCGCCGTTGAATCTGCCGAAGAAAAAGCCCTGGCTTATATGAACATGGCTTATCTCAGCGACTCGGAAAAACAGGTGCTGGCGTTGCTCGCTGCGGCAGGCGGGAACATTGTTCCAATCGAACATCTCAATGAAATATTCAAAGGCGCCGCCCAAAAAGATATTCAACGTTTGGTAAATTTGGGATTGGTGCAGTCGCACAGCCCCAAGTTCAGTATCGCCGACACGATGGTCTCTGCAATCGCCGCCACATGGGACATCACTTCGTGGCAGGACATTCTGCTCAATCACTCCATTAATTGGTTGAGTCAGCAGCCTGCCTCGATGCTTGTGGAACAATCCAGCGGTATGTTGATCCATACGATCAAGAGCGCGGGGGAAAGAAAAAAATGGCCGGAGGTGGTAAAACTTGGGCGGTCGCTGGAAAAGTTCATGGTTTATTACAAACGCTGGCAGACCTGGTCTGATATTTTGAATTTAATTCTGACCGCCGCAAAAGCGTTGAAGGATGCAAAACTACAGGCTTGGGCCTTACACCAACTTGGAAGCCGCGCCTTGTATCTTGGGTACTCCGCTCAGGCAAAAACTTTTCTGGGGCAGGCTCTGAATATCCGTCAGGCGATCGGCGATAAAGCCGGACTCGCGATCACCCAAAACAACATCAACGCATTGAATGGCATTATCACCCCGGTAAAGGGCAACTCAACAGGGTGCAGGAGATACCTCAATTGCGGATGCGGTACAGCCGCGGGCGCAGGGATTCTGGGCTTGATCGTGATTCTTGCCATCGCGTTTTGGCCTGCCCCACCCTACATTCCTCCGCCAACCGAGCCGCCATTGGCAGCCACCTTCACCCATACCCCTACCCAAACAATCACAAAAACGCCGACACCTACCGCCACTAGAACGCGAGTCCCGACCATAACGCCTACATCCACGCCAGCTCCTGTTCTACTGTACGACCTGGTACAAAATGCCAACGAAGCAGAGTGGATCCAGCCTTATTTCAACTCGGAATTCAATGAAGTTGAGGTTTTAGATTTCTTCGAAGTGCCGCAACCGCCAAGCCCCGAAGATTACATCTTCAATCTGGTGGAAGGATACGCTTACGCCGGTTGGGATTTCAACGCCCCGATGGTTGGCGAAAAGAATCAAAAGCAGGTCCTGTTGACCTATCCATATTACACGTACACCCGGATCGTTGGTAATTATTCCATCTTCCTGCCGGTCGACCCCGGGTCGCCGTATCTTGAGATTATGGTCGGGTACAAGAATGTGCCAAGCAACGAAGCTGTAGGATCGATATTCACCGTGTATGTGAATGAGAAAAAAGTATTCGACCGTTCAAGTCATCCGAAGGAGAATCCAACGATCAAGGAAACTGCGATCCCGATCTCTTTATCTGAAGGCACGAATATTATTCAGCTTGAATTGAATGCGCAGGATGTTGTCAACAATCAAGATTATCCGATGTGGGCAGTCGTAAAAATTTGGGATAGAAAGCCCAAATGAGTTAAATTCCAAGTAAAGAAAAAACA
>Ga0268298_10007024_pt1 | contig 10076 bp, 10 predicted proteins | sample WWTPWeurt_MetaG_FD_194462 | JGI IMG/M metagenome (GOLD analysis project Ga0268298, IMG submission 194462) | Activated sludge microbial communities from WWTP in Nijmegen, Gelderland, Netherland - WWTP Weurt | ecosystem: Engineered > WWTP > Aerobic digester > Activated sludge | place... | reverse complement strand
CGAACCGATCAGCGAGGCGAGCGGCATCACCGCGACGCACCCGATGCCTTCGAGCAGCTTGGCCTGAATCGGATCGTCGGAGCAATAGACCATGACCTGGAAGCCGTCCTTGACCAGCGTCTCGGCGGCCTTCAATGTCTCGGGCATGTTAGGGAACAGCGTCTGCGGATCGCCCAGCACCTCGAGCTTGACGAGGTTGTGGCCATCGAGAAGCTCGCGCGCCAGGCGCAGCGTGCGCACGGCATCCTCGGCCGAATAGCAGCCGGCCGTGTTGGGCAGATAGGTGAACTCGGCGGGCGGCAGCGCGTCGAGCAGCGAGGGCTGGTTCGGGTCCTGGCCGATGTTGGTGCGCCGGATGGCAACGGTGACGATCTCGGCGCCGCTGGCCTCGATGGCTTCGCGAGTCTCGGCGAAGTCCTTGTACTTGCCGGTGCCGACGAGCAGGCGGGAGGAATACGCCTTGCCGGCGATGATGAGGGAATCGGACATGATGGTTTCCTGACGTAACGATCAGCCGCCGCCGACGGCAACGACGATCTCGATGCGGTCGCCATCCTTGACGACAACCGCCGCATGCTGGCTCTTGGACACGATCTCGCCGTTCCGCTCCACCGCGACGCGCTTGCCCGCCAGGCCCTCGGCGTCGAGCAGCGCAGCGACGTCTAGCGGTGCGGGCAGCTTCTTGGAAACGCCGTTGAGCACGATGTCGATCATGCACCGATTTTACCTTTACAATTCCGCCGCACGCGGGCGTCGTATAACGGCATTACCTCAGCTTCCCAAGCTGATGACGAGGGTTCGACTCCCTTCGCCCGCTCCACTGCATCTTTCTGCGGAGGTCCGCTGAAATCCAAGGGAGTCTGCAAGTCGTTGTCACGCAACGGTTTTCTCTCTCTTTGATGTTCTGCTGTCATCCACGGAAATCCGCCTGAAGCCAGGACTTTTATGTCCATGATTGTGTCCATTTTTGCGGGCACGACCGCTTCCGGATTGTTTGTAGAGGCGCGCAGGTGATGTGACCAGCATCGAGTTCCTGACTCACGTTCAGGAGCTAGAAGCATGGCACTTTCCGACCTGGCCGTTCGACGCGCCAAAGCCACCGGCAAGGACTACACCCTCCCCGACACGTTGGGCCTCTCCCTCGCTGTTGCAGCGACGGGAGGCAAGACCTGGCACTTCCGCTACTACTGGCTCAAGGAGCCCAAGCGGATGTCGTTCGGCACCTATCCCGAGGTATCGCTGCTCGAAGCCCGCGCGCTGCGCGACGAGGCGCGCGCCTTGGTGGCCAAGAGCATCAACCCCCGTGTTCACCGCAAGCAGAAGCGCGCCGCGGTCAAGCTCGCCGGCGAGCACACCTTCGAGGTCATCTACAGGAAGTGGTTTGCCCATCGTGCGCTCAGCCTCAAGAAGGGCCGGCAGACCACGCACTCCATCCTCCCGCGCGTCTTCGACAAGGATGTACTGCCCTACCTGGGCAAGCGCTCGATCTACGAGATCAAGCGCTCCGACCTCTTGGACGTGATCGCCAAGATCGAGAAGCGCAAGGCGCTCTCCGTCGCCGAGAAGGTCAGGACGTGGTTGAACCACTTGTTTCGCTACGCGCTGGTGATCGTGCCGGGGCTGGAGCAAAACCCGGCGTCCGACCTCGATGTGGTCGCCGTGCCGTTGCCGCCGGTGAACCACAACCCGTTCCTGCGCATGGAGGATCTGCCGAAACTGTTGCAGCGGCTGCGCAAGTACCGCGGCAGGCTGCGCACCCAGCTTGGATTGCGGCTGCTGTGCCTGACCGGCGTGCGCACGGGCGAGTTGCGGCTGGCGACGCCCGATCAGTTCGACCTCGACAAGGGGTTGTGGATCATCCCGCCCGACGTCGTGAAACAGTTGCAGGTGGACATGCGCAGGAAGCGCCAGCGGCCGCAGGACATTCCACCGTACATCGTGCCGCTGTCGGTGCAGGCCATCGAGATCGTCCGGCACATGCTGGAGGAGTTCAAGCCGGCCCAGCGCTATCTGCTCCGGCACGACAACGACCTGAAGAAGCGCATGAGCGAGAACACCCTCAACGGTGCGCTCAAGCGCATGGGCTACCGTGACCTGCTGACCGGGCACGGCATCCGGGCCACGATGTCCACCGCGCTCAACGAGTTCGGCTATCCGAAAGCCTGGGTGGACGCGCAACTCTCCCACGTCGATCCCAACAAGGTCAGCAGCACGTACAACCACGCCGAGTACGTGGAGCAGCGCCGCCGCATGATGCAGGATTGGGCCGACCGCCTCGACCTCTTTGAGCAGAACATGGTCGAAGCGGCGAGCATGCCGCTCACCATTCACCTGGAAGGCGTGCCCGCCATCGGGGGCGATCCCGCTGACAGCGCACCGCCCAGGGCGGCGACGACGCCGATCCTGCTCGTGACCAAGCCTGGCGATGCGATGCCGCTGGTGTCAGCTGCGGCGCAGCGGCTGCCGGCGGTCACGGCGCCGCGCTCGGTGATGGAGCAGCCACTGTCCGACGTTCAACGCAAGCGGATGGAACTCGTCGATGTTTTCGAGTCGCCGCACAACCTTCCGGTCGTCGAGTTCGCCAAGATGGCGGGCAAGTCGCGCCGGTGGATCAGCTACGAGATCAAGGCGGGCAACCTGCTGGCACTGAACCTGGGCAACCGCGGCCAGCGGGTGCCGGACTGGCACCTCGACCCGCTCAAACACGAGCTGGTCCAGTCCGTCATGAAGCTGAGCCGGGGCGCGGACCCTTGGCAGATTTACCACGCGCTGCTGCAGCCGCGTGCGATGCTGCGCGGCCGCTCGGCCCTGGAGGGCGCCACCGCCAACAATCTCGACAAGATCATCATGGCCGTGGTCACGAGCGTGAAGGCAAGCGAGTGGGATCAGGAGAAGGTGGTGGGGTTCGCATAGCAGCCTTGCGCTGCGCCCCTCATCAGGACACGGAACGGGCGCGGCGCGCGAATCGCTCCTGGGGCTCGGTCAAGGACGTGCAGGGACGCAGCAGATAGGCCATCACGATGGCCGGTGAGCCGGCCAGCGGCCGCGCGGCGATGCCTCGGCACAGGTAGCTGGCCAGCCTTGCGGCAGGCGCAAAGGCAATGCCGTAGCCCGCTGCAACGAGCGTCATGGCCATGTCGAAGGTGCTGACCACCTGCTCGCGGCCCTGCAGCTCGTCCTCGAACAGGCGCTGCGCCACCGCGCGCCACGGCTCGTCGGCCGTTGACTGCGCGCAGATCAACGGCTGCTTGAGCAGTTCTTGGCGAGGCACTTCACGGTAGGACAGCAGGTGCGAGCGCTTGGCGACGGCGACCGCCAGCGTGTCATGCCACAACGGTTCGCACACCCAGCCCGGCCACTCCCAGGCGGCTGTGGACAGGGCTAGGTCAAAGTTATCGTGCGGCAGTTCCTGCGCCTGCGCCGTGGCACTGCATCCGATCAAAGCAGTGGCGGTTTCTGGCTCTTCGGCGCGCTGTAACGCCAGCAAGTCGGCAAGCGGTGAAGGCACCCACTCGCCGAGCACAGCCACCCGGATTTCAGTGGAGGCATCGCTCGATTTCACGTCCAGTTCCCCCAGGCAGTGAACTCGCGACGACCGATGAAGTCGCTTCTCGTGAGTTAAGTTTAACGTGGTTTATATCGTGTCAATCCTCGACGCTTTTGGCAATGCAAAAGCGTTCGATTCAGAGAGGCCGGCCCACCGGCACAACAACCTACGAAGCGGAACCAGCCATCGCGTTTGGGGCCTCCGTGCGCGAAGAAAGAACCAGTCAAGGCATCGCCCAGGAAACGCTGGCCCATCTGTCAGGAATCGAGCGTTCGCACATGGGAAAGATCGAGCGTGGAGAGCATGTCCCCACGCTCCCCCTCATTCTCAAAATCGCCCGTGCGCTGAAATGCAGTTCTGCCCACTTGATGGCGCTGACTGAAGCCAAGCTGGCAGAGACGGCTACGCCCAAGTCCGCGGACTGAAGCCGGCCCGCGCCGTGGCCCCTTGTCTACCCCTGTTCGTTGTCGTTCTTATTACCGGCGGCTGAATTTTCGCGCTTTACGGCCTCGGTGAGGAGGCGCAGGTATGGATTGTCCGGAGGCATTTCCTGGAACAGCGCTTCGGGAGCGCTCAACAGGTAGCCGTGCAGTCGCCTGGATTTGCGCGGCCCCGTGACTTCGCAGGTCCAGATATTCAACCCGCTGGCTTGCTTGCGGTGCAGGCTCAGTTTCTCAAAACGCTTCTGCACCCACTGCCATCCCTCCAGGTTCTCCGGTTTCGCCAGTGCGGCAATTTGCAGATGTTCTTGCGCATACCGCTGGAAGACGCCGGGGCTCACCAGGTAGGCCGTTCCCGCGACGCTATGCACCAGGGCTTTGGCGTCGTTGATGATGAGCTTGTGCGTCTGGATGCCCTGACGCAGCCAGGCCATGAAATGCTCGCCGGAAGGCTCCGGCCGATCCCGAGATGGCGCGGGGCTCACCTGCGGCAGCACCGTAGGCGACGGTGGCGAGGCCGGCTCGGGGTCGCTCGGGGGCTCCGGCGCTACGGGTGGGGCCGTGTCACTCAGCAGATCGAGCAACGCAGCCACGCCGTTGTCGGCGGGCACGGGCGCGGTCGGCGCGGTGCTCGGTGGCACGGTATCGGCGCTTTCCAGGCCCGGCGCTTCGGCTGCCGGTGCCTGTGGCGTCGGCACCCCTTGTTCCGCGTCGGCCTGTACGCGACCCGCGAACGGTGCCGGCCGGTCTGCCGCATCCCAGACCATGGCCGGAGACAGCTTCAAAAAGGTGAAGCTGTGCGACCAGCCGGCATCGCTGGTGACGGTGGCCTTCCAGATCGCCTTGCCGTCTGGCGTGGCCAAGGCGATACCGTGATCCTGCAGCACGTTGAACACCGCCGTGTTGTTGGCCGGGATGCCGTCGATGCCCTGAGACAGCAGATGCGCGCGCAGTTTGTCCGAGACGGTCTTGCTCACCAGCCAGAGCGCGTCCTGGGTCAGCCAGCCATCCGAGGCCTGGGGCTGGTTCAGCTTGAACTCTTCCTTCAGGAGGTAGCGCAGGCCATCGAGCAGCTTGCGCTGCAATGCGTGCCGGGGTGCTGCCAGGGCCTTGCTGGGATCGCCGCCGAGTTCCTGGGCGACCGATGCCTGGTCCGCTTGCACGACCAGTTCGCCGAGCATGCCGGCGTGCTCGTACTGGCCGGCCAGCACGTACAGCAGCGCGGCCCAGAGGTCGGGATAGCCGGCGAGCCAGTCGAAGATGCCGGGATCGAGCAGCCGGGCGTAGAGCAGCCCGGTGGCGGCGCTGTGCAGCCGATATTCGCGCTCCCTGCGGTAGCGGAAGCGGTACGGCCGCCGCAGCGGGCCGTGCCAGGGGTGCCAGACCGTGCCGTCCGCGTACTCGACGTGCAGGTCGACCGCGATCTTGCCGATGTCGTGCAACAGCGCCGCGTAGGCGGTGCCGGCCGTCCAGGCCTCGGCCTGGGCGGCTTGCGCCTCCGGCGTGGCGCCGGCGGGCAGCAGATGCGACTGCCGCAGCTTGAGCGCGTAGGCGACGATCTCCAGGCCGTGGTCCAGCATGCCGCCCGGATAGGCGTGGTGATGGGCCTCCGACGCGGGAAATTGCTGGACCAGCTCGGCGTAGCGTTCCAGCGGGGCGAGGTATAGCGTGGCGAACTGCCGGCGCGAGAGCGAGGTGCGCTGCCAGATGTGTTCCAGCAGCTTCTGCCGGCGGGGTGTCGCCAGCAGCAATGCGGCCGGCTCCGGCCGCATCAGCCCTTTGCCGGGCTCGGCGGAAGGTTTGGGCGTCGGCGCACTGGCGGCGGGCGGCACCCGTTTGCGTTGGAACAGCGAGAGCATGGCGAACCCCGGACGGCGGGCCGGTCGGGAGAGCCTTTTGGCCTTTTCGGGTAGGGCCTTTCCCCTTGGCCCCATTCCCTTGCCCCTTCCCCAGCCCTTTGGCCTTTACGGAAACCTTTGGATATAGGGCAACGACGCCTGCCAGACCACAACCAATGCGGGTTTGGCCCAAGTCGGATTGATACGGGAAGGCTGGCTGTGCCGCCCCTACGATGGAGCCGTTTCATCGACCGGACGGAGCACCATGCACACCCAGATTGACAAGGTAAGGAAATTTCCTTACCATTCAGGCGTTGCCATCAGGAGTGCCGCCATGCCCGAAATCCACGAAGTCGCGACGCTGACCTCCAAGGGTCAGATCACGCTGCCCAAGTCCATCCGGCAGGCGCTGGGCGTGGACACCGGCGGCAAAGTGGCGTTCGACCTGCGCGGCGGCGAAGTCGTCGTAACCCGCGCCGACGCCGACCATGAAGACCCGGCCATCGGCGCTTTCCTGGGGCTGCTGGAAGCGGACATCCGGGCCGGGCGACACGTCCAGTCCCTGCCGGACGATCTGGCGCGGGCCATGCTGGCCAACGCGCACCACCCGGTGAACCTCGATGAAGACATCGAAGGCGAAGTGGCGCTCTGATGCAGCGGCACGGCTGGACGCTCCTGTTCCACGAGGGCGTGATCGAGCAGTTGCGCAAGCTGCACGCGGCCGCGGAACGGGCCGAACAGAACGACCCGCAGGGGTTCGAGAGCAACGCCAACGTCAAGCTGTTCCGGGCGTTGAGCCAGTTGATCATGGATGCCGTGCCGAGCGATCCCGCGCGCGACGAATTCCGCCAGGGCAACACCTTGGGGCCGGCCTACCGGCACTGGCGGCGCGCGAAGATCGGTCGGCGGTTCCGACTGTTCTTCCGCTACGACTCCAAGGCCAAGGCGATCGTGTTCGCCTGGGTCAACGACGAGCAGACCTTGCGGTCGACGGGCAGCAAGTCCGACCCCTATGCGGTGTTCGAGAAGATGTTGGGCCGCGGCAACCCGCCGGACGATTGGGCGGCGCTGGTGGCCGCAAGCAAGGCCGACTGGCGAGCAACGGACAAAGGCTAGGCCGCGGTTGAAGAACTGCACAGGATTCAATCGCGATATGGACAGGGATCACAGCCACACGACAGGATGAACATGAGGTAGCCACCATGAAGACCGCCGCACAGACCACCTTCGCAGAACGCCTCGGCCGGACACTGGGCCGGGCGTGGCGAAGCTGCGCGCGTCTGGATCGGCGGGCGCAGGGCTGGCTGCTCGCGCGGGGATGGGCGCCTGGCATTGCCAAGGCCGCGCTGCTGGCCGTCAAGCTCGCTGCGATCGGTGTCCTGCTCTACACCGCGTTCTGGCTGGCGCTGTTGCTTGCGTTCGCGCTGGTCGGCGCCTGGGTAGTCCGCAACGACGATGGGAGCTACGACGAGGAACACAAGCCGGAATGGCGATACGGCCCTGCCGGGTACGGCCTCTACACCCATGATGACTACCGGATCGACCCCCACGATCCAGAAGACGAGCAAGCCTAGAGGCGTTACTTCGCTGCTTTCATAGCGACACCCGCACCCCTGCCGCCAGCGGCTTGGGCGTCCCTGGTTCCTGCCGCCAGCCCTTGAATTGCCGTTCCCGCGCGCACGCCCACCCAGCCCAGCGCAGCCACCCAGAAGGTAGGCAGCACGATGAACATCGTCGCCATGACGAAGTTCAGCAGCATGTCGCCGAAGGCGTTGTTCAGGCCGATCAGCGGATCGAAGTTGCTGTGCGGCCGGTTCGCGCCGAACCCCCAGCCGTAGAGCGCGTCGAGGATCGTGCTGTCGAGCCAGCGCGCGAGCTGGAACCAGAAGTCCACGAAGAACAGCGCGAACTGCACGCAGCTCACGGCGACCAGCGCCTTCAGCTCGTAGGTGCCGAAGACCAGCACCAGCGGGATGCAGATCACCAGCGCCATCTTGAGCAGCGACAGCACCATCGGCAGCGCTTGGCGCACCACGTCCATCGCCGGGAAGAAGCCCAGCGAGCCCATGGTCAGCCCCAGGTCGCCGGCGCCGCGCGTCACGACGTTGGGCAGCGTCTTCTCGATCTGGCCGCCGTAGTCCGTATAGACCGAGCCCTGGTTCATCTTCTGCTGCCGCGGAGAGACCACGGCGCGGATCACCGAGTCGTTCACCTCGCCCTGCGACAGGAAGCCCGCCCAGCGGCCGATGCGCGTCAGCAGGTCGGGATCGACCTGGGCCAGCAGGCGCGCGCGCAGGCCGCTGCCGCCATCTGACCACCACTGCCGGCACGTGGGGTAGCCCCCGCCGCTATCCACCTGGGCCAGCCCCGCATCGCGCGTCGCGTCGTAGGGCCAGGCCGTGCGCGGCGTGTTGGAGTGGTAGGTGTCGTAGAAGCCCGCGTTGTTCAGGAAGTAGCTCGAACCGATCCAGGTCACGTCGTTCATCTGCTCGTCGGAGAGCGTGGGCCGAGACATGAACAGCTTGGCACGCGAGGGGCCGTAGCAGTCATGCACGAAGTCGCCAACCTCCTGGGCCAGCACCGGGTCATTGATGCGCGTGGCATCCACGTCCATGCGCATCTGACGCAGATCCGTCCCGCAGGGGATCGCCGCCACAGCGCCGCCCGTCACCGCCTTCGAGATAGCGTGCATGAAGAACCACCACACCGGCACCAGCGCACTCTGGTTGTTGAGCGTGGTGTAGGCGTTCGACCAGCCCGTGTCGGTGGGCTGCGGGACGCTGACCTGACATTGCGCGGAGCGCGTCGTGTCGAACTTGATGGTGCTGAGGTCGACCGGAATGAAGGGGATGCCGGCGAACAGGATGACGACGATCGCCACCCACACGCGGTTCTCGATGCGCATCGAGGACAGCACCCCCTTGTTGCCCTCGTCCGCGCCTTCGGCCCGCGCGCGCAGCCATTCCTGCACCACCATGACCACGAACGGCAGCGCGAACACGCCGCTGGCCACGAGGATGTTCCAGATGCCGTTGCTGACGATCCACCCGACCAGGGTCAGGTAATACTCCAGGTAGTCCGTTGTGTTGAGCGTCATGGCGTTCTCCGGGGCTCAGCCATTGCGCAGTAGCTGGCTGCCTTCGAGCAGCACGAGGGTGGCGACGGCCGCGATCTCGACGCGCAGCAGGCGCTGATGGGTCTCGGCCGACGGCTCACGTTCGCGCAGGCGCCGACGCATCCACCACCAGCCGTAGGCCGTCGCTGCGTAGAGCAGTAGCCGCCAGACGAGGAAGTGGCCCGAGTGCTCGCGCAGCCATTGCTCCCAGCCGTCGATGCTGCCGACGACATGGAGGCCGACGACGTTCACACCGACCGCGATGCCCGCCACCAGCAGCACCCACAGCAGCACGATGCCGACGCGGCGGCCGAGCAGCCATGCCGGCCGCAGCCAGGCCCGGCTGGTCATGGCCCGCTCCGCGGCTTCTGCACTTCCTTGAGCCGGTCGCGCGTCGTGTCGCCCTCGAAGATGCCGCGCGAGCCCGCAGCGCGAGTGCCGTGGCGCTGCACGATCGCCATCGCCGAATTGGCGGCCAGCGTGCGCCGCAGCTCCAGCTCGGTCTTGAGGTTGTTGATCTCCTGCTCCAGCGCCGTGTTCTCCTGATCGACCGCCTTCACAGCCAGCTCGTTGGCGGCGACGTTCGGCTCCTTCTTGCCGGTCAGCAGCGTGCGCTGCAACAGCAGGGCCTTCTCCAGCACGCTCGACAGCGCGGCCTCGGACGCCAGGCGCTTGCCCAGCAGGTCTTGATCGGGCTCGTCGCGCAGCGCCTCGATCACGCCGCGCGTGATCGGCAGCGAGTTGCTGCCGGCCGCTTCGAGGTTCGCCACCGTCGTCGGCTTCGCGCCCGTCACCAGCTCCTGCAGTGCCTGCAGCTTGGTCTCGTACTCTTCCTGGATTACCGGCGTGAGGCCGACGCCGGGCGTCGTCTGCGTCTTGGTGCAGGTCTCGCAGGTGCGTTGCTCGCGCTCGCCGAGCACGCGGGTTGCGAAGTCGGCGGCGGCCTGCGGCGAGGACCAGGTTTGGCAGGTCAGCCGGTTGCCGCAGGAGGCGCGCGGGATGGACGACGTGTCCATAACGCCGCGGCTGTTGAGCAGGTTGTAGCCGGCGCGGGTCACGTCGCCGACCACCTTGATCGAGCCCTGGCCCGAACCGCCCGCGTTGCCGCCGCCCACCCAGGGCACGCCGTTGTTGCC
>Ga0268298_10007023_pt1 | contig 10077 bp, 10 predicted proteins | sample WWTPWeurt_MetaG_FD_194462 | JGI IMG/M metagenome (GOLD analysis project Ga0268298, IMG submission 194462) | Activated sludge microbial communities from WWTP in Nijmegen, Gelderland, Netherland - WWTP Weurt | ecosystem: Engineered > WWTP > Aerobic digester > Activated sludge | place... | reverse complement strand
GGTCGCGCCGCGCTTGCCGCGGAGGCGGTCGTAGTTCGGCCACGGCGGGGTGAGCGCGGGCGGGACGACCTCGACGTAGTCGATGCCGATGCCGCCCCACTGGGGGTCGCGCAGCTTCGCGTCCGCCTTCTCCGCGTCCTCCTCGTTGCCGAGCCAGTCCGTGTCGAACACGCCCCAGACGCTGTCGACGTTGAACGCGACGGTCGCGATGCCGCCCATCGCGCCGGCGTTGAGGCTCGGGATCGCGCGGATCACGGCGGGCGTGCCGTCCATCCGCCGCTTCGAGAGGAACGCCTTGTGCGCCACTTCGATGTCGTGCTGCGACGCGGCCTCGTGCGAGTCCTCCGCCTTCGCGCTCGCGATCGGGCGGAACTGCGCGATCAGCGCGGGGCGCGTGATCACGCGCTCCCACGTGCCGTCGTCGCGGCGGCGATCCTCGGCCGTCTCGTTGTAGATGCCGAGCGCGTACTGCGCGTGCTTGCTGATCCAGCGGCTCATGTGGGTTCCCTTGCCTCCGGGAAGTGGGGTTGTGGGGGGAGGCGCGCACGCCTCCCCCCGGTTGACCCGTCGGTGCCGGCCTACGAGATGCCGGTGACGCCCTTGATGATCATGTGGCAGCGCTCCTGCTTGACGCGCATCGTCCACTCGGTGAGGTACTCGGCCTTCTTCGAGTCCTCGTCGTTGGCCTGGCGGTTGTCGAGGTAGCGCGTGTCGCGCAGCGGGTTGAACTCGACCATCGCCGGATCGACGATGAACGCGTACGAGCCCGTCTCCGTGTTCGACGTCGAGAAGTCCGTCCAGTCGCGCTTGACGTACACGTCGAGCGTGTAGCCGAGGTAGGAGACGTACCGCGTGACCTCGATGCCGTACGTCTTGCTCGTGCCCTGGTTCTGGATCTGCACGTTCGCGGACGCCCACTGCGAGACGGCGCGACCGAAGATCGGCGCCGCGAACATGATCTTCGTGTTCGACCCGTAGCGGAACGCCGTCTGGAGGTACGTCTCGAACGCGGAGCGGGACAGCGACCCGCCGACGTTCGCCATGTTCGTGGAGAGGTAGTCGACGAGGCCGCCGGCGTACCCGATCGGCGTCGAGCCGCCCGTGTTCAGGTCGCGCTGACCGAAGAACGCGGTGTACTCGATCGCGCGCATGTGCTCGACGAACTTCTTGCCCTTCTCCCAGCCCGGCTCGGCCGCGCCGTACAGGTCGACCGCGAGCTCCGTCTCGGTGAAGCCGAGCGGGTCGCGCTGGATCTGCGTGTAGTTGCTCGTCGAGACCTGCTGCGTCTGCTTGATCGTGCCGAGCGTCGCGCCCTCGGCGGCCGCGTTACCGATGATGATCAGGCCCTCGCCGGAGGCGATCGAAGCGGCGGCGACGGCGCCGACGGAGCGCGTCACCGTCAGCGTGTCGGTCGAGACGCTCGTGACGTACATGTTCTCGCCGGACCGCTCGCAGCGGACGACGTCGCCGGCGCGGAAGTACGAGCCGTTGCCGGACGCGACGACGATGCTCGTGTCGCCCGCGACGTACGAGGTGGACGTGGTCGAGCGGCGCGGGCGCAGCTCGTCCTCGAGCCAGTACACCTGGCGGGCCTTCGCGGGCTTCTTGCGCATCCCGCTGATGAACTTGGTGAAGGGCGCGACGTCGTCCTCGAGCATGGCGATGCCGCCGCTCATGTCGACGACGTGACGGGCGGCGAGGACGTCGTCGGACGCCTGCACGCCGGTGTTCACGGTGGGCACGTGAGTGTGCTCCTTGTGTCCGGTGTTTGCGGTGCGACCGAGGGTGTCCGTCCGCGCCACTCAATGCCGGCCCGCCGAGGCGGGGTGTCGGTGGGCGCTCGTGGGGCCTCGTTATCGTGCTCAGTGTAGCGAGCGCACTTTCGCGACTAGCGCATCTCGCCGATCGCGCTGTTCGCCGCCGCGATGATCGCCGCCGCCTCGTCGCCCGCCGCGCTCGGAGCGGGCGCGCTGCCCTGCCGGGTGCGCGTCGTCGCGCGGCGCTGCGGCGACGCCTGCGCCGCGTCCGTCTGCATCCGCTGGAACGCGATCTGGTTCGCCGCGAACCCCGCGACGTCCGCCATCTGCTGCGGCGTCTGCGCGGCGTTCCACGCCTGGAGCAGCATCGGCGTGTCCTTGATCATCTGCATCGCCGCGGCGCGATCCGCCTGGTCGGGGACGCGCGCCTCGACCGCGGCGCGAGCCACCTCGACGTAGTCCGCCTGGAGGCGCTGCTCGTGCGGCGTGAGGCGCTGCTCGAGCGCCGCGATGCGCTCCTCGTACGCCGCCTGCATCCGCTGCTGCGCCTCCCACACCTGGGCCTGCGCGACCATCGTCGCGTGCCCCGTCGGGTCGACCGCCGCCCACCCGTCGACCGCCTCCCTCACGAACTGCGCGCCGACCCTGTCCGCGTTCTGCACCGCCCACAGCGCCGCGTCCTGCGGCGACTGGTTGAACCACCCCCAGAACTGCTGGTCGTTCTGCGGCTCGCCGCCGAGCGGGAGCGGCATCGCGAGGACGTCCTCGTCCTCCCACTCCTCCTCCGCGTCGTCGTCCTCCGCGTCCGCCTGCGGCTGGCGCGACTCGTGGAACTGGCGCTCCAGCTCCTTGTACGCGTTGACGAGCGCGTCCACGTCCTTGTACTTCCCGGCGAGGAGCGGCGCCGCTTCCGGCGCCTCGTCGTCCGCGCCCGCCTCCGCGGCGGGCTCCTCGACGAACTCCTCGTCCTCGACGTCGTCGCCGCCGCCGGCGATCTGATCGTCGATGAACCTGTCGATGCTCTCCATCGAACTCACGACTCCTCCTCCGTCTCCTTCTTGTACGCGCGGCGAACCTCCCGCCGCGCATCGCGCAACCCGGCGAGACGCCCCCGCTCGAACGCGGCGCGCTCCCCGGCCACGTTCGGATCGGTCAGCGCCACGACGGAGCCCTCCTCGAGCGCCACGAGGCGATCGTCGACCGCCTGGACGATGCCCGCGACCGTCACCATCTACGCCGCTCCGGGCGCCCCCGCGCCGACCGGAGGAGGAGCGCCGGTCGGCGCGGCTGTCGGCGCCGCTTGCCCCCCAGCCCCGGGAGGCACGAGGCCCATGAGGGCCGCGGGATTAGGAGCGGTCAGGTACTTGTCCGGCCGCTCATCGAACGATTCCGACACGTCGCGCACGAGCTCCGCGACGTCCAGCTGCGGCCCCGCAGCGTTCGCCGCGAGGATCGGCTGCACCGAGAGGAGCACCTGGAGCTTCGTCAGCGCCTCCGTGCGCTTCTGCTGCACGTTGATGCTCTCGACGACGTTCTCCACTTCGTAGTCGTACTGCTGCTGGATCGCGGCCGGGTCGACCATCATCCAGTCGGTGTTCGACGAGTCCGTCACGCGCACCGCCGTGCCGGGCGCGAGGTTCTGCTGGTTGAGCATGATCCACTGGTGGCCGATCCGCTGGAGCGCGCCCATCAGCCGCATCCGCCCCATGATGATCCGCTGCTGCGCCTGGTTCTGGAGCAGCGAGATGCCGGTCGCGGTCGTCTGATCGACCTGCGACGACGCCGTCCCGGAGATGTACGGCGTCACGCCCGTCACGTCCGCCATGTCCTGCCGCACGCTCTGCTCCGCCTGGAGCGCCGGCGCGATGATGTTCACGTCCGGCACGACCGCCTCGATCCCACCCTCGCGCGCCGAGATCAGCATGCCCGGGTAGATCTCCGTGACGTCCTTCTCGAGCGTCGGGTCGATCCGCCATATCGCGTTCGACAGGAAGCGCGTGTTGTCGATCCGCTGGTTCGACAGGTCCCAGAGCGCCGCCTGGTGGTCGGCGCACAGCTCGACGATGCTCTTCCCCACGATCGAGAACGGGACGGGGATCACCGTCGCGCAGACGAACGGCAGCTCGGAGTGGCCTAGCGGGTTCGGCTCGTCGCGCAGCACCACCTCGCGGTTCGCGACGACGACGAGGCGGTTCTCCGCGCGGTCCCACCATTCGATGATCTCGACGCGGCCGCGCAGGTCGCGATCCTCGTCGCCCTCCACGCGCGGAAGGCGGTCATGCACGACGACGGCGTCCACGTTCTCGTAGATGCCGGCCTCCTGCATGTCGTCGAGCTCGCCCTTCGTCGCGTAGTCGCGCCACATCACGTACGCCGCGTCGTCGAGGCTCGTCGCCGCGGGATCCCACATGAACTGCGTCGCGTCGATCACCGTCATCGTCGGCTGGTCGGCGACGATGACCGACTCCCACTCCGCTTCCGCGTTCGGGTCGTCGATCATCACGGGCGGCTGGCCGTTCACGCTCGGGATCAGCTGCACGAACTTGCGCTGTCGGACGCGGCGAACCTCCTGCCGCCACGCGACCTTCGCGACAGTGAGGGGGCGGATCACGCCCTGCTGGCAGAACGCCGCCCACTTCTCGTCGAACCTGTCCTGCTGGTGCTGGTAGGTGATCAGCCGCTCCAGCGTGCGCGCCGACTCCTCGCCCTTCCTGGTGCGCGGGTGGACGCGCTGGCGGGGCAGGTCGACGACGAGGTTCGAGAGGTACGTCTCCGCGATCTGGAGGGCGTACGGCGGGTGGAGATCGCTCTCCCAGTTGTTCCGCTTCGCCTCGAGGATGCCGTGCCACACCTTGTCGGCGGCGCGGTAGCGTTCGACGCGCGCGCCGTGCGGGCGCATCGCGGCCTCGAACCGCTTCTGGAAGCACTTGATCGTGTGCTCGTCGTCGCGCTGCTCGTCCATCTACAGCCTCCCGAGTGCGGTCAGCGTTCGCACCGGAACGGCCTGCGCGTTGATGTAGTCGACGAGCTCGCGGAAGTCCTGCGCCGACCACCTCAGCGTCGTCGTTCCCGCCGCGCGAACGTCCGACCCGGCGCCGATCACGCCCGTACCGCCCGAACACCCCGTGAACGTCGTCGAGGTCGTGCCGGTGTACGTCACGTACTGCGACGTGTTCACCCACAGCGCGCCGCTCGACGCGAACCCGCTCGTGCTCGCGACGTTGATCGTCGCAACGGGGAGGGTGTGCGAACCGCTCGTCGTCGTCGCGCCCTCGACGAACTCGTGGAACACGAGGATCAACCATTCCTTGTTCGTCTTCGCCTGGTCGACCGCGGCCTTCGCGGTCGCAAGGCTCGTGCCGCTGCTCGTCCCGGTGATGTACGTCACGCGGAGCTTGTGCGGGTCGGCGGGCGGCCACGTCTCGCTGGTCGCCTGGTTGATCGTGCGGATCGTCGAGAGGTAGCGCCTACCGACGTCGATCGCGGTGTACGGCGCTCCGTACTGCGCGACGCGCGCGCCGTCGACCTGCGACCCCGTCCCGCCGGAGCACCCCGTGAACGTCGTGCTTGTCGTCCCGGTGTAGGTGACCTTCTGGTTGTTCGGGAGGATGATCGTGCCCGCGTCGGGGAACCCCGCGGTGCTCGCGACGGTGATCGTCGCAGCGGGGAGGGTGTGCGCGCCGCTGAGCGTCGTCATCGGCTGGAACTGGCCGAGCGGAAACGCAGCGTGCTGCACCCCATACGGCCCGAACGTCGATCCGATCACGCTGCGCTGCGACTCCACATCCGCCTCGAGTGACGCGCGCGAGATTCCAGTCCACGACGCCGAATGGTCGGCGTCGGTGAACGCGTGCAGGCCGACGTCCCACCCGGCCGCGCGAAGGTTCCGCACCTGGCTCGTCGTGAGCCTCCCGGACTTGTCGATCAAGTCCTGGATCAGGAACGCGCACGCGGCGTAGCGGTACTTGTCGAGTGCAGGCCGCATGATCGAGTCCTGCGTCGAGAACCCGTCGTCGCACGTGAACGTGATCACGCCGCTCGCGAACGATGCCGGCTCCGCGACCGCGCTGATCTCCTGGAGGTAGCACGTCACGCCGGTTCCGCTCGCCGTGTCGACGATGCGGTACTGCGCGCTCGTGATCGAGGCGCGGTTCGGGGTCCCGGTCGTCGTCGCGTCACCCCACGACAGCGCGATCGTCACCCACTCGCCGTCCGTCGCCCAGAGCTGGCCCTGCGACGACTTCAGCTCCCACTTGTAGTAGTTCGCGAGCGTCGCGTCGCCGAGGTAGAGCTGGAACGCGGCGACCTCGTTCGGGTTCTCGATCTTGAACGTGAGGAGCGGCATCTTGCCGGTGCAGTCGACCGCGGTGAACGCGAGGCGTCGGATCGTCTTCGCGGTCGCGGCGCCGTCCGTGACGGCCTGCACGCACTGCGTCCCGAGCGCGTACTCCGTGGTGTAGTTCAGGTTCGCGGAGCCGCCCGCGTTGTTCGAGTAGCCGTGCCCCGTCTGGAACGTCGTGAGGACGGTCTTGTCGAGCTCGGTGATGCGCGGGAACGCCTCGGCGCTGTAGAGCAGGTTCGACGCGTTCCCCGCGGGCCCCTGGGCGCGCACGACGACGCGCGACCCGTCGTTCCGGACGATGACGCGGTCAGTCATCGGGTCACCTCGGGAAGGATCGTGACGTAGCCGCTGACGAGCGCGTCCGGCTCGCCGCCCGGCGAGACGAGCTCGAGGTCGTACACGTGCTCGGCGCCGCCGGTGGTCGGGGTGAGCGCGCCGGTGAGGGTGGCGCTCGCGTCGAGCGTGATGATCCGCCCGGTCGCGGTCGACCCGTCGGTGAGGGTGACGGTCTCCGTGCTGCCGAGCGTGATCGTGCCCTGCGACCCGGTCGGCGTCGTGCGGAACTGGAGGATCGGCGTGCCGGCGCTCGCCGGGGCGATGTCGGTGTTCGCGCGGATGTCGAGCCGCGCCGTGTAGCCGGTGAGGTCGGGCGCGGCGCCGTCGCTGTCGGTGTAGGAGAGCGCCTGGTAGAAGCGCTTGCCGCGCGCGATCTCGAGGTCGAGGCGCGCGCCGCCGAACGGGCCGCTCACGACGCACCGCCGATGTAGTCGTGCGCGTACATCGCGTCGCTCCGGTAGTACGGCGACGCCCAGTGCCGCGGCGGCGTCGACCCGAAGCTCATCACGCCGTCGCCCTCGTCGAGCATCACCGCGACGTGCGTCGGCCACCCGTTCCGCCCGTAGAAGACGAGGTCGCCCGGCCGGGCGTCCGCGATACGGCGACGCGTGCCGTGCTGGATCAGCGTGCCCGTGTACCCTGTCCCGTCGTACGCGTTCCCGTTCGGGTCTGGGAGCCCGGCCCAGCGGTAGCAGAGCGTGGCGCTCTCCGAGCAGTCGCCGACGCGCGGCACCGCCTGGAGCGCGTCCATCGGGCGGCGCTGCTTGTACGTGCAGAGCGACGCGTTGCGGAGCCACCACCACGCCTGCGCGACGACGCGATCGCGCGGCGTGTCGACCTCGGTCGGGTCGAGGTAGCGGCGCGCCTCGTCGCCGATCCACGGCGCGAGCGCGTTCCACGTCGCCGGGCCGACCTGCCCGTCGACGGCGAGCCCGCCCTTCGTCTTCTGGAAGAGGCGCGCGTCCGCGGCGGCGCGCCGACCGAACACGCTCGACTTGTCCGCCGTCGCGGCGTCGCCGAGCGAGCGGCGCAGCGCGAGCTTCGCGACGCGCGCCCAGCGCGACCGCTCGCCGAGGTCGACGAGCCCGTCAGGGATCGGAGGGAGCGGGCGCGTCGGCGCCGCGATCGCCGGCGGTACGAGCTTCACGACGACGCTCCGTGCGCCGCCGCGTCGTGCCCGTCGTCCTCGACCGGGGCGGGCAGCTTCGTGGTGACGCTCACCGCCGCGTCGAGCGCGTCCGGCGGCAGCGACGCGACCGCGGCGACGCGCGCGGACTCGATACCGCTCCGGCCGTGCCGGACGACCGCGTCGCCGACGATCCACGCCGCCGCGACGAACGCGACGGCGGCGACGAGCGGCACCTGGACACGCTCGGGAGCCGCCTGGATAGCTGCGACCACCGCGACGAGCGCAGCGGTCAGCGCGCCGGTCTGCACCGGCGTGATGTCGGGGGTCTTCACCGTGATCTCCTCTACTGGGTGTAGTTGACGACGAGCGCGGCAACGGCGATGCCCGCGCCGAACGCCCACGCCGCCACCTTCCACGAGCGGAGCCGGATCGTCTCCGCCTCGTCGTGCCGGATCGTCGGGGACGCCTCCGCGATCGCCTCCGCGCGGATCCCCGGCCGCGCCTTGTCGACCGCGTCGCGCGCGATCCTGTCCTGCTCGAGCGCCGCGACCTTCCCGTTCGTGTGGATCGCGTGCCGCTCGATCGAGTCGAGGCGCCTGTCCACCGTTTCGCGCCACGCGCGGTTCTCGCCCTGCCCCTCGATCCGCGCCTTCTCCGACGCGTCCACCTTCGCGTGGAGGAGCTCCACCTCCGCGAGCAGACGCGACAACACGTCCGCGCTGAACGGATTCACGGGCGAGGCCACTCGGGTTACGCGACGCGGACGAAGTACGACGCGGTCAGGTGAAACACCGTCGGGTCGGCGGTGAGGCGGTCGAGCTGGAAGCGCGGGCGGAGAACCGCGACGCCGTACCCGCTGATGTTCGTCCCGAGGCTCGCGAAGCTCACCCACCCCGAGTCGAACGACTTGAACCCCGTCGTGAGCGACCCGCCGGTCAACGCCGTCCCGGTGAACAGCGTGACCGTCGTGTTCACGCTGCCGGTGCTGAGGGTCGCCGCTTCGACGTAGACCTGCGCTTTCGGGGTGAACGAGGTGCACCCGACGCCGAGCGAGCTGATCTGGCACGTGATGACGATCCGCATCTGCGGCGTGCCGTTGTCGTCGAGCTGCGACACGTCCATCGCGACACGGTCGGCCGCGTCGAAGTCCTGCGCCGTCGTGTTGTACGTGAACCCGGAACCGGCGCTCCGCCCGACACCAGCCGCGACCGCGCTGTTCAGGTCGTACAGGATCTTCTCGTTCGCAGCGAAAATCACCCCGCCCGACGCGGGTGTCGTCCATGCCATTCGTGAACTCCTCTATCCGAAGCGCGAGACGTCGTACAGGTCTGTCCCGGTGCTGTACCGCGCTGGCGAAACCCACACCGGGCTCGTCGCTACCGACACGACCCACTCGCCGGACGCGTCGATGTCGTGCGTGTACCCCTCGACGAAGCACTTCTGCGAGAACGCGCCCGCGGGGCGGTCGCCTTCAACGGTCACGCCCCCCCACACCGCGCTGAACAGCGTGGCATGCCACGGGCCCATCCCCCCGCTCGCGAGCGGAGCAGGACGCAACGTCACACGCTTCACCCGCAGCCGCGGGTCGCCGTACATGCTCGCGACCCACTCGGCGCGGCGGATCACCTCGTCCGTGTCGTCGACGGGGATCGTCAGGTCGAACTTCCGATTCCCGTACTTCGCAACGCTCGACGAGTTGACGAACGTCCAGTCGTGCGCCGCGTCGTCCGTGACCGTCACGTCGTTGTAGACGTACTGCGTCGAGAAGTCGACGTCGACGGATTCGTATTCGGCCATCCACGCGGTGGACGGCGCGTCAGTCAGCGTGATCAGGTCAGAGAAATACAGGCCGCGCGCGTACCGCGTCACGAACACGAGCTTCGGGCCGGTCGACCCGACGGCCTGGACGAGCACGACCCCGTCCTCGGCGAGCGCGATCTCGTTCAGCACGTCGAGCAACGCCGCGCGCGTGTACGTCTTCGCGGGCAACGCCTGCGGCGACCCGCTGCTCGTCACGATCGGCGTCGTGTAGCTGCTCGAGATGTAGCTCGGGTCGATCGCCGCGGCGATCGTCGCGAACCGCGTGTCCGAATCTTCCGCCGCGTGCACCGCGCTGTACGGGTAGAGCGCGAGCAGCGCGAGCGGGTCGACACACTCGATGGTGATCGTCTCGCCCCACGACGATTCCCACGTCGGGGTGACGGAGTCGATGAACCCGGCGAACAGCCCGTACGTCGCCGCGAACCACCCCGTTGCCGACGCGACGTCGGCGTACACCTTCACGCGCACGTTCGGGCGCACGTCCGTGTTCACGCTCGGGTCGAGCGCGCCGTCACGGTTGTCCAGCACGATCGTCGCGGTGCTCGCCTGCGTCGCCTGGAGCTCGTCATCGCGGCCCGACCGGATGCTGATGCTGCGCACCCTGTCCGACTCGTCCGTGAACGTGTCCGACCACGAGTCGGCGACGCCGTACCCCCACTGGAACTCGACCGTGAGGGTCGGCCACCACGCCG
>Ga0268298_10007022_pt1 | contig 10078 bp, 7 predicted proteins | sample WWTPWeurt_MetaG_FD_194462 | JGI IMG/M metagenome (GOLD analysis project Ga0268298, IMG submission 194462) | Activated sludge microbial communities from WWTP in Nijmegen, Gelderland, Netherland - WWTP Weurt | ecosystem: Engineered > WWTP > Aerobic digester > Activated sludge | place: Netherlands... | reverse complement strand
GCCGAAGAACGGCAACCCCAACGACGTGGTCAACGGCCTGTATGCGGTGGGCGAGTGCTCCTGCGTCAGCGTGCACGGCGCCAATCGCCTGGGCACCAACTCGCTGCTCGATCTGCTGGTGTTCGGCAAGGCCGCGGGCAACCACATCGTGGACGCGCTGGCCAAGTCCACCAAGAACCACAAGCCCCTGCCGGCCGATGCGGCCGACGGCTCATTGGCGCGCATCGCCCGCCTCGATTCGAGCACGGGTGGTGAATACGCCCAGGACGTGGCCAACGACCTGCGCTCGGCCATGCAGAAGCATGCCGCCGTGTTCCGCACGCAAGAGCTGCTCACCGCCGGCACCGTGGCGGTGGCGCAGATCCGCGAGCGCGTGGCCGGCATCACGCTCAAGGACAAGAGCAAGGTCTTCAACACCGCGCGCATCGAGGCGCTCGAGGTCGAGAACCTGATCGAGGCCGCGCAGGCCACCATCGAGTCGGCCGCCGCACGCCGCGAGTGCCGCGGTGCCCACACAGTGAAGGACTACGAGCGCAGTGCGGACGACGCGCAGTTCCCGCTGGGCCGCAACGATGCCGAGTGGATGAAGCACACGCTGTGGTTCAAGGACGGCAACCGCCTCGATTACAAGCCCGTGCAGCTCAAGCCACTCACCGTGGACAGCGTGCCCCCCAAGGTGCGCACGTTCTGACGTGCCCCCTCCACTGATCGCACGCAACCCTGGTTCCGGAGCATAACGACATGGCCAAGCGCACTTTCCAGATCTACCGCTACGACCCCGACACCGACGCCAAGCCCTACATGCAATCCATCGACGTCGAGCTCGACGGCTCCGAGCGCATGCTGCTCGATGCCCTCATCAAGCTCAAGTCGGTGGACCCTGCCATCAGCTTCCGCCGCAGCTGCCGCGAGGGCGTGTGCGGCTCGGACGCGATGAACATCAACGGCAAGAACGGTCTCGCCTGCCTGACCAACATGCGCGACCTGCCGGGCACCGTGGTGCTCAAGCCGCTGCCGGGCCTGCCTGTCATCCGCGACCTGATCGTGGACATGACGCAGTTCTTCAAGCAGTACAACTCGATCAAGCCCTACCTCGTCAACGACAGCATCCCGCCCGAGAAGGAGCGCCTGCAGACGCCCGAAGAGCGCGAGGAGCTCAACGGCCTGTACGAGTGCATCCTCTGCGCCAGCTGCTCCACCAGCTGCCCGAGCTTCTGGTGGAACCCGGACAAGTTCGTCGGCCCGGCCGGCCTGCTGCAGGCCTACCGCTTCATCGCCGACAGCCGCGACCAGGACACCGGTGCACGCCTGGACAATTTGGAAGACCCCTACAGGTTGTTCCGCTGCCACACCATCATGAATTGCGTGGATGTTTGTCCTAAGGGCTTGAATCCCACCAAAGCCATCGGCAAGATCAAGGAATTGATGGTAAGCCGCGCCGTCTAGGTGCGCGCGGACAGCCTGTTGAAAGCCTTGCCTTGGACACTGTCCTGCATCCGACCGATCTCAGCCGACTCAAGTGGCGCTGCCGCCGTGGCCTGCTCGAGAACGATCTTTTCATCGAGCGTTTTTTCAGGCGACATGAGGCCAAGCTCACCGTCGCCAACGCGGCAGGTCTGCAGCAGTTGATGGACCTGGCCGACAACGACCTGCTCGACCTGCTTCTGGCACGCCGCGAACCCGAGGGCGAGTTGGCCAACCCGGACGTAGCAGCAGTGCTTGGCATGTTGCGAGCCAAAGAAGTTTTGCCCGCTCCGTAAATCGCCCATCCAGAACTTGTACTTCAAAGGGAATGACGACCATGACCCCCTCCGACGTGAAAGCCACCCTGTCGTTCTCCGACGGCAGCCCCAGCATGGACCTGCCTTTGTACAAGGGCACCATCGGCCCGGATGTGATCGACATCCGCAAGCTCTACGGCCAGACTGGCAAGTTCACCTACGACCCGGGCTTCCTGTCCACGGCTTCGTGCAACTCCACCATCACCTACATTGACGGCGACAAGGGCGAGCTGCTGTATCGAGGCTACCCGATCGAGCAGCTCGCGGTGAACTGCGACTTTCTCGAGACCTGCCACCTGCTGCTCTACGGAGACCTGCCCAACCCGGCGCAGAAGCAGGATTTCACCGCCCGCGTGACCAACCACACCATGGTCAACGAGCAGATGCAGTTCTTCCTGCGCGGCTTCCGTCGCGATGCGCACCCGATGGCGGTGATGACGGGCCTGGTGGGCGCGCTGTCGGCCTTCTATCACGACAGCACCGACATCAACAACGCGCAGCACCGCGACATCGCCGCGATCCGCCTGATTGCCAAGATGCCCACGCTGGTGGCCATGGCCTACAAGTACGCGGCCGGCCAGCCCTACATGTACCCGCGCAATGACCTGTCCTATGCGGGCAATTTCATGCGCATGATGTTCGCCACGCCGTGCGAGGACTACAAGATCAACCCGGTGATCGAGCGCGCACTCGACCGCATCTTCATCCTGCACGCCGACCACGAGCAGAACGCCAGCACCTCCACGGTGCGCCTGTGCGGCTCGTCCGGCACCAACCCGTTTGCGGCCATCGCGGCCGGCGTGGCCTGCCTGTGGGGCCCGGCGCACGGTGGCGCCAACGAGGCTTGCCTGAACATGCTGGGCGACATCCAGAACATGGGTGGTGTCGAGAAGATCGGCGAGTTCATCAAGCAGGTGAAGGACAAGAACTCCACCGTCAAGCTGATGGGCTTCGGCCACCGGGTCTACAAGAACTACGACCCGCGTGCCAAGCTGATGCGCGAAACCTGCCACGAGGTGCTGGGCTCGCTCGGCCTGCACGAAGACCCGCTGTTCAAGCTGGCCATGGCGCTCGAAAAGATCGCGCTGGAGGACGACTACTTCGTCTCCCGCAAGCTCTACCCGAACGTCGACTTCTACTCCGGCATCGTGCAGCGCGCGATCGGTATCCCGGTGTCTCTGTTCACCGCGATCTTTGCGCTGGCCCGCACCGTGGGCTGGATTGCGCAGCTCAACGAGATGATTGCCGACCCCGAGTACAAGATCGGCCGTCCGCGCCAGTTGTTCGTGGGCTCGGTCAAGCGCGACGTGCGCGCCATCGACCAGCGTTGATTCGGCTGGGTTGACAGCGCACCGCGCTGTTTGCACCCACCACCTGCGGCCGCCTTCGGGCGGCCGCTGTGCTTTCAGCCTGGACGATCGGCTTCGATCAGGCGCCGAAGCGCCGCACGCAGCTCGTGCCACAGCGGCAAGGTCTCGGGCAAGGCATCGGCCGCGGCCGCCTCGGTGCGCGCGGCCAGGGCCGACCCATCGGGGTGCCCCAAGGTCAGCAACACCGTCTTCAGGCTGTGCACCAGCCGACGCAGTGCAGCCAGATCGGCGTGGGCCTCGGCAGCATCGCCCTGTTCGATGTCGAGTACAAATTGCTGGTGACAGGTGCCGGCGAAGGCATCGAACAGCGCATGATCACCGCCGAAGTAGGTGTCGATGGCCCGCTGTCGGGCTGCAGCTGCTTCATCCGGCGGCGGCGCCAGGCTGGCGGTCTCTGCCGGCAGCTGGATGCACTCCAAGACATGCCGCTCCAGATCAACCAGCGAGACGGGCTTCATCAGGATGCGGTGGATGCCCCACCGCGCCAGCCTGGCCCGCGCCTCGTCGTTGACGCCCGCGCTGAACACCGCCAACTCGGCCTGGCCACGCCACTCGGGCCGCTGCTCGATCAACTCTTGCAGCAGGTCGAGCCCTGAGCCGTCGGGGAGCATCAGGTCGGTGAGCACCAGGGCAAAGCGCCCGTCGCGCAAGGCCGAGCGGGCCTCCGACAGGTTGGTGGCCATCGCCAACTGCACTGGCAGCCCGTCGAGGGCCATGCTCACGAAGCGCCGGATCGAAGGATCGTCCTCGATCAGCAGCACCTGTGGCCGACCGCTCAAGTGGCGTGCCCGGCGGCGGCAGGGCGGCTGAGGCAAGCTGTCAGCATGCGCGGCAGCTCGGTGACGATCTGGGACTTGTGCACCACCGGCACCCCGCTGAGAGCGAAGGCATAAGGCGCACGCTGCGCCTCGTCGAGCGAGGTGACCACGATCAGGTGGCTTTGGCGGAATTGGGGATGTGAGCGCAGGCTGGTGATCAGCGTGGCCCCGTCGATGCCCGGCAGAAGGATGTCGACGATCAGCACGTCCGGATCCAGTCGCCCGGCCATGGCCAGCCCGGCGATGCCGTCGTCGGCCACTTGCACGTCGGCATCCGGCAGGTGCTGCTTGAGCAGCAGCGACAGCAGGTTCTGGTAGTGGGCGGAATCCTCGATCACCAGCACGCGGGGCCCCTTGGGCGTGCTGGGCGTGGCATTGGGGTGAGCGGACCGGCCATGGCCCGATGTGTCGCCTGAGCGGGCATCGAGCCAGCGTTGCACTGATTGCCTTGAAATCCGGCGGTGGCCGCCCGGTGTCTTCCAGGCCTCCAGATCGCCGCGGTCGACCATCATTTGCACGGAGCGCACCGCCATGCCCAGCATCCGAGCCACCTCGATGGTGGTGAAGTGGTCAGGTGTATCTTGAGCGGCCGAAGTTTCAACCATGGTGCACGATTCTGCCGGATTTTTGCGCCGCAGTATCGCCAAGATCCAGATGCTAAAAATACCGCATGTGATAATTCACCAACGGGCATGAGGGCGACGACTCTGCCCCCTTGATCCATGCCGTACCCACCCGACCGCAAGATCAATCGGCGTCGCTGATCGCCTTGTAGGAAAGGGCTGCAGTGTCCCTGTCGCGCCCAAGCTGGCCGGCCCTGCCCGCGCTCATGCCGAGCGGCCGCCCGGAGATCGCGGCGCTGGCGATGGGGCTCTTGCTGGCCCTGGCCGTATCAGCTGCCCTGCTGGGTCAGGTGCTGTACGCGCGCAGCGAGGTGGTGCAGCACGAGCGCGAGCGCAATGAGTTGCTGGCCCGTGTGCTGGAAGACCACGCCACGCGCAGCATCGAAGCGGTGTCGCTGGCCACGGCCACGCTGTCCGACCTGATCTCGCGTGGCGTGCCCGTCAATGGCGCAGCGATCGATGCCGCCATCGGCCAGACCCTCGTCAACCTTCCCTTCCTGCGCTCGCTTTCGGCGCTGGATGCCAAGGGGCGCATCGTTGCCAGCTCGGACCCTCAGGAAGTGGGCGGCGTGTTTGATCTGCGCACCTTGGGGCCCCTGCCGGTGCCCGGGCGCGACCAGGTGGGCGCCTACCTGCCCGGTCGGCGCCTGATGGACGCGATGGGCGGCACCGCCGCCGTGGCGCCGCCCGACGGCGTGGGCTTCATTCCGCTGGTGCGCACGGTGCTGGGCACCGGCGGCGAGCGCGTGCACCTGGTGGCCTTGCTCAACCCCGAGGCCCTGTCCAACGTGCACCAGTTGATGCTCAACGACCCGCAGGCGGTTTCGGCCCTGGTCACTTATCAGGGGCGCCTGCTCACGGCCACGGCCGCGTCCGGGCTCACCGTGGGGCAGGACCTGTCGCGCACGCCCCCGTTTGCGCGATTCCTGCCCAAGGAGGAGCACGCCAGCTACATCGGCGCCGGCATGCGGCCAGGCGAGCAGATCGTTGCTTTCCGGGTGCTGCGCACCCGCCCGCTGCTGGTATTGGTCGAGAAGCCGCTTCAGGTGGAGCTCGATGCCTGGATGCTGCAGGCGCGCTGGTTCATCGCCGCTGGTCTGGCGGGCGTGCTGTTCATCGTGGCCATGACCGGCATGGCCGTGCGCAGCCTGCGTGCCCGCGAGGTGGCCCGGGCAGCACTGGATGCCAGCCAGGCCGAGGTGGCCGAGCGCGAGCGCGAGTTGAGCGTGATCTTTCGCAGCGTCCAGGAGCTGCTGTTCCGCACAGACGCCACCGGCACCATCACCTTCATCAACGCCCGTTGGCTGATGGCCAGCGGCCGGCCCGCCAGCGATGCCATCGGCCAGCGCTTGCAGGACCTGGTCACGCCCGACAGCCAGCAAGCCGTGGCGGCCTTGTTTGCGATGGACGATGAGGCGCGCAGCCGGCAGGTGCAGGCGCGGCTGCACGGTGCGGACGGGCAATTGCGGCGGTTCGAGGTCAGCGTGGTGCCCATCGCGGCCCATGGTCAGACCGTGGGCTATGCGGGCAGCGCGGTGGACGTCACCGACATCCATGCCACCCAGGCCGAACTGCAGGCCCAGCTGGCGTTCACGGCGTCCTTGATCGAGACCAACCCCCTGCCCATCAGCGTGCACGACATGCGCGGCCGCTACCTGCGCGTCAATCGGGCCTGGGAGGCCTTCACCGGCATGCGCCGCGAGGACGTGATCGGCCAGCGTGCGAGTGCGCACCTGCCGGCCGAACAGCGGGTCACGCACGAGGCGCAGGACCGTGCCCTGCTGGAGCGTGGCGGCGATCTGCACTACGAATCGCGCTACACGCACCGTGACGGCGGCTTGCACGATCTGTTCTTCACCAAGTCGGTGGTGCCTGGGCGTGACGGCCGGCCGGTGGGCATCGTCACGGCCTTCATGGACATCAGCGAGATCCGCGAAGCCGAGCGCGCCACCCGCGAGGCGCGGGACGCGGCCGAGAGCGCATCGCGTGCCAAGTCCGAGTTCATCGCCAACATCAGCCATGAGTTGCGCACACCGCTGCAATCGATCCTCGGCTTCAGCGAGCTCGGCATGCTGCGAGGTCGGCCCCATCCGGCGTTGGCCGCCATGTTCGACGACATCTACCGCGCCGGTCAGCGCATGCTGGCGCTGGTGAACGATCTGCTGGACGTCTCGAAGATCGAGAACGCCATCGGTGGCATGGACTTGCGCCGAGTCGACCTCACGCGGCTGGTGCGCGACGTGGCCCATGAACTGGGGCCCCAGGTGAGCAAGGGCCAGGTGGAGCTGTCGGTGCAACTGCCGGACGAGCCCGTGATCGCCATGGTGGACCCGGCGCGGTTTCAGCAGGTGGTGCGCAATGTGCTGGCCAACGCCATCAAGTTCTCCGTCGCGGGGCAGGCCGTGGAGGTGAGCGGCTGCCGCGAGGGCTCGACACTGGTGCACATCGAGATCGCCGATCGGGGCCCGGGCATTCCGCAGGCCGAGCTGGAGGCCATCTTCGAGGCCTTCGTCCAGTCCAGCAAGACCAAGGACGGCGCGGGTGGCACCGGCCTGGGCCTGGCCATCTGCCGCAAGATCATGCAAGCCCATGGCGGGCAGATTCAGGCTCTGAATCGCGAGGGCGGCGGCAGTTGCTTCCGCATCACGCTGTCCTGTCTCGAGTCGGCAGAGCTGGCTGAGCTGACGCCACCGGAGCACCCACCGGCTTGAGTGGGGTGCACATTCATCGAATGTGCCGATTCAATTCAAGATGTCAAAAGTTGTACCGTCGCCGGCGTGCGCCGCCACAGCTTCATCAGTTTGTTGCCAATGCCACCGGGGGAAGATGATGAAAAACATACCAATCGCGCCAGGGTAAGACTTCATGCACGCAAACCCGCGCTGAGCTTGTGTCGGCAGGGCCATCGTTCGGCAAAATGGTGACCTCGGTCACCCAGGAGCCCGAATGCAGCGTGTTCTCATCGTTGAAGACCAGCCTGACATCCGCAAGCTGATCCGCATGACGCTGGAGTTCGAGGCCTACGAGATTGCCGAGGCCCCCGATGGCACCCAGGGCCTGCAGATGGCCGCAGAGTTCAAGCCCGATCTGATGCTGCTCGACGTGATGATGCCGGGTGAGTTTGACGGGCTGCAGGTCTGCCAGCGCATCAAGGCCGACCCCGCGCTGGCACACATCAAGGTGGTGCTGCTCACTGCGCGCGGCCAGGCCCGTGATCTCGATGCCGGTCAATCGGTCGGCGCCGACGAATACCTCGTCAAACCCTTCAGCCCGCTGCAGCTCATCGACACCATCGAGCGCCTGATGCCGCCGGCCTGAAGCCACTGGGCGTCCACACGCCACCCCCGCAATTGAAAGGGCCGCCCGAGGGCGGCCCTTTGCATGGGCGGTGCCTTCAGCGCAGGCTCAGATCAAGGCCTTGAGCAACTTGGCCATCTCGCTGGGGTTGCGGGTGACCTTGAAGCCGCACTCCTCCATGATCGCCAGCTTGGCGTCGGCCGTGTCGGCGCCGCCGGAGATCAGCGCACCGGCGTGGCCCATGCGCTTGCCGGCCGGGGCCGTGACGCCCGCGATGAAGCCCACGATGGGCTTCTTCATGTTGGCCTGGCACCAGCGCGCTGCCTCGGCCTCGTCCGGCCCGCCGATCTCGCCGATCATGATCACCGCATCGGTGTCCGGATCCTCATTGAACAGGCGCATCACGTCGATGTGCTTCAGGCCATTGATCGGGTCGCCGCCGATGCCCACGGCGCTGGACTGGCCCAGGCCGATCTCGGTGAGCTGGGCCACGGCTTCATACGTGAGCGTGCCCGAGCGGCTGACCACGCCGATGCGGCCCTTGCGGTGGATGTGGCCCGGCATGATGCCGATCTTGATCTCCTCGGGCGTGATCAGCCCGGGGCAGTTGGGGCCCAGCAGCAGGGTCTTCTTGCCGCCCGCGGCCTCCTTGGCGATCATGCGGTTGCGCACCTCGAGCATGTCGCGCACGGGGATGCCCTCGGTGATGCAGATGGCCAGGTCGAGGTCGGCCTCCACGGCCTCCCAGATCGCCGCTGCGGCGCCGGCCGGCGGCACGTAGATCACGCTCACCGTGGCGCCCTGGCTCTGCGCGGCCTCCTTGACGCTGGCGTAGATGGGAATGCCCTCGAAGCTCTCGCCGGCCTTCTTGGGGTTCACGCCGGCCACGAAGCAGGCCTTGCCGTTGGCGTAGGCCTGGCAGCCCTTGGTGTGGAACTGCCCGGTCTTGCCGGTGATGCCTTGCGTGATGACGCGGGTGTTCTTGTTGATCAGGATGCTCATGCGTGTTCTCCGGGCTTACTTGACTGCGGCAACGATCTTCGTCGCGGCTTCGGCCATGGTGTCGGCGGCGATGATCGGCAGGCCCGATTCGGCCAGGATCTTCTTGCCCAGGTCTTCGTTGGTGCCCTTCATGCGCACCACCAGCGGCACGGTGAGGTTCACCGCCTTGCACGCGGTGACCACGCCCTCGGCGATGGTGTCGCACTTCATGATGCCGCCGAAGATGTTGACCAGGATGCCCTTGACGCTCTTGTTCTTGAGCATGATCTTGAAGGCCTCGGTCACCTTCTCGGCCGTGGCCCCGCCGCCCACGTCGAGGAAGTTGGCCGGCTCGCCGCCGAACAGCTTGATGGTGTCCATGGTGGCCATGGCCAGGCCCGCGCCGTTGACCAGGCAGCCGATGTTGCCGTCCAGGCTGATGTAGGCCAGGTCGAACTTGCTGGCCTCCACCTCGGCCGGGTCTTCTTCGTCCAGGTCGCGGTAGGCCACGATCTCGGGGTGGCGGAACAGCGCGTTGCTGTCGAAGTTGAACTTCGCATCCAGCGCGATCAGGCCGCCCTTGCTGTCGCAATTGAGCGGGTTGATCTCCACCAGCGAGGCATCCGTCTCCATGTAGCAGCGGTACAGGCTCTGGAACAGCGTGACCGCCTGCGCGATGGAGGCCTCCCCCAGACCGATCGCCTTGGCGATCTTGGCGGCCTGCTCGGCCCCCAGGCCGGTGAGCGGGTCGATCAGGTCGGTGACGATCTTCTCGGGCGTGGCATGCGCCACGGCTTCGATGTCCATGCCGCCTTCGCTCGAGGCGATGAAGGCCACCTTCTGGCTCTGGCGGTCGGTCACCAGCGAGACGTAGTACTCCTTCTTGATGTCCGCGCCCTCTTCGATGTACAGGCGGCGCACCTTCTGGCCTTCGGGGCCGGTCTGGTGGGTCTTCAACTGCATGCCGAGGATCTCGCCGGCCAGCGCCTTCACTTCGTCGATCGAGCGGGCGAGCTTCACGCCACCGCCCTTGCCGCGCCCACCCGCGTGGATCTGCGCCTTGACCACCCAGACGCTGCCGCCGAGCTTCTGCGCGGCCTCCACCGCCTCCTGCGCCGTGAACGCGGGGTAGCCGCGCGGCACCGGCACGCCAAACTGGCGCAGGATCTCTTTGCCTTGGTATTCGTGGATCTTCATCGAGGGGGCTC
>Ga0268298_10007021_pt1 | contig 10078 bp, 11 predicted proteins | sample WWTPWeurt_MetaG_FD_194462 | JGI IMG/M metagenome (GOLD analysis project Ga0268298, IMG submission 194462) | Activated sludge microbial communities from WWTP in Nijmegen, Gelderland, Netherland - WWTP Weurt | ecosystem: Engineered > WWTP > Aerobic digester > Activated sludge | place... | reverse complement strand
CGGTCGCCATCACATCCCTGCTGTCCTACTATCGCCGCATACATTTCGGTCACCTCGAGGCGGGGCTGCGCACCCACGATAAATGGCAGCCTTTCCCCGAAGAGATCAATCGCCGTGTCGCCGGGGTGATCGCAGACCTGCACTTCGCCCCAACAGAATGGGCAAGGCAAAACCTGCTGCGTGAAGGTGTCGCGGACACGATCATCAAAGTGACAGGGAACACGGTCATAGACGCGTTGCAATTCGTCTCCAGGCAGGAAGAGCCAGTCGAGGTCGCTCAGTTCATCTCATCAAAACTCACCGGCAAAAGGCTGATCCTTGTCACAGCGCATCGCCGGGAAAATTTCGGCGAGCCCATGGAAGAGATTTGCAGGGCTCTGCTGGAACTGGCAGGACGCGGAGATGTTGAGATCGTTTATCCGGTGCATTTGAATCCCAATGTGCAGGAACCTGTGAACAGGCTGCTCGCCGGCAGGGAACACATCACCCTGCTGCCGCCGCTCGATTATTTACCCCTCGTTCACTTCATGAAACACGCCTCGCTCATCCTGACCGATTCGGGTGGCATTCAGGAAGAAGCACCGGCCTTTGGCATCCCAACCCTGGTTCTGCGTGATGTCACCGAACGCCCGGAAGGCGTAGAAGCAGGGACTCTCAAACTAGTCGGCACAGACTCGCGCACGATCGTGCAGGAAGCAGATCTGTTGCTTGACGACAAATCAGCATACAGCCAAATGGCGAAAGCAGCTAATCCTTATGGAGATGGTCACGCGGCAGAGAAGATCATTCAGGCGTTACTGGGATCATAAGCATATTTTTTTATAGTGCGTCGGTCTATTTCTGGTTATAATGAAAATTATGATGACAAAGAAAAAAGTGATGGTTCCCCGCGTTTTATCATTCATTTTTATTCTTTGCCTGCTTGGCGCAAGCATGGGGAATGTTCATGCGCAAACACCTGAGAACAAATACTTCAGCGAGACCGGGCATAACGTCAGCGGTGAATTTCTCAAGTATTATTCCAACGACCCCAACGCTACATTCCTATTTGGCTATCCAATCACTGAAGAATTCACCAGCAAAGACGGCGAGACCGTGCAATACTTCCAGCGCGCCCGCTTTGAGTTCCACGCGGATCAGCCGGAGGGACAACGTGTGCAGGTGACGCCGCTTGGGTCATTGACTTATGTTTCAGCGGGACCGTTGAATTTGGCGACAAACACTTTCGCCTGCCGCACATACAAAGAGACCGGGTACGCGGTCTGCCTTGCCTTCCTTGAGTTCTTCGACCAATATGGCGGGGTTGCGCGCTTCGGGTATCCGATCTCACCCTTTGAATATCACGAGAACAAGATCGTGCAATATTTCGAAAATGCCCGCCTGGAGTGGCAGCCGCGCAAACCCGAAGGTCAACGGGTGGTGGTTTCGGATCTCGGTCGTGTTTACTTTGATATGCTGGGCGAGGACCTCGGGCTGCTTCCGCCGGTCAAGGCGCTGGATAATTCCCCGCAGGTCATAAACAAACTTCTGGTGCGCGCCTTTGCCTGGAAAGCCGTGACATTGGCAAGCGACTCTCAAACCATCTTCGTGATCGCACAAGACCAAAATCAACAGCCGGTGGCGAATGCAAGCTGCGCCGCGGTCGTGCATTGGTCGAACACACGTGAAGAGACTTTTACTCTCGCTACAAACAAAAACGGGATCGCAGTGATCCCGCTCAACTTCGTCAACCAGCCTTATGGAAAACTGATCCACGCAGATGTGACCTGTTCCTACAAAGGTCTCAACAATCGGTCTTCAACTTCCTTCAGGATCTGGTACTAAGCAATTCACTCAGCATAAAAACCGGACCATCCTTGCAGGTCATCTTCCAATCGTGACGAAGATTGACAGCGCAGATACCGCACTCGGCAAGCGCTCCACAAGGCATGGGAGCGCGGACTAAAACCTGCGCGGCAGGAAGCCTCTTTGCCTGCCCAGCCCTTCCAAGCTTTTCCCTCAATTGATTCAGATTCTCGCGCCCCACATCGAAGGCGGCGTAGTCTGCCCATTGGATGATCTCATTCATGGCCTGCAAAGGTTGGATCTCTACTGCTTCTGGCAAATCATCGGTCACCGTGTTGCTGACCAGTACCACTTCTGCGCCCTGCTTGAAAGCAAGAGGAAGCAAGCCAAGCAAACGCGCGGGAGAGTCGTCAATGGCGATCAATGCCACCCTGCGGGCAAAATCCGGGATGGCAAACCCATGCCCGAGGGGTCCGCGAAAGTTGAGGCGCGTACCTGGCGCCCATGAAGTTGCCCCCGCGGGTGCGGAGCGGAATCCGTTCGGCGCTGAGTCGCTGAAGAAAACAGGAACAGCCAGAGGTGAGTCTGATCCGCTGGCGTGGGCGAGCAGATATTGCCCGGGTGCGGGAATCAATTCAGGCGGGCACAATATCCGCATGCGGGAATCCATAAAAACTTCTGCGATCTTGCCTTCACCTGTCTTCATAGGAGAAATGTTAACACGCAATGGAGGCATGGACAAGAGCGTTATAATCATACATATTATGTTTCGGAGGAACCATGAATATTTCTAGTTTACTGCAGGGACTCGCTTCCTTTGCATGGATCGGTTTTATCGGAATTCTCGTCACCATTTCTGTGCGCGCCAGCCGCAGACAGCCCGTTGGCGGGCTGAGCACAGCGGCGATCGTGCTGGTGGTTGCGGCGCTGGTCTTAACGACCATCGGCGCAGGCATTGTGTTCATTGAGCCTGATGAACTCGGCGTGGTGGTGACCGTGCTCGGTGAGGGCGGCATCCGCCCCGACCCGCTCGACTCGGGCTTGCATTGGATCGTGCCCTTCGCTGAACGCGTGGAACGGTATCCAAGAGTCAACCAAAACTATACGATGTCGTCAGTCGCAGATGAAGGACTGGTCAACGGAGACGACTCGATCCAGGTTCGCACCAAGGACGGTCAGCAGGTGTTGATCGATGCCTCGGTGATCTATGCCGTGGATCCGCTCAAGGTCGTTACCTTGTATTCCACCTGGCGCTTCAACTACGAAGAACAGCTCGTGCGCACCCAGGCTCGCGGCGTGATCCGCGAAGTGGCTTCGCAGTATGGCGTGGAAGAGATCGTCAGCACCAAGCGCGGTGAAATGGAGCAGATGATCGACGATGAACTCGCCGCCATCTTCGCTGAGAACAACCTCGTTCTGCGCGATTTCGTGCTGCGCAACATCCGCTTCAGCGATGAATATGCGCTGGCGGTGGAACAAAAGCAGATCGCCGAACAGCAGGCTCAGCAGGCAAAGTTCGTTGTAGAGTCGAAGAAGCAGGAAGCCGAGCAGGCGCGCCAGATCGCGCAAGGTCAGGCGGATGCAGCGGTGATCGCGGCGCAAGGCGCGGCGGAAGCGCGCTTGATCCAGGCGGAAGCTGAAGCCAAAGCCAATCAATTGCTGGCTCAATCGCTCACACCCGAACTGGTGCAGTATCAATATATTTTGAAACTCGCGCCCGGCGTGCAGACCATGTTCATCCCCAGCGGCAATCAATTCATTCTGCCGCTGCCCGACACCACAACAGCACCGTAATCTTTTCGATCTGACCTGACAGGTGCATTTCGCCTGTCAGGTCTTAATTTAATTTGGAGACTGAATGTCGATACCGCAATCTGGACGAGAGATCCGCCTGACTACTTTATCTGCCTGCGCGGGCTGAGCGTCCAAATTAAGCGCGGATGCGCTGACGCAGGTTCTGCGTCCCATCAAGGATATCTTCGACCCCGCATCATATCCCGACCTGTTGGTTGGGCTTGCTTCTCCGGATGATGCGGCTGTTTGGCGTTTAAGCGAAGACAAGGCGATCGTGGTCACGACCGATTTTTTCACCCCAGTGGTGGACACTCCGTATGAATACGGCTCGATCGCGGCGGCAAACAGTCTCTCAGATGTGTACGCCATGGGAGGGCTGCCCTTCCTCGCCTTGAACATCGCGGCGTTGCCCGATCATTTGCCCGCAGAAGTCTCCAGTGAAATTCTGCGCGGCGGCGCTGAAAAAGCGCGCGAAGCAGGAGTGGTCATCGCGGGCGGACACACAGTCAAAGACAAAGAGCCGAAATACGGTCTGGTTGTGATCGGGTTTGTTGATCCGCGCAAGATGGTCAGCAAGGGCGGGCTGCAAGTTGGTGACACACTCGTGCTTACCAAACCCTTGGGCGGCGGGGTGACAACCACCGCGCTCAAACAGGAAAAGGCTTCCGCCGAAGATGTAGAGGAAGCCATCGGGTGGATGTCTCGCTTGAACAAATCTGCCGGTCAACTCGCCACCGAGTTTAGTCTGCGCGGCGGGACGGATATCACAGGCTTCGGCTTTCTCGGTCACGCGATGGAGATGGCAGAGGCTTCAGGTGTTTCCTTGCAAATCGAGTATTCAAAACTCCCCTTCTTGAGCGGTGCGCGCGGCTACGCCGAAAAAGGAATCTTCCCCGGTGGCGCGTTCGACAACAGACAGCACTTCGGTCCGTCCGTCACATTTGGAACAGGCATCGACGAGCCAGCTGAGATGCTGCTCTTCGATCCGCAGACCAGCGGCGGATTACTGCTCGGCGTTCCACAGGAAAAACTGGAAGCCTTTCTCATTCGCGCCAGAGAACTGGGTCAACCCGCTTGGGTGATCGGCAAAGTTGGCACAGGGCAGGGAATTCAGGTGGGCGCATAATGTTCCACATCAGTGTGGTTGAACTGGCATTTACCTGTGGAATTATTTTGGTCTTTCTCGTGGCGCCTTTCCTGATCTCGCGGATGAACAGGCGCATCAAAGATCTGGAAAAGAAACTGGACAAGAAGAAATAAAATTTACGGGGAAAACCACCCCTTCGATTGGCTTGCACATCAAGTACAATAAGAAAAAGAGAACCGACCTTCAAACATCATGTCAGAAATCCCCATAGAAACTGAGACGTCCATTTTTACATCCCCATTTAATATTCGTTCAGTTCAATTGACGAAAGATAACATTTGCCGCGATTCGAATCGCGGTATTACATCTTTAATCCGGTAACCAAGCAAACCATGAGTATTATCAACGAAATCATCCTGATCCTGATTCTAGTATTGATCAACGCGCTGCTTGCCATGTCCGAAGCTGCACTAGTCGCTTCGCGCAAGGCACGATTGCAACAACAAGCAAACGAGGGAAATAAATCATCGGAATTGGCGCTCAAATTACTCGGTGACCCCAACATTTTTTTGTCCACCATCCAGATCGGCATTACCCTCATCGGCGTGCTGGCAGGCGCAGTGGGTGGAGCAACCATTTCCGAATTTCTCGCTGATGCGATGCGCAATGTTCCGTATATCGGCGAATACAGTGAATCGGCTGCGCTTGGTATTGTGGTGGTCATCATCACGATCCTCACCATCTGGCTGGGAGAACTCGTTCCCAAACGACTCGGTCTGACAAGCCCTGAGAAAATTGCCCAGCGGGTGGCGGGACCCATGCTGTTCCTTTCGAAAGTATTCGCACCACTCATCAAATTAATGAGCGGCGCAACAAACTTCGTCCTGCGGCTTATTGGGGTTGACCCCACCGCAGAGCCGCCCGTCACGGAAGAGGAAATTCACCTTTTGATCAATCAGGGCACGCAGGCAGGGGTCTTTCAGGAAGCCGAGCAGGAAATGGTTGAGGGCGTTTTCAGTCTCGGCGATTCGCGCGTTTATTCACTGATGACACCCCGCACCGAAGTGGTGTGGCTCGACATTACAGACACCATCGAAGAAATCAGGGAAAAGATCGCCGATTGCCCTTTTTCGCGCTTCCCCGTTCGTCAGGATTCGCTGGAGACCATCCTCGGCATTGTCAAATCACGCGACCTGCTGGTAGAGAGTTTGTCGGGCAAGGATATCGATCTGAAATCCCTGCTCAAGCCCGCGCATTTCATCCCCGAAACCATGTTCGCTTCGCGCGCGTTAGAGCTGTTCAAAGAAAAGAACACCGAGATCCTGCTCGTGGTGGATGAGTTCGGCGGTTTGCAGGGATTGCTGACCATCAACGACATTTTGGAAGAGATCGTCGGGGCGATGGAGTTCGAAGAGCCGCAAGCCACCCAAAGACAGGATGGCTCGTGGTTGTTGGACGGCATGCTCGAAGTGGACGAATTCAAGGAGTTGTTCAACTTCAACACCCTGCCCCACGAAGATGAATACGAAACCCTGAGCGGCTTCGTGATGACTTCCCTTGGGCGTGTGCCGCAGGCTTCTGAAAATTTCGAGTGGAACGGCTATCGCTTCGAGGTGATGGATATGGACGGGCGCCGCGTGGATAAAGTGCTCGTCACCACCCTGCCCAAGATCCAAACAACACAGGAACCGAAAGGATAGTCAATGAGCGCATATGTGATCGTGGATATCGAAGTGACCGACCCCGAAGGGTACAAGGAATATGCCAAAATCGCGCCTGCAACGGTGCAGTTATATGGCGGCATGTACATCGCACGCGGCGGGAAGAATGAAACCCTAGAAGGCGACTGGCAAGCCAAAAGACTTGTGATCCTGCAATTTCCGTCTGTAGAGCAGGCAAAAGCCTGGTTAAATTCGCCCGAATACGCCCCCGCCCGCGCCATGCGCCACAAGTATGCAAAATCCAATATGGTGGTCGTAGAGGGAACGCAGGGATAGCCCCAAAGACCTCATTAAAAATCAAGGTATAATTTTTGCAGTATGAGCCAAGAAACCAATTCAAGTAAAACCAAAGTTTGCCCCACCTGCGGCACGCGTTTGAGCGAAAACGCCACGCGCTGTCTGGTATGCGGCACGGAATTCGGCGCGAAGACCGAATCTAAAGCCGTGAGCAAAAAGGCTGAAAAGTCGGTGCAAGCCAGCCGCATGCCAACGGTCTCTTTGAGCCTGCCAGCCGCGGTCGGCATTATCGCGGTCGTGATCGTCATCGCAGCGGTCAGCGTGTTCTTTGCCCTGCGTGCCAGCGCTCCCGAAGGGACCTTCGATGTGGTGGAAACACCCACCCCCACCGAAACACCGACAGTCACCCTGCCAGCCACCGCCACGATCCCGCCAACAGATGTTCCCACCGCGACCGCTGTACCGCCTTTTGACTACACGGTCGGCGCAGGCGAATACTGCTCCACCATTGCCTTTAACTTTGGCGTATCGATCCAGAGCATCATTATCCTCAACAACCTGCCATCCACCTGCCCGCTCAGTCAGGGACAGATCATCAAGGTGCCGTACCCTACGCCCACCATTCCGCCCGCTGCCTCCAACACCCCGCTCCCAGTGGATGCGACCAAGCAAGCCTGCGAGACCGTGCCGATCACCGTTCAAGACGGCGACACTCTCTCCAGCATTGCCTTGAACTACGCCGTTCCGATGGACGCGATCAAGGAATTCAACGGGTTGACGACAGACAATGTGTTCGTGGGCGCGAATCTGCTTGTGCCGCTCTGCAGACGAGCCGCCACACCCGGACCGACCCCCACCGCAACGATCCCGCCGCCCTACCCCGCCCCGAACCTGCTTCTGCCTGCGGACGGTGCCGCCTTCACCCTCGCAAATGACGTGGTCACTTTGCAATGGGCTTCAGTGGGCACCCTGCGCGACGGCGAGGCATATCAGATCACGGTGGAAGACATCACCTCCAGCCAGACCCGCCGCCTGACCGACTACGTGACCGACACGAAGTACATCGTGCCGACTTCCTATCGTCCGAAGGATAACGTGGCGCATGTTCTGCGTTGGTGGATCACCCCTGTCCGCCAGTCTGGCACCGACGATCAGGGTCAGCCCATTTGGGCATCTTCCGGTACGGTCAGTGACAAGCGGGTCTTCACCTGGGTTGGAATCGCCGTCGAAGGCACACCAAGTCCATAGTCTGGCTTGACCCAAAGTTGTAATAAATTTGATAATATCGGAAGTCGAAATCGGCTTCCGATATTTTTTTCAAAAAGGAAACATCAACATGGATATTCGTTCTTTCAACCGTGATGCGTGGGATCGGCAGGTGCAATCAGGCAAAAACCCGTGGACGGTTCCCGTGTCGTCTGAATTGATCGCGCGCGCAAAGTCTGGCGACTGGTCCATTGTGCTGACGCAGAACAAGCCCGTGCCACGCGAGTGGTTCCCTCCCATGCAGGGACTCAAGGTGTTGGGGCTGGCATGCGGCGGCGGTCAGCAGGGACCGATCATGGCGGCGGCGGGTGCGGAGGTAACCATCTTCGATAACTCGCCCGCTCAACTTGGGCGTGACCGTGAAGTGGCAGACCGCGAAGGCTTAAACCTCCGCACAGTGGAAGGTGATATGCGCGACCTCTCTGAATTTGCCGATGAAAGCTTCGACTTCATTTTTCACCCTGTCTCCAATCTGTTCATCCACGAGATCAGACCGGTGTGGAAAGAGGCGTATCGTGTTTTGCGGCGCGGCGGGACCATGCTTTCCGGTTTTATGAATCCGGTTTTCTATTTGTTCGATTGGGAAGATCTGGAAAAAGGCATTCTCAACGTAAGTATGAAAATCCCATTTTCAGACATCGATACCTATGGAATCGAACGCCTGCAACGGGAAGACCGTCCTGCTGAATTTGGTCACTCACTCACCGACCAGTTGGCTGGGCAGATGGACGCGGGGTTCGCGATCATCGGGCTGTATGAAGACAATCACACCCCGCTCAAGATCAGCGAATACATCGACACCTATATCGCCACCCGCGCGATCAAACTATAAAGGAGAGAGATGAAGATCCTTATCGCGGCAGACATGGAAGGGATCACCGGCGTGACCCATTGGGATCAGGTCAACCCTGACCACGCCGAGTATGCTCGCTTCCGAAAATTAATGACCGGGGATGTCAACGCCGCAGTGCGCGGAGCGTTCGCGGGCGGGGCAGACACCGTGACCGTGACAGATGGGCATTTCAACGGCAGGAATATTCTGATCGAAGAATTGGATCCGCGCGCCTCCTTGAACAGCGGGTCACCCGCTCCGCTTTCGATGGTACAGGGCGTGGATGACCATGTGAACGGCGTGATGCTCATTGGATATCACGGGCGCATGGGCACGGTCAACGCCATCCTCGACCATACCTGGTCAGACGAACGCGTGTCGGGCGTGTGGATCAACGACCGTCCGTTTGGCGAAGCAGGATTGAACGGCGCGGTCTGTGGTCATTTTGATGTGCCGGTCATCATGGCGTCTGGCGACCAAACTTTGTGTGCCGAGGTTCAGGAATTTTTTGGAGACAAAGTGGAAACGGCCCAGGTGAAAAAAGCCGTCAGCCGAATGTCTGCCGAGTGCCTGCCGCCCACTGTCACCGCCAGCCTGATCGAGGAAGTTGCGCGGCGGTCGGTGCTAAACCTGAAAAGCAGAAAAGCTCCGAAGCCTTTCAAGGTCAAAGGTCCCATCAAATTGACAGTAGAATTTCAACAATCAGACATGGCAGACCGCGCGGCGTTTATGCCCGGGGCAAAACGAAGCGTGGATCGCCGGGTGGACTACCCGGCAGACGACATGCTTACGATCTATCAGGCGTTCCGAACCCTGCTCGCATTGGCGAGATAACCAAACCAACACAAAAAGAGGAAGACTATGAATTCAACCATCAAAACCATTTTGAAATTCATCGCTGTGCTGCTGATGCTCTCTGGCAGCATCTGGGCACTGCAAGGACTCAACCTTTTGCCGGGCACTTTCATGCGCGGCGACCCGCAATGGATCATCAATGGAGTGGTCACAATCCTGGCTGGGGCCGGAATGTACTGGCTTGCCAACCGAAAAAATTGAACTGGTATTGAAATAATTTACGACCGCACTTGAGGTCTAATATCGCCTGTTCGCCAGACCTTATAAATTTAGAACTTACACAAGGAGAGGAAACTATTATGAATATCAAGTTGGAAATATCACGTCAGTGGCAGTGGATCAAGCCGATCACGATCTTTCTGCTCATTCCCACATTCCTGATCTTGCTGCTGGTACTTTACTTCAAACTTGAATATGATATTGACACCGGTTTCCTCACACGCGACTCGAACGCCGTGGCGCATCAACCCATTTACATCGGGTTCGTTTCCAACCTTGGCA
>Ga0268298_10007019_pt1 | contig 10080 bp, 8 predicted proteins | sample WWTPWeurt_MetaG_FD_194462 | JGI IMG/M metagenome (GOLD analysis project Ga0268298, IMG submission 194462) | Activated sludge microbial communities from WWTP in Nijmegen, Gelderland, Netherland - WWTP Weurt | ecosystem: Engineered > WWTP > Aerobic digester > Activated sludge | place: Netherlands... | reverse complement strand
ACTCAAACTCAAGCATCAACTCAACCATTTTGCCCTGAGGAGCAAACTCTATCTCAAAGCCTTGCAAGCCAGCTTCGCTGAACTAAAGCGGCTCAGTGCGTAACATCAGTTAAGTCGCCAAGTTTTATCGGCGACGGTATTCCAAAGATGACCGGCACTGCCGGCCAAAAACGAATCACGCGAGACTACTTTGCAGGCAACCCTTTCCCGTTGCCGCCCCTCGCCGAACAACATCGCATCGTCGCCAAAGTCGATGAACTCATGGCCCTGTGCGACCAACTGGAGCAACGGCAAACCGACAGCCTCGCCGCCCACCAAACCCTGGTCGAAACCCTGCTCGGCACGCTCACCCGCCCTTCATCCGTTCGCCCTGAGCCTGTCGAAGGGCGTGCTTCATCCGTTCGTACTGAGCTGCGAGCCCCGAGCTTGTCGAGGGGGCGAGCCGTCGAAGCACGCCCTTCGACAGGCTCAGGGCGAACGGAATTTGAAGAAGCCTGGGCGCGCATCGCCAGCCACTTCGACACCCTGTTCACCACCGAAAGCAGCATCGACCAACTCAAACAAACCATCCTCCAACTCGCCGTCATGGGCAAACTCGTCCCACAAGACCCCAACGACGAACCGGTAACTTTGTTTCTTGAGAGGATAGACAAAGAGAAACAACGCTTGATAATCGATGGGAAAACAAAATATGACAAACCATTATCGGATTATGTCAACGGAATGCCATTTGAACTCCCCGACAGTTGGAGTTGGGTCCGTTTTGAGGACGTTGTTGACATTACGAGTGGTGTCACGTTGGGCAGAAAGGTCTCTGGGAAAAGGCTTGTGACGGTGCCGTATTTACGCGTTGCAAATGTGCAGCGGGGGTACTTAGATATCGATCAAATGAAAGAGATTGAGTTGACGGAAGAAGAGCTAGATAAATATTCGGTTATGGCGCGAGATCTACTGATTACCGAGGGCGGTGACTGGGACAAAGTTGGGAGGACGGCCATTTGGAGAGATGAATTGCCGCGAGTAGCGCATCAAAATCATATCTTCAAAGCTCGTTGTTTTCTCGATGAGCAAAATGAAGTATGGTTGGAGAAATATCTTAACTCTGAAGTTGCGCGAAACTATTTCGCAGGTTCTAGCAAACAGACAACTAATCTGGCCTCAATCAATAAGACACAGCTTAGGGGGTGTCCTGTGGCGATGCCGCCCATAAACGAGCAACACCGCATCGTCGCCAAAGTCGACGAACTCATGGCCCTGTGCGACGCCCTCAAGGCGCGGATCAAAGACGCCCAAGCCACCCAAATCCACCTCGCCGACGCCATCGTCGAGCAGGCCGTGGCATAGCTGGAGCCTGTCCACGCGATGAATGCCAAGGCCGAAACCTGGTGCGATCGCGACGAACACAAGCTGTTCGAGGTTCGGCAACCCACCAAGAATGTCGGGCACTTCAAAGGGTACCCGACCTACCCGGCTTGAGCGGTATCGCTTTCGACGAGACCAACGCCGGGCCGGTGTTGTTCGAGGCCGACAACGACGGGGATATGGATCTCTACCTCACCAACATCTACCCGGGACGGGGCAATCATTTCTATCTCAACGAGGGCGACGGCAATCCCCGGATCAAGTCCGCGGAGGCGCCCACATCCCGCATGGCTCCCGGGCACGGGTTCTTGGAGTCGATTTATTGTTCTTCATCTGAGAACAATTGTATTGATACAGAGAAATTGTTCTCGAAAAAAGAACGGAAAATGGCCTTTTTTCGTCGCTGCCCGGGAGTCCTTCGACACTCGGCCAGCTGTCTCCTGGCCGGTTTCCGACCAAGGGACTCAAGCGTCCGCCGCTGGAGAAGCTGGTAGCATAGAGACCATCCCTTGGAAGACGGAACACCGAGGGAAGCTCACTCTGGTCGCACCCGATCAAGGGTTCTCTTTCCCCCTATCTAGTGGAAGGCTGTTATGAAAACAAGCATTTGGTCACGCCGGATCCTTCGCGAGCTATCTTGGTGTCTTGTCGCCTTCAGGTCGGCAACGCTGGCCGTGTTGTTTCTTGGATTGACCACCTTGGCGACGACGGTCGGCGCCGGGGATGAAGCCACCAACGCCCAGACCGAAGCGAAAGCCACCACGGCCCTGAAGGATAGCGAAGCCCCGGAAACCGAGACCTCCATCCCCACGGCGCCGGTCCGCATCGACGGCGTCACCCTGTTTCGGGTACGGGGCACCTCTTCATTCCCAGCGGAAAAACGGGCCGAGAGCATCGCGGAGCGTATCCTGGCGGTCGCCGGAGACGCCAGCATCACCACCGATCAATTACGTATCCAGGAATCCGACGACCGGAGTCAGCTCCTGGCGGGCGCACGTCCTCTGATGGCTGTGTTCGATGCCGATGCCCGATTGGAAGGCGTCAGACGAAATCTGATCGCACAAGTCAACCTGGCGCGCATCGGCGAGGCGATCAAAGCCTATCGGGAGGCCCGTAGCGCCCCGGTTCTGCTACGACATGGGCTCTATACCCTGGTAGCCACCGGCGTGCTGCTGCTGTTTCTGTTCTTGCTGAGAAAGGGGTTCCGACGCCTGGACGCCTTGGTCGAACAACGTTTCGGCGCCAGGATCCAGGCGCTGAAGATCCAATCGATGGAAATCGTGCAGGCCGAAAAGCTCTGGCTGATGGTACGGGGCGCCCTGCGCACCACATGGGGCCTGACCTTGGTCGTCGCCGCCTATCTCTATCTCCATTACTGCCTCAGCCTCTTTCCCTGGACCAGTCCGCTGGCGCACCAGCTCCTGGATCTCCTCATGCAACCCCTGGCCACCCTGGGCCGGGGAATACTGGAAGCCGTGCCGGGTCTGTTGTTCATCGCCGTGCTGGTGGTCGTCATCCGCTATGCTCTCAAGCTGACGCGGCTCTTTTTCGAGGCCGCCCACAGCGGTCGGGTACAGCTTTCCGGCTTCGATGCGGAATGGTCCTGGCCCACCTACCGCATTATCCGTCTGCTGGTCATCGCCTTTGGGGTGGTGGTGGCCTACCCTTACATACCCGGCTCGGACTCGGCGGCCTTCAAGGGCGTCTCCATCTTTCTCGGCATCGTGTTCTCCCTGGGCTCGTCGACCGCCCTGGCCAACGTGGTGGCGGGGTACACCATGACCTACCGGCGCGCCTTCAAGATCGGCGACCGCATCAAGGTGGGCGATCACATCGGCGATGTGGTGGAGATGCGTCTCTTGGTCACCCATCTGCGTACTCCCAAGAACGAGGAGGTGGTGATCCCCAACTCCGAGATCCTGAACAATCCCATCGTCAATTACACTTCCATCGCCCGCGAGCGGGGCTTGATCCTGCACACCACGGTCGGCATCGGCTATGAAACCCCCTGGCGCCAGGTCGAGGCCATGTTGCTGGAAGCGGCGGCGCGCACCCCGGAATTGCTCCCCGAGCCCAAACCCTTCGTGTTCCAACAATCCCTCGGCGATTTCTGCGTCGTCTACGAGATCAATGTCTATTGCGATAAGCCGGGCGAGATGGGACGCCTCTACACCCTGTTGCACCAGAACATTCTCGATCTATTCAACGAATACGGCGTCCAGATCATGACCCCCGCCTACGAAGGGGATCCGGAAGTGCCGAAGCTGGTGCCGAAGGAGCAGTGGTTCACGGCGCCGGCTCGGCCAGCGGCCTAGAAGTCCATCTCAAGTAACAGATCATCCTGGTTTTTATCCAACGCCTTGATGCGGCCTGATCTCCTGGTCTGCTACAGTGGCTATTCTATTTTCCCCTATTGGAGATATTTCATGGTACGCGGTCTATGCCTTCCCTTGTTGTTCCTGCTGCTGCCTGGTTTCGCCCAGGCGCAAAGTCTCTGGGATAAAACCAAGTCTGCCGTCGGTTCTACGGTGGAGGTTGTGGGCGATACGGCCAAGAGCGCCGGCTCGGCCATTTCCGGCGAAAAAGAGGACCCGAACGCGCTACGGGCGAAGATCGATAAGATGGCGTCGGACGCCATCACGCGGTTGACGTCGAAAAGTCCCCAGGCGAAAAGCCGTTTCGACAAGGCCGCGGGCTATGCCGTGTTCGACACGCGCAAACTCTCGCTGCTGATCTCGACCGGCTTCGGCTCGGGGGTGGCGGTCGACAAGGATACGGCCAAACCGATCTACATGAAGATGGCGACCGGCGGGGTCAATCTCGGTTACGGTGTGCAATCCTTTCAGGTGATCTTCCTCTTTCCCGACCACCTCACCTTGACCGATTTCGTGCAAAAAGGCTGGGAAGCCGATGCCGAGGCCACCGCCGCGGCCAACAGCGATAAGGCGGATGCCGCGATGCGTCTAGGGAATGGTGTGTTCGTTTACAAACTCAACGAGAAAGGGGTGGCGCTGAGCGCGACCCTGACCGGTACCAAGTATTGGAAGGACGGCGATCTGAATTAAGGAACCGGCGGGATTCCGGGGCATCTGGCGGAGTGGAGCCACGGCCCCGCATCCGCCGCTGCAAAAGATCCAAGGGCAATCTCTATCCTCGCTCGGCTCTTCCGGGCCTCGACTGAAAATGGCCGATTTTTGTTCTTATTTCGAGAACAATACCTCTTTAATATGTAGCATTGTTCTCCAATAGAGAACTAAAAGCTGGCCCAAAACGCCCAGGCCCGGAACGCCACCAGGCAGAGAACAGTCAGCCGTAACGACCCTCCTGTCTCTCGCGGTCGACCTCATACCATTTCTCGATAGGTATTATTAATATTCGTAGGCTGGTGTTGAGGCGCAAAGCGACGAAACCCAGCTTCTTGTGCGAACAAGCTGCTGGGATTCGCTTCGCTCATCGCCAGCCTACCCATTACTTTCTGCATGCCTTCTATGATTCTGCCGTCTCAGGCGGCTCAGGCGCTCCCGTCTATTGTGGATAACCTAATAGGAGTTTGTATCAGAGTCTTTCCGCACATAACTTCGGGTTCAGAAGGCTGGAGCGGATATCGGCGGAATTCGCTCAAGGCCGAGGGTGTTCCGATTTGGATTCGATTGCCTGGGAAACCAGACGGGCCACCAGGATGGCGAGGTAGAGTTGTCCGGTCAGCGCCTCGGCGATGGCGAGCAGGCGGGCGACGGGATGGAGGGGAGTGATATCGCCATAGCCCATGGTGGTGAGGGTGACGAAGCTGTAATAGGTCCAGGGCGGTACCTCCCAGGAGGTGACCACCGCCCCGGCAAAGGCGGCAGCGTCTTGGTAGGCGATCAACTCATAGGCGAAGGCCCAGATCAAACCCATCAGCAGATAGACGGCCACCGCGCCGCGGATACGGTGACCCGTGACCGGCCCAGGCCGGAATACCTGGGCGAGGACGACGATCGCCAAGAGGCTGAGCGTGGCCATGGAGGCCAGGTCGGCATAGAAAACAAGATCCGCCGCTGGGACGAGCCAATGAGTCCAGCGCACGACCACGGCTGTCAGCGTACAGATGGTGGCCAGAAGCAGCAGCCGTCGACGTTGCGAGATGGATACCACACCGGCGAGCAACAAAAGGGAAAGCAAGAGATCGCCGGCGAGGCGTCCGATCAGGGTCCTTCCGGTCAACGCGGGCATCACGAACACATGAAGCACCAGCAAGGCGAGGAAGATGGAGAGACCTCGATCCTGCGCCCAAAACCTCAACAAGGCACTCCACGGACGGCTGAACAGATTGTTGTCTCGCATGCTTGAGTTGGTCGAGCCAGGCTGGGGCCGCCGCTTCTTTGTCTCTCGCCTCAGAACTTCTCCGGGATCCAACGCCGATTGACCATGGTCGCTTCGTCGTCATAGGCATGCTTCATGGATCGCTCCGGGAGCTTGACCTTGGGGCGCTCCACCGGCTGGTAAGGGATGAGGCTCAAGAGATGCGAGATCAGATTGAGGCGGGCGCGCTTTTTGTCGTCGCTCCGCAGGATATGCCAGGGGGCATAGTCCCTGTCGGTGGCGTCCAGCATCTGGTCCCGGGCCCGCGAGTAATCGTACCAACGCTCGCGGGAGGGGAGATCCATGGCGGAGAGTTTCCACTGTCGCATGGGGTCCTCGATGCGCGCCTCGAAACGCCGCTTCTGTTCCTCGTTGTTGACTTCCAGCCAGTATTTGATGAGCAGGATGCCATTATCGACGATGTGTCTCTCTATCTCCGGGCAGACTTCGAGAAAGCGCTTATGCTGCTCCTTGGTGCAGAAGCCCATCACCGGCTCGACGCCCGCGCGGTTGTACCAACTGCGGTCGAAGATGATCACCTCCCCAGCCGCCGGGAAGTGGGTGAGGTAACGCTGGATATATATCTGGGACTTTTCCCGGTCGGATGGTGCTGGCAGGGCGACGATGCGAAACACCCGCGGACTGACCCGCTCGGTGATGGCGCGGATGCAGCCGCCTTTGCCCGCGGCGTCGCGACCCTCGAAGACGATGATGATCCTTTGCCCGGTCGCCTTCACCCAATCCTGCATCAGGCAGAGTTCGGTTTGGAGTTGGCGCAAGGCCTCGGTGTATTCCTTGAGTCCCAGTTTGGCGGTGCTGGATGGGCTGGACGCAAGGATTTGGGGCTTCTTCGCAGGCTTTCGTTCCGATTTTCGCTTCATCGCTGTCTCCAGAAGGGGCTTCAGCACCCCAGTGTGGGTTATGTGACTCTGTATCAGGGCAACTAACCGGCGGCGCCTGAGCTTAAGTACCGCTCAACCGCCATCGGCAGGGTAAACACCATCCGTTCCCGTCCCAGGGTTTCTCCCAGGGATGATCGCTGAACCACCTCCAGCACCTCGGGGTTGAGGGCTACCAACCAGAGTTGGATACCAGTGGCGCGCAGGTTCGCTTCGGCCTCGATCAACATCTTCAACGCCGAATATTCCAGATCGGTGACACCGCTCATATCGATAGCGAGCACTTTTGGCTTGGCGGCATCGAACAGCGCCCGCATTGTTTCGCTCACATGCTGGGCATTGGCGAAAAACACCCGGCCTTCTGGACGGAGGATCAAGAGACCGGGGAAGGATTCATCTTCTGGATGCTCGGCCGTGGTTGGTCGGAAGACCTCGGTTCCGGGCTTGCGCCCCAAAACATGGACCTGGGGATTGGCGATCTGATGAAACAGGCCCAACAACGACACCAGAATGGCGACCAGGATGCCTTTCAGGGTACCGAGTAGCATCACGCCGACGCAGGCCACGATCGCCCAGCGAAATTCCATGCGGCGGATCTGGCGGATGGCGACAAACTCCCTGGGTTGAACCAGGCCCACCGAGTAGACGATGACCACGGCGGCGAGGGTGGCCTGGGGCATCAAGCCCATGATCGGAGCGAGCAGGAGCATGGTCACTACCGCGGCGGCGGCCGTGACCAAGGCCGCCACCTGGGTACGGGCGCCGGCGAGGCGATTCACCGCCGTTTGCGAGGTCCCGCCGCCACCAGGCATGGCACCAAACAGCCCGCCGAGGGCATTACCCACACCGGTAGCCAACAACTCCTGATTGGCTTCGGGGCGTGGCTCCCCGCTGACGGCAAAGGCGCGTCCGGCGGCGATGGTCTCGGTGAAACTCATCAGGGCGATACCCAAGGCTCCTGGCCAGAGTTGTTCGATCAAATGGAAATTTGGCCAGCTGAAGGAGGGCAAACCCTGAGGGATACTGCCCACCGTCTCTATCCCATGAGACTGTAGCCCGAAGAGAGCGGACAGGGCGATCCCCGCCGCCACCGCGAGCAAGGGGGCCGGCAGTTTGGGGAAAAAGTGCTCCAACCCGATCAATAGTCCGAGCATAACCAGGCTCATAGCCAGGGTGGAGACCGAGGTCTGGGGTAGGTGTTGCAGGATCGCCAGCAAGTTGTGGAGAAAAGACCCCTTGTCGAAATGGAGGCCGAGGAGTTTGGGCAACTGATCCAGCACGATAACCAGTCCCACCCCCGCCTTGAAGCCGGTGAGAACCGGCTCGGAAATGAAGTTGGCCACAAACCCCAGCCGCAGGACCGAGGCGAGCAGGAGTATCACGCCGGTCAACACGGCCAAGGTGGTCGAGGCCATCAACAACTCGGTGGGATCACCGGAAGGGGCTACCAAGCCGAGTTGCGCTCCGGTCAAGATGGCGAGCGTGGTCGAGGTGCTGACGCTGAGCGGCCTGGAGGTGCCGAGGATGGCATACACCACCAGGGGGATGAAGGCGGTATACAGCCCCACCTGCACCGGTAGGCCGGCGATAGTGGCGTAGGCCATGGCTTTGGGGATGATCACGGCGGCGGTGGTGAGACCGGCCACCAGATCGGGTCGCAGCCAATCCATCCGGTATTCCTTCCCCCATTGAAGGATGGGCAGCAGTGAGGAAAGTTTGCTCATGCAGATACTCCGAATAAAGGTAGGTTAGGGAATTCAGAGGCCATCACGGGGATTGGTGTCGGTTGTATTCGGGAGACCAGGCATTCAATCCCGATAGCCTCGCCCTCTCTTGCGCTGAATCATACGCCCCTTTCCCATTCAGGAAGCGGAGGCAAGGATCTTCCGCGCCAATCAATCCACTCGTTGCCGAGGCGCTTACTTTGGCGAGCCTGGGCAAAAGGAGTGAAACGATAGATCCCTGAGGTTGCAAGCGATAGCGAACGCTCGCGCCTGGCGGATTTCCCCTCGCAGAATCTCTAATCGGCTGGGCCCGGCGGCAACTCCAGCCCCAGGCGTTCATGGGGTTCCACCTTGGGCCAGGCGGAAATGACGGCTTGGACCAGGGTAGCCAGGGGGATGGCGAAAAACACCCCCCAAAACCCCCACAGACCGCCGAATACCAGGATGGCGACGATGATGGCCACCGGATGGATGTGTACCGCCTCGGAGAACAGCAGTGGCACCAGAACATTGGCGTCCAGGGCCAGGATCACCGCGTAGGTACCGGCCAGCCAGCCGAATTCGGAGGTGGGACCCCATTGGAACCAGGCGATGAGGAGCACAGGAACCGTCACCGCCACGGCGCCGATATAGGGCACCACCACCGACAGACCGACCAGTACCCCCAGCAGCATGGCATATTCCAGCCCGAGATACTGGAAGGCGGCGAAGCTCACCGCCCAGTTGATGAGGATCTCCCAGAACTTCCCCCGCACATAATTGCCGATCTGTTGATCGACTTCGTGCCAGACACGATCCGCAATCCCCCGATGCCGGGGAAGAAACTGCTTGAGCCAATCGAGGATCAGCACCTTGTCCTTGAGAAAGAAAAACACCAGCAAGGGCATGAGGATCAAATACACCACCACGGTGATAAAACCCAATACCGAGGCCAGGGACCAAGACAGCACCTTCTGCCCGAAGAGGGCGATCTCGCCGCGAAAATAGGCGATCACATCCTGCACCTGATCCGGGGCGATGATATCCGGGTGTTGCTCCGGGAGGCGCATGAGCACCTGTTGCCCGGCCGCCAACATGGATGGCAACTGTTGTACGAGATCCGTCACCTGTCGGGACAGGAGGGGCAGCATACCGAACAGGACCAAGATAACGAACAGCATGAATAGCAGATACACCACCAGCACCGCCGCCAGACGGGGAATATGGTGGTGCTCGAGAAAACCGACCAATCCTTCCAACAGATAGGCGATGACTATGCTCGCCAACACCGGGGTCAACATATTCCCCAGGGTGAGCACAATGGCGAAACCGACCACCAGGGAAACCGCCAGAGCCATCACCTGGGGATCGGAAAAATAGCGCGTAAACCAGTTGGTGAGATATTTCATGGTGAATCAGACGCCTTCGGACGCTCTCCGAGCGCCTCCCGTTCGGCCACAAAGCTTCGGTAATGGTTATGAAAGAGGCGTTCGAGATCGTCGATCACCTCGGCGGCGGCCCGACCCTGGAGGGTATGGGCCGTCATCAAGGCCGAAGTCTCATGCAGGAGGCGTCCGGCATCCAGCATGAAGTAGGTGTTCGACAGACGTCTGATGGCGGCGATAACCCGCTCTTCGGACGGACGCTCAATGGGGAGCGGACGTGGGACCGGCTCGGCCGCGGCCGTTTCTCCCCGCCCCTGTCTGTCTAAAAGAAACTCGGCGTAGGAAAGCAGGCAGTTCCGCTCAGCCGCGCCCAACCGCCCAAAAACCTCG
>Ga0268298_10007018_pt1 | contig 10080 bp, 9 predicted proteins | sample WWTPWeurt_MetaG_FD_194462 | JGI IMG/M metagenome (GOLD analysis project Ga0268298, IMG submission 194462) | Activated sludge microbial communities from WWTP in Nijmegen, Gelderland, Netherland - WWTP Weurt | ecosystem: Engineered > WWTP > Aerobic digester > Activated sludge | place: Netherlands... | reverse complement strand
CGCGCGAGGCGCGTGCGATTAGTCGTAAAAATCCTGCGGATTTTGTCCGAAATACATTCGAACTTCGTCCAATACACACCGCACAAAGCACCTGTTATCGGCATGACTCACTGGCTTAGGATTGCAGGGCGACCCGATTACTTAAGTAACCGATAACTGAGCTATAGTTACATCATGATAAATCAAAGCAATTTTCATTCAATTCCGCGTCAGGCCAAAAGGCTTGATGAGCGGCACGCTGACAATTCGCTTGAGGTTGATATCTGCGGAATGAAAATTATTGTCGATCCCGGCGTATACCAAACCTCGGGCGATTCAGAGCTAATGGTAGAGGTGGTGAGTATTGGAAAAGATCAAAATTTTCTTGAGATTGGATGCGGAACGGGCGTGGTGTCCCTCTCTGTCGCAAAGCGAGCGGCTAGCGGTGTAAGTGTTGATGTAAACGAAAAGGCCGTTGCAAACGCTCGACGGAATGCCGAAATGCAGAGTATCAAGAACGTTGAATTTCTTGTATCAAATGTATTTAAAAAAGTAACAGGAATGTTCGATGTCATCATTTGCAATCCTCCATACACCAAACACGAAGTACGCGACAATATTGACCGTATGTTCTGGGATCCGGAAGATGAGATGAAAAGAACTTTTTTCAAGGAAGTAGGAAACCATCTAAAGCTAGGAGGAAAGATATATTTCGGATGGGCAGATTTTGTCGACATTGATACCGACTTACCGTTCAAACTTGCGGAGGAAAATGGATATGTGCTAGTGGATACTTTCAAGAAACCCCACGAAAGCGACTTTCACTTCTATGTCTTAGAATTCGCCAGAAAAGCTGAATGACCCGAGTGCCTCAAATAGACTCTTGAAAATGCCTTAGAATATCCTTGTGGTGTCTCACCACTCTGGTACTGAACCCACATGGCCCGCCCGTAGTCTTTTTTATCGGACCTATGTTGAGAATCTAAACTTCTCAAAATCCGGTATTTATGTTAAAGATTATTAAAGAACTAAACAAAAGGAGAAATAATATTTCATTACCAATGCCAAAACAAATGCCAGAGTCCGGCTTTTACTACCACTACAAGCATGATTCTGCCGGAACAGTGAACAACTATGCCTACGAAGTGATGGGTGTCGGCTTTCACACTGAAGACGACGTTCGTCCTGGTGAAGCTCACTTCCTTGTGTATCGTCCTTTATATGAAGCTTCTGTTTACAAAGCTTCAAAAGAGCTTGGTATTCCATGCTTCTACAACCGTCCACTTGAAATGTGGCTGGAGGACGTCGAGAAGGACGGAAAGAAATTCCCGCGCTTTCAGAAAGTCACCGATCCTTCGGTCATCGCCGAACTCGAAAAAATTCGAGACAAGATGTATTCCTGATCAGATGCGAAACCTCAGAAGCCCACTGCGACTTCTGAGGTTTTTTAATTTTAGAGGCCTACGCGGAGACATCAGAAATGATTTTAAAAATCTGCTAGAATACCCTTACAAGGCTTGAGGTACAAAGTTTGAATCTCGAGTAGCCCGCGATTAAAAATCAATAAATACAAAATAAAGGGAGCTGCCGTAGCAACTCCCTTTTTAGCTCCTGAGCGCGAGGCTCAGGCAGCTTTCTTCAGATGCGAGCTCAAGTGCGACCGTGTCGCGCTGATTATCTCGATGACAGGGTGCTTCTCCCCGAGAACGACATGAAACTGACCCAACATCGCGAGTGTGGTGTCGCTCAAGAAAGCCACCCGGTCCCGAACGTCTTCCGGCACGCCGGATATCGCCAAGAACTCGTCGGTCGCCTTGCTCATGCGAGCAATTGCTTGTTCAGCGGCCTGGAGATTTCCTTCTCCCATCGACACCAGCACATCGCTGTATAGACTCATCAGCTTATGCTGGTAATCAATGAGCTTTTCCATCGAAAAGAAATTGGAGAATTCCGGTCGAAACGCCTCAAAGTCTTCGAATCTGATCATCTTAAAGGTCTCCTCACAATGAACTCCCGCCATCGGACGACGGCGGGAGTGTTTTTTATCATTATAATTGTTTTATGTCAAGGGGTTTACTCCACAAGTGCTGCTTCTTCTGCTTCCCTTTGTTCATCCTCTTCCCTTTCCCACTTTTTATGTAGCTCAAGTGGACTGTGAGCATTTTTTTGTCTTCCTGCTTTAGTGGTGTAAGCGGTAAGGAACGACACATGTCCTGCTTTTTCATCTACCACCACCGTAAGGTTTGGCAGGGGGTTGTCTTTGAAAATAACTTCGGGAAGGACGGCAGATTTTTTATTAACCACCAGATCGTTACCGCCCGCAAAAATTCCCCAGCGAATTTTTTCTCGCATCATTTCTAATGATAGTTCTTGTCCAAACAACGTTTGTGGCAAAACTCCTTCTGGAGTTACGGCTTTCATCGCCCCTTCCAAAGTAAGTTGCACCATTTCTCGTGGCATCGAACGAATGGCATGGCTTTCAAGCCATACTCCCATCGCGGCAGCACTAGTGCTCATCGGTCCTTTTTTGGCAGCATTCACCGCGCCAATAACATTGGAAACTGGGTTTTGCAGATTATTAAGCTGCATACTGAGCGTTGAAGCACTGGCGGGGAAAGGATTCATTTTTGGCAATTGTCCCCGATCACTAGCTGGAATCCGCTGCAATGACTCCTGCAAAATAGGATCAACTGTTTGTCCATTGGGAGGAACAATCTGAGTAAAGGCATCAACCGAGTCGTGCAACCATCCGGTACACATCGCCAGCAGTGAAAGATACGCTCCCTGACATACGGTTTGCAGCGCCACCGAGCGACCATGCTTTTGCTTTATTGTCGATGTAGCAGCAACAAGGTCTTCAGTGAATTCTTCACCCGTCATGTCTCGAGTGGCTTCGTTGTCATTAGGATTATCGAAGCGAATAACATAGGTTGGGATTCCTTCATTCGCAAACTGGTGTGCAAAACTCATTCCTCCATGGGGGTCAATCGCCATTATGCGGTCTTCGAGCATAAAAGGAGACACGAGAAGCACCGGTTTTCGGGAATCATCAACTTCCACCCCTTCTTCTAGCGGTAACACCTGCCAAATCTTGGCGCGAGGCGTTTCCATAAGGAGCGTGTACTCTAGCGGATTCTCAACGGCAAATCCCGTGGCTTCCTTTGCTTCCTCCATCAAATCTGGATTGACCTCGTTCACTGTTTCAAGGAGAGTGGCATAATCAGCTAATTGTTGTTCCATTTTAACCAAATCACCACTTGCCAAAGCTTCAATCATTGTGCGGGACTGCTCAAAATAATGCTTTGAAACATCAGACAGTGCTTTAAGATAGATTTTTCCGTACGCCTCTGAAAGTTTTCGAGCAGCAGTAATTACCGTTGGGTCCACTTCCATAATTTCTCCATTTTGCAGTCGGTCATATTTTTCTCTCACCATCTCATGCTGCACTTCTGAGGCTGTTCTTAAGAGTCCGACAGATTTTCCAACCTCGCGGGAGAGCGCGGTTGACCACCCCATCGCAATCTTCATCATGTCTTCCCCAGCCTTCAGACTGAGATTAAGAGTCGCAAAATAGGCTTCCAAAACGGTGGGAGTACGTTCGACAGCATTTTCAATCGGCACTTTGTCTTCCGGATTACTTTCAACATGGACTGGACCTTCTCCATTATGTTCGTGTGGCATGATATCTAGAATCTATACGGATATGCCCTATCATAACGCTGCCTCCTGCGCCGTCAAGAAACAAACCTGCAAAGGCTGACCCTATTTACTTTTATTCATTGGTAATTTCTGCAAGAAATACACCATTGGACAAAACGCCGAAAGCCCAGCAACCAACAGCCCTCCAGCTACCAGTAACGGGAGCCAATGAAATAGTGGGTGCAGGATGGCTTCAAGTACATATCCAAGAATAATGAGTATTCCCGCCACTACAAATGCTTGTCGAAGCGTCGGTAGGTTTTTTAAGGTTACTGATTCAGTCAATCCGTTTGTTTTTAGTTGGAACATATTTTATTAGTTATATCTCTCACTCGCTGGTAAAGCGAGCGAGCAATATTGGATAAATTAGTAGAGTTAGAATAGTTGAGAGTGAAAGTCCAAACACAATTGCCCACGCCAACCCTGACCACACAGGATCACCAGCAATAGTGAGTGATCCAAGTACTGTCGTGAGCGAGGTAAGGAAGATAGGTCGCAGGCGCGCCTCCCCCGCAGCAATGAGCGCCTCATGATAGCTCGCGCCTGCGACCTTTGCTTGCTCTACATACTCAAGGTAAATAATAGCGTTATTGACGACAATACCAATAAGCGCAATAAATCCGATAAGCGCGGTTGCGGTCAAATAAATATTGAAACCGCTATCAAGCAAAAAGAATCCCCACAAAATACCCACCAATCCCAAGGGGACCGTCACTAGAATATATGCAGGGGTACGGAATGTGTTGTATTGCGCCACCAATAAGGCATAAACCATTAGCAGTGCCACTCCCATGGCAATGCCAAGATCACGGAAATTTTCGAGTGTCATTTCCCATTCCCCACCCCACACTAAAGCAACCATCTTTCCGTCTTCAGTAGTCAACTGCAGTCCCCACAAATTCCAATCGGTCACCAAATACCCTGATAGTTCTCCGCGAAGAAGGCGTTTAATTATCTCAATCGTAACATAAACAATCGAACGATTTTCTACTTCCGCCGTCACATACGAAAGCGATTGTGCATCTTCAAAATATACCGTCGACGGGCGAGCTTCATGAGTGAGGGTGATAACCGACTGGAGAGGTATCGCCTCTCCAACATTATTCATCACCGTCACGGTATTTATAAAATTAGGTGATTGCAATTGTTCACTAGGAAAAGTCAGTAACATCGGCGTGTATTCAACAGCATCACGAGCAAGAAATTCAGTTATTTCATAGCGACCATCAAGCATCGCAAATACTTGTTGCACGGCAGCCGGCGACACTCCCAGTTTGGCTGCAGCAACGTGATCAAAACGATAGTGCACTCGACCAATGTTTGCTTCATCACTTTGGTAGGTATCAACCACTCCAGCTACTGAAGCGATAATTTTTTTTATTGCCGCTACTGCCGCCTGTTGTGTCTCCGCTTCGGTTGCCGTAATTTTTGCTACCAATGTCGCTCGCACAGGTGGACCAGGCGGTTCTTCAATAAATCGTGTCGCCGCTGCCACAACAGGTAATTCGGTATTAAGAAGCGTCCGTAAGGCGCTTGTGATTTCTGTGGAGCTAAGCGTTCGATTGCCTGCCGAGGTAAGGCTTACCCGCAATGTTGCCTGTTCAGGTTTATTACGCATCTGCGCTCCTTTGAACATTCCATTGAAATCAACAATTGGCGGCGTAGCTACGTACCGTTGCACACTCGTCACCTCAGGATTACGGAGTAATAATTCACTTACCGCCGCTGCCACTTGCTTCGTTGCTTCTTTATCAGTTCCCACGGGGAGATCAAGATACACATACAACTGATCGCGATCTGCTCGCGGTAACATTTGAAAATGAACCAGTCCCGTGAGCGGCAAAATAAGCGACACGATAAAAGCAAACACTGCCGCCAATAAAATTTTCTTTTGCAAATTCGCGTTGTATACAACTATTCTTAAAAAAGCGACATAACGGGCAGTTACATAAGCCACACCCCGAGCAAATACTGCCGCTACTTTATTTTGCGTGGTCTCGACATGAAGCACACTATTTGCCACAAAAGGAGTAACGGTTATTGCCACGACAAACGAAACAATTAGTGCCGCTGGGACAAAGAAGGCAATCGGTCCCATATATGGACCCATCATTCCCGTGATGTAATTCATCGGCAGAAAGACAATCACTGAAGTGACCGTAGAAAGCAGTAACCCCATCCCCACTTCGTCTATTGCCTGAGCAATAACTCGTTCGCGAGTTTTTCCACTTGGTTCTTCCTGCCACTGTTTCAAATGTGAGTATATATTTTCCACCGCTACAATAGCTGAGTCGACCAAAAGTCCCAGTGAAAGAATGAGTGCAAACAAGGTAATGCGATTGATCGTTTGATCAAACAAAAAACCCAAACCAAACACAATAAGCAGCGTTATTGGAATTGCCACTAACACTACAAACGCCGCCCGTACCGAAAGAAAGAGCAACAGCACTACTGCCACAATAGCGATTGAAGTTATTAGATTACTCGTCAACCCGTTAATTTCTGTCTTTGCCGTAGCCCCATCATTACCGACCACCTGATAGGTTAACGTTGAAAATTCTGCTTCACTCAATACTGTTTCCAATTTTTCTAGAAATCTATCAGTCACCTCAGGAGCACTAGCACCTTCCACTTTCGCCACCGAGAGCATCACCACCTCTCCTTGTTGCTCGGCGTTTTGATGGAATACATAAGAGCGATTATTCCCCGCTCCCTCATAGACTCGAGCCACATCACGCAGCTGTACCGTTTCTGAAAGTGGTAGTTCACCAATGGCAGCGGCAGTCGCCACCGTACTATCAAACACTGTTTCAATAAGGTATGGCTCGGTTCGAGCAGGAGCAGTGACAAAGCGAAACTGACTCTTTGCCAACACTCCCGTCACCGTCTCTAGCGTTAGCTCATGTGCAGCAAGTAATTGTGGATCGACTTCAATCAGCAACGATTCCGTATATCCACCAAAGACAGTGAGTTCACTCACTTCCTCAATAACACTCAGACGTTGTGACAACTCCACCACTCGCTTTCGGAGCTCTGGTACTGATAAGCGTTCCGACCCAAACACAATCTGCAGAATAGGAATCGTTTCTGGATTCACCTCAATAACCGCAGGAGTTTTGATGTTTCCTCGCGCCAAATAACTATGTTGTTCTAGTTGTGATAGTAAATCGACTTTGGCTCGTACGGCATCATATCCCACTTGAAAAATTACTGTCGTCGTGATTACCGCTCCATCGCGGACTTCCGTATAAATATCATCAACCCCAGGGACCGTATCAATTTTTTCTACTAATTCATACACTACTCGATTGACAGCTCCGTTTGTTGTAGCGCCCTCATAATTCACCGTTACCGCAAACGCAGGTCGAGTAATTTCTGGATTATATTGTTTGGGAGTAAGGAAAAATGAACCCAGCCCAAACACCAGTGCCACAAAAAGTACCAGAATAGAAAGCGGTCGATGTATCGCAAAAAAATGACTGATTCGACCGGCAATATTTATTTCCTTTGACATATCTATTGCAATCCAATACTTACTGCCAACTGCAATGCCTCATCCTTTTTTTCTGCCACTTGCAGGTAATAATTCTGCCCATCATCATACACAATAGTCACCTTTGAACGAACGTCACTTTCATAGAGCAAGAAAGCCCCGCCAGCATCAAAATGCAGCGCATTGCGCGGTACACGGTACACATCAGCTTGGGAAGCACGCAATTCCCCAACAACTCCAGCACCTACAGCAGGAACAGATGCTCCAGTGAGCGCAATAACTACAGTACCACTCTTACCATCGGTGACAGTACTTACTCGATCAATAAAACCAACCGCTTCTCCATTTACATAAAACTCATTTCCGACCGCCACTGATGAAAGAAGGTATGCTGGAATAGTGACTTTTAGTTCTCGTGCCCCACTGCCTATCAACGTGAGGAGCGGTGTTCCTGCCATCACATATTGTCCTTCATTCACAAACACGGTCGATACCACTCCTGCAAATGGTGCTCGGGGGCGACCCAAAGACTGTTCAGCTATAGCGACCGCTTCGCCCGCGACTGCCACTGCCGTTGCTTGCGCGGCAATTATTTTTGCATATGCAGTTTGTACAGCGGCAATTGCTTTGTCTTCTTCATTTACTGCCACCGTTGTTTTTTGTGTAACCGAATCTTCAAGCATTTCATCAATTACCTTGGCATACAGGGCTTGCGTAGTCCCCAAGGATTCAGCTGCCGCCAATACTGCGCTTCGTTTCGCAAGATACTCCTCTTGCTTTGCGGCAGTCGCCATAGGTGACTGACGATCAAAAATATCACTTTCTGCCGTTTGTAGTAATGGGGTTAAAAGCATGATTTGTCCCTGCACCAATTTCATTACTGTTTCAAGTTGTGCAGGATTTATCTCTTTCATTTCATTTAGACCATCAACTACTGCTTGCAGCGCCTCCTCAGTATGCTGACCACTCATTACTCCACCACGAAAATAATTTGGCACATATCCGTAAAGTTCTGTAACAACAGCATCATATGTTCGTAATCCTGCAGCAGAAAAAAGATTACGATTTTTATGTATGTAGTTAATGATATCAATCACCGTCACGATTTGTTGTTCAAGGGAACGAACCGCTGTCTTTGCGGTCTCTTGCACACGATCGTTGTTTGCCGTAGCTCGAAGGGCAGCGATTTCCTGAGCGGCGTATGCTCGAACAGTTGCTTTTGTCTCTCCACTTTCCTGCACCGACATTTGTAATGATTGCTGAGAATCAGAAAGCGACCGCTCGGCGGCGGCGAGCATTACTCGAGCATCCGCCACTGGCGTTGCTTGTTCAACCAGCACTACTCCCCTACTCACTACCGACCCTTCTCGAGCATGAAGCGCTGCCACCACTCCTGCAGTTTGGGCGTATATTACGGTTTGATCTGCGGCGCTTACTATTCCAGAAACTTGTACGGGTACGGGAGCAGTTTCTAAATAGACCGCTTGCACCACATCAGGTTTACTCCCTATTTCATTAATTGATTGTTCTGCTCGTACCGCGCTTATTGTAAATATAACCAGCAACAGCCCAACCATCGTAAGCGTAATAAGAGTATGATTCCTTGTGATAATTTTCATGTGTGCTACTATACCCTAGGGGGTATATTCTGTAAAGCACTTCCCTCCTCTAATTTTTAAAGAAACCATGACAACACTCACCTCCAAAAAAGAATTAAAAGCCCTGCTTGATAGACTCAGTCGCGCCGAAGGACAAGTGCGCGCACTCAGACAAACACTCGAAGCCGGCGAAGTGTGCGACTGTAAGGCATTCATCTCACAAATTAAGGCCGCTCGCTCGGCACTCAAACGCACTAGTGAGCAGTTCGTACTCCATCATATCCATTTATGTCAGACACTACCAAAAGCTGAGCGCGAGGCACAGATTGAAGAAGCATTAAAAGCGCTCGCTAGTGATTAATACTAAATTAAAATAATCCTATGAACGTAACGGCAGTTATTGCTACGCTTATCGCACTACTTGGCGGATTTGCTGTTGGCAGCACCCTATCCATCAACGACACTCGGGACATAACCAAAATTTCTAATCAGGCGCAAGAACGCTTTATAAGTGAAAATCCAAAAGCCGAAGATTTTGTTTCTTTGCGACCAAGCATCTCTACCCTGCCCTCTGAAGCATTATCTATCGAAGAGCGAGAGGGACTCTTACTGATGCGCGAAGAAGAAAAACTAGCACGTGATGTTTACCAGACACTGTACGAACAATGGAAACTCAAAATATTTTCCAACATTGCTCAAAGCGAACAAACCCATACCGAAGCGGTTCGCGATTTACTCATAAAATACAACATTGATGATCCGGTGACCGATGATACAATCGGTGTCTTTACCAACCCTACCTTCAAAAAGTTGTACGACACCTTGGTTACCCAAGGAAGTGAATCTGAGGTGGCAGCAATCATTGTCGGTGCAACAATCGAGGACCTCGACATTAGAGACCTGCAGGAGTTGATTGCACAAACCAACAACCAAGACATCACCCTTGTGTACGAAAATCTCACTCGCGGTTCTAGAAACCACCTACGTGCTTTTACAAGACAGCTAACCGAGTGGGGCGAGGCCTATACACCACAGTACCTTTCAACAACTACTTATCAGGAAATCATTAACAATGATCGGGAAATGGGCAGCGGTAATCAAACGAATGGTTACGGAAAAAACGGGCGTGGCTGGGGTGAGCGCGGAGGGTTATAGAAAGTAAACCACCCCGGGCTCACGCCACGGGGCATTACCACGCAGACCTTCAGTCTGCTTAGCCAAACAACGTCGTTGTTTGGCCGGTATCATCACTGCCTTGTTGTTTAATGTACCGTTCGATAATAGTTTGATCTACGCCTACCGTCGAAACAA
>Ga0268298_10007016_pt1 | contig 10081 bp, 7 predicted proteins | sample WWTPWeurt_MetaG_FD_194462 | JGI IMG/M metagenome (GOLD analysis project Ga0268298, IMG submission 194462) | Activated sludge microbial communities from WWTP in Nijmegen, Gelderland, Netherland - WWTP Weurt | ecosystem: Engineered > WWTP > Aerobic digester > Activated sludge | place: Netherlands... | reverse complement strand
AAGATCATGGAAGGGACGCCGGTCAAGCTTGAGACCGGCCGCTTCGTGGATACCACCGACATTCTTTTCATCTGCGGCGGGGCCTTCGTCGGCCTGGAGCACATCATGGCCCAGGGCCGCAGCCTGGTGTAGCGGCGCGAGATAAATCGCGGCAATGGTCGAGATAATTGACTCGACGATGACTTGCGCTCAGCCAAACAAAATTGCGCCGGGCAAAACTACACCCAGCAGGTTGGAACGGTATCCCACGCGATGGCATGGGTCACGGGGTGAAAAGTCCCGAACCGGCCGACTGTTGTGGGGACACCGAGGACGTAGGAAAAATAGGTCGGGTTCGGCCCCCCGTTGACGCACGCCTCGGTGAAGCTTGCGGGAGCCCCCTGGCAGGCGCCGGCATTGACGAGGCTGCATGACACGCCGCTCTCGGTGCCGCCGGGGTAATTGATCGAGTAGGATCGGCGGAAGGCGCCAAAAAGCGACGGGGAGTAGCGCACGATCGAGAGCGCCTCCATGGGGTCGATTCGGGCGCTTCCGCCGGGGAACTGTGAGGCTCCGGACTGCATATTCCACCTATAGGCCAGGGCGTTGTAATTGACAGGGGCGACAGCGTGCAGCGGGTCGTTTAAGTCGGCGACCCAGGTCTTGCCATCCGATCCCGCCCCGAGGTTGTAATGGTTATAGGTGTAGTCGAGCTGACTGGCCGAACCGGTCGTGTGCACGCTCACCGCGGTCGCCGTCTCGTCGAGGATGATCTGCGCCCCGATAGAAAGCGTCCAGCGCTGCCAGGCATCCTGGTCCAGCGTCGAGGCTATCGTGTGAGGTCCGTCGAGGACGTAGGGCTGCGAAATCCCGGCCGTGACCGCCGCGGTCCCCCCGGAAACTGTGCAAGTTTGCGTCCGATGGTCTCTCGAATAAATTTCGTGGCGCAGCGTCAGCCAGGCCAGCGCCCCGGCGTCTGTATACGTCGGCCAGATACGGTAGGTGTAGACCTCCCGGGACTCGGACAGCTCGTCGTCGTCGCGCCATCCATAAATGCAACCTGGGATAACCACAAAACCATTGATGTTGGCCTGTGGCGGCACCGACGTTTTGCTGAAGCTATAGGTCCAATAGCCGTTATTTTGTAAGGCATCCCCGGTCCAGTAGGGCGTCTCGGGCACGTAAGCTCCGCCGGATCGACGACTGACGTGCGCGGTGTCGTGCAGCTGCTGCGGGATGTCGATTTCCCAGCTGAACGCCAGGCCAAAATCCGCCGCGGCTTCGTTTCCGGCGCCACTGATGGCCAGGCGCCAGAAACACGTCGGCCAGGACTGCTGCTCGAAGGTCGTCAGTCCCCATGGATTCGCGCCGCCGGATGTCGGGTAGCGCATGCTACCGAAATAGATTTCAGACCCGTCCGGCTTGTGGGCCAGCAGATTGAGCGCCCCGTTATTGGGCGCCAGGCCCGCCGCAGCGGAGAGGGACTTTGTCAGCACCCCGAACGTCCGGCCCGGCTCGAAATGTCCCCAGCGCCGCACCTTGATCGTGGCGGTACACCCGCCCGAGGCCTGGACCGTCACCACCTGCACATGCCAGCGCACTTGGGCGGGGTCGATGTAGATCACGCCCACGCCAACCGACCCGCCAATGCTGTTAATCGATTTGCCGTAGAGCGTCCGGGGGGCCCCGGCGATGAGCCCATAGAGCCGGGCCTGACGATGGATGGCGTTGTCCTCCGCGACCTGGGGCGCGGTGCGCTGATCGCCGGACGGAGAGGGCATCTTCACCAAGTCGCAGCGCCCCGTTAGATCAGAAGACAGGCCGCCCCAGGCCCCATTGGGCGTGGGGTGCGAGACCACCGCGCCATCCGGGCAGGTCAGGCTCCCCGGATCGGTCGGGCTATAGGCATTCGCCCCCCGCCAGAGCCCGGTAGCCGGGGGGTGAAACCGAATCAGTGCCGTCGCGGCCGCATCGTGCGCCCAGTTGTCGATCATGGCGGCGCCGCGAAATTGAGCACCACGGTGGCGCCATTGGCGTCGGTCATCGTGATCTGTTTGAGCGGCGTACGGGTCGCGGAAAACAGCCCGTCAGACGAGTAGATCGTTGTGGCCGGATGCCACAGCCGGGCGTCATAGCTGGGCTCAGTCAGGGGGCTGGCGATGGCCCCCCCGCCGGACGTGGCCGCAGGCTTTCCCGTACCAGCCCTGGCCGGGATGGCCGGTGCACCCTTGGCGGCAGGCAAAGACCGATCTACCCGGCTGGTGAGGCCCGCGGCCTCGCGGGTCAGCGCGTCCAGGGCCGCGGTGAGGTCTTTGCTCATAGGGTCACTGTGAAAACGTCCTCGACCAACGGGGCGGAGAACGTGCTGGCGATGGTCGGGGCGGCGGCGGCCCGCTCGCCAGAGGACACCGCCGGGAATTCGATGGTGAAGTTGTGGTCTGCCGCCGCGGCGTTGTTGAAGGTCACCACGGGAGAGGACGGCAGATTCGTCTGCCCGGCGGCCGGCGCTGCCGCCGCGGCGGTTGTCGTCTCCGGGTGCGTCGTCCCCACGCCGGAGACGGCGCAGATGGCCAGGGAAAACGTCGTCGTCGCCTCGCCCGAGTCCGGCGCCATGCGGTGGGCCAGCCGCTGCACTTTGCCGATGGCGTGGATCCCGTCGACGTCGATCTCCACCGTCTTATCCAGATCGATTGCAGGATTGAGGCACACGGTGGCACTCACTGTGTTGCGGCGGTGCGAGGCCCAGATGCGCGCCTTCGCCACGTCGACCAGCGTTTCGATGGCCACGGTGGCGGCGGCTCGGTCGGTGTCTGCCGTCAGGGTCGGGTCTAGCCCGTTGGTTTTGCCCGAGACCACGGTGGGCAGGTCCTGGGGCTGCACCGACTCCACGTCGGCGCGGTAGAGTTTGGCCTTGGTCTCCCACCCCTCGGCGTCCTGGTACACGCCCTCCAGGGCGCCGCTCATGGATTGCCGCATGACGCCCGTGGCCGCCACGGCGGCAGGGCACTGCACCGTCACAGTGTGCGTCTCCTGCACGGTCTGCGCGTAGTCGTAGGCAACGACAGCGGCAAACCCCATGCACAGGGTCGCGTCCACGGGCGGGTTGGGCGTCCAGAACCCCGCCCCGACGGCCACGGCGGTACTGGGCATGGGGGTATAGGTCACAGCCCCGACCACCGTCCCGCCAGCGGCGGAAATTGCGCCCTCCACCTGAGAGCGCTGCAGGAACCAGTTTCCGTCGATCACGTATTGCGCAAACCCCGTCATATCGACATAGCTGTAGGTCAGGGCGTGCCCCTCAGCCTTGAGCCGCGGAAAACGATAGGTGAAGGCGATATCGACGGTATTGACCAGCCCCTGTCGATCCGCAAGCTCCACGGCGAGGGAGCCGTCGATGACCTGGTCGGCGCCGAAGGTCAGCGGGGCGGAGGGGGCGGGAATCCAGGGGGTGAGCCGCGGCAGGCCGGCAGGAGACAGATCGAGTGACCCCCGCACGGTGGACAGACGATCCTGGGCATAGGCCCAGCCGGAGGCGCTCGCCGCGAACACAACCGGCGACCAGCGGCCCCCGATCAGGCTGTCGAGGGCGGGGCGGTTAAGCGCGTCGAGCACGCCCTGCAGATCATCCGTCGCCCGCACCTCGACGGTCCGCGCGGCTGGATCGTACTGTGGGCTATCGACGACCCCGGAAAACAGGCGCATTGGGTACAGGGGGCCGCTCTCCGCGGCCGCGGCGATGTCGATGGTCACCGAACGGCCGACCCAGCCGGGCAGGAAGATCGCAGTCCCGGCCGCGGGCCGCAAGGTGAAGATCGCGATGCGCGCGGTCCCCTCCTCCGCCTCCACGGCGATCTCCCCGACCACCTGGTCGGAGACGTCAGCTCCGTGCAGCGTCACCACCGCCGTCCACACCGCGGCCGGCCCGGCCGGGATGGCCGCCCCGGCGGTCCCGGTCAGCCACGCCTCCGGCACGCCCGGATCGTTCGGATCGTCCGATCCCGGGCTGGCCGCGAAGGGCGCAGCGGCAAAGAGCGCAGCGGCGAACACGGCGTTACAGCCCCAGGGTACGGAAAAAAATCCGCCATGTGACCGCTGTCGCTCCGGAGCTGGAAGCAGTGACCACCAGAGGCTTGCGGCCGTCCGCATTGACGCCGCCCAGGGCCAGGGTCACCGTGGGGACCGTCGCCAGGCTGCTCACCAGTACCGTGTCGGCGCCTTGGGTAACGATCCCGGCCCCCGCGACGAAGATCGTGCGGCGGATGGCCCGAAACTGCGTCACGGCGGCGTTGCACGCAAATGCGGTCATCTCGATCCAGTACGGCTGATCGGCCGTCAGGAATAAGCAGGGGCCATTTGCCACGAAGGGCAGACCTGACGCCGCGTCGCCGGTGACGCACTGCTCCACCACGAGGCCGTCCCCCGCCACGAGGTGCGCGGCCCGCGGCCCCGTGCTCGCGCCCGCCCCGACGACGATCGCTCTGTCGTGCAACGCCTCCGCTAGAGACCCCAGCGCCGTTGCCAGCCCCCCGGACGCCCGGGCGCCGATGCCCACGGCGAGGGCCTGGTCCTGGTCTGCCACCGGGGATGGATTGGCTGCCTGCGCCGTCTCCGGGCACACCGCCACCGCCATGGTATCGAGTACGGCCAGGCTGACCGTCTTGCTCCCCGCAGGCAGATCTACCGGTGTGGTACTCGGCCCGGCCCGCAGGGTGGCCGGGGTGTGGCCCTGCACCCAGTCTCGAGCCAGCACCGTCCCCGCGGCATTGAGGTTGCCGACCCCCCACTCGGCCCCGGCGCCGCTGCCGCTGCCCCACTCGATCAGGTAGGGCACCGCCTTTGCTACCCCCTCTCCGACGGCGGAAAACGGGAAATACCCCGCCGGCGCGCCGCCCAGGGTCAGGGGTCCGGTGCCTGCGGTCAGACATGTCTCGCGCACGCGGGGAGCCAACATCAAATCAGCCATGGTCAAACCTCCTCACAGATCAGTTCCCAGCGGTGCGTCGCCTCCGCCCGCTGGCCGCTGACCGTCGGGCGCAGCGCCCACACGGTCAGCTCAGGGTAGTAGATCGCGCCATAGGCCAGAGCGCCGGCCACAGGCGTCACCGTGGCCACGTTGCCGAACAGGGCGGCGGGCGTCCGCACCGCCTGACCGCCGGCCAGGTAGGCGAGGCCGTAGGGGGTATAACCGGCATCCGACCGGTGCGCCGCGGGCAGCGTCGCCTCCAGCCCGGCGCAGGGAATCCCCCGGGGGACGACGCAGCGCAGCAGGTGCTGAGCATTGGTCGCCAGGGTTGCCAGGCCCGGGGGCAGCCAGCCGGCGCCGCTGGTGGTCACCTTGAGCCGCGCCCAGGTCTCCTGCTTGAGTCCGGCGCCGGACACCGCCCGCAGAATCGTCTCGCCCCCGATAATCTCGTAGGTCTGCTCCAGGTCCAGGGCCTGCAGGTCGTGGAGGACGATGCCCCCGATCTCGAAACTCATCGCCGCGCCCCCCGCTTGAGGGCCTCACGGCCCAGGGCCGACACCATCTCCGCGACCACGTCGGGCGCGGCCGCCATGGGATAGCGGCGGCCGTCCAGATGCACATTGACCGGGGTGGGCGTACTCCCCCGGCCGGTCGGGGCTGGCAGTGACGGGATGCGCAGGCGTGACAGGGCGCCGCCGTCGGCATAGCGCGGAATTTGCATGGCGTTCAGGCGGCGCATGAAATCGGCGCCGTAATGGCGCACCGCCGGCAACTGCATCACCCACTCGCCGGGGGTGCCCCAGTACAGCATGTTGTCGGCGCGGTCGTGGGGAGCGGTGCCAGGCAGGGGGCCGCCGGAGGCGAAGGCCGGAAGTGCCGGCGGGGTCGCCGTAGCGCCGTCCGGCAGCCCCGTCGCCTGGACCTTCACCGGCAGCACCAGGCCCGCGAAGGCAGACTTCACGGCCTCAAGGGCAGCGGACAAGGCCCCCTGGTCGATCTCGGGCTTCAGCCTGATCGCCGCCTGCTCGTTCAGCTTGGTGATCTGCTGGGCCAGCCCATTCATCGCCTGTGTCATCTGATTGAACTGCTCCAGTTGCTTCGCCGCCGCCGCCTCGGCCGCCCCCTTCTGCTCCTGGAGGATACCGTCCGTTTCACGGCCGATGCGGCTCAACTCACTGATCGCCTCCTGGCGCTGGGTCTTGGGGTCCACGCCCTCGCCGCTGAGGTTGCCGATGCTCTGCGCGACGCCTTGCTGGCGCTGCAGCAAGTCCTTGGCCAAGTCGCTCTTGCCTTCGGCCTGGGCGTTGCTGGCTTCGAGTTTGAGTTGCGTCATCTCCTTCCGCAGGTCTTCCGCCTGCTCCTTGGGGGTCATGTCCTGGCGCCGGAGGGTGTTGATGGCGGCGGCCGTGTTCAGGCGGTTATTGACGATCTGTTTGTCGAGATCGATGACCTGCTGCGCATAGGTCTTGTACGCCTGGAGCGCCTCGCCGGCCCTGGACTTCAGAGTGTCGTAAAGGCCCTGGGCAATGGCAGCCCGCTGCTGTGCAGCCTCGGCATCGATGGCCCGCAGCTGGCGGGCCGCGCTGCCCTCGGCCTGCACTCGGGCGGCCGCGGCGCCCTGGGTTTTTTCCAGCTCCCCCTGGCGCAGGGCCTCCGTGATGTCTTTCAGGCTGGCGGCGCTGCGCTTCTTCTCCTCGACTTCTTTCCTGGCGATGGCGATCTTTGCTTCGTTGGCATTTCTCACCGCCGCGATCTCGGCATTGGCCTGGGCGAGCACATCGGCGGCCCCCTGGGTCACCAGCTGGCGCTTCCGCGCCGCCACCAGCTCCAGGGCCGCGAGCTGCTGCCCAGCCCCGGCTTGGGCCGCAGCCACCTCGGCGTTGCGGCTCGCCACCTCCACCTGGGCGACGCCGGCCGGATCGTTGCGCAATTCCGCGGCCACCCGGGCCAGCGCCGCCGCCTGGTTGAACTGGGCCAGGGCGACGCCGGCCGTCTGGGAGAACAAGGCCTGGATTCGCCCCGCCCGCGCCTCCAGCCCGGCCACCAGGCCGTTCAAAGCCCTCATCTCCGCCTGGCTGCGCGCCTCGATGGCGTTTTCCAGCTGCGAGCGCAGGGTGGCGTCCTTGGGCGCACGCCCCAGGGCGGTGCTGATGCGCTCCACCAGGCCGGTGAATGCGGCGGGAGTCTTGGCCGCTGAGAACAGCCCCTGCAGGGCGGTCTTCAGCTCCAGGGCGCTGGCCTTCAAGACGCCGTTGTCGTTCAGTGCTCCCGCCACAAAATCCTTGTAGAGGGTCTCGAAGGCCTGCAGAGACTTCAGGCTGTCCTGATCGACCAGGCCGCCGGCGTCGAGCTTGAGCTTATCCAGGCCGAGGAGGCCGCGCTCCTGGCCCCGGTTGTTGACGAAGGCCTTGGCCGCTTCGTCAGCCCGACCGACCGCCGCCTCCAGTATCCGCAGCTCGGCCTCGGCTGCCCGGCCCACGTCGCTCATGCGGAAGGCCGGCGAGAGCAACTGGTCCCGCAGTTCGGCGGCGCGGCTCTTGAGTTTGGACACCTGGTCGGCCTGTTCCGCAGGCCCGTTCTTGGCGGCGAAGTCCTCGAAATTGCGGATCATCTGCTCCGTAGACAAGGCGGTGCCCTGGGCCGCCTGCTGGCCCTTGTTGCGGAAGTGATCCCAAGCCAGGGCGGCGGCCGTGATGCCGGTGATGACCAGCCCCGGCCAGCCCCCAAACAGCGCCAGCAGCCCCCGGCCGGCGGTGGCGGCGAGCCCCATGGCCCGCCCCATGGCCCCGACGTTGGCCGCGGCGACGGCGGCCTGGGCCGCCGCCTGGGCCGTCCCGGCCGCCACGAGGGACTGATTGGCCCAGAGCAGCCGCGCCGCGGCCGACCGCTTCTCATCGGCGAGGGCAGCCGCCTGGGAGGAGACCGCATACCCTTGTGCGGCGGTCGCCGCGTTCAGTTGCGCGATGGCGCCTTGGCGCACGGCGAGCAGGGACGCCGTGGCCGCTTCCGCATGGCGCAACTCCTCGGCCGCCGCCACCCGGGTCGTGGCGGCATCGCGACCCTTGGCCGCGACCAGGGCGCCGATCGCGGCGACCCGGTTGGCGCCGAAGGCCGCCGCGCCGATCAAGGCAATCTGCCCCAGCCCGGCGGCGATCGCCGGCAGGTTGGCCGCCAGGCCATTCAGGCCGCCGGCCAAGTTGGCAGTGACGCCCAAGGCGTTATCCATCTCGCCCGCGGTTTGCTTGACCGCTTCGCCCAGGTTGGTCCAGGCCTGGCCAACGGTCCGCGGCAGGCGTGCTGCCTCGCCCGCCAAAGCGGCTTGCTGGCTTTGCAAGGCCATCAGGACTTGCTGGCTGGTGAGCGCCCCCTGTTCCCCGAGTTTTTTCAGCTCGCCGACAGTCACGCCGAGGCCGGCGGCGATGGCCTGAGCCAGGCGGGGCGCATTTTCCAGGATGGAACTGAGTTCCTCCCCCCGCAAAACGCCAGAGCCCAGGGCCTGCGCGAACTGGAGCATGGCGGCCGAACTCTCGGCCGCTGAGGCGCCGGAGACCAGCAGGGCCTGGCCGACCGCGGTGACGGCCTGCTGCGCGTCCTTGGCGCTCCCCCCCATATCCTTGATCGGCGTCGCGATGCGGGTGAACAGTGCGGCGACATTGACCACCTCGGTGCCTGAATCCCGGGCGGTACTGCGGATGGCGTCGAGGTTGTCCTTAAACTCGACCAGGGACCCCGAGGCGAGCTTGACCCGGGCCTCGACCCCCTTCAGCTCCTCGGCGGCGCGGGCGAAGGCCCTGACGGCCTCGACGGGCGAGGCCGCGAACTGCTGCCACAGTGCAATGGCGCCGCTGATATGGGCGAGATCGGCGATGGCCGACCGGGCGCTGGGACCGACTCCCCGGATCGCCTGCTCCAGTTGATTGACGGAACGAATCGCGCCATCATTGGTCGCAGTGATCACCAGCTTGAGGTTGAGGTCCGACATGCTCCTATCCCTGATTCAATGGACAATTTTTGGCGCCCTGCTCTGCCTGGGGCTCGGCATGACGTTTGCCCTCGGGTGGAGCTTCGTCGTCGGCCTGCTGCTTATGGGATGCCTGCCCACGCTCCTGGCCGCAAATTTTCTCTGCGGCCGGCGTTAAGCCTTCGCCGCCGCCACCGCCTCCTCCACCGCACTCGCGAAAACACCCCAGGGATAACGCCAGGCCTCCGCGTGCCCCTGGCGGACCAGGCCGGCCACGCTCCTTTCCAAGCGGGTCACGGGGTCTTCTGGGCAGCCAGAATCTCCCGCCCCAGGGTCACGACCCGCTCCCGCATCGCGAAAAAACGCGCGTTCACCTCCCGCGCCTCGGCGATGACCCGATCGATGTCCGAGGGCGTCATGCCGTCGATCACGTCTGCGGGGAGATCGGACAGAAAAACCAGGTCGGAGAGAGCAATCTCCTCGAACAGCGCCCCGTCCACCAGGTCTCCCGCATCAGTCTTGGATGCCAGCCAGGCGCGAATCTCGCCGACAGTCAGCTCCTTGACGACGACCTTGCGGCCGTCGATCTCAAACTCCTTGAGGCGGCGCACCGCTTACCGCTCCTTCCGCACCGTCTGATACTGCGACAGCCCCGTGGTGGTGATGCTGGTATCCGCCAGCTGGGTCGCCGAGAGCGTCAGCTTGCCGAACTCGTCTCCGATCCAATCCACGCTCTGGGCGGGGTCAAACTGGCAGCGATGCTTCTCGATGCGTACCGCCTTGCCTGACGCAGCCTCGTTCAGGCCGTCGATCACGATGCGGTAATCGGCGGCGGCCGCCACCAAGCACTGGATCAGGTCATCCGGCAGGGGCGTATAATCCACCGTGATGGCGTCGCCCGCCACCAGGGTCGCGGCGCCGGGCAGGACATAGACCCCGCCGCGCCGCCACTCGTAGTTGGTGGCCGCCACCACCGGCGTGCCCCCCTTCTTGACCACCGGGGCGACGGTCAGATTGCCCAGGCGGGCTAGAGGGATCAGCGAGCCCAGGGCCGGCACCGTCGCCGCCTCGCCCACGATGGCCACCGCGCCGGCATTCGCCGTCACGCTGCCGCGCAGCGCCAGGGCCAGATTCTCGGGCGAAAAACTCAGCATGTGCTTCTGGCCCATCGTCTTCAA
>Ga0268298_10007015_pt1 | contig 10083 bp, 7 predicted proteins | sample WWTPWeurt_MetaG_FD_194462 | JGI IMG/M metagenome (GOLD analysis project Ga0268298, IMG submission 194462) | Activated sludge microbial communities from WWTP in Nijmegen, Gelderland, Netherland - WWTP Weurt | ecosystem: Engineered > WWTP > Aerobic digester > Activated sludge | place: Netherlands... | reverse complement strand
TCCCTCGCGCGAAAACCTTTCGCCGCGCGGATCCAGCCTGTTTGTAGGCATTTTTGTCACGCCGCCGCGTGCGTGCGAGACAGTGATTGACGCACGGGGTCAAGAGGATTCTCGTTGGGCTTTGCCAACGCAGCGGCTCGGGTCGGTGACGAGCTCTGCGCTGGCGAGGACTCGCGAGCGACGTCGGGGGCGAGAGCCACGAAAGGAGCATGTTCATGGTCACGACAAACTTCGATGCGCAGGTCGCGGAGCTTTCGCGCTGGTTCGAGAGCCCGCGTTTCGCAGGCATCCGGCGCCTTCATTCGGCGCGGGAGGTCATCGAGCAGCGCGGGACCATTCGCAACGACTACACCGTGGCTCGGGAGACGGCCGCCGCGTTCCACGCCCGCCTGCGCGAGCTCTTCGAGCAGAAGAAGTGCATCACCACCTTCGGCCCCTATTCGCCGGGTCAGGCCGTGGCGATGAAGCGCATGGGCATCGAGGGCATCTACCTCGGCGGCTGGGCCACGAGCGCCAAGGGCTCCGCGCACGAAGACCCGGGCCCTGATCTCGCGAGCTACCCGCTCAGCCAGGTCCCCGACGAGGCCGCGCCCATCGTCCGTGCGCTCCTCACGGCCGACAAGAATCAATCGTTCGCGCGGGCCCGCATGACCGACGAGCAGCGCAAGGCGACCCCCGAGGTCGGCTTCCGCCCCTTCATCATCGCCGATGCCGACACGGGCCACGGCGGCGACGCCCACGTCCGCAACCTCGTCCGGCGCTTCGTCGAGGTCGGCGTCCCCGGTTATCACATCGAGGATCAGAAGCCCGGCGTGAAGAAGTGCGGCCACCAGGGCGGCAAGGTCCTTGTCTCCGAGGACGAGCAGATCAAGCGATGCTCCGCGGCCCGCTTCCAGCTCGACATCATGGGCGTCCCCGGGATCATCGTGGCTCGCACCGACGCCGAGTCCGCGACCCTCCTCGACGGCCGCAGCGACGAGCGCGATCAGCCCTTCATCCTCGGCGCTTGCAACCTCGACACTCCCACCTTCCGCGCCGGCTTCCTCGCCATCCTCCGCCGCTTCCACGACAAGGGCATCCAGGAGCTCTCCGGCCACCAGATCTACGCCCTCGCCGACGAGGAGCGCGCCGCCGCCGACGCCTGGCTCGACAAGGCGGGTCTCTTCACCCTGATGGATCAGGCCGTCGCAGAATACAAGAAGAGCGGATCCACTGCCATTGACAAGGCCCTGGACGCCGTCTTCGACAAGTTCGTCGACGACTGGCAGGTCGCCGCCAACGTCAAGACCTACGGTGAGGCCGTCGCGGCGGCGATCGCGTCGCGCCTGGCCGAGGGCGTCGACGTCGGGATGACCGAGGAGCAGTGGCTCGCGTTCTCCGCGCGGGCCTCGTTCTACCAGATCCGCGAGAAGGCCCACACTCTTGGTATTCACGCTTCCTGGGACTGCGAGCACGCCAAGACCCCGGACGGCTACTACCAGGTCCGCGGCGGCATCGACTACGCCATCGCCAAGTCCCTCGCCGTGGCCCCTTATGCCGACCTCCTCTGGATGGAGACAAAGACGGCGGACCTCCACGACGCCAAGAAGTTCGCCGACGCGATCCACGCTGTCTACCCCGACAAGATGCTCGCGTACAACCTCTCTCCCTCGTTCAACTGGGACACGACAGGCATGAACGACGAGCAAATGCGCGCCTTCCCGGCCGAGCTCGGCAAGATGGGCTTCGTCTTCGACTTCATCACCTACGGCGGCCACCAGGTCGACGGCGTCGCCTCCGAGGAGTTCGCGACGGCCCTCGTCCAGGACGGCATGCTCGCCCTCGCGAGGCTCCAGCGCAAGATTCGCCTCCTGGAGTCCCCTTATCGCACGCCCCAGACGCTCGTCGGCGGCCCGCGCCTCGACGCGGGGCTCATGTCCATCTCCGGCCGCACCTCGACCACCAAGGCGATGGGCAAGGGCTCCACCCAGTTCCAGCACGCCATTCAGACAGAGGTCCCGCCCAAGGTGCTCGAGGGCTGGCTCGAGGTCTGGCGCGTCCAGCACAAGGTGGACACCAAGCTCAAGGTCCAGCTCCGCCCGCACACGGCCGGCTCCGAGCTCCTCGAGCTCTCCATCCTCGCGGCGGGCGGCGCCAAGGTGGCCAACGTCATCTTCGCCGTCATCCAGGATCGCCGCGGTCGCAACATCCTGTCTGTGCGCGACCAGAACACGTTCGATCCGGCGCTCCGGCAGAAGCGCATGATGACGTTGAACCAGCTCTTCCTGATCAGCCGGTACCACGTCGACTCGCTCCACTTCGTGACCCCGACAGAGGACAACCAGCGTCAGACAGAGCGCATGAAGGCGCGGGGCATCTTCAGCGCGGTGAACGCCGAGGTCGGCAAGATCATCGTGGCCGAGGTCAACAAGGACCGGATCAAGGAGCTGACGGACCCGGACAAGGTGGCCCTCACGACCCTGATCCAGAAGGGCTGACTCCCCACCAGGCCCTCACTCCTCGAACGCGCCCGCCTCGTGGAGCCACGACTCCACGTCTTCGGACAGGGCGTGCGCCTGCGTCATCGCCACCTCGTGGCCCGCCTCGTAGGGCGGAAAACGGATCACCGACTCCTCCCCCGTCTCGAATTGCACATGGATCCAGCCCGGGCGCTCCACCCCCGCCATCGGCTGATCATCCAGGCTCACTTGCACGTTCGCGAGCGAGAGGAAGTCCGGGAGAGCCGGAGAATACACGACAGCGTCATAGCGGGCCCGCGTCACGAACGTCCGCGTCTGGCGCAGCCCGCTGATGAAGGCGCTCGCCGTGCCCACGTCCCCGAGCCACCATCCACAGGGCTGCACGAACCCCGTCCAGTAATAGTCCGGCGGCGCCAGCTTGCCCATCCGGGCCTCCATCTCGGCCGTCGCGTCGGCGGGCAAAGGGACCTGCTGCTCCGGCCGGAAGGCGCCGACGCGCTCCGCCGCGTCGAGCCCCTTCACCTCCTCGGGCGCGACCCCCACGAGCGACTCGAAGCTCTCCGGGTCAAGGGCCGAGTACATCACCATCTCGTCGAGCCGGTTCTGCTCGTCCCACGTCATCCGGACATCATAGTTGTTCACGACCCCCTGAGGTGATCCGTTGATGTAGCCCGCGAGCACCGGATCCGCTTGCATCCTTGGAGTCTCGAAATCGAACTGCATCTCTCCGGCGATGTTCGGCTGGATGAGGATCTGGTGCCCGAACTGCGAGGCCACCTCCTCCGGCGACAGCCGCTCTCCTGCGAGCTCGGGGCGGAGGAGATCGAAGTGCTTTTGAATACGGTCCACGAGCCCTGGCACGGTCGCCGGGTCCGGCAGGACGGATCCCGGCGCCGCGACGTCCCCGTAGTGCTGCATCAAGTGGAGCATCGTCGGGGCCCGCGTCCCGCCGTAGCTCTCGCCCACGAGGACGACCCGGGTCCCCGCGAGCGCCGGCCGCTCATCGAGGAAATCGAGGAGCGCAAACACGAAGTCTGCCGCGTCGAGCGTGGGGGTCGACGGCGCGACGCACCCGTGGCCGCCCTCGCCCGGGAGTCCATACGAGAAGCCCGTCTGCCTCGCGTCGATGTAGAGCAGGTGCGCGAACCGGCTCATCTTGTCGACGTTCTCGATCGGCGCGTCGCCCTTCACCATCGATGTCTGGAGCGTGAAGGGGCCCGTCCCGAACGGCAAGAGGCCGCCTGTCGTCGCCGCCCCGGGCCCGCCGTTGAAGAACACGAGCAGGGGCGCCTTCTCCGGGGACGCTTCGGCCGGATGAAAGGAGTAGAACAAGCGCCCTCGGTGCTCGGCTGCACCCGGCTGCGGCGGCGCCTCCAGGAAGCCCGCCTCCACCTCCGGCGCGACGTACGGCTCGGTGGTGGTCGTCGTCGACTCGGTGGTGGTGGTCCCGGAAGGCTCGGTGTCACCCTGCGGGCCGCACCCGGTGAGCCCCGTTGTCCCGGCGAGCGCCGCACAGATCAAGCCCAGCGAAGCGATTGTCTTGCGCATCTTGCCAGTACGTGGCGACGGCAGCTCGGCGGCATTTGGAAAAATGGATCGCTGGACGTTTTTGGGGATCCCTGGGCGTTTTCTTCACCACGGAGTCACGGAGGTCACGGAGGGTCACGGAGGATTCTTGTTCTCCGAATCTGCTGGAATCTGGGACAAAGAAATCTCTGTGCGACCTCCGTGCGGCCTCCGCTGGGGGACGCAGTCCCGACGCTGCGTGCTCTCCGTGACTCCGCTGTGAAAATGCGCTCTGGAATCGCTAAAGCGCCCTCGCAAGCGCCTCCATCAAGGCCTCGTCCTCGCCCGGCAGCACCGTCCGCGCGTCGAGCAGCACCTTGCCCTCCTGAATACGAGCAAACACCGGGGGATCCCCCTCCCGCAGCCTCGCCACGAGCCCGTCCGGGTCCCCTGTATTCACCGAGAGCCCCGCCGAAGGGAGGGGCTCCTCCGCCAACGTGCCCCCGCCGACGGCCACCTCCATGTCGATGACCTCCACGTCCCCCGCTTTTCCCCGCCTGTCGAGCGCCTCTCTCCACCCCACTGCCCGTGTCCGAACGGCCTCGATGGGCTGACGGATCGCCGCCAGCGCCGGGATGCTCCCCAGGTCACCCTCCAGATAGGCCGCCACCGTCGCCTCCAGGGCCACGAGAGGCAGCCTCCCGAGCCGCAGCGCCCTCGTGAGCGGGTCCCTCCGCGCGCGCCCGATCGCCGCCTCTCGCCCGACCAGCGCCCCGCCCTGCGGCCCCCCGAGGGCCTTGTCCGTCGAGAAGCACACCACGTCGAACCCCGCCCGTATACTGTCTTGTACCCGCGCCTCCCCCCGGAGCCCCATCTCCTCGAAATCGACCATCGCCCCGCCCCCGAGATCGTGCACGGCGAGGGCCCCGCGCTCGTGCGCGAGCCTCACGAGCCGCCCTGGATCCGGCCGCTCCACGAACCCTGTCTGCCGGAAATTCCCGGGGTGTACACTGAGCACCAGCGCCACGCCCCCCACGTCGAACGCCCGCGCATAGTCGTCGAGCCGCGTCTTGTTCGTGGTGCCCACCTCCACCATCACGGCGCCCGACCGCGCGAGCACGTCCGGCACCCGGAAGCCGCCGCCGATCTCCACGAGCTCCCCCCTCGAGACAAGCACCTTCTTCCCGAACGCGAGCGCCGAGAGCGCCAGCATCACGGCCGCAGCGTTGTTGTTCACGACGAGCGCCGACTCGGCCCCTGCGAGCCGCGCGAGCCCCTCTTCGGCGAACGCCCCCCTCGCCCCGCGCTTGCCTGTCGCCAGATCCATCTCGATGGAGGTGTATCTCCCGGCCGATTTCGCGAGCGCGTCCACCGCCGCCGCCGACAAGGGGGCTCGCCCGAGGTTGGTGTGGAGCACCACGCCAGTCGCGTTGATCACCGACCTCGCCCGCGAGAGGAGCGACGCGCTGGCCCGCGCGCCCACGTCCGCCGCGAGATCGTCCAGCGAGGGACAGGCCGCCCCCTCGAGGATCCGGCCCCTCGCCGCCTCGATCGCGAGCCTCGCCATGCGCGTGATCGCCGCGGCCCCCAGCCTCTTTTTCGCCCCCGCGAGCGACGCGTGCCCCGTCAATCGGTCGACCTTGGGCAGCCCCGCGAACGAGGCAGTTTGCCCCCCGCCCGAGCCAGCAACGCCCTTTTTCTCGTGAGAGTCAAGCTCGTTCTCAGCCTTTTTTCCGGGCGACCCGCTGTCATTCATGACCAAGCGATACCCTGGTCTCGGCCGGGCGCAAAGGCCTGTCGGAACGTCCTGCTCGTCGCCGGGTGATCTGTACGGCGGTCACAGGAGACCGAGCTTCACGAGGAAGTAGTCTCCTGTGTCGCCGGCGTGGGCGACGGCCGTGAGGGGGCCTCCCCCAAAATCGATGCTCGTCTCGAACGTGCCATTCATGAAGGCGATCCCCGCGGGATCGAGCTTCAGGCTGATGGCCGTGTCCTCTCCGGCGCCTCCGTACTGGAGCAGGAGATCGGCTGTCCCGCCGACGCCGAGGCGCGAGAGGTAGATGTCCGAGGCCCCCGCGCTCGCGAGGACAGGGCCGAACATGGTGAGGGATCCCGCGAAATCACCGGGGAGCACCACGCGCTCGGAGGCGTCGACGTCAAAGATCCGGGCGTTGCCCTCGGGCAAGAGGCGACTCCACACGTGCGCGCCCCCGGCCGTGCGCCGGCCGAGGAAGCCAGAGCCCCACGTGCTCGCGTTGAGGAGGCCGCCTCCGAGATCGATCGCGCCGAGATTGGAAGGGTCTTGCGGCCAGAGGGAGCCGCCGAGAAAGACGTCTCCCGCCGAGAGAACGACGTGACCACCGTAGCCGTAGGCCTTGCCCTCGAAGCGCTCCACGACAGGGCACGTCCCCGCGGCGTCGAAGCGCGCGAGAAAGACCTGGCTAATGGCATTTGTCGGGCCGATGCTGGAGCAGCCGTTGAACGCCACGCCGAAGCCGGCGCCCTGCTGTCCACCGCTGTTGCCGGACATCCACACGAGGCCGGCCGCGTCCACCGCGAGGGCGCCGGCCGCGGAGCCGTTGTTCGCGCCCGCCATTCCGTGCCAGAGGACCTGTCCGTCCGGGGCGAAGGCGATCACGAGCGTCTGCGTGAGCGGGACGATGCCGTCCAGCAGGAGCCCTCCGATCTGCGCGTCCCCTCGGAGAGTGCCGGCGATCACGGGCTGTCCGTCGGGTCGGACGGTGAGCGTGGAGAGGGAGAGGTTGTTGGCGAAATCGGGGGACGCGACGACCTTTTGGGTCCACGCCGTCGTGCCCTGTGCGTCCAGCTTGCGCAGGAGAGCGACCTTGCCGGAGCTGTCTTTCCCGAGGACAAACACGCCGCCCAGAGGGTCCGCCGCGACGCGAAGGGGGGAGTCGCCCGCGTCGAGCGCGGCCGCGAACAGCACATCTCCCGCGGGGCTCAGCTTGGCCACGAAGCCACCATAGCTGTCGGGGAGAGGCCCTGTCCCGAGGTCGAGCACGCCATCGAAGGTGACGCCGCCGAAGAGGATGTCTCCGTCCGCGTCGACGGCGAGGGGGGTCATCGCCTGAAGATCGAGCGCCCGACTCCACAGGTGCTCTGCGCACGTCGCCGGGTCATCGCAGACGGGGGTGGCGCCGGAGCCCCCGGAGCCGCCCCCGACGCCGCCCTGTCCGCCTGTGGCTGTGCTCCCACCTGTCTGGGACTGGCCACCTCCGCCGGTGGAGGTCTGTCCGCCAGTGGATGTCTGTCCGCCGGTGGATGTCTGTCCGCCAGTGGATGTCTGTCCGCCAGTGGATGTCTGTCCGCCAGTGGATGTTTGTCCGCCAGTGGACGTCTGTCCGCCCTGTCCATCCGAGCTGCTCACGGCCCCGTCGCCGCAGCTCAAGACAGCCGAGCAGGCGACGACGAGGAGCGGGGTTCTTCTCAAGAGGTTCTTCATTGGCCGTTCCTACATCGAATGGCTCCGGAATGCATGATCGAATCGCGCTCCCGAGAGGCCCGCGGATCTGGCGCCGGACCGCACAGGGTGCAGCCCGGGAGAGGGGCAGTTTCGGGGCATGGCAATTGCTCCAGCACCAAGCATGGTCCCACGGGCTCCGTCTCCAGGCGTGCTGCGCGTGCTCGAATACGCTCTTTTTGCCCTGATTCCGAGCCTCGCGCTCGCCGCTTGCGATAGTGGCTCAGCGGGCCCCGGGGCTGGCACAAGCATGACAGGCGGAGCAGGGGGAGAGCACACCACCCCTTTCGGGGGTGCTCAGGGGGGTGACGGCGGCGGCGAGGACGGCGGCGGCGAGGACGGCGGCGCTCCTTGCACGGTGAACGGAGACTTCGATCGCTTCACGGAGATCCCTCCTGCGCTCCTTCCCCCCTTTGACCCCGCGACAGAGATCCGCGTCCACGATCCCGAGCTCGAGGCCTTCGCGCGCCATCTCCTCATCGACGTGGGCTTTGGCGGCCAGCTCCCGAGCGGCCTCCCTCTGAGCATCCCGCCTGTGCTCGAGGACCTCGAGGGCCTGACGGAGTACGCGTCGGCCGAAGCGTGGCAGTCTTCGTACGACACGCGGATGTACCTGCTGCACCCCCTCGTCCCGAACGATCGCGCGGTGATCGTCCACCAGGGCCACGTCAACTACGATGGTCGATTCGGCGCCGGGATAGGCGCGCTCATCGATCACCTCCTCGATCAAGGCTTCACCGTCGCCGTCCTGCAGATGCCGGCGAGGGGGTGGAATACGGGTAAATGGGACTCGCACGCCGAGATCATCGAGACCCTCGGTGAAAAGGCGCTCTCCGAGCTCGTCGGGCCCGTGATCGAGATGGTCAACCTGCTCCACGGCGAGTACGTCGACGTCTCGATGACAGGCCACTCCGGCGGCGGGTGGACGACCGTCCTCGCGGCCGCCGTCGACCCGCGGATCACCCGCTCTGTCCCCGTGTCCGGCTCCCTGCCCCTCCGCTTTCAGGACGCGTACATACACGAGGTCTGCACGTACATGACGGCCGACGAGCAGGAGGACTTTGGCTTCTACGAGGCGCTGACGTACGAGGACCTCTATCTCCTCGGCGCGACCGCGGGCCGCCGGCAGCTCCAGATCAACAGCCAGAACGACAACTGCTGTTTCTACGGGGTGTCCTCGGATCTCTACATCCCTCTCGTCACCCAGGCCGCGTCGGGGTCGTGGTCATTCCACCTCGACTCGACCCACTGGGGCCACAAGGTCTCGGCCGACGCGATGGTCGCGATCGACGCCTTCCTGGCCGAGTGAGCCCGCGCCGGCCCTCCGCCGAGCGGAGCCTCCGCGAGGTGCGTGGCCCCCCGCGAGCCGTCACTGGCCGCGCGTGAGCTTGAGGAGCGCGAATTCGGGATACTTCGAGTCGCCGTCTGGCAAGAGCCACAGCGTGTCGCCGTCCACACAGTATTGATAAGAGGGAGAGAGGACGGGGGTGTCGCTCTCGATGAAGCCGAGGGCCATCTTTGTCCCGTCGACGGCCACCGTCGTGCTGCCTCCGGGGCCGGCCTTGAGGTTCGAATAACAAAGGCAGTCCTGGATGCACTCCTTGCCGAACGGCTGGTCGATCGGACAGACGCAGTCGGCTCCGACGTGCACTTGCGGGTACATCTGCACGTCCGTGTTGAAGCTCAGCATGTCGGCCGTGAAGGTCAGCGTCCCCGAGACCACGCCCTGGTAGCTTGCCTCCGAGGTAGCGCAGCCCAGGAGGAGATCCGGCTTCACCTGCGTGCACACCGCGTCGATCGTCCACGTCCCCGTGAAGTCGCCGCCGCAGGGCGTGGGGCCCTCGCAGGTGGCCGCATACTGGACGTTTCCAGACATCGGGATCCCCCCGGTCCCGCCGCCCGTGCTCGTGCCCCCCGTCGTCGCTCCGCCCGTGCTCGTGCCCCCGCCGCCGCCGGAGCCGGCCGTGCTGGTGCTCCCTTGGTCTCCGCCACAGCCGAGAGCAGCCCCCGTGATACCCAGTGAGAGCCCCGTCACGATGGCGATCGTCCGAGCTCGTTTGAACCAATCCGCGCGCATGGTGGAGCCATATCGCAGCTCCGGCCAGCGGAACAGCAAATCCCACCGGCACTCGTCCGTTCTGCCTCGCTCCCGGGGCCCTCGGCGCCCTCATTCGCAAGCTCATGAAGCTCGAGGGCTGCCCGGCGCCCCGGTTCGACGCGACCGAGGCCGACGTGATGTGTACGCTCCGAGCCAATCCGCGGGCCCTCGAGATCCGGCGGCTCGTGGGCTCCACCTTTCGCGCGGCCGCGCCCGAGAAGGCTCGCAAGAAGGGCAGTCGGCGCGCCTGAGAGCGCCTGTCTCTACGACCCCACCTCCATCGCCCCGCCGCCCCCTCTCGTGAGCGCCTCTCAGCGTCCGCGGCCGCCGCTACGGAGCCCCGATGCTGCGCGCGAGGACGATGGTCTCTCCGAAGGCTTGCCAGGGGCGCCGATCGAACCCGCCGTACACCGTCACTTCGCTGAAGCCCGCTCGATAGAGCAGGTGCTCGATCTCGTAGCGATAGAACCACCGCAGATGAACGTGGGCAGTCCCGTTGAGCTCCGGCGGGCCGCCCTCGAAGCGGAAGGTCACGTCCA
>Ga0268298_10007014_pt1 | contig 10083 bp, 8 predicted proteins | sample WWTPWeurt_MetaG_FD_194462 | JGI IMG/M metagenome (GOLD analysis project Ga0268298, IMG submission 194462) | Activated sludge microbial communities from WWTP in Nijmegen, Gelderland, Netherland - WWTP Weurt | ecosystem: Engineered > WWTP > Aerobic digester > Activated sludge | place: Netherlands... | reverse complement strand
CTATGCGCCAGCCCTGGTCATCGGTGAGGTGCATATGCAGCAGGTTGAATTTATACTTCACCATCTGGTCGATATAATCTTTAACCTGTGCTACGGTAAAGAAATGACGGGACACATCCAGCATCAGACCTCTCCAGCCAAAGCGGGGATGGTCTTCTATAGTGACTATTGGCAAAGCCCATTCGTTAACCGGTTTTTGTATTTCCGGGCTTTCAATTTGTTTTGGGAATAATTGTAAAAGTGTTTGAACGCCATAAAAAATTCCGGCAGGTTCAGAAGCTGTTAAAGAGATACCTGTAGCGGTTACTTTTAACCTGTATCCCTCTTTGGGCATACCGGTTTCATTGGTTAGTGATAAAAGAATTGATTTTGGTAACAGAGTTTTTCCTTCTTTCACTGTTACTTTATTTGCAGCTGTTTTTAACCTGCGGGAAAGATCAGCTGCGATTCTTTTTACTTCTTCATTTTTATCTGTAATAATAGTAAGACTAAAAGGAAGCTTTAAAGTGCCGGTGCCCTGTACAATCGATACTGGTTGGGGTATAAGAGAAATGGTAGTTTCAGAAGTTCTCTGCGCAAAACACCATAAAGAAAAAAAGCTGACTAAATGAAGCAATAACGATTTTTTCATATGCTTAGTTATTACTGGCAAGTTACTTCATTCAGCCACCTGAAATAAAAAAAGGTTGACAGCAATTCTTGTCAACCTTTAAATTTTTAATCCTTTCAACCGGTATTATCCCGGTATTCTCGTAATGTATTTTTCAATCTGTTTGATCTGGTCAACGATCTGCGGAGTGGTAGGCTTCAGCGCTTTTGCTTTTCTGAAGAAATCTTTTGCCGCCCTGAATTCTCTTTTGTTCATCATGAGGCTGCACATCTGCAGGTAAGCGGCTGATTCGTTTTCTTTATCAGGTAATCCTTTGCGAAGGGCAGAACGGATATAGCTCTCTGCCTGTTTCAGATCGTTTTTTTGCATGGAAAGCATTCCCATTTGCAGCAGGCTGGCGCCTTCGGCTTCCTTCATCGGCATACCCAGGTCGAGCCCCTTTTTCATCATTTTTTCTGCGCCATCAAAATCCTGTTTTACCATCGCAATATTGCCTTTCAGGGTATAATACACAGAACGGATAGGCTTATACAGCAGGTTGGGAAACTTTATCGTATTCAGCACCTTTTCAGCTCCTTCCATATCCCCGCTTTCCATGTATTCCTGAATCAGTCGCAGCGGGCCAAAGAAGAAATGACCGGCTATCAAGATTACCCCAACTAAATAAAGCGGAAAAGCAGGCCAGAAGCTGGAAGAATAGTTAACGAAAACGCCGAGGGCGATAAGCACAATACCGATCCAGAGCCTGTATTTTATAAGGAGATTATAGAATTTCATCACATAAAAATTAAGGGATGCAAAGATAGGGTTTGCCTAAATAGTGATTGGATAGCCCGGATTGATTATTTTTGCCGCCCCGGTCCCGTAGTTCAATGGATAGAATAGAAGTTTCCTAAACTTTAGATACAGGTTCGATTCCTGTCGGGACTACTCTAGAAAAGGCAGTTAAACACTGCCTTTTGTCATATATCGAATTACTTGTTTTCGTAAGTTACAGCGTCAAATTAAAAAGCCACAGACCGTTGACAGAATCAGAACTTATACAAGGACTTAAGGAAGGAGATGAATCTGCGTTTAAAGAACTCGTTGACACCCATAAAGACAGGGTTTATAATACGGCTTTAGGAATAGTACAAAATGCGGAAGATGCTGAGGACGTGGCTCAAGAGGTTTTCATCCAGGTTTTTCGATCTATTCATTCATTTAAAGGAGATGCAAAACTATCCACCTGGCTTTATCGGATCGCCACTACCCGTTCGCTGGACCTTTTAAGAAGCAAAAAGAGTAAAAAAAGGTTTGGTATCATCCAGCGGCTCTTTGGTGAGGGGGATGAGCCGGCTTTCGAAATACCTGATTTTAATCATCCGGGTGTAGCCTTGGAGCAAAAAGAAAATGCTGCCCGTTTATTCAGAGCAATTGGCCAACTCCCTGAAAATCAAAAAATAGCATTTACGTTGCATAAATTGGAGGACCTAAGTTACCAGGAGGTTAGTGAAGTGATGCAGACCACCGTGCCGGCAGTAGAGTCGCTGATGCACCGGGCCAAGCTAAACCTTCGAAAAATACTCGAAAAAGAAATGAGCTGATTAACTTACCGGGACGAAGGTTTTACCCCTTCTTCCCGTCAAAAATGTTGTATTATGAAAACGGATTACAATAAGAAGACAGAAGAAATCCTCAACAGCCTTGATACTATACATAAAGCTGCTGCACCTGACTTCTTTTATACCCGCCTTCGGGCCCGGATGGAAAAAGAATCCGAAGTTCCTGCTACAAGGCCATGGATACTAAGACCGGTTTACACTTTTGCAGCACTGGTCATTGTATTACTTGTAAACGCCTTTGTATTATTCAAGGAAAACGGTGCTAATCAAACCACAACCACTGTTGATCCAATGCAGTCAATAGCTGCTGAATATAACCTGAACGATAACTCACTGTACGATATAGCACAGGATAAATAAGCAAGATGAAAAATTCGAATAACCGTATACTTACCATAGCAGTATTGTTATTGCTGGTTGCCAATATAGTTCTCGTCTTCATGCTGGTAAAGGGAAAAGGAGCTAAAGATGGCGGTCGCTCTGGCAAAGGAGAACCATTTGAAATGATGGCCAAGGAATTGAAGATGACCGATCAGCAGAGAAACGATTATAAATTGCTGAGAGAGGAGCACCAGAAATCAGTGAAGCCACTGTTTGATTCTCTTAGGGCTGCAAAAACTGCCTTTTATGATCTGATGAAGATGGACACTGTGAGTGACAGCCTGATAAGTTTATATAGCCAGCAGATAGCTGAAAGGCAAATTGTGATTGATAAAGTAACATTTACCCATTTTAAAAAAGTAAGAACACTTTTCAGCCCGGATCAGCTACCGCAATACGATAGCTTTATGAAAAAGATGATGCAAAGGGGCAGAAGAGACTCGGCAGCCAAAAAAGACAAATAATTACTCAGGCATATATCCTTTCTATAGCATCCCTGAATTTTTCCGTAATTACTTTTCTTTTCAATGATAATTTGGGAGTGAGTTCGCCTGTGTCCACACTCCAGTCGTGTGGTAACAGTTCAAATTTTTTGATCTGCTCTACATGGTTGAAAAATTTGTTGAAACTTTCTACCAGGTCTTTGTAGTGGGCAATCACTTTTGCATTTTGTATCAGTTCTTCATTGGTGCCATCCGGTACATTATTGTGATGACACCAGTCTCTCAGGTTAGGAAATGAAGGGATGATCAAAGCACCGACAAATTTTTTCTCGGAACCGACTACCATCACCTGTTCCACATACATGGATTCCTTCAGCCTGTTTTCAATCGGTAAAGGCGCTACATATTTACCACCGCTTGTTTTGAATAGTTCTTTTTTCCGGTCGGTTATTTTCAGGTAAGTATTGTCTACCATCATTCCAATATCTCCTGTACGGAACCAGCCCTCAGCATCTATTACTTCGGCAGTAAGGTCAGGCCGCTTATAATAGCCCATCATAATATTGGGACCTTTGCAGAGTATCTCTCCATCTTCTGCAAGTTTTACCATTACATCTTTGATGATAGGACCCACACTGCCAAACATTCTGCCTTTTTCATCATAAGTATTTACGGATATCACAGGTGATGTTTCAGTAAGGCCGTAACCCTCCATAATAGGTATATTGGCCGCAGTAAATATTCTGATCAGTCGTACCTGGCAAGCGGCACCGCCTGTTACCACACATCTTAACCGGTTACCCAGGGCTTCCCTCCATTTACTAAAAACCAATTTGTTTGCAAGGCTTAACTGAAAATTATACCAGGCTCCCTGGTTCTTATTGATTTCAAATTTTTCAGCTAAACTGTGTGCCCAGAAAAATATTTTTCTTTTAGTGCCTGTCAGTTCATTTCCTTTTTGCATGATCTTGTCATACACTTTCTCCAATAACCTGGGTACAGTGGTGAACATATCTGGTTGTACCTCTTTCAGATTATCGCCAATCGTTTCCAGGCTCTCTGAATAATAGATGGAAGTATAATTGAAGAGATACAGGTAAGTGACCATTCTTTCAAAAATATGGTTCAGGGGAAGGAAGCTTAAAGAACGCATATTTTCTCCGGGAGGAAAGCAGGGACTTGAGGCGATCACATTCGACAATATATTGCGATGGCTTAGCATTACTCCTTTAGGTACTCCGGTGGTGCCGGATGTATAAATAATGGTTACAGCATCTTCTTCCTTAATTTTTTCTGATATTGCTTTTGCCTGTGAAATAAGTTCCGGAGTTGAAGCAGCCAGTAATTCTTTCCAATGATTGCAGTTGGCGATATGTTCAAAAGAAAAAATATGCTGCAAAGAGGGAACTCTTTCTTTTATGCTCATCACTTTCAAAAATGCGTCTTCATCATTGACAATCATCACTTTTACTTTCGCATCATTCAGTACAAACTCCAGTTCATTGACATTTATCGTTGGATATATTGGCGTCAATAATGCTCCGATCTGTTGAACCGCCAGGTCCACCATCACCCATTCCGGCCTGTTTTTGGAAATAATGCCCACTTTATCCCTGCCTTCTACAGTCATATCGTTAGGGCTTATACCAAGATTAAGCAGACCGGCGCTTATTTGGTTTACTATTTCTGCTACTTCATCAGTGCTGAATTTCTTCCACTGTCCTCCGGTTTTACCAGCCAGCATATCGGGGAGGGGTTTATTTTCCAGCTGAAGCTGTATGGCATCAAATAGACGTTTAGGTTCAGTCATTGGGCAATCGTTAAAGAGTTAACTAATCAGAGAACAAGAAGTTTTAGCATGGACAAATTAGTTAAAAACCTGCATAAAAAAAATCCTGTCTTATATAGGATAAAACAGGATTAAAACAAGTTTTTTATGAATTAGTTCACCTGGTAATACTGGCCCGTTGGCATACGAAATACCCTGCTCTTTTGGAAGGCGGAGAAATTATTGTATTCTTCACTATGTGTTTTAGTCCAGTTGTCATAAGCAGCAAGGTTCTCAACAGACCCGAACAGCCACTGATTGTAGGCGTCAAACATACCCTCTGATAAAAGCTGACGATGATAGTCAAACAAGCGATAGGGAAATTTTGCTGCGTAGTTGGCATACCAGTCTATAATGAACCTGGACCTTATCATCGTAAGCACCTCGGTTGTAATGCCTTTGGAAGCAAGAGAGCTTTGTTTGTTCATTACCTGCAGAAAGGTTTTGGCAAATTCGCTCTTGTTTTTTTCTTCGTCTTTCATCAGATCAGCTTCAGCAAACAATTTTTCTTTATAGGCCTGGAACAACTGTTGTCTCATTGCTGCACCTCTTTCACTGAGGCTTTCCATGTTTACAAAAATCTCACCGTAGATAAGGCTCCATACTTTATCTTTTGTATAAAAATAGAAGAGAGCAGCATTGTAATAGTTTCCGCCGTATGCCGGGTCCACTTCAATTCCTTTTTCCCATTGCTGAATAGCTGAAAAATCTTTCAATGCCCATAGCAATTCTCCGTACTCACTATACAAGGGGCCGCTTTTGGGAAATTTTTTTAATCCTTTCTTATATACTTTCTCACATTCCTTAACTTCTTCCAGTGCTTTGTACACATTACCTGCTATTTGAAAAATTACCACATCAGCATCATCCCGGTCAATCAGAGCCTTTACACCATCAAGGGCTTTTGCATAATCCCTTTTCAGGTAATAGCTCATCACCAGGTCTTTTTGCATTTCCAGGTTGCTTTTATCGTGCTGCAGGGCACGGGTAAGAACAATAATGGCATTATCAAAATCGCCGGTCCGCATGAAGGTTTTGGCTGTCTCATGCATTGTTTTAGGATCTTCAGGCTGGGCTGAAACGAGCAGAAAGGCGGATAAGGCAATAAAAAGAAGCTGAATTTTTTTCATGCTGCAAATTAAAAGAACAGAGACGCTTAAACCGACGTCTCTGTTGCAAAATAACAAATATTTCAACGAAAGGGCTTATAACAGATGTGTAAGCAGGCCATCTCTCAGTTTGGGTTCAAACCAGGTGCTTTTTGGCGGCATTACATTGCCGCTGTCTGCAATGGCAAATAATTGTGCCAGTGTAACTGGATAAAGACTAAAGGCTACTTTCATTTCTCCGATGTTCACTCTTTTTTCCAATTCCTCTAATCCCCGGATGCCACCCACAAAATCAATCCGTTTATCAGTACGCTGGTCTTTTATATCAAAAATTTTGTCAAGAATATTATTGGATAAAATGGTTACATCCAGCACACCGATAGGATCATCTGTCCAGGTGCCTTTTCTTGAAGTAAGGATATACCACTGTCCTTCCAGGTACATGCCAAATTCATGGAGTTGTGAAGGTTTTACCGCCTCGGGGCTTAAGGTTATATAAAAATCATCCTGTAGCAATGCCAGTAATTTTTCAGGTGTCAGGCCATTGAGGTCTTTTACCACTCTATTGTAATCAAGGATAGCCAGCTGGCTTTCCGGGAAGATTGTAGTAAGGAAGTATTTTGCATTCTCGCTGCCTGGTAGCTCTTTGCTTACCTTGGCTGCAGAAGCTGCCCGATGATGTCCGTCGGCAATGTATGTGGCGGGGACATGGCTCCTAAACAACTGTGTGATAGAATTAACTACTATATCCCTGTCAATAATCCAGATGCTGTGCTGAATACCATCAGCTGCTGTAAAATCATAAACCGGTTTATTGGTCATCTTCCAGCCATTGATAATGGCATTTACTTCCATCACATCCCGATAAGCCAAAAAGACATTGCCGGTTTGTGCTTCAATCGTCCGCATATGATCTATGCGGTCTTTCTCTTTTTCAGGTCTTGTGAACTCATGTTTTTTGATAATGTCGTTAAAATAGTCTTCAACAGATGAAACACAAACAAGTCCTGTCTGACTTCGACCATTCATTACTAACTGGTAGATATAATAACATTCTTTTTCTACCTGGAAAAGAATACCGTGTTTGATCAGCTCCTGCAGATTTTCTTTTGCCTTCTCATACACCGTTGAGCTGTGAATATCGGTTTCAGGCGAAAGGTCGATTTCCGATTTGGTGACATGTAAAAAGGAAAATGGATTATCCTTTGCTTCTGTTCTTGCTTCATCTCTGTTTAACACATCATAGGGTCTTGATGCTATTAGTTGAGACAATTCTGTTTTTGGTCTTAATGCCCTGAAAGGTTTAATAATGGCCATTTCCTATGCTTTTTTTATTGCAAATTCTTTCATTAATTGTGTCAGCGCCTTGACGCTTTCTATGGGTAATGCGTTGTACATCGAAATCCTGAAACCTCCCACACTGCGGTGTCCTTTTACCCCCGCCATGCCTTCATTCTTACACCAGTCAAGGAATTCCTTTTCCAACAATTCGTTTTCCATTACAAATACAGCATTCATTTTACTTCTATCTTCTCTTGCCACAGGTGCTTTGAAAAAGGGTAAGCTGTCCAATGTATTATAAAATAAGGTAGCTTTTTCCTCATTGATCTTTTCAATGGCTTCAACACCGCCTTTTTTCTTTAACCATCTTAAGGTGAGCATGGCTACATATACGGCAAATACAGGAGGAGTGTTCAGCATACTTGCCTCCCTGATATGATTCCTGTAATCAAGAATGGTAGGGATAGACCGGTTCACTTTTCCCAGGATATTTTTATTTACGACAACAAGGTTAACACCAGCTGCCCCGATATTTTTTTGTGCGCCAGCATAAATGAGATCAAACTTGTTGAAATCAAGCATCCGGCTCATGATATCGCTGCTCATATCTGCTACAATTGGTACACCACAGTCATAGGGGATTTTATGCCATTGTGTGCCGGCAATAGTTTCATTCGTGGTGATATGCAGATAAGCTGCCGTAGGACTTACCGACAACTCTTTTGGCATTGTGGTATAATTGCTCTCTCTGGTTGATGCGGCTATTTCTACATGTCCGAAAAGTTTAGCTTCTTTTATGGCTTTATTTGCCCATGTTCCGGTTTCGGTATATGCTGCAACATCATTTTCATTCAACAGGTTCATGGGTGCCTGCATAAATTGTGTAGTAGCCCCGCCATGTAAGAAAAGCACCTCGTGGTCATTATCCAGCTGCATCAGTTCTTTTACAAGACTTCTTGCTTCTTCCATCACCGGTTGAAAGAGTGGCGTCCGGTGACCTATTTCCAGGAGAGAAAGACCCGTATCGTTGAAATTTAATATAGCCCTGCTGGCTTCTTCAAAAACTTCTTTCGGCAAAACTGAAGGGCCTGCATTGAAATTATGAATCATGGCGCAAAGGTATTGAATGCGGGTTTTCCCGGGCATAAAAAATCCCTTACTGCCGGGGCGGTAAGGGATTTTAAAACAACTTGTTTATTAGTGTATATGCACTTTTCCTTCTGCCAGTTTTTTACCAGTAGCATCGCCAATTACAACATAATAGATTCCGGTATTTGCTTTCTGCAAATTGACAGGAATTAATGTGTAAGGTCCTGTTACAGGGAACTGTCCGTTGAATACTCTTGCGCCTTTGCTGTCAAAGATGGTAATTGTTCTTTGTGTACTTGCGCCGCCAATGTTGTAATAAGAAACGGTAAAGTTCCCATCATTGGGAGATGGGAAGATGAACAGCTTATTGCTTACTGTTGCATCAATTGTTACAACTGCAGACTGATTGGAACAGGTAAGTCCACCTGCAAACACTTCTTGTATGCTGACCTGGTATGAACCGATATTTTCAATGTTTACAACATAGCTATTAGTGGCATTACTGAATGTTGAACCGTTCAAAGACCAGGAGGTCGTCAATGTTCCGCCTGTAGAGGCACTTGGTACCGCTGTAAGAGTGGTTGTTTGTCCGGGTAACAAACTTGTTAAAGGAGCAGCATTTAGGGATACAGTTGGTAACTGGCGTACGGTGAGTAGTGCCCCTGATGAGGCAACCGGATTGGTACAAATGTTATTGGATAAGAGGCAGCGATACCGGTAATTGTTCATGCCGGTTGTAACGGCATTAATTGTGAGGCTTGCATTCGTGGCTCCGCTGATATTGGTCCAATTGGCACCGCCATCTGTACTTAACTGCCATTGATAAATTACTCCTGTGCCGCTTCCCGTTACGTTGAATATGGCATTGCTGCCGGAACATTTTTCTGCATTGGCAGGCTGACTTGTAACGGTTACCGGTGCAATTACAGTTAATAAAGCGGCAGTTGAAGTCACAGCCGGTGTACATGTACCGCTCACTATGCAACGATACCTGTTGCCACTCATGCCAGTTGCGGCTGATGAAATAGTATATGACGCTGTATTTGCTCCAGCTATATTATTATAAGTCGTTCCGCCATCAGTACTTAATTGCCACTGGTAGGATATTCCTGTGCCAGAAGCGGTTACTGAGAAGGTAGTACTACCTCCTTCACAGATAGTCGCATTCTGAGGGTTGGCTGAAACAGCCGGCAGTGAGTTGACAGTTAAGGTCGCAGTATTGGATGTGCCCGGTGTTGTGCAGGTAGCGTTTGATAACATACAGCGGTACTGGTATCCGCTCATGCCGGTGGTAACACCTGTGAGATTCAGGGTTGCAGCATTTGCTCCGGAATATATACCGCCGTTAGTGATGTTATTGAATCCGCTGCCTGTATTTACCTGCCACTGGTAAATAATGCCAGAACCGCTGCCTGCTACAGAAAAACTTGTATTTACTCCGGCGCAAACAGTAGAACTGATTGGGTGGTTTGTAATAGTAACTGGTGATACTGCAGTGATTATTGCACAGTTTGATGTTACCGGAGGGGCACAGGTCCCAGACACAATACAACGATAACCCGTTATACCACCGGCAACTGTAACGACATTCAAAGTTGGTAAGTTGGTGCCCACTATATCAACCCAGGGCCCTGCACACCCACCCGTACTATTTTGCCATTGATAGGAAAGACCTGTACCTGTGGCAGTAACACTGAGTGTTGTATTGATAAATACACATACTGTGACGTCCTGCGGA
>Ga0268298_10007013_pt1 | contig 10084 bp, 10 predicted proteins | sample WWTPWeurt_MetaG_FD_194462 | JGI IMG/M metagenome (GOLD analysis project Ga0268298, IMG submission 194462) | Activated sludge microbial communities from WWTP in Nijmegen, Gelderland, Netherland - WWTP Weurt | ecosystem: Engineered > WWTP > Aerobic digester > Activated sludge | place... | reverse complement strand
TCCATTTGACTTTATTCCTTTACATATTCCAGACTCATCTAAAATTTTCACTGTAAAACTAATTGCATATAATACAAGCGGAGGAACTGTGATAACTCCATCTGGAAATAAAAACTTTAAATGGGGAGATTCCTTAAATATTTATGGCTTAGGATTTAGGCTAATTAACAATACAAATAATTTTGAAGCGGAACAATCTCCTTACATTATTAAATGGGTGCCAGTTGGCTTTATGGCATCTCAAATTCAAGGTAGTTTATCTGTTGGTACTTTAAGCCAAAAAACAAGTGTTTTACTCTTAGGATTAACAGGCGAAAGCCGAATTAAGGCAATTGATTTTTTAAATCTGTATGTAAAAGAAATTATTAAAAAAGATATTGAACTTAAAAAAGAAGCCTCCTTAGCAACTATAGAATTTATTAATAATAGATTAAAAATAGTAGAAAAAGAATTAAGCGACCTTGAAATACAAATAAGAGACTATAAAAAAGCAAACAGATTTTTTGATGCATCTGGCGAATATAATTATATACAAATAAGATTGTCTAAAGCGGAAGAAGAAGTTTTGAAACTTAGACTAGATATTCAAAATATAGATTATATCGACAACTATTTAAGAAACGATAAAAGCTTAGGTAAATCAAAAGTCATTCCTTCTAACTTAGGAGTTGAGGATATGTCGTACAATACATTAATAGCCAAGTATAACGATTTACAAGCACAAAAAGAAAAAGAAGATTTTGTATCCAATAAAGATAACCCTAAACTTATAGAGTTAGATAATCAAATTAGTCAGTTTAAACAAAGTATTTTAGAAGCAGGAGCTATTCTAAAACAATCAAAATTATTAAAAATAAGTACCTATGATGGAAGAACAGATGTAGATATGGAAAAGTTAGCTACACTGCCTGACAAAGAATTAAAAATGATTGAAATAAACAGGCAAAAAGCAATTAAAGAAAAATTATATTTATATCTCTTACAGAAAGGAGAGGAAACAGCCATTGCTTCCGTATCTACAGAGTCTAACTATCAAGCAATGGATGATGCAATTGCTTCATCAGTTCCTGTAGAGCCTAAAAGTACTCAAATTAAAGTATTTTCCATTATTTTAGGATTACTCATTCCTATTGGTATTATTTATTTATTAGACTTACTGAACGATAAGATTACTACAAGGCAAGATATTGCTGAAAGAACTAAAATACCCATTACAGGTGAGATAAGCCACTTAGATGCAGTGGGTAAAATTGTAGTAGAAAACAGTAGAAATGTAGTAGCCGAACAGTTTAGAATATTAAGAAGCAACTTGCAATTTATTTTGCCTACAGCCAATGATGGCAAAGCAACAACAATATTAGTTACCTCATCCATTAGTGGAGAGGGAAAATCATTTATTAGCTTAAATCTTGCAGCAGTATTGGCTTTAACCGAAAAAAAAGTAGCTCTTTTAGAGTTTGACTTACGTAAACTAAAAGGTATAAATTTAGATGAAATAGAGGATAATAATGATAGAGGTATTACCAATTTTCTTATAGGGCAAACTAATGACATTAATTCTATTTGTAAAACTTTAAAAAAACATCCTAATTTACATTTATATAATACAGGTCCTATTCCTCCTAATCCTGCTGAGTTGATTATTAACAGTAGAATGGAAATGTTTTTTAATATTTTAAAAGATAAATACGATTATATTGTATTAGACTCTGCACCAGTAGGCTTAGTAAGCGATTCTTTTGCATTAAGTAAATATGCCGATGTTGATTTGTACGTTATTCGCCAGCGATATACATTAAAAAAACAATTAGACTTTATTAATGACTTACATAATGAAGAGAAATTAAAAAATATGGCCATTGTGGTAAACGATGTAAATCTTGCAGGCCGATATGGCTATTATGGTTATGGCTATGGTTATGGTTATGGTTATATGTATAGATATGGAATGGGTTATGGCTACAATAGATACATTTATGGAGGAAGAAAAAAAGATCCTTATTTTGATAGTAATAAGCAAGGCTATTTTGATGATAATGTAAAACTAAAATGGTGGCAAAAAATATTTAGAAAATAATTCTTAAATATTTTGAGCTCAAGTTTTCCTAAAATATGGCTCAATTTTACCTTAAAATGAACTTTAAGTAACTATTAATTGAGCTATATAAATTTAAGTTGTGAACGAAAATCAGCAGATAATTATTAATTTTCTCAAGAATAACCCTCATACTTCTTCAAAAGAAATTATGACTAATGCTGGAGTTATAGCAAGTTATGCAACTATAAAACGTTTACTTCAATCAATGGCAACTGAAGGGTTATTAGAAATTATTGGAAAAGGGAAAAGCACAAAGTATGCAGTATCGCCTGTATATGAATTAATTGAACCTATATCCGTGGATACTTATTTTAAAAATGAAATTGATGAACGAAAAATAATTAACTCTTTCAATTATAACATTTTTAAAAACTTATTATCAGCTAAAAATATTTTTAGCAATTCAGAATTAGGTATCTTAGAAAAATTTCATGTTACTTTTAAAAATAGAATAGCAAAGCTTTCTAAAAATGAATTAAAAAAAGATTTGGAACGTTTAGCTATAGATTTATCTTGGAAATCATCTCAAATAGAAGGCAATACCTATTCTTTATTAGAAACAGAAAGGCTATTAAAAGAAAAAGAAACAGCAGAGGGCAAAACACAAGAAGAGGCTTTTATGCTTTTAAATCATAAAGAAGCTATTGATTTTATTATACAGCACCCAGATTATTTTTTTACTTTAACAATCTCTAATATTGAAGATATTCATAAAGTTTTAGTACAGCAATTAGATATTGATATAAATGTTAGAAATAAAAAAGTGGGTATTTCTGGTACCAATTATAAACCTTTAGATAATCAGTTTCAAATAAAAGAAGCTATGACTTCTATGTGTGAAATTGTAAATCAGAAAGAAAATGTTTTTGAAAAAGCATTACTTACTTTAATTCTTTTATCCTACATACAACCCTTTATGGATGGCAATAAAAGAACTTCAAGAATTGTTAGCAATGCAGTATTATTAAGTTATGGTTATTGCCCACTTTCCTACAGAACTGTAAATTCTATTGATTACAAAAAAGCTATGTTATTATTTTACGAGCAAAATAATTTATCTGCCTTTAAAAATATTTTTATTGATCAATATCAATTTGCAGTAGAAAATTATTTCTAAAACTAAAAGGGTAAAATTTTTTTTAAAAAAGATAATTTAATTAATACCAATAAATCAAGACAAATAAAATAGAATACATGCAACACTGGACAGAAGAAATAACACCCAAAAACTCCTTGCTAGATTTAAAACTAAAAGAAGTATGGCATTACAGAGATTTAATGTTCATGTTTGTTAAACGAGATTTTGTAACTTTTTATAAACAAACTATTTTAGGTCCTCTTTGGTTTTTTGTACAACCCTTGCTTACAACCATTATGTATGTTATTGTTTTTGGCAATATTGCTAAAATATCTACAGATGGGCTTCCTCCAATTTTATTTTATTTGTGTGGCATTACATTTTGGAACTATTTCTCTGAATGTTTTACTAAAACATCCACTGTTTTTAAAGACAATGCCAATATGTTTGGTAAAGTGTATTTTCCACGTTTGGTAATGCCTTTATCAATAGTATTCTCTGGGCTAATAAAACTATCCATACAATTTCTTCTGTTTATTTTACTTTTATTATGGTATATGTATCAAAGTGCCAACGTACATCCTAATTTGTACATTTTACTTACTCCATATTTAGTAATTTTAATGGCAGTTATTGCTTTAGGTGCAGGAATGATTATTAGTTCATTAACTACAAAATATAAAGACCTTATTTTCTTAATTACTTTTGGAATACAACTTTTAATGTATGCAACACCTGTTATTTATCCTATCAGCTCTTTACCAGAAAAATATGCATTTATTATAAAAGCCAATCCACTCTCTGCAGTAATAGAAACTTTTCGTTTTGCATTTACAGGCTCTGGTACTTTTAGTTGGATGCACTTAGGGTATAGCAGTGTATTTGCTTTTGCATTATTAGCTATAGGAGCAATCATTTTTAATAAGGTAGAAAAAACATTTATGGATACGGTGTAATTTAACTCAAAATTCATATCTCTGCAAAAACAAAATAAATGCAATCAAATAATCCAATAGAATCAGGCTTATCGCCCCATTTATTTTGGGACGTAAATAAAGACACATTGGATTGGGAAAAGCATGCTTCTTTAATTATAAAGCGAGTTTTAGAATATGGTTTATGGAACGATTGGAAAATATTGTATAAACAATTTAATATTCAGTTTATAGCTCAACAAGCAATGCATTTTAGAGAGCTTGAACCCAAAGCCCTAAATTTTATTGCCAATATTTCAGCAACCTCTTTAAAAGATTATAGGTGTTACACTACGAAACAGTTGAACAATTAACATTGGCACTAAAAAGTTTGATTTATTTTGATGATGCTGAAAATGAGGAAATGCCTGTAATGCTTTTACCAATAACATGGGAGAATGTAAAAAATACTATTTTAGACAATCATAATAACTATCTTAAAAATAATTTATACAATTAGTGAGCAACATAGTAATAAAAGCTGAAAATATTTCCAAACAATATAGGTTAGGAGAAGTTGGAACAGGAACCATAAGCCATGATATTAACAGATGGTGGGCTAAAGTACGTGGCAAAGAAGATCCTTTTTTAAAAATTGGTGAAACCAACGACCGAACAAGTAAGGGTAACAGCGATTATGTTTGGGCTTTAAAAGATATAAATTTTGATATTCAACAAGGCGATGCTGTAGGTATTATTGGGCGAAATGGTGCAGGAAAAAGTACCTTGTTAAAAATTTTATCTAAAACTACTACACCCACTACAGGTAATTTAAAAATAAAAGGTCGTATTGCTAGTTTACTAGAAGTAGGTACTGGCTTTCATCCAGAAATGACGGGTAGAGAAAACATTTTCCTCAATGGTGCTATCTTAGGAATGCGTAAAAAAGAAATAACTCGTAAGTTTGATGAAATTGTGGATTTTGCAGGTGTAGAACGCTATATTGATACACCAGTAAAACGTTACAGCAGTGGCATGTATGTACGTTTAGCTTTTGCAGTTGCTGCCCATTTAGAAAGTGAAATTCTAATTGTGGATGAAGTATTAGCAGTTGGGGATGCCGAATTTCAAAAAAAGTGTTTGGGTAAAATGGGCGAAGTAAGCAAAGGAGAAGGAAGAACTGTGTTGTTTGTGAGCCATAATATGGCTGCTGTGAAGAGTTTGTGCAATAGAGCAATTTTATTGGAAAATGGGTTAGTTATAGAAAATGGTTCTGCAGATATTGTCTTATCTAGGTACTTAAAAGGAAACTCTATTATACAAAATAAAAGGGTATTTGGTGAAAATTTCAGAAAGGAAGAGTTTTCTCTTCATGAAATTAGTATTTATGCAAAAGAAAAAGGAGAAGGAGAATTGGTTGATGAGTATGATGAGATATGTTTAAGAACCGAAGTAACTTTAAATAAAAATAAAGATATTAAAATTACTTATGTTGTTAAAAATGAGAATGGTGATGATCTCTTTACCTTTTCGCATCAACCTAATGTAAAATTAGATGTAGGCTTTAATTCTTTGTTATGCACTTTTCCAAAAGGGTTCTTAAATATAGGATCTTATTTTTTAACATTATATGTTATTGAAAATAGTTTAAACTCAATTTTCATAGAGAAAGATATATTCGTTTTTAATGTAGCTGAGGGAAAACGAGAAATAGGAAAATGGTTAGGAAGGGAGCCAGGATTCATAAAACCAAAATTTAACTGGAAAAAATTATTATAGAATGAAAAAAAAAATACGTAATTTATTAGCTACATTATTCAATCCAATTGCCAAAAAATTGGGCTTTATTCAATCTAAAGATTTAATATCAATTGATAATGAGTTTAATGTTGACCTATTGCAGTCTAACTTCTTTTCTATCTTAAAAGAAGTTGGCTTTTCTCCTAAACATATCGTTGATATTGGAGCTAATCATGGTAATTGGACAAGAAATGTTTTAAAATATTTCCCTTCTGCAAATTATTCATTATTTGAACCACAACATTGGCTACAAAAGTCAATACAAGATGTTTTAGACACAAATCAAAAAGTACAGTTTTATGCTTTAGGTGTCGGTAGTCAGAATGGGTCATTTAAGTTTACTATTGTAGATAGAGACGATAGTTGTTCTTTTTCACATTCAGAAGAATATGCCATAGAACGTGGCTTTAAACAACTTGATGTACCTGTGGTTACTTTAAATGATTTTATAACTCAAAAAGCTTTACCGACCCCAGATTTAATTAAAATTGATGCTGAAGGTATAGATTTAGAAGTACTTAAAGGAGCATCAGCTTTTTTGGGCAAAACAGAAGTATTTCTAGTAGAGGCGGGTGTTGTGAGCAAAAAGAACCCTAATTCAATTTCTAGTGTAATTAAATTTATGGACGAAAATGGGTATAGAGTTTTTGACATCACAGATCTTAATCGTCCTTGGCAAGTTAAAGTATTGTGGTTAGTAGAACTTGCTTTTGTTAAAAAGAATGGAGTTATAGATCAAAAATCTTTTAGATGATTTCAGTAACTCAAACATTCTTGCCTCCTATTGATGAATATCAAGCTCAAGTACAGAGGGCATTTGATAATCGTTGGCTGACGAATAGAGGAGAATTAGTTAGGGAGTTGGAAGAAAAACTGAAAATTTATTTGAAAACAGATTGGCTGACTATAACAAATAATGGTACGATACCACTTCAAATTGCTTTAAAACTATTAGGAAAGGGTGGTGAAGTAATTACAACGCCATTTAGTTATGTAGCTACAACAGCTTCCATAGTTTGGGAAAATTGCACACCAGTTTTTGTTGATATTCATCCAGAATATTTAACCATAGATGAAACAAAAATTGAACAAGCTATTACTGAAAAAACAACTTGCATTTTAGCAACTCATGTCTTTGGAAATCCTTGTCATATCGAAGCAATAGAAACAATTGCTAAGAAATATGGTTTATCTGTAATATACGATGCTGCTCATAGTTTTGGAGTAAGCTATAATGGACAAAGTATTTTTAATTATGGAGATGTGAGTACTTGTAGTTTTCATGCTACTAAGTTATTTCATACAGGAGAGGGCGGTGCCATGTTTGCAAAAAATAAAGACTTACAGCACAAACTTTTTTATACTCACAATTTTGGGCATAATGGACCTTTAAATTTTCATGGATTAGGTATCAATGCAAAAATTAGTGAGTTGCAAGCAGCTATGGGTTTAGCTGTTTTTCCATATATTGAAACCATCATTAAAGAGAGAAAATATGTAGTAGAGCAGTATGATAAATTATTAGATTTCTCTAAATTACAGAAACTAAAAATCAGAGCGAATACAGAGTGGAATTATAGTTATTATCCAATAATTTTTGAAACTGAAACTACCTTATTGAAGGTTCAAGAAGTATTAAATCAAAAAGAGATTTTTCCAAGAAGGTACTTTTACCCATCGTTGAATACTATAGAATATGTGAAAGGGCAATCTATGCCTATATCTGAAGATATTGCAAGCCGAATTATGTGTTTACCTCTATATGTAGGACTTGAACTAGATAAGATAGAAGAAATATGTTCCATTGTAAACCTACAATAGTCCAATGAAAATAGCCATCATGCAGCCTTATTTGTATTTTTACCCGTCATTAAATACCTTGCCATATGTAAAACAAACATCAATGCCTGTTTCTGAAAGTATCAGTAAAAGTGTGTTGTGCTTGCCATTGTATGTGGGATTGGAGGAAAGAGAAATCCAATCAGTTTCCGATTTAATAAACAAAAGCAATGGGTAAAAATATTGTTTTAATAATTTCGGGTTACAACAACAGAGGCATTATTGCTTTTTGCAGATTTTTCAATGAGAATCAAATTCCTTTTTTTATTGTTTCTTCGGGAAAGGACGATTTGATAAACTACACATCCTATAAGGAAAATGTTATTTTTGAGAGAACAGACAACAAACTTGACGTTTCTAATTTCATCAAATATAAAGATTTGATTTTATCGAAGATTCAAGCTGAAAATATTATTATTTTACCTTCAACCGAATATCTAAATAGGTTCTTGCTTTCAAATAAAATGGATTTAGAGAAAGAAAACTTTATAATTCCTTTGATTGATGAGAAATTATATTCTGAAATATCGGATAAATATAGTTTTGGAAACCTTTGTTTAAGAAATGGGATTGATGTACCAAAAGAATACAATAAAGTTTCCATATCAAACATTCCCTTTGTAGCAAAACCAAAATATTACTTCGTTGATGAAAAAACTGTAAATCAAAAACCTATAATCATCAATAATTTAAAAGATTATGAGAAATTCACCAAATTAAATTCTGACGCTGATTTTTACTATCAAGAATTTATAGAAGGAAAATCGTTTTATTTATTGTATTATTTTGATAAGAAAAACAATTATTTTGTTTATTCGCAACAGAACCTTATTCAACAAGATAATGGACTTTCAATTATTGGAGCTATTTCTTCAAATTTTCATCAAAAAATAATTTCCGAAAAATTTGCAGCTTTATTTCTTAAAAAAAACTACAGAGGCTTTTTGATGATTGAAGTAAAAGAATACAATGATAAAATTTATATGATAGAAGCCAATCCCAGAATTTGGGGACCATCACAATTGATAAATGATTCAGAAATGAATTTGTTTTACAAATTTGCTGTTGATTACAATTTATTAGAAAACAAAAAAGAAATTTCTTTTGACTATAAAATAAATGTAAAATATTTTTGGGAAGGTGGAATTTTCGAAGACAAAAAAAATAAAAACACAAATGCATTTCATCATTACAACAAAAAAGAATTGGAAAAAGAATACGATGATTGGTTGTTAAATGATGTTTATAAACGAACTGACACGATTGAATTATACTATAAAGAACAAAATTAAAATATGGATAAAGACAAAATAAAAGAATTATATCTTAATACAAGTAAACACTCTAATTATCAAATTTTACCTCAAAAAATAGCAGAATTAATTGACATTCCCGACAATAAAATAATTTCGAGATTCGAAAAAGAACGATTAGCCTTTATTAAAAGTAAAGTGAATTTTATAGGCAAAAAAGTTTTGGATATTGGTGGAAATTCTGGTTATTTTTCTTTTGAAGCATTAGATTTAGGAGCGAATTCAGTTACACATATAGAAGGGAATACCGAACATAGTGATTTTGTGAAGAATATGGCTCTCTTAACTGATTCAAATATAAATACAATAAATACTTATTTTGATTTTAACGAAATCCTGAAGGACGAATATTTTGATATTGTTTTTAATTTGAATGTTATTCATCATTTAGGAGATGATTTCGGAGACCAAAAAATATCCAAAGAAAAGGCATTGCAAACCATGTCCGAAACCTTTAAATATTTTGAAAACAGATGCGGAACAATGATTTTTCAGATGGGATTTTGCTGGAAAGGAGATAGAAACGAATTACTTTTCGAGAATGGAACTAAATTGGAAATGATTGATTTCATCAAAAATGCTGTGGCTGAAAATTGGGATATTTCATCCATAGGAATTGCCGAATCGGATAACGAAAAAACGGTTTATAATGATTTATCTCCCGAAAATATTCAGCGAAACGATGAGTTAGGAGAATTTAGAAATCGTCCGATATTTATTTTAAAATATAGAAAATGATGAAGAAATTTAATCCTACTGAAGAAAAAGCATTTCTGAATAGTCTTGTTATTGACTATAAAGATGTTTCTCCTTACAGCCAAATCAAGAAAGACATTATTATTGAATTAATAAAATCTTTTATCAATGAAGGAAAAAGTAAGAGAGGGTTACAGCTTGGGTGTGCAAACGGATATGAAACAGAAAAATTATCATCCGAAGTTGGACAATTGACGGTTGTAGATGGAGCAAGCGAGTTTATAGAGAAACTCATAGAAAATAATCAGAACAATAAAATACAGTATGTTTTTTCCTTATTTGAGGA
>Ga0268298_10007012_pt1 | contig 10084 bp, 10 predicted proteins | sample WWTPWeurt_MetaG_FD_194462 | JGI IMG/M metagenome (GOLD analysis project Ga0268298, IMG submission 194462) | Activated sludge microbial communities from WWTP in Nijmegen, Gelderland, Netherland - WWTP Weurt | ecosystem: Engineered > WWTP > Aerobic digester > Activated sludge | place... | reverse complement strand
CACCGAAAAGTTTTTCGGCTGTCTCGACATTGTCACTCTCGAAGAGTTCCGCGCTTCCGATTCGAACGTACGAAGCGCTCGATGTCGATCCCTTGAATGAAATTTCCAATTCACTGAGTAAACTCGTCAAAGAAGGCGAGGGCGCGGCGTTGCAGGTTGTGCTCGCGCCGGCAGGGACGTCATGGCGAGGGGAAGGGCGACGCATCGCGCATGAGATGCAACAGGGGAAGCGACTCAAAGACGTCTATCATGAATCGCCGGTTCTGCATTTTTTGGGATCGGGACTGCTCTCGATGTTTCGGACGGCGACATCGTCGCAAAAATCCGGAGAGTCGTTGTTCGAAGAAAGGAAAATCATTCAACTCACGCCCGAGGAACAGGAGCTTGTAAAGGCGATCGAGCGCAAGGTGTCGAAGCCGGCGTTTTATGTGAATGTCCGACTTGTCGCGTCCGCACCGACCAAGGAACGCGCCGATCAGATTCTTGCCACGATGGAAAACGCGTTCGCGCAATTCGAATATCCGGAAGCAAACCTCTTCCGTACTCGTCGTGCGCGTGATCGAGCGGCACAACCGATTCTCTTTGACTATATTTTTCGAGCGTTTCGTCCGGAGAGCGCGTTTCTTCTCGGGGTTGAGGAAGTGGCGAGTCTTTTTCATTTTCCCATCTCGACAACCGAGACACCGAATATCAAGTGGCAAAAAGCGGGCGCCGCGCCGCCGCCTCCCAATATTCCGAAAGACGGCATTCTTTTGGGATACAACGAGTATCGTGGCACAAAGACGGATATTCGTCTGGCGCCCTCCGATCGACGGCGACACCTCTACTGTATCGGACAAACCGGGGTTGGAAAATCCGTCTTTCTTCAGGAAATGGCGAAGCAAGACGTGCGCGAGGGGCGCGGTATCTGTTTCATCGATCCGCACGGTGACGCGGTTGCGGATATCTTGGCGTCGGTGCCAAAGGAGCGCGCGGAGGATGTTGTCTACTTCAATCCCGCCGATACCGAACGTCCCTTCGGACTCAATATGCTGGAATTTTCTCGTCCCGAAGAAAAGACGTTTGTTATCAATGAGATGATCAATATTTTTGATAAGCTCTACGACTTGAAGCAAACCGGCGGTCCGATGTTTGAGCAGTATATGCGAAACGCGATGCTTCTCATTATGGAGGATCCGGAAACGGGGTCGACGCTTATGGAAATTTCCAAAGTGCTTGCCGATCCGGAATTCCGCAAAATGAAGCTCGGGAAATGCAAGAACCCGGTCGTCTACGACTTTTGGGTGAAGGAAGCGGAGAAAGCGGGAGGAGAAGCATCGCTCGCCAATATGGTGCCGTATATCACGTCAAAACTTACGCCCTTCGTCGCAAACGATATGATGCGTCCCATTATCGCTCAACAGAAGAGTACGCTCAATTTCCGCGCGATGATGGACGAACAGAAAATCATTCTCCTCAATCTTTCCAAGGGAAAGCTTGGCGAAATCAACAGTCACCTCCTCGGTATGGTGGTTGTGGGAAAAGTTTTGATGGCGGCGCTCTCGCGTGCGGATATTCCCGAGACGGAGCGAAAAGACTTTTATCTCTACATCGACGAATTTCAGAATGTGACGACGGATTCGATCGCGCAGATTCTTTCGGAAGCGCGCAAATATGGACTGAATCTCGTTATCGCGCACCAGTTTATCGGTCAACTGTCCGAAAATATTTCCAAAGCCGTCTTTGGGAACGTGGGATCGCTCGTCTCGTTCCGTGTCGGTCCCGATGACGCCGAATTTCTCGAGAAACAATTCGAGCCGATTTTTGGCGCGCGCGATCTCATCAATGTGGACAATTACAAGGCATTCGTTCGTCTCCTCATCAACAATCAGTCCACCAAACCCTTCAATCTCTCTGCATATCCGCCAACCTCCGGCAATGAAGAGCTCGCCGGACACCTCCGTGAACTTTCGCGTCTTCGCTTCGGTCGCGATGCCGATATCGTGAACCGAGAAATTATGGAACGCACGAAAATGGCGAGGTAAGCATCCCTCTTTTTCTCATCCAAAAAAAAGAAAAGCGCTCGGAAAAATCCGGGCGCTTTTGAACACTTCGTCGAGAAGGCGTTACTTGAGAGTGCTCTTCAACACTCGCTCGATATACGTGACGGCCTCTGAGACCGAATTAATCTGCTTGGCATCCTCATCCGAGATTTCTATATCGAATTCCTCTTCAAGTTTCAGGACGATCTCCACCGCGTCGAGAGAATCCACTCCGAGTTCCTTGAATGTGGAGTCATCCGTAACGAGGTCTTTTTTATCGGGGCCAAGTTGCTCGATGATAACCCGTTTTACCTGCTCAAGAATCTGACTGTGATTCATTGTCCTCTCCTTCGTTTGTTGATGACGGTCTCTTGCGGATGGGCTGTCGTTGCAGTCTCTCGGCAATTGCGGAAAGTATAGGGGCGGATTGATGGAATGTCAATGTCGCACTCGTATCGGTATCGAGGATCGGGACGAAGTGGGAACTATTGTTTCTCAAGAAGGAGTTTAAGTTGATTGATAACTGCTTTTTCCCAGTATTTCATCGAATACCACCGTAGCAGTGGTACGGCGATTATACGGAGCCATTTTTTATGAATGGTGACTTGGTAGGTATAGTCAATTAATGTCCCTTCGGTATGTGGAGACAGCAACAGCGTCTCATGCCCAGAAGTTCCAAATTGATAGCTGTCATTATCCGATATGAAACCCTTGTTCGGAAGAATTTGAGTTTCCATCCTCACCTTAAATTTTCTACCAAATGATTTTACGGTTGCCTCTATTTTCAAATTATTTCCGTCTCTTTTATTGATCTGTACTGATTCGGCAACCTTTGGAAAATTCTCCGGAAATTTTTCAAAGTCAGTCATTATTCTGAATACATCATCTACGGGAGCTTTAACAAGCCATTGATCGTGAAGTGTTATTTCGTTCATGGAGAGTATTCTACGGATAATTTGCTGACGCTCTGGGACGAAGTTGGAACCTTTATAAGCTAGCCTCTTTTCTGTGTTTTTCTTAAGATTCTCTCGCCTACTAAATGTTTCATGTCAAAAACTTCTATTTTTATAAAGAAGATTTTGATAGTGAGCATAACTATGGCTAAGCAAATTATAATCAAAGTTAACGAGGAAATATTCAGAATAATAGGAGATGATACTATTAGTGCCCCTAAAGTTAGATTATAAAAATGAAGGTCGTTGCTTATCTTAGTGCGTTGTTCCTTAAAGTATTCATGCTCGTCTATGTACTCTTGTATTTCACAACTCATGTCCTTCGTATGTGATATTGGCCAAAGGTGGTGATTAGCAATTCCAATAATATGATTCCATATTTTATTAAATTTAACTCCGATATCTTTCTTAAAGAGACAAAGAACTAAGTACATCCATAAATCAGATATCAATAAAAAAAATCTGGAAATAGCATACGAGGAAGCTAGTAAGATTATTGTCTTTGTAAAGTTGTCGAAAACCACAAAGTTAGGTATCAAATTGATTTCTGGTTTAAAAACTAAATTAAGGTAAAATAGAAATAATAGACCTACGAGTATCCTCAGGATTTCATTGTAAAGACTTGATACAGTTAGTATTTTTAGGTAATTATTATCCATATTTTTTAGTTAAAATTGGCTTTGTTGAATAATCCATCCCTATCTTCTGCCATTTTGCTACAATAGAGGCGAAAATAAAAATCGCCTATGAAAACTAAAACACAGCAGAAGAAAGGGAAAGAAAAGAATGAAAGCGCTGCAAAAAAGAAAAAGAAATACCGCGTCAGAAATTGGAAAGAATACAATGAAGCGCTGGTAAACCGAGGAAGAATCGTTTTTCACATCATGGAAGAAGCTCTGAAACAGCGGGAAGAAGCTGAACAGGAAAAGAAAAGGAAACGGGAACAGAAAAGGGGTCAGGTACCCTTTCTTACCTTATAAGCTGGGGAGGAAGGGATCGAACCTTCGCATGGGGGCTTCAAAGGCCCCTGCCTTACCGCTTGGCTACTCCCCAAAATAACGAACAACGAACAGTTAACAGTTAACAATGAGCAATGAACATGGGTGCTTTCCGAATCTCAATGCTTTTCAATCGCTGATTTACCCAATTTTCGCCGTATCCTTTCTGTAAATATGTTTTGAGCGCGCGACTGATGGCGAGTTCCGGATCGGCGGTTTCTTCGAGTCGTTCGTATCCGACACGAGCAAGCCAGAGCTTGAATGGTTCGGCGTTTGGCGATGGAATAGACTGAATTAAGCGAAGTATAGTTTCCGTATCGGCGACATCGGTTGCGTAGTATTTTCCGTCAGAAGCTAGCATCTTCAGTTGGTTACATTTTGTAACCAACTCACTTCCCTCTTTTTTCAAACGATTTTTTAGCACTTTCCAGTAATTTCTCGGATCAGAACTGTTACTTAAAATTCGCACAATATCAACAACGGAAAAATACCAGAGTTCCTTCTCTTCGTTCCACTCTCGACGAATATGTTTTCCTTCGAAAATCGCCATCGCCTTGTTTTTTTTCGATTGTTCCATACAAGCATGGTTTCACGATACGACTTTTCCGCCCATAATGCCGAGGGCGCTTTCGAGGAGGGGATCGGTGGCGGGGGTTTGTTCGGGAGCGTACTCGACGACGAGGCGGGTTTTCGTGCCAAAAATGGTAGCAAGCGTTTCTTCGATGGTCAAGCGGTGCTCTGGCTTTTCAAGACGCTCCTTGTGAAAGGCGCGATTGACGGAGACGGTGAGCGTTCCATTTTCGGAGCGGATGGGGGCGCCGTTTGCGAGAGAGAGTGTGAGGGACGCATTTCTCTTTTTTATTTCGGAGAGAAAGGCGTGCCAGCGCTCGCGAATATCGGAAAGAGGGATGGTTTCTCGGGGAGTGTTCGATTCCGCAATTTTTCCGGACGTGTGTGCAGTGTCGTTGGTGGCGCTTGAGAGAGGTGTTGCGATGGGAGGTGAAACCGGAGCGGGAGAAGGTGTTGTTTGGGATGCCGGGGATGCCGCGACGGGCGCATGGTCGGATTTTTTGAGGGGGAAGTTCTCTGGAGAAAGGTTTTTCGGGGATGTGTGTTGTGTCGCGGGAATTGAAGGCGCACTCTTTGGTGTAGACCTCGGGGAAACTTCTTCCGGGAAGAGGAAGAGGAGCGTTGCGATTTCGAGGGGAATTTCGGGAGTGATGGCATGGCGAATTTCTCGGCGTGCCCGGTGAATGAGCTCGAGGAGTCGAGCGAGGTCTCCGAAGGAGAAGTATCCGGCGAGGCGAAGGAGCGCGTCACGCTCATCGTTCCGGGAAATTCCTTTTGCGAGTTTGTCTTGCGCCTCGCTTCCGAGTTTCAAAAAGAGAATCTCGCGAAGGAAGTGCGAGAGCGCGCCCGCGAAGGAGCGGAAGTCCGACCCCTTTTCGGAAAGGAATGAAATGGTGAGAATGGCGGAGTCAAGATCGCGCTTTCCGAGCGCCTCGGCAAAATCGAAGACGGTTTTCCGTTCGCTTACGCCGAGAATGCTTGCGACCTCGACGCCGGTAATATGGGAATCTTCGAGGCTGATTGCTTGCGCGAGGAGACTTTCGGCGTCGCGAAGCCCGCCTTCGGCGGAGAGCGCGATCATTTCGAGGGCGTCTTGATCAACGGTGACCCCTTCTTCTTTTGCGATGCGCTCGAGTTTTTCGAGTATCATGCCGGTCGGAATTTTTCCGAAGTCAAATCGCTGGCATCGCGAAGCGATCGTGTCGGGAATTTTGTGAAGCTCGGTCGTTGCAAGGATAAACATAACGTGCGCGGGCGGCTCCTCGAGTGTTTTGAGGAGGGCGTTCCACGCGCCCATTGAGAGCATATGCACTTCATCGATGATGTATATTTTTCGCGCGCCGAGTGTCGGGGGGAGGTTTACGGTTTCGCGAAGCTCACGGATATTTTCGACGCTATTGTTGGAGGCGCCGTCGATTTCGATAACGTCAAGGGAGCGCTGTTCTTCGAAGGAGTGGCAGTGCGGGCATGTGCCGCAGGCTTCGAATCCGCTTTCTCGATGGGTGCAGTTTACGGATTTGGCAAGGAGTCGAGCGACGGTCGTTTTTCCGGTGCCGCGGGGACCGGTAAAGAGGTAGGCTTGCGCGAGCAGGTTTCGCACAATCGCATTCGTGAGTGTCGTTGCGATATGCGTTTGTCCGGAGAGATCGCTCCAGCGGTTTGGTCGGTATTTTCGGTAGAGCGTTGCCATGGAAGAAGAATGGAGAATGGGGAATGGGGCGAGGGAGCGGGTGCTTGATTCCTCGTTCGCTCTTTTATTCAAATACAAAAAACAGGCGTCGCGGAGGTGCGCCGGCGTATTTTACCACGCATTTCTTGTCTCGGCTACCGCTTAAATACGAAGAATTTGTAGCCGACGAAGTTCCATACAAGGACAATGACGGAAGCGGACGCCTTGGCGATGACGGTCCACGTAGTCTTTTCAATAGCGAAGACATTGCCGACTTCGTTTACGGTATAGGTGACGAGCGTGTTAATGATGAGTCCGGCGACGGAGACGGCGACAAATTGGAAGAATTGTTTTCGTATTTTTGCTTCGTCGGTACTTCGCTCTCCGAACGACCAGAATTTGTTCCAGATGTAGCTGTTGATAATCGCAATGGAAACCGATATCACATTGAAGAGAATGATAGCGGGACCCTCGGTTATTCCGGTCATCCAGACGAAGAGGCTAAAGATGCCGAGGTCAACAACGAAGTTTGCCGTGCCGATGAGTCCGAATTTGGCGAGCTGGAAGAAGAATCTGATTTTTGGGTGGAGTCGGGACAGAACGTATCCGGTTGCGACGCCAAGAACGCAAGTGACCGTGAGTATGAGGGCGAATACCGGGCGTGATACCGGGAGCGACGACCCGATATTTTGGAAGATAACGGGCGCGAAGATGCCGATGAAGAGACCGTTCAGTGCGGCAAAAAAAAGATCCCGCAGTTCAAGAGTGTGCTGGGGCGTTGGGATAGGAGCTTCACTTTGCGTTGGAGTGGTTTCGGTTTCGGGCATAGTGAGAGGATATATTTAAAACAAAGAGTGTTTCTCGGATGATTCGAATTATTCTTCTTCCGTAACTTTTTTCTCCGTGTCGGATGTTTTGGCGCTTTGCTTGAACTCGGCAAAATCTTTCTCCCATTCGCTTAAGATATCATTTTTTGGTTGTGGCGGAGTGGCGGGGGATTTTGGAATTTCTGTCGGGGCGGATGAAAACGAGAGTGCCGACGCATTGAGGCTTTCGGAATCTCGGAGGCTTCCTTTTTGGAGGATATTCTCGATCGCCGCCCAGGTGGCTGTGGATTCCCGTGGGCAGACAATGGCAACCTCGTCACCCGGACTTGCTTTGAAGTAGGTGATTGAAGCGAGGAGAACTCGATAGGGGCGACCGTCTGTGACGACGAGATAGTTTCCCTGTTCGTCCTGTGCGACGACGCCGATTGCGTGCCGCCGATCTGCCGGACCGATTTGTTTGTAGATGAACGATCCGTCCGATGTAATCGTGAGCTTCAAAATATCGCCCTCGATGAGCTTGGATTTTGAGGCGTAGTTTGCCGGAACCGGGTACTGTTTGCCATCGGATCCCTGCATTATTTGTCCGTCAAACGAACCTTGAACGACGGTTCCGTCTTCGATATCTTCGACTTTCCTTGGTCGTCCGACGCGTTTCTTGCCTTCGATTTGAAGAAGCATCGCCTTGGCGCTCTGCATCGTGCGTTCGGCGTTTGCGATCATATCGCGAAGCGATTGGATTTTTTGGTTCCGATCATCGCTTTCGAGATCGGGTTCCGTTGAAAAAGTGTCCGTCATGAGTGTGCGCGTTCTCCGCTCGCTCCATTTTTTTGGAGCGAAAGGGGAATCGCTGTTTTTGTTTTTCTTTTTTCCATCTGATGTTCAAATTGTATACTAACTTTTTTCTCTCGGCAAGCGGAGTGCTCGAAAGCGATCTTTGAGAGCGTGCCTGAAAGTGTTAAGAAAGTCCGCTTTTTCGGAAAAAATTATTTTTTGCTTGTCTTCCACTTTGTTCGAAAGCCGCAAAAAACAATTTTTCCCGAAAAAGCTCTGCCCATTCTTTTGAATTTGAAGCTTTTTTAGCACGCTCTCATGAAAGAGTTTGTTTTTCTTTGGGGAGAAGTGTGCTACATTCACGGCAGGGTTTTTTGTGTTGCGTATGAATATTGATGGTTCTCAAGCGGTTCTTCTTGGGATTATCCAGGGACTTTCGGAATTTTTGCCCATTTCGAGTTCGGGGCACCTCGTGCTTGCCCCGTGGCTTTTTGGGTTTTCCGATCCCGGGCTTGCATTTGATGTCGCGCTTCATATGGGGACGCTCGTCGCGGTCGTGCTCTTTTTTTGGCGAGACTGGCTGAATGTATTCCATATTCGTCGCGATATGCCGGAATATTCTCTTGAGAATCCGCATATGCTTTTGTTGTTGGTTGTCGCGACGATCCCCGGTATTCTTGCGGGAGTGATGCTGGAAAAGGAAGCGGAGACGATATTCAGACACCCGCTTATTGTCGCCTCGACGCTCGTGGTATTTGGCGGACTGTTGTTCTTTGCCGACCGATTCGGAAGACAACACCGATCATTTGGAACGCTCTCGATGCGTGACGCCCTCGTGATCGGTTGTTCGCAAGCGCTTGCCATTGTGCCGGGAGTGTCTCGATCCGGCATTACGATCACCGCGGCGCTTTTTCGCGGACTCGACCGTGTTTCCGCCGCGCGCTTCTCGTTCCTCCTCTCGACTCCGATTATTTTCGGGGCGGCTGTTTCACACGCGAGTGATTTCGTCGCTATCGGATGGAATCCGATTTTCTTTGCCGGTATCGTGTCGTCCGCGGCGAGCGGGTATCTTGCTATCGCGGGACTCCTCCGATTTGTCGGGCGAGTGAGTTATCGGGTATTCTTCTGGTACCGACTCGGACTTTCTCTTCTCATCACCATATTCTTTTTTTCAGAGGTATGAAACTTTTGGACGGAAAATCGATTGCGGAAGCGATGCTTTCTCGATTGGAAGCGGATATTCGAATACTCGGGTTTCGTCCCGGTCTGGGAGTTGTTCTTGCGGGAGACGATGCGGCATCACATCTCTATGTGAGTCTCAAGGAACGGGCGGCGGATCGGATCGGCATTCGTGTCGAGAAGAGGTTTTTTTTGGATATGACGCCGCAAACGGAGATTGAGGCGGCGATAGCGGCGTTTAACGCGGACGAAAACATCCACGGTATTTTGGTACAACTTCCACTTCCCGCGCACCTCTCGACGGATGAGGTCATTGCCCGTATCCGTCCCGATAAAGATGCCGATGGTTTTCATCCCGAAAACGAAGCGCGGCTTTCGCGCGGCGAAGAATACCTTCCTCCGGTCTTTCCGCAAGCGATTGTGGAACTCATTCGCGCTTCGGGAGAGATGCTTCATGGGAAGCGAGGGGTTGTCGTGGGGAATTCGTATCGGTTTGGCGACGTGATGTGTCGTATGCTCGAACGAGAAGGCGTCCGCGCGGTGCATATTCCGTGCGTCGAGTGCAATTCTTCACAGGGTCTCGATGCGTTGAAGCAGGCGAATATTGTGGTTTCGGCATGCGGAAAGGAACGGACCATTGTTGGGACAATGCTCTTGCCGGGCGCCATCGTGATTGATGGCGGTATCGTGAAGGATGGAATGAGAGTCGTGGGTGATGTGGATCGCGCGAGTGTCGAGGAACTTGAAGGATGGCTCTCGCCCGTTCCGGGCGGCGTCGGCCCCGTTACCATTGCTCGCCTCCTCGAAAATGTCGTCGAAGTGGCGAAGCGACAGAAAGCAAGGAGGGGATAGAGAATGATTTCTCAACGGGTTTCCTCTCTAATTGAAACTGACCGAGAAGCCGTACATTCCCATACTGCAGAGTCCCCGAATCGTGGTCCCGGGATTTTGCGAGGGGACATCGATATCCGTTTCTCCCGATGGCGGGAGATTTTTTTGATAGTCCATGTCTGGAATGGTAAGCGCGGACGAACAATCGAAAGTACCCCGCGTATTCATTCTGATCACGGTGGGTATGCCGGACTTCGCCTCGGTT
>Ga0268298_10007011_pt1 | contig 10084 bp, 8 predicted proteins | sample WWTPWeurt_MetaG_FD_194462 | JGI IMG/M metagenome (GOLD analysis project Ga0268298, IMG submission 194462) | Activated sludge microbial communities from WWTP in Nijmegen, Gelderland, Netherland - WWTP Weurt | ecosystem: Engineered > WWTP > Aerobic digester > Activated sludge | place: Netherlands... | reverse complement strand
GAGCGCCGCCCACGTGGTGAAGCGTCCGGATCCGCATCCGATATCAAGAGTTTTCTTTCCTTTGATATTTTTTTCCGTCACAAATGGACCCGCGAAATGGAAGAAATTTTGCTTTTCGTAGTCGTTTTCCTTGTAGATATATTTCCACTCATACGCGAAGCTCTCCGCCGTTTTCTTCTGATGTTTCCAAAACCGATTGAGATCGGGGATGGCATCGATGGCGGATTGCCATTCTTCTCTGACGGATGCCGGAAGTGCCTTGTGATGTTTTCTGAAAAACTCCTGATGCGTTTGCAGGAGATTCATTTTGAGCTTTCCTATAAGAAGTCGCGGGATGCCATGTATAATCGGGTACCAATTCTTCCCACTCGCAAGAATACCGGACGTGATATGATCGCCGGATGTTTCCATCGTTTCCGAAAGTGATATCGAAGCAAGCGTCTCCGGATCCCGAAGGAAAGGAATGTGAACAGTTCTCATAGGAGAATCGTAAAGGAATTTTCTTTATTATAAGGGAAATAGCGGTATTTATCAAAAAATGCGTGGTGGCGTCTTTTCTCTCGGATAGAAATCTCTGGTTTGAGATCTGCACTCCTTGGTAAATTGACCGATATAGTTGAAAAATGGATTGGAAGCGTTGTGGAACTAATAAGATATGGCTTGTAAAAAGCATTATCTTTTGTTAACCTGCATGAAGAATTAGAACCTGATAAACTTTGGATATGAAAACTAAGGTAGTATTTTCAGGCATTGCCACCCTTCTTTTTGTAGGTGGGGTTATTTTTATTTGGAAAGATTTTGTTCTGCTATCAAACATATCTCGAATCACGAAAAATTCGTATACAAGCAATAAACCGAACGTGGTATTGGATCCTGGAAAGGAAGAAAAAATATTTTCAATCAAAGAAGTATTGGGAGAAGGGTGCTCCGACTGTGAATTTAATCCTGATCAATTCTGGGAATTTGTTGTTTCTCCCGATTTTTTTCATTACGCCTATGAATACTGGACTAGCCCATATGATGACGGTAAATCATACGTTGTTCTTGATGGAAAAAAGCAAAAAGAATATGATGAGGTTCACGATTTGCGGTTCGATGCGACGGGGAAGAATTTTACCTATCATGCTTACGATGAAAAGAAAGACAAGAGCTATCTTGTTTACCAAGATCGAGAAATACCAATTCATTCAGGCTTTGAGTGGTATAGCTACTCGAACGATAATGTGACTGAGACATTCAGTGATGATGGTAAACACTTCGCCTATGCCACATTGAGCAAGAATGGCGAGAATGCCACTTTGCGTATCATCTTGGATGGGAAAGAAATAAACAGGGTAGATGGCGAGCAAATCAAGATGCGATTCCAGGGGGATATTCTGCAATATGTCGTTCGAAATCAGTATTCCTCAAAGGAAGACGACCACTATTACGAGGATGATAAACCTGTAAAAGGAATTGATTCTTTGGACTATTCTTCTATTTCTAAAGAATTTCGATATGAAAAGAACGAAGAAGCAGGTTCAACAGATTGTACGACCCTGATTCATCTTAAAAGTGGACGCAAAACTTGTTTTGATAGATTAGGTCTTGTGTCCTTAGACGGCGTTGAGTTGGAGAGGAATATAGTTGAAGGTCGGGAACTTGGCTTCTCCGACTTTACGATGGATAACGATTTCAAGAATATCGCATACAGAATCACGCTGCACCCAATGGGGTATAAAAAATGGGTTTCTTTGAATGGTTCAGACTCTAATTTAATTTTTAATGACATCATAAACCTACGTTTTTCATCGGATGGTAAATTGCTCGAATACGTTGGAAGACGAGGTCCTCATGTTTACAAGGTCAAACATGAGATTCTTACTCAATAAAAGCTTCTTGGGTTGTGGGGATATATAGATGTGCTTGTCACTCTGAATTGCAGCTCTAGCGCCCTTCCGCAATGCGGAGCACATGAAAACTACATCCAAGAGAGCGTGTTCTTTATCGGAGGAGGGATATAATATGGAAGAGAAAAGGAATCAATAAAGGTGCCCGACTATTTTTCCTCTCTGGCACAAGGGCGTTAGAGAAGGTTAGGTATGTTTATTTCATTTGATAATCGTGGCGCTCCGAAGCATAGTCTGTGGTACTAATCGCGATAGAATATATCTGTATGATTGAAGAAAAGATAGAAGACAGTATTCACCTTCGAGCTGTAAGGTATGGAGCTGAGCGTCCTAATGGCTTTTCCTATACTGATATTCAACGACATTACTCAAAGCGATCATCCGAGTGGGAGGTGGTTAATGTATTCTTGTTAGCAGCAAAAAGGAATAAAGAGAGTGGACTGAATACAACGACACCTTTTCAGGTACTTAGAAATAGAGGAAGTGCGGATGAGAATACAGATTTTATTTTGAGTTATGAAGCCGCATTTAATTATATTGATTTTTTAGAGCTTCAACAGGCTAGGCAGAATGCACGAAGTGCTTTTTGGACAGCTCTTATGGCTATCGTTATTTCTATTGTTGGTATGTGTTTTTCTATTTATTTTTCACAAAAACAGATTGATGCCCAAGTAGAAATTGATACTGAACAGTATCAGCACTTAATTGAAACTATCAAAAGTAAGTAAAGTGAAAACACTTGGTACTTTTCAAGCGCTGTTGTGTTCCTTGGCGTTAAGATATATATGATTGTGTGAAAGGGAAATTCTTTCAACCGAAATATTCCTCAAACCAGAGTTCGAGGGTGAGGAGTGCCCAGATGTGGGGGGAGAAATTGATGCGTGTCGAGGTGTGCGTGTCGAGGATTTTTTTGATAGCGGATTCTTTGAAGAGGTTTCGTTGTATGAGCTGTCCGCCGAGAAGTTTTTGTCGTGCGTAATCTTTGAGTTCGCCGCGAAACCAGGCGTCGATCGGGACGCCGAAGCCCATTTTGGGACGAAACATCACTTCGTCGGGGATGATGCCGCGGAGCGCTTCTTTGAGGATGTACTTTTTGTTATTGAATCCCTTGAGTTTGAGATTGAAGGGGATTGTGGCTGTGAGTTCGAGAAGTTCGTGATCCAAGAAAGGTGAACGACCTTCGAGAGCGACGGTCATGGTGGCGATATCCACTTTTGCCAAGAGGTCTTCGGAGAGGTACGTTGCGATATCGGCATAGACGGCTTGTTCGGTTCGATTCTTCGATCCCGATTCGAGGAATCGACTCGCGATGATGTCGTACGTATCGTCCTTCCAGATTTGTTGTTTGAATTCCTCGGTGTAGAGTGAAGACTTTTGCTCATTGGTGAAATAGGCGGTGTAGGAGAGGTAACGCTTGCGGTAATCGGTCGAAAGGCTTTTGGAAAACCGATGGAGGCGCTCGAAGAATGTGTTTCGGATGTTTCGGGCGAGAAATTTCGTGAGCGGCTTTCCGGCAATTCGGTTCAAGAAATCAAAGTGGTCAAGAAAATTCGAAACCTGGAACGCGGCATAGCGCGTGTAACCGGCGAAGTTTTCGTCGCCACCGTCGCCATTCAGCGCTACCGTGACATGCTCGCGCGTGAGCCGGGAAACAAGATAGGTTGGGAGAGCGCTCGAGTCGGCATAAGGCTCTTCGTATTGTTTCACGAGCATTGGGAGGATCTCTATCGCGTGCGGTTCGACGATGAATTCGGTGTGATCGGTTTTGAATTTCTTTGCGATCATTCGGGCATAGGGGAGCTCATTGTATTTTTCTTCTTGAAACCCGATGGAGAAAGTCTTGATCGGTTTCTCGGAGTGGCGCGCCATCATGGCGACGACAGTGCTTGAATCGATGCCGCCCGAAAGAAGGGCGCCGATTGGAACGTCGGCAATCATCCGGAGGCGAGTGGCTTCATCAAGTGTCTCAAGGATCTGTTTCTTCCATTCGCTTTCCGGGAGATCGAGCTTTTTTGAATAATCCAATTTCCAATAACGTTCCTTTTTGAGTTCTTTTGTTCTCAAATTAAGCGAAAGGAAATGCGCCGGTTCGAGTTTTTTAATGCCTTTGAATCCGGTCATGGGCGCGGGAACATACTGGAGGGTGAGATAGTGGTGGATCGCCTCGTAGTCCGGTTCGCGTGTGTATTCCGGCTGCGTAAGGATGGCCTTGAGTTCCGAAGCGAACAAAAAAGTATTTCCGTCAAAAAAATATTTGAATGGCTTTTTGCCGACTCGATCGCGTGCCGCAAAGAGGGTTTTTTCATGTTCGTCGTAAATCGCGAACGCAAACATGCCGCGAAGGTGCTCAAGACATTTCTCGCGATACTTGTCGAAAAGCGCGAGGATGATTTCGGTGTCGGAATGAGATGTGAAGGCGTAGCCTCCTCTCAGGAGCTCTGCGCGCTTTTCTTGGAAGTTGTATATTTCACCATTAAAAACGATTTCGTAGCGATCAAGATACCGCATTGGCTGGCGTCCTAGGGGCGAGAGATCGATGATGGCGAGACGACGATGTCCTAAGCCAACTTTTTTTTCGGGAGAGAGATATGCGCCGCCGTCATCGGGACCGCGATGCTTGATGGCGTCGGTCATCCGTTCAATTTCGGGAATCGAAACTATTTTTGACCCAAGAGAAATTTTTCCGGCGATACCGCACATAGGCGTGTGTGTCTATTGAGAAGGCGCTTCCGTATTAAGACGATAGATAATGGCATTTTGCAGAGATATCTTTTCGATAATCTTTTCTGGACTCGGGATGGGAATGCTTGTTTTCGAGGCTGTTTCATTTCGGTTGAAGGATACTATCTTCGAAATGAAGCGAAAGAATTTTTGGAAACTTGAGCGGTAATGCTGGGCATCGGATTGAACGAATTGTTCATTGAGTGATACATAGTAACTTGCCCGTTCGATCTCGATAGTTTTTTTGGGCTTTCTGCTCCCATAGGTCATAAAGAGATAGTTATCGAGAAAATCCATATCATTCGAATAGGCTACCATTTCATCACGGTCAACGGTATGAATGAGGTACTCGGCAAGCGTTGTTGGCGCTCTGAAGTTTCTTGCCTGATTCAAGTAGATATTCCAAGAATAAGCGTAGAGAGCGGCAATAATTCCGACAAAAACTATGATCGTGGCGAGCGTTGCGTAGAAAAAGATGGCGAGGGGAAGAAGGGGAACTTTTTCGCGAATATATCGGAATCCAAACCAGCCCGCTTGACCATAAAGGAGAAATGTCATTGGCCAGAGGAAAAGAAGAGAACGTTCCCCATGCACGTTGATCGATGAAGCGATTGAGAAAGTGAGTCCGGCGAAATAAAGGCTGAGGAGTTGAAATCGCTTTGTGCGTACGAGGATATATATACAGGAAAAAAAGATAATAGAGGCAATCCAATTTGGAAATATCCAACGGAAGTAATTATTTTGAATACTTTTCAGTCCCGGGGCGAGAGTGTGAATGTTCGTGCGATCGAATGCAGAGAGTACCCTATGATTAAGGGTTTTGTTTTCTGTAGAAGAACCTGTCTCTTGGCTTTTTGGGGGAGATGTCTTTGATGTGAGTGAGTTTGTAACAATGGTAACTGGATCGTAGGGGTTTCCATACGAGGTGTGAGCGTAATAGAATGCCACTGGCATATAGACAATGCACGCGAGGATCGAGAGGAATACCGTTTTCTTGAGGGCGAGTACATTGATCGTTCGCGTAAAGAGCCAGCGAAAGAAGAGAAAGAGAAAAGGGATAATGAGAAAATAAAGACTGAGAACATGCATGAAGACATAGAAGGGAGTAATGAGCATGAGAGCTCTCTTCCAATGCTGAACACTGTCGTCAAGGATGATTCCGAGTATGACAAAGAAGAAGAGGAGGACGAAAAAACTCGGCACTACCCAAAAGAATCCGTGGTATGAACCCGTTCCATTGTACAGGGCAAGGATAATGATCGAGAAGGCGATAAGTGTCTTTTCACGCTTTCTGTTGAGCCGATTGAGAAAGAAAAGGATGACTGGAATGAATAGTATGGTGCCGATGTAGAAGCTGATTCGATAGATATCAAAAGCATCAAGATGGAGAATTTTTCCAAGGGTACCGAGGAAAATTCGGTATGTGAGGTGATCGAATCCCGCGTAGGTATTGAAAGAAAACGCTTGTTCATTGCAGGAGAGGAGATTTGGACAGCGGAGCGTTGAGTCGATGTGGAGTATGTAGACATAGGAGTCATCCGGAGTTGGCGGAATCTCTCTGTTTTCCCAGAGAATACCGATCAAAAAAAATTTTGACACGATGAAGATGGCGATAGCGGCAACTATAACCCAGTTTTCTTTGAAGAATTGAATCAACCGAGACGTCATGATATTATTCGGATTTTTGCAAAATTATGATGAATGCGAGTGTCTGTATATCTTCCTTGGAATATTTCGTTCGAAGTGTTTTTGGAAGCTCGTCATCGTTTCCTTGGTAGGCTATGGTGGGGACCAATGAGAGGATTGTGAATCCGTATGTATGCGCAAGTTGTCGGTAGGCGCTGAGACGTTTTCGGTTGACGTATCCGCCAGTGTTACGGAAGAGGGTTCTGAACCAGAAATCGCGCATGGTGAGGAAGTAGAGGTTTTCCTGAGAGAAAATATGATCTCGCAGGTCAACCTCGTGGTACATAAGACCCCCATTTTTTAGAACCCGTGCCATTTCAGAGAAGCAGAGTTCGAGATTGTGGACGTGTTCGAGTACGGCGCATGAGTAAATGATATCTACCGAGTTCTCTGGTAAGGGGTATCTTGATTTTTGATGAATGTTTGCGAGTGTTATGACACTATTATTATAGGTTACTTTCCCATTTTTTCGTATGAAATATCTCTGGAGAGACGTGGTGTTTTTGACGAGCTTCTCATAAGTGCGGAGCTGTCTTGATTTGATGAATGTATGTATCCCATCATCCAGAGCGATATATCGTTTCAATCCGTTTTCCAGCGCGATAATGCCGAAGCCGATAGATCCTCCAGGTCCGATTTCCAAGAGAACGTGGTTTTCAAGTGTGGCATAGGGACCGATACGCTCTTGGAATTCTCTGAATTTTCCCTGTGAATAATTCCTGTGCGATTCTTTGAAGTCCAGTGGATTGAAACAGTATCGCTCTATGAATGGACGAAGGTTGGGGAATATCGAGAAAAGAATATTTTCAAGAAGGACGAGTGGGACCTTTGCCAGTATTTTCAGCTTCATAGTGTTTTGAAGATATCAAGGTAGGCGTGAATGGACTTTTCCCAGGAAAAGTTTTCGGTAATGGTATTTCTTGCCTGTTCTCCGAATGATTCGCGTGCAGATTCTTTTGCGAGAAAGGCTTGAAGAGCTTGTTGGATAGCCTCTGGTGAGGATTCTTGAATGAGGATGCCGTTCTTTTTGTGTCGGATAATCTCGATGGCGCCCTCGTTTGGTGTTGCGATGACGGAACACTCGCAATACATCGCCTCGAGGAGTGATGTTGAGAGTCCGCCGCCGGGAAATGAAGAATGGATGTAGATGTCTATTGATTTAAGTATCGCAATAGTATCCTCTCTCGAGAGCCTCCCAAGAATTTCAATGGGAAGATTTTTTGAAGAATTCTTGAGGTGATCGAAATCTTCTCCGTCGCCTATGATAAGGAAGACGATTTGTGATTGCATTTCTTTGGAGAGCAATCGTATTGCTTCGATAGTATTTTCGATCCCTTTCCATTTGTAGAGGCGTGCGGCGGTCGCGAGGATGATTTTTCCGGGGTGGCGTTTGCGAATCGAGGTATCTTTTGAAATCGCATCAATGGCGTCAAAATCCAAACCGCGGTAGATAACCGGAGATTTTCTCTTATCGAAGCGGTTGATAAATACCTGTACAGCCTTGGATATCGAGATATTTATACTTGAATATCGGAAGATCACTCGTCCAAACGTATAATCGTAGAGTTTTGCAAGTACGCTTGTAATCGGATTCGAGAGCTGTACAAAATCCGATCCATGTTCGATGTGAACGATAGGAACGTGTTTTAACTTGGCATAGAAGAGTGCAAGGAGGGATGTGTTGAAGAATCTCGTTCGCGAGATGATGATATTTGGGGACTCTTTCCAGAGACGGAAAAACAGCGCGAGGAATTTCGGAGAAATGAAGATGGGAGCGTATTTTGGGAGAGGATAGTTTGAAATGATTTCATAGGCAGGAAAGCGAATTGTTTTTATCGAAGACGTTGTCTCAAGTTCCGGAGCGTCCATTGGTAGTCTCGGTGTGAATACAACAATTTCGACGCCTCGTTCTGCAAGGTGTCGATTGAATTCTTCGCTATGCGTTTCCAATCCGCCGGTATGAGGAGGATAGTAGGGCGAGAAGACAAGAAGCTTCATTGTTGTGTGGTTTTCTTGTCGATTCCATCGAGTGCCTCTCTTCTGGTGAGTGAGGTAATTTGTCGTTCCACCCGTTCGATCGCGGAGAGAAGTTTGAAGATCATCAGGAAGACGAGAATGAAGCCGACCATAATGACGGCATTGATATTTCCTTCAATGCCGATGAGTGTGGCGAGATCATTGCTCAGTGTCGGGAAGAGGGCGATTGCCGCCAGACCGCCCCAGACGATAAGTCGGATGGAAAATTTGAAAAAGGTCTGCCCGCCTTCTTGTCGGAAGTATTGCACGCCACCCTGCCAGATCATAAATCCGGCAAGCCCCACAATGATGATTTGATAGAAATGGAGAGACATAGGAGTGCGGTTAACGGTCAATAGAGAATAAAAACGTTCATTGGTTGAGTAGTTGAGTTGGTTCGGTACTTTTTGAACAGTGTGAACTGAAAAGTATCGCATTCCATTCAACAGTCTACTTCAGCATATGAAAAATCATCCGATAGACGGTTTTTATGCCGGTTACAAGGCTTTGCTTTTGCGTCTTTCCCATCGAATAATCCGTGTAGCGGACTTCGATGGGAACCTCGGAGTATTTGAGGCGATGTTTTTTAATTTCGCGGATGACTTCGCTGTCATATTCGTAGCGGTCAGTGGTGGTATCAATCATTTTCGCGGCGCGACATGAATAAGCGCGGAAGCCGGATTGGCTGTCGCTGACCCAGAGTCCGTAGAGGTACCAAACGATTGCATTCCCGATCATATTGTGCGTTATTTTGTACCAAGGCATTCCCTCCGGGTTTTTGAGTCGTGTTCCGAGAACGACATCGGTTTTCTTTTGCTGGATGGGCGCGAGGAGTTTTTCGATATCCTCCGGATTATGTTGACCATCACCGTCCATGGTGACAATAATTTTTGCGCCGAGGAGTTTCGCGGCTTCAATTCCGGTCTTGGTGGCGGCACCCTTACCGCGATTCAATCGGTGTCGGAGTGCCGTTGCGCCGGCGTTTTGCGATGCTTCAAATGTAGTATCTCGGCTGCCGTCATCAACAACGAGTATGTTTGAGAAGCCGGTGTTTCGGATGTCTCTGACGACATTTCCAATGGCGGTTGCCTCATTGTAGGCGGGGATAACGATCCAGACGGAATCGTTTTGGCTGGGAGTGTGGGACGGAAGCGGCATTTTTTCGGTTTCGGTGTTTTCCATAGCTTCACGAAGACAGCGTTAGTTTTCATTCAAGCGATATTTCGTATCGGTGCGACCGTTCGTCGTCAGGGAGCGGAAATGAAGAAGAGGCGACCGTGGACTCAAGAGGGACTCCGTCGAATGTGATGCTTTTTATGCCATTCGCGTGCGGGAGTGTTGCGGCATGAAAGGTGAATGTGAGCGTTGCGGATTTCCAAGGAAGCGTGATCGAGCATATGCCCCATTCCGAAGGAAGGGATGGACGGAGCGCGATCGAGTTATTCTCGAAACGAATACCGAACAAGGTCTCGATGATACTTCGATACATAAGACCGGCGGAAGCAGTATACCATGTCCAGCCGCCCTTGCCGCGGTGTTCGGCGGAATAGATATCCGCCGCAACCACATAGGGTTCCACTTCATAGAGGAGCGCTTTGCGTTCGGACTCGGAACGTCGGATAGGATTTGCCGCGAGGAGAAGCTTGGAAACCATATCGCTGCGCCCAAGCCGCGCAAACGCCTCCATCGCCCAAAAAGCGGCGTGATTGTATTGCGATCCGTTTTCGCGGATGCCGGGCGGATAATCTTTGATGTAACCCGGATTTTTCTTT
>Ga0268298_10007010_pt1 | contig 10085 bp, 7 predicted proteins | sample WWTPWeurt_MetaG_FD_194462 | JGI IMG/M metagenome (GOLD analysis project Ga0268298, IMG submission 194462) | Activated sludge microbial communities from WWTP in Nijmegen, Gelderland, Netherland - WWTP Weurt | ecosystem: Engineered > WWTP > Aerobic digester > Activated sludge | place: Netherlands... | reverse complement strand
ACGTATCCAGCTTCAGCGTGAAGGCATTGAAGCCCGATTTCACTTCGCCTTTGGGCACCACCAGGATGCGCGGAATGTCGATGGTCTGCTGCGTCACCAGCTCGACGGTTTTCGCCACCACGGCGGCGATGTCCGCCTTTTCGCCGATGCCTTCGAGTTCGAACTGCGCCGGCTGATGCTGCTCCTCGACCGCCTTGACGATAGCGGCCTGGATTTCCGGTTTCTTCAAGTACTCGATGGTGGGCAATGTCAGCGGCTGGTTTTCCAGTTTACGGATGACCTCGTAGGTGATCTGCGCGACTTTCTGCTCTTCCGGCTTGGTGAAGACAGGCGCCTGATCCTGTCCGGCCACCGTCGTGCTGCTTGTCACCTGCGCAGGCTTCAAGCCCAGTTTGGTGGCCAATTGCGATTGCGACACCACCGTGGCTGTTTTCTGCCCGAGTGCGTCCATATCCAGCACTACCGCCTGCAAGTGGATCGCCGAGTCCGGCTTGTTGGCCTCGGCGATGATCTCCTGAAACTTGTCGTGGGCGACGATGTTCAGCCGGTCCACCGCCGTTACGCCGGTGCGCTTGCCATAGGGCAGGCGCAGACCGCGCCCGATGGATTGCTCGATGAGGATGCGGGCGTTGGCCGCCCGTAGCGGCACGATGGTGTAGAGATTGGTCACGTCCCAGCCTTCCTTGAGCATGTTGACGTGAATCACGATCTCCGTCGGCTCGTCGGTGTGCTCCACCTTGAGCAGGCGGCCGATCATCTCCTCTTCTTCGGCGCCGGTCTTGCTCGAATCCACCTGGATGACCTTGTCCCGGTAACGCCCCTCGAAGAACTTGTCGGACTTGATCAACTCAGTAAGCTGCCCGGCGTGGGTGGTATCCCGTGCGATCACCAGCAGGAAAGGCTTGACGATAGGGTTGTCGCTCTCGCGGGCGTAGGTCTCCAGTTCGACCTTCACGCTTTCGTGCAGACGCACGCCGTCTTCCAGCTTCAGCCGCTCGATCTCCTCCGCCGACATGCCCGCCGGGTTGAAGTTCTTGCGCGTGACGACGGCCGGTTCCTTGACGAAGCCGTCGGCCATGGCGCGACCCAGCGGGTAGTCGACAATTACATTCTTGAACGCCACCGCGCCGCGCGGGGTCTCCACAAATGGCGTGGCGGTCAGCTCCAGCCCAAGAATCGGCTTCAGCTCGTTGATAGCGCGAATGCCGGCACTGGCGCGGTAGCGATGCGATTCATCCATCAACATGACCAGATCAGGCAAGCCGGCCAGATAGTCGAAGTAACTTTCGCCGATGTATTCCGACAGCCGCTTGATGCGCGGCGACTTGCCGCCGCGCACCTCGGAATTGATCTTGGAAATGTTGAAGATGTTGATGCGCACGCCGCCGAACAGCGTGCCGCTGTGCGGGTCATGCTGGTCGTAGTTGTCGCCGGTGATGATCGACGGCGCGTCGATGGCAAATTCCGCGATGCCCCGGAACACATACTTGGGATGATTGCGGTCGCTGAAGTCGGCGATCAGCTTGTTGTAGATGGTCAGGTTTGGCGCCAGCACGAAGAAGTTGTCGATGCCGTGCGCCAGGTGCAGATAGCTGACGAAGGCTCCCATCAGCCGCGTCTTGCCCACGCCGGTGGCGAGCGCGAAGCACAGCGAGGGAAAGTCGCGCTCGAAATCCGTCACCGACGGGAACTCGCTGCGGATCGCCTCCAGCATGGCGGCAACATCCGCTCCCTTGCCCGGCGGAGCGATCTCCGTAACGCGGTCGAGGATTTCCAGCGAGCGGCGCTGCGGCGGGCGCAGGCTCAGGCGGCCGGCAATGGCATTCACATGACGGTTCATTGCGCCCCCTCCCCGTCAAAGAGTCCCTGCTGGCCGGGCTTGGGCGGCTCCTTGGGCAGGTTCTCCACCTGCAACGAGTAATCGTCGTGCCCCCACTCGCAGCGCGACAACACCTGCTTGGGAATCTTCTTCACCGTCAGGTTCGGGTAGGCATCGGCCTTGGCGCGGAAGGCCGTGCACAGCACCAGCAGCGACCGATCCGGCCCCACTTCGTCAGCGAGCTGCTGCAACTGCTCATGGGTCAGGCTGGCGGTGGTCACATAGACGTAATCCCGCTCGGTGGAATGGCCGTGCTGCCAATACACCGCATCCGAAGGCGCGTAGCTGAAGCCTTCCAGCTTGCACAGCGCCTCGGCCAGCATGGCGGCGTTGTAGTCGTGGTTGATGACCCAGTTGCCCCACTTGTCCTTTTCCAGCAGCGAGGGTGCCAGGCGGTAGTAGCGGAAGCCGCCGCCGCCCTTCCAATCCAACGTCTTGCTGATGCCGCCCTGGTCTTCGCCGTCGATGACCTTTTGCAGGCGCGGAATGATGTGGGTGTGGCAGTGCTCGCCCAGTTCGATCATGATCCAGCGGCGACCCATCTTGTGCGCAACTGCGCCGGTGGTGCCAGAGCCACCAAAGGAATCTAAGACTAGGTCTCCCGGATTTGTCGCTATTGTCAAAACACGATGAAGTAGTGCCTCTGGCTTGGGTGTAATGAACCCCGAATCGCCGAATAGTGCAAGAACTTCTCGCTTAGCGTCTTGATTGCCGCCAACTTCTTTGTATGTCCACCATGTCCGAGCGATAACCCCCTGCTTGGCATTCTTTAAGTGCATCTTTTTCGTTGGCATTGCGTCGCCGTCTTTGCCGAAATAAATATCACCTATAGATCGCTGCTTTTCAAACTCATCCTTTGGAAGGGCCCAGTGACGGCCCTGCGCAGGTTTCACCACCCGCCCAGATGGAAGTACAACCTCATAACGGTACTTCTCCCGCCGGGCATCGTCCTCTGTTCGGACGTCAAGTGGATAGGTTCTCCACGGCCCTTCCGGATCATTGTCTGGATTCTTGAATCTGCCTTGCTGTTCTTCGTTTCGAGGAAGCATGTTCCAGCCAGACTCCAGCCAATTGGGTGACTTCGAAAATACCAGCACATGATCGTGATCGCCGCTTAATCCCCGACCATTACTTTTTGGCGTGTAGACCTTTTCCCAAACGACATTTGCGACAAAATTCGCCCGCCCAAACACTTCATCGCACAACACCTTGAGGTAGTGCGCCTCATTGTCGTCAATCGTGATCCACAGAGAACCGTCCTCAGCCAGCAACCGCCGAATGATCTCTAGCCGGTCGCGCATCAGCGACAGCCAGATCGAATGCTCGACCCCGTCGTCGTAGTGAGTGAAGGCGCTGCCGGTGTTGTACGGCGGGTCGATGAAGACGCATTTCACCTTGCCGGAAAACTCCCCCTCCAGCGCCTTCAGCGCCAGCAGGTTGTCGCCGAAGATCAGCCGGTTGTCGAATAAGTCGGCGCTGGCGACACGGTGCTTGGCGTGGTAACTCAATGCCGGGTCTTCCAGCAGGATGCGCGGCTCCAGCTTCGGCCGATTCTCCTTGCCAATCCAGGTGAGTTCGAGTTTCTGTTTCTTCGTCATGTGAGATTTCCAATTTGCGGGGCCTTCGAGACCAGATATTCAAAAAGGTCTACCGGGTATGGCTGTCCCGTCTTGTACAGCTTTTTCTTGTGTTCCAACACTGGATCGGTAATGAGTCCGTAGTGCGCAATCAAAACGTCTTGCAGTAGTGGCACGACATGGGTCTGGTTACGGAATAGCGCCAACGGCCCCATCGCATAGGTGGCCGGTGGGCCTGGCAAGAATAGGGTGGCATTGTGCGTCGCATCCCATAAGGTCTGGCGCAACTGATCGAATGGTCCGCTTAATTCTGCGTTGATCTTCGCCGCATCCAGCAAGGTCGCACTCTTGATTGCATCGACCGCCCGCTTGATCATGGCCCAAGCCAACACATAACCCCCGTGCTTGTAGGCAAGCCGCTCCTGTCCCGATGTCTCTTTCGCCTCGGTCGCCATCCGATTCTGGATATACCGGTTCAGGCGCACCGCGTTGGCCAGTTGAAAGGCAGTAACCGTTGGCGCAAACAGCGCTTTGTATTGTGCGGAAGTCGTCGCCAGAAGCTGCGCCGGCTCTTTCTTAAGCCAGACCACGAAGCGCGGATCGGGTTGCAGCATGGCGAGGGCTTGCGCGGCCTCGTCGATGCGGATTCGATTGGGGTCGTTGATCCCGTCAGCGGCGTCAGCCTTGTAGGCGTAGTGGATGTCGAGGTAGGCGAGATCACGTCTCAACCGCTCTTGCTCGTCATCCAGAGCTGCAAAGTTGGCGAGTAAGACAGGATTCTGATGATTTCTGGCGCGAGTAACGGTCTTGCCGAATTCACCATCAGAATCCGCCTTGATCAGGGTCAGCGATACTCTTGCCGTACTGATGTCGCTACCCTTGTTGTCCGCAAGGAACTTCGCAGAGGACGCAATGGTTTGCGCGCCATTGATGACCGAGAAGCCTCTTAGTTTGAGTCGCTTGCGGCCGCCCTGTGCCTGCTTTGCTCCCTTGGGGTGAATCTCCAAACAAAGCGCAGTAACCCCATTGTTCAAGTACATGAACTCTTGCGGCTTCACTGCCAAGGTCTTCTGAATCGCGGTGTTAACCTCGGTTTTGTGGCCGAGGAAGGTCCGAATATTTCTCTCGTACAGTGCTGGCCCATACGCCTCATGAAGATTTATCAGGTCCTGTAGTTGGACGAGGCCGAAGTACGTGACTTTCGGCTCTTCTACGGTCGAGCATTTCTGAATCCAGAGGTCGGTATTGACCTGTGCATACGCCTTTGCGGCGCGCAGATCGGCGACGACTCGATTGGCATCGTAGTCAATGGCCGGAGGCTCCAGTCGTTCCTCACCGTGGTCTTCATCGGCAAGAAGGTCGTCTATTGCCTTCTTTGCGTGCTTGCTAATGCCGGAACCAGTATGTGCAATAACGAGCTGAATATGACTGCAATTATCCAGTGCGTCCTCAATCTCGGCCCGGCGAACCTGAACGTTTTTGTTGAAGCCACTGAAATCCTGTTTGATGAGCTTGCGGACGCCCTGACAATAGGCAAGCGCCTCCTCCTGACTAAACTGTTCGGCGGCCTTCAGCTTGGACTGAACGAGATAAAGCGTTTCCGTGGGCGCAAAGTAGTAGATCGCATCCACGCCATAGTCATCGAAATCGTCGATGACTGCCTTTGCTGAATCGGCTATTGAAACACCGCAGATATTGTGAAGCGCGAATGCGCTGAAAGCGCGCGAGCGATTTTTCTTCTGCTGCTCGTCGACGGATTTTGCCATGTCGAGCAGTGGCGGCAGGTTTGCCAGAAATTCTTTATCGAGAACATGCGCAAGCATGACCGAGGGTTCTTCTGCGAGTGCGCTCATGGCTGGCTGTCCATAGGTGGCATTGGTATCCGAATCGGCTATTGGCGAATTGCCCAGCGAATCATAACGAGCCGATGGCGTCGAGGGTTGGCAGTTGCTTGCAGTTCATCGTTTAGGCTCCCTTCTACTCGCGGTGATACGTTTTCCAAATGACATAGTGAATGTATCCGAGGGCTCGCCAGACGAGCTATTCGGCCGATGGACGAAAGTCGGCGCTGGTGACACGGCGTTTGGCGCGATACGACTTCGCAGAGCCTTCCAGCAGGATGCGCGGCTCCAGCTCCGGCCGGTTCTCCTTGCCGATCCAGGTGAGTTCGAGTTTATGTTTAGTCTTCATGGCAGGAAAAGCGGGCGTTGTGATGGCGCCACGATCTGGTCATTCGGTTTTATCTGCTGGGCAGACCGGCGCTTGCCGCCATCCGGACTGATTACTTCGACAACTTTTTGCTCGAGCAAAAATCCTACCGATTCTCGGTAAATGGCTGCCGACGCCGGAGAGTCGTTGCAGGTGGTGGCAAACAGTTCGCCGAAGCTGAGTCCCTCATCGTTGGCGTAAACGCGACGGGGAATATGTTCATTTAGGGCGGCAATGCTTGCACTGCGGGCGACATCGTCGAACTCGAAACCCAATGCTGACTGGCCCTTGTGTTGGGCGTCATGTTCGGGGTCGTAGCCGACAATCTGGAACATATCCAAACCGGGACCGCCATAGTGAATGAAATAGTTGTTGTTGTCCCAGTGCACCTCGGTCATTACATCGCGGGCGCGATGATGCTGCGAAAGATGTATGAGCCAATAGTCACCGTGCCCCTTCTTGTTGCGTATGAAGAACGGCGTGTAGTGCTTCGCGCCGCAGCGTGTTACCAGCGTGCGGTACAAACCACTTTGGATGAAGAGCCGCCAGTCCTTCTCGGAGTTCTTGATTTCCTCGATGGTGCGGCCTTGCAGAACATCGGGAATGCCAATGTCGTTCAGCAACGCCTGAGTTAACTTCCCATCGCTGGCGTAGTTCAAGAACGAATCGACGCCAAAAGTCAGAATGACTTCGGCGCTTGGCAACTGAGAAAAAATCTTTCGGATAAGCGGCGTCGGCACTTCCTTGTAGCCGTACTGATCCAAGGCAAAAATGGAGCGCCCATTCTTCGGGCTCTTGTGCTTGATGAAGTCGATGACACTATCGGCCTCATCCTGAAATTTTGCATGGCGGAGCTGGATGGTATTGCCGATACGGTCGCCATGGCCCGCATCCCGCAATACCTTGTCCAGATGCGAGTACGCGTGGTGATCGGCTTCAATGAAGAAGTAGTCCACCTGAAGATCAATGGGCTTTCGACGGTCCTTGTTGATCAGAAACTCCGCTTCCCTCGTGGCATCAAGGAAGATGAACGGCGATCCCTTGACCAACTCCCGGGTGTCGTTGTGGACATACATGCCCCCACCCGCGAATCCATCCACGACTGTGAGACGCAATACATCCTGATTGGGAGAGCTGACCAGCGTTCGAAAATACGCGGCCAAATACGACTGCAAGATCCTGTGCTTGGCGATACTGTGCTGTTGGATCAGGTCCGGTCCGTTCTTCCAGTTGTATGGTTTGCGCGGCATGTTCTCTTTCAGAGATGGGCAGAGAGTGCAGGCATGTCGTCCCATGTACGCCCGGCCAGAAGACGTCCGTTGGCCTTCTTGGACCGCCGTTTGCCATCGGCACCCCAGCCGCCCCATTGCTTGAAGAAGAACTGCACGCCCTGCGCTTCGCATTGACGCCGGATGCTTTCCACCCACTCGACCTTCATCGGGCGGGCTCTTGGGCCTGACTCACCCCCAACGATCACCCAGTGAATTCCATTCAGGTCAAGCCCGCCGATATTCTCAAGCAGCGGCTCCACGGACAAGAACCGGATTCGCGCCTTAACTTGTCGCAGGCAATCTATTCGAGGAACTCCATACTCCTTGTCTTCGACAGAAACACCAATCCATGCATTGGCAGGCACTATCCGCTGCTTGAAATATGAGGCGAGTCTGTCCGCTCGTTTGGTGAGAACCTGAAACGTATGCTGCGGGCAACGCCGAATGACATCGAAAACCTGATCGATGTAGTCGTCCCCCACTCTCTTGTGAAACAGATCGGACATCGAATTCACAAAATAGACCGTCGGTTTCCTCCGGCGCATAGGCTCATCAAGGCGACTCGGAAGAATCGTAAGCTTGAAGCCATTTTCATAGCCAGGAGTACCCATGGCCTTTAGCCGATTGGCCATGGATTCCGCATAGCAGTGCTTGCAGCCGGCTGAAATCTTGGTGCAGCCGACAGTCGGGTTCCATGTGGCTTCAGTCCATTCGATGCGGCTGGATTGGGACATGACTTGTTCTTATTTACACTATTGATTGGATAACGAGATGCGACCAAACCCTGCTTGCAATTCCGGGGGACGCATTGGGGTGACAGCACCTTGTCCGATGGTAGTCCATCTCCAATACACCGCTTGTCCCGCGCCTCATCATTTTGCCGGTGCCGGCAAAATGATCGCGGGTGTAACTCGTCGATTGGCATGGCGAGCGTAGCGGAGCGACGACACGCTGGATGAGCCATCGGACAGACAACCGAAAGTCGGCGCTGGCGATACGGCGCTTGGCGTGATAACTCTTCGCCGGGTCATCCATCAGAATGCGCCGCTCCAGCCTCGGCCGGTTTGCCTTGCCTATCCATGTGAGTTCGAGTTTTTGTTTCTTGGTCATCCTAGCCGACCTTCTTCTTCACGGCCGCATCGAAGACTTCCTGATTGATCGGCGACCGCAGCCTGCTGTTGTTGAGTAGCGTAAGTACAAGCTCGACGTTCGCTTCGTCCACGACGATTTTCCCGTGTTCAATAACCAACCCCCACCCCTCCGAGTGGTTCAGCTTGATGAGATTCGCCAGAAATGTCTGATCTTTGTAGTAACCGCTCTTCTGGATGGCCGAGATCTTTCTCAGGAGATGCAGATTAGCGCCCACGGTATTGCGAATCGGCTCGACATCAGAAAACACGTCTAGATCGACGAATTCAGTCAGCACGGAGTCTCGATTTTTCTCCATGCCTTCACGGAAATTCATTGCGCTTTCGAACTCTTTTTTGTTCGTGATAAACGTGGTGCCATCGAAGACGAAGAAATCAATGTGTGTGTCAAGCGTGAATATCTTCTTGTCCTCAAGATCGACAAGTTTCTTGTCTTCGAAAAGGAAGTAAGAGACAGCGCCGACCTTGGTCGCCTGCGTAAACTTGTTGATTTTTCGGACGCCATATACCGCGTTTCCGTCATGCACCAGCTTGACAACGAAAGCCCATGAGTCGAGCAGATCTTCATATTGCTCGACTTTCTTGTTTGCCAGTCCCTTATCAACCTCCGCTTGGACCTTTGAAAAGTCAGTATCTGACACGTTGATCGTAAGTAGCCTATCGTCTTGGTCCGCCGTGAGGAAGTCGTATTCGTCCAGCTTGTATTCTTTCCCCTGAACGCGCTCTACAACGGCCCGTTTCAGCTTCGCTTGCAGTTTCTTGTCCAGGTCAACGCGAACTACGGAATAGTGGGCGACTTTCTGAACATCAAGCCGCCTTTTCACAAGCCACATGCTTACCGTCCAAGCCTTGAGATCTGCCTGTCGAAGCTGCTTGAGTTTCTTTGCCGCTGCCGTCATTGTTCTTCCCCTTTGGATTGAATGTCAGTGGCGAAATAGAGAAAAGTGGAAAGCCTCTGAACGATACAAGTATCGCCAATCCCAAACTCGCGCTTCGAGATCACAAGTCCTTGCACTTCCCGTGAGCCGTCCTTGAATTGACAGTCGTACAGGCCGAAGCCCGCCAGAGCCAGGACTGGATTTACAAAAATATTCTGGGTCCGGTATGCAAGAGCAAACATCAACATCATAAAGACGAGCAGACTCGCCAAGGTCTTCCAGTCTCCGAGAGTGAAGTTGTAGAACGAAATCATGTAGGGGATCGTGTAGGTGAACATATCCCCGGACTTGTTCGATACCTTTGTAATGCGCACCGGAAGCCCGTCTTCGATCCGGTTGGCAACCAGCAGGACTATCAAGCAGGAAATGCAAGCAACACCCGCAACGAGCGCAGCTATCGTCGGGTGTGCCGGTAGCCACGTATCCGGATCAATGTCCTTGATGATGAAGATCAATGCCAACGGAAAGTAGGAACTGAGAAACATCAACAGAGAGGGGAGAAACTTAACTTTCATCTTGGCGTCGCAGATTTGCCTTGCTGTTTCTTTTCAAGCATGGTGGCTGATAGTGGCCTTGGCAGAGATTATGTCGGTCGGATTTCGGTCTTACCGGGCGGACAGGTGATCGGCGGTTCGGTCATTTTTCGATCTTTTTTCTCGTGCCGGTACCAGACAAGCGCTTGAGCGTATTGCTACCCACCAGGGAACGCATCTGCGTGATGGCAATGGCGTTCAACTGCGTCAGGCGTTCCGGCGAGGACAAACGCTGGTGAATCAGCACGGCGTTGATGCTTTCGAGATTCGACAGCACGACCAGCTGCTCCAGGGTGGCAGCATCTCGCATGTTGCCTGCCAGATCGAGATTGGCCTGCCGCCATTGGGCAGCGGTGATGCCAAAGAGGGCGACATTGAGCAGGTCGGCCTCGCTTGCATACACGATACTGGTCTGTGCCTTGGTGAGGCGGGGCGGAATCAGGCGTTCCTTGATGGCGTCGGTATGGATTTTGTAATTGACCTTGGCTAGCATGCGCTGGAAGCTCCATTCCAGCGAGGTGGCGCGGGATT
>Ga0268298_10007009_pt1 | contig 10087 bp, 4 predicted proteins | sample WWTPWeurt_MetaG_FD_194462 | JGI IMG/M metagenome (GOLD analysis project Ga0268298, IMG submission 194462) | Activated sludge microbial communities from WWTP in Nijmegen, Gelderland, Netherland - WWTP Weurt | ecosystem: Engineered > WWTP > Aerobic digester > Activated sludge | place: Netherlands... | reverse complement strand
ATAAAAGGCCACACTCATCAATGCATGACCACTGGGGAAGCTAAAATTGGTAATACCATCCACCAACGGGGAAGAAGGGCGGTATCGCTGGACCATGTTTTTTAATAAAGACATGAGGCCAAGGCTGCTTAATGCCACTACAGCAACCAGCAAAGCATCCTTATGTTTTTTTATGGAAATAAAAAAAGCAATCAGTAACAGATTGGCAGGAATCAGGAATTGATGGTTGCCCAAAAAACTGATCTTCTTCATCCAGTCTGTTCTGTCTCCGTTTGTATGGGGTGAAACAAGTTCAAATACAACTTCATCAGGTCTGGTATTGTTGGCAATAAACACCAGCCATATTACAAAAATCAATGTCAGCAGGGCCGTGCCTGCTATCAGTCTTTTGGTCATTTCGAAGTGAAATTGATCAGAAAGAAATATTCATTTTGGTACCAAGGCTAAAGTTCAGCATTCTTTCATTCTCTGAAAAACCTGCGGCAGCAGAAATGATAAACCGGTTGAAAGGAATGAAGTAAAGCCCTCCGCCATAAGCGCCATGCCATCTTTTAGAAGATTCGCCGGCGTACCATACTCTTCCGGCATCATAGAAACCGGTGATGCCAAATTGTCCCGGCAACAGGTAGCCATTTATATTGAATAATTTGATCCTGGCTTCTGCACTGGCATAGATTGATGACTTACCAAGGAACCTGTATTTTCTGAAACCGTGAATATTGATATTGTTATTTCCGATATTGGCCGCCTGGAAGAATTCATAATTATCTGAAAACACTTTGCTGCCACCAAAGCCAAGTACCAGCACCGCCCTTGCGGGATCTTTCTGACTAACGTAAATCGTCATATCGGATGAAAACCGGGTGTAATTATCAGCCTTATCACCAAGGCCTGCTGTGGCAATTATTTCATTTGTCCACAACAAACCTCTTGTAGGAAACAAAAGGTTGTTTCGGTTGTCAAACTGCATGGCCATCTTGACGCCTGCATAGCTCTTCTTGCCAAAGATATCGGCAGAGTCGAGCCCAACTTGTCTTGGTTCTGCAAGGATAGTTTTATTGTTATCAGCATAATTATTACTGTACTGATAAAAATAAGGGCCAGCCATCAGGTGCAGGCTTTCAAAAGGTCTTCGGCGAAGCAACAACTCTGCCTCCACTGTACGATAGCGAATCCGGTAAAAGTCAAAATTCTTTCCATCCGGCACATTTGTATTGTTACCAAATCCTGTAAAGTTGGTGATATTAGGCGTATTGAGGCTTGCCCTGATCAACAAGTCAGTTTTCCTGCCGATTTGATTGAATTCTCCGCGGTAACGGAGTTGTAATGCTTTTCGTTCAACTGCATAGATGGCAGAAAACTGTTGATCGGTGGCATAGGGCAAATTCAAAAACCCGTAGGTTCTGCGGGAGATGCCTGCACCAACCATAAACCCATCATCGTAGTTATAACCCATCATTAGTTGAGGGAACTGAAGGGTGTTATAACTAAACCCAAGAATGCTTCTTTCATTTGCAGGAGGGTCATCAGAAAAGCGGTTCCGGGTGCGGTTACTGCTTTTGATAAAATTCAGGTCAGAGTTCAGGTCATAGATAATGTTCCTCACATTGCCTTTGATATTAAAGGTATCATTGCCACGGCCGCCGATGATACGTATTCGTATAGGTGATGAAACATTCTCCTCAATTTCAAAAACATCTTCATCATTCAACCCAAACAGTCGGATCTCTTTAGTTACTGCCGGATCAAACACACGGCTGTACATAATGAAGCTGGTATCGTTCTTTCTTGATTTTTCATATACCCTTACCTGCAATCCTTCCGGGTGGCTGCTTACTTTAAAATATTCTTTCTGATTGCTGCCAACTACATTCACTTCTTTGGAAAGGAAGTCGTAATAATCTACTGCTTCTTTTTCCAATTGCTTTCTGCGGCTGATCATTTTCTGAATGGTAGCTTCTCCGCTTATAGCATAGATTTCAGGAGGTAATTGTTTTACTGCATTACGGATAACAGAATCGCTCAGGCTGCTCACCACTTCATCGGCCGCTGTTTTCCATTGTTTATCTGTCAGGTTATTTAAAAATATCCTGTCAAAATCCCTTGCTGTGTAACCCAGCCAGTTCACTTTTTTGATTTCATTGCTAAACCCTTTCAACCACGGCATTTCACGGCTACCCATCAGCCGGAAAATCTTTCCTGTGGGATTGAAAAATGCCTGGTCCCTGTCTCTCGGTACCGGGTAATAGATTTTTCCTTTCATGTCGGCACTGTCAATAGTGCTCCATCTCCATTGATCAAAGTGCCGGTCAAAATCACCAATAACAAAGTCAAGCAGTCTTGCTTTTAAGACTGCTTGCTGATCTGCACGATGATCATTATCCTCCAGCATATTCTTGAAGAAGATTTTTGCGGTTGTTTTTGTTTCCGATCCGTCTTCAGTAAAATTTCTTGGCTCAAGAATGCAGACATTATTTGCAAAGAGTTTTGTGTATAGTCCAAGGGCTACTGAATCTTTGGGAACATAAAAAAGTTCCGGCCTGGCAACTTTGAGATTGAGTGCATTGGCCAGATCGGGAACCACCAATGAGCCGTAGGGGTGTGCTGCAGTGCTGATTTCTGGCTTAAACTGATCCCGGCTGCTTCCCATTACATTTTCTGCAAATTCTTTATCCGTATATTTTTTTACGGTGCGAAGCACCCATTCCTTTCCGCTTTTGTCCATCAGTCTCAGTGAACGGGTTTGTGTTCCTCCGCCTAGACTTACAATTTTCAAACCTCCCTTTTCTGTGTCAAAATGCAGCACTTTCATATTTACCGGGACGGACCATTCACGACGGTAATTCTGACCCATGAAATATTGCTTCAAACCGCTGACCGGCTGATATTGTGTGGAGGCTGCCTTGCTGATTGTATCCAGCCTTATGGCTGCAGGATCATCTTTATGCTCTGCTTGCACTACAACTTCCTCAGGCAGCTTTGAAAAATTGAGCAAATGAGATGTGTATGCAAGCCGTACAGAATCTGTTACGGTGTAAAACTTAATATTGACATCTTTATTACTTGTTACTTCCAAAACAGAGAAGCCATTATAGGTTGTATTAAACAAACTGTTCGTGTTTTTGGAGGTACGGTTTTCTTTGCAACCACCTCCGCTCACCACATAGTTATAGCCATCTTCTTTTATCAATTGCAGGTTATGATCATGACCGGAAGTAAAAATTACATTGGGGGCATTAGCTTTCAACGCTGCAGTTACCCTGTTGATCATGTTTGTATAGGCCGGGTGACTGATATCCTGCGGCGAACCAAAAACACTTCTGGCAATGGGATAGGCTGAACCGATAACCGGCATTGGGATAAGCAATGATCTCTTCAGATCGGTGAAAGGAAAGATATGTTGTTTCAGGGTAAAATATCCGCCATGGGCACCATTGCTTTTAAAGGGATGGTGACAGGCCAGTATGATCAATTTTTTTGAATTGTTGGCAGCAATATCTCCAATTTGTGTAACCAGTTCATCTTTTGTTTTGCAGTTACAGTCAGATTCTATTTCCGGTTTTTCATGCGGATGTATCCACCACTGGCTGTCGAAAAGAATCAGGGTAACATCCTTACCGAGATCAACTTTAACAGGTCCGGGACAACCGTCTTCCGGGTAATATTTTACATTATCCTCTTTCTTTTTGATAAAATCAACATACAGTTGCTGACGGATGATGGCATTATAACCACCCCTTTTACCATTCTCCCAGTCATGGTTACCCGGTATCATATATACCTTGGCTTTTGTGCCGTCGGCAATAGATATCTGGCTATCCAAAACAGCCTTGGCAACATCATAGTTTTTGTATTCTACGTCAGGCAAGCCACTTTTATATAGATTATCCCCGAGGTAAATGACAGTGGTTTTATTGTCGAGAGAGATATTCTTTTTTACGGCATCTACCACCGGATGCTTTCCATTTGTCAGCTGGCCGGCATCACCAATTAATATGATTCGTTGCGTAATGCTGTCTTTTTGAGCATTCATCAATACATGAACCAGTAAAAAGCCAATCAGTAATACTTTTTTTCTCATTACTACCCTTTGTTGCAAATCATAATCTGCCTTCTTCCTGGCTCACCATTTTTTACAGCCCTGGGGGATGTGCGGGACAGGAAAATGAACCGCTTTATAACGAGAACGGCCCATATAAAGTTTTCAATTTACAGAAAAGTTTAAGGCCAACAGCACATGCCCCAAAATTAGTTGACAGCTATGGGATTAGTTAATACAGATGAAGCTCCTATTAACGGTATAATAATAAATTATTACAATTTGCTTTATTTTCAAAAAATCGTATCTTTTCTCATTCGTATAACTGATTCCAACAATTAACAACCAAAACCTGAGACAATGAGACTTCAGCGACTACTTGTTATCGCCTTCTTATCAACCACCACCATATGTGCAGATGCCCAACAGGGAAAAGACTCTGCTACTGCAGCTGGCGGCAAGTTCACTACCAACCGTGCCCGCATGAAATGGATGGGTGCGAACTACCGTACCGAGTGGAATACACCTGTAAAAGTTCCTGTTCAAAACCTGGCGGGGCTTACCCCTGTAAAAAGAGGGGGAGGAAAGCAAACAAAGTCCCTGAGAATGCAGGATGCCGGCGGAAAACAATATACTATTCGTTCTATTCAGAAATTCATTACTTCCAAAACTTTACCGGGCGGACTTAATAGTGAGGCCGCTGCAGACCTTGTAGCAGATGGGGTTTCAGCCTCTTATCCCTATGCCTCTTTATCTATGCAGCCACTGGCTGATGCAGTGGGTGTTCCCTATGGTAAAGTGAGATTGGTTTATATACCCGATGATCCTGCACTGGGAGAATTTCGCCAGGAGTTTGGCAACATGCTGGCCACTTTTGAAGACAGGTTGCCTGAAGGTGTAGCAAAAGGATTTGATACAGATGAAGTAGCCGAAAAACTGGAAAAGGATAATGATAACGAAGTTGACCAAAAAGCTTTATTGGTAGCCCGTATCCTGGATATGTATGTAATGGATCTTGACCGCCATGAAGATCAATGGCAGTGGGGAGCCAAAGAAAACAGCAAGGGCGGCAAAACTTATTTCCCAATTCCCCGTGACAGGGACCAGGCATTTTATACTAACCAGGGAACCCTGCCCCGATTCGCCAGTAAAAAATCGTTTGTACCCCAGCTGGAGGGTTTTAAGGCACAGGCAAAGAGCATTCGCCATTTCAATTTTGCAGCCCGTAACCTTGACCGCTTTTTCCTGAATGGATTAAGTGAACAGGACTGGAAAACAACCGTTGACTGGTTCCTTACCAAAATGACCGACGACGTAATTGACAGGGCTATTGCCCAGCAACCGGCTGAGATCAGGAACATCAACGGGCCAAAAATTGCTGAAACATTAAAGCAACGCCGCAATTACCTAGCTGCCGAAGTAATGGACTACTATCGTTTCCTTGCTGAGATCGTTAGTATTACCGGAAGTGATAAAAAAGAATATTTTGATGTAACCCGCAATGGGAATGGTGATATCCTTTTGCAGGTATATAAAATTGATAAAGACGGAAACCAAAGCAGCAAAATGTATGAGCGGACCTTTAAAGCCGGCGAAACCCGGGAGATCCGCCTGTATGGCTTTGATGGTACAGATAAGTTTGTGGTAAAAGGAGATAATGACCGGATTAAAGTGAGAATGATCGGCGGCGGTGGTGAAGATTATTTTGAAAACACCAACCGCACCAGGGGAAGTCTTTTTGTTTATGACAAAAAAGAATCTGCTAATACAGTGAAGGGCAGGGTAAAGAACCAAATGTCTAATGACAGTACAGTTAATACATTCCAGCGCATTTATTATAAGTATGATAAAGCTGGTCCCGGTGTAGCTGTTGGCTATAATCCTGATGACGGGCTGTTTCTCGGTTTATCTTACAAATTTGTGAACCATGGATTCCGAAAGGAGCCATATAAGTCTTCCCATACAATTGCTGCCAGCCATGCCCTTTCTACTAATGCATGGAATTTCCGCTACAATAATGAGTTCATCGGCGTGTTAGGAAGCAAAACTGATCTTGTTACCGATATTGACGTAAAAGCGCCAAATAATACTACCAACTATTTTGGTTACGGTATGAACTCTGTTTATGATAAGTCGCAAACCGGAAAATTCAGGTATTACCGGGCAAGGTATAACCTGGCGGATGCCTCTTTACTGATACGGGAAAGGTTTAGTCCGAAGTTTACCGTATCATTTGGTCCTACTTTCCAGCGTTATGAGCTGGATTCAACGGATGATAAGAACAGCCAGCGTTTTATTACAGATGTACCGGCGAATGGATTAGATGTTAATACGGCCTTTAATACCGAAATGTACTTTGGCGGTAAATTGATTATGGCACTGGACCTCCGTGACAACAGGGCGTTGCCTACTAAAGGTATCTACTGGGAAACAAATATCCGTCACCTGGCAGGGCTGAAGGATAATCCGTATGCGGTTACCCAGATGAATTCTGATTTCAGTTTTTATGTGCCTTTGGCAAAAAATAATAACCGCCTTGTTTTTGCTAACCGCTTTGGTGGAGGAACTAACGTTGGCAGCAAAGGATTTGAATTCTACCAGGCTCAATACCTGGGCAGCGAAGATAACCTGAGAGGTTTCCGTCGTTATCGCTTTGCCGGCAAATCAAAATTGTACAACCAGGCCGAACTCAGGTTGAAACTGGCTGATTTTACTACCTATCTCTTCCCAGGCGCTATTGGTATATTCACCTTCTTTGATGCAGGTAAAGTATGGGTGAAAAACGATCCGGGAAATACTAAACTGGCTTATGGTTACGGTGGAGGTATCTGGTTTGCACCTTTAAGTAAACTGGTACTCAGCGCTACTTATGCTATGTCGAATGAAGACAAATTGCCTATCATAACATTGGGATGGAGATTCTGATAGAATAATAGAACATATGAATACTTAGCCGGGCTGCAATTGCAGCCCGGTTTTTTTGCCCCAGTCAGCAATAATTAATGTCATTTTTAACAGGGCTGCTAATATCAGTTGTATTTTTAAACTGCATCTTTATTTGAAAACGGATGGCACGGATGATTTTGAGCAATCAAAAATTATTTGAATACCAATGGCATAAGTAATGATATCAGTTTTTATTTGTTGATGTCAAAAGTGTCAGTTTTTTTAAGGGAGTTGATGGTGTTTATTTTAAGTAAAATGGTTTCCTGGTGACAGTATTTTTTGAATTACCCGCATCAGTTTATCTCAAAATCCTGATAGCATTCATTGCAGTAATTATTTTTTCCAGGTGGTTAGCAAAGAAAATGATCAATGCAGGCAAGTCAAAGGCATATACTAATAATGCAAAAACGCTGATATATTCCGGGTTTGCTTATGTTGCTTTTGTTTGGCTGGTCTTTAATGTGATTACGTTTGAAAGGCAAACAAAATTCAACCAGGATAAATGGATGGCTGAGAAAAATAAGAGGTATGAAATGGCTGCCGATCTGATTCAATCAGGCATTGTTGCCGGCAAAGACTCCATTGAAGTAAAATCACTAATTGGAGAGCCCGATCTTAGAAATGTTGCCTCACAAATATGGAATTATAATATGGGCGAGGGCGGCGGAGGATTTGGTTTTACGCTTCACTACCTGCTTGTTGAATTTAAAGGAGACACAGTAAGTCATGTATTACATCATGAGATCGTTGATTGATTTGCTTGTTCATTTAGCCCTTTTACAGTTTGTGCTGTATCACCCGAAAATGAGCTATAACAAAAAACCCCTTCAAATGAAGGGGTTTTTTTATTGGAGTTAAACTCTTATACTTATTAGTAACCGGGGTTTTGTGTAACAACCGGGTTCTGAATGATCTCTTCAGCAGGAACCGGCCACAGGAAGCGGAAGTCGCTGTAAGCGATACCGGCCTGGCCCGGGGTATAAGCACCGCCACAGTTATATATAGCAGCACCGGCTGCTCCGTTGATTGCTTTGGCAGGAATACCATTGGTAGTGAAAGCAGCATCCTGGCTCAGGCGGTGGATATCAGCCCATCTTTTACCTTCCAGCAGGAACTCAATTCTTCTTTCCAGCAGAATAGCACTGATCAGTGCATTCGGTGTAGCAAAGCTACCGATCACATATTGCTGGGCAGCAGGAGTGGCCAATGAACGGTTTCTAACTGTATTTAACAGGTCCAGTGCCCTTGCTGATACAGAACCTGAGTTTCTTTGTTCAGCTTCTGCCTGCATCAGTAATACTTCTGCATAACGGATTTGAGGTGCAAAATCACCACGGTTTACGTAGTCACGATATTTGGTGGTGAAAATGCTTACTCCATTATTAGCATTGGTACCACTTACATATAGTAGGCTCCTTCTCAGGTCATCACAAAGCCAGCCGGAGTTATTCCACAGAATAGGTGAAACTGCCATAAGGCCACGACCACCCAAATTAGCAGCACCCAACATGGCGGGCAAAGCTCCGTTTACACCGGTATTATCGATGGAACTGTTTCTTACAGAGAAAATGCTCTCTGAAGAAGAGTTGTTGGCAAATGGACCATCAGGAAGCGGAGTCAATGCCCATGCACCGATAGGACTTACTACAGAAGAAGGGCTCAAAGGGTTAATTGTTGCAGGAATCAGCTTATTACCTTCAGCAATTACACCAGCCCAGTCTCCTTTATGCAGTTTAACTCTCATTTTTAAGGCGATGGCAGCTGCACGGGATGCTCTTACTGTTCTGTCATTACCAGAGAGGGTAGTCGGCAGATTGATTTCAGCATAATCCAGATCTCTCAGAATTCTTGTATAAACTGTATCTGCAATGGCACGGGGTAATGTACGAACCAGTTCCACTGTAGCAGGTACGTTTACAGCAAAATCACGGTAAGGAACACCGACACCATTGGGGTTCTCCCTGTAAGGACGGGCCCACATGATCATCAGTTCATGATGGGACATGGCACGGAGAAAACGACACTCAGCTTCGTATTGTGCAGCAACAGCAGGAGAAAGAACGCCTGAAGAACCAGCACCTCTGAAACCGTCAATACTTACATTGGCCTTATTGATCAATGCGTATAAAGAGTTCCAGTGACCAACACAGTTGGCACTGTTGGCATTATAAGTAGCCTGGTAAGTGATCTGGAAGAAGGCTGCGATATTGATCACATCTTCTCCTCTGGCATCGCCCTGTTCAATATTGGCAGCGCCAAAAGGATAACCACGAACAGAACCATCGGTGTAAGCACCACTTTGCGCAGCATCATATACACCAAAAAGAGATGTAAGACATTTGGCAGCAGTACTGAATGCCTCATCACTTGCTACCGAGTTATAAGGGGCGAGGTCAAGTGCTTTTTTGCACCCGGTAAAACCAAGGGCAAACAGCGGTAACAAAGCCAGGTATTTTTTTATTTGTTTCATGTCAAATAATTTTTGATAGGTCATTTAATTAAAATCCTACTGATACACCAAATGATATAGTTCTGATCTGAGGTGAAACGCTCTGGTCAATACCACCTGCAGTGATATTATCAGGATCAGCACCAGTATAATCACTCCATACAGCAAGGTTTTGGCCTTGCAGGAAGAACCTGATATTATCAACATAGCCTTTAAATACCCTGCTGATCAGGTTTTTGTCAAAGGTGTAGCTCAGTACCACATTCTGCAGCCTTAAATAATCACCGCTTTCGACGAATCTTGAAGTGGCCAAACCGTTCTGGTTGATGTTATTGCTCTGGCCCCAGCGGAGTCTTGGAACATTGGTAACATCACCAGGCTTCTGCCAGCGCTGCAATATCTCCCTTCCATTGTTATGGAAGCTATTGCTCATCAATGCCTCCTGGCGGGTATTATTAAATATTTGGTTGCCACCTGAGTAACGTACCATTACTTCCAACTCAAATTGTTTGTAACGGAAATTGTTGGTGAATGCACCAAAGTAGATAGGAACACCCTGGCCCAGGTTCTGCCTGTCGCCAAATGTCATGGTAGTGGCATTGGCAGGAGTTGTAGAACCATCATTAGGGCCTGTGATATAGTAGAAAGTATTG
>Ga0268298_10007008_pt1 | contig 10087 bp, 12 predicted proteins | sample WWTPWeurt_MetaG_FD_194462 | JGI IMG/M metagenome (GOLD analysis project Ga0268298, IMG submission 194462) | Activated sludge microbial communities from WWTP in Nijmegen, Gelderland, Netherland - WWTP Weurt | ecosystem: Engineered > WWTP > Aerobic digester > Activated sludge | place... | reverse complement strand
CCGTCAGGTTGTGAAAAAACTACCAAAAAATTAATATAAATAAATCGTGGCAATATTAATTGTAATGTGTATTTTTATACATTATGAATCATGTTACCGGCATACCAAGATTACAAATGCAGATGAGTTCATTGGAAGACTCAATAGGACAGGATAATCCCGTTCGATTTATTGACGCATTTGTAGAGCAATTGGATTTGTTAAAACTTGGATTTAAAGTAAAGACTGTTTCAGCTCGCTGGATGCCCCTGTAGTGACTGTAGGCTCACGCAATCTACCGGCAATACCGCTGAATTCCACACTGGAAGCGGAGATGGTGCTCAATGCAGAAAAGCTCCAAGTCAAGATCGCCGGACTGCTGCGATATTGATTTCCTAGCAGCAGAGTAGCTGTATCAATTCCAACTGTCTTTTGAGAATATTCAGGGAGTGTCCCCTTCGTCCGTTGTCCTCGGTGTCGCCGTCTTGCGTGGTTCGCAATTCGCTCCGTCAGCCGAATGCGGCTGACCTGCTGCACCGAACTCCAGCCGGCTCACTCAGAGGAAAGAAATCTGAGAAAATAATCCTGATTCCCCCTGGCAAAATGAGACAAAATCCTCCTTATAATTGCTTTCTAAAGCTCAAACCGCCCTTAAAAATGAAAGGAAACCCGAGTCACATAGAAGATATATATGCCACAATGGCGTAGACAAAGATGTTACCCCCAATGCAAAAAACGTGTGCCGTGTGCATGGATTTGAGCGATTTTTATACAGAGCTGTATTTTAATGTAAAGATTTTGTTGATTTCTATACACAATAATATATATTTGTATAGGTTTTTAAACAATCTTTACAAATGACAACCTGGGGATTAACTGAATTACCTCTAAACATTGATTTAGAATCGAAGAAGGTCTTAAAGGCTTTACCTTCTGCACATGCAGCATTGGCTGAGTTGAAAGGAATTGCATCAACTATTCCCAATCAGAATATTTTAATAAACACACTTGGATTACAAGAAGCAAAAGATAGTTCAGCAATCGAGAATATAATCACTACACATGATGATTTATATATGTCAGAGTTGAATCTTGATGCTTTTAAATCACTTCAAGCCAAGGAAGTTCAGAATTATATTTCGGCCTTGAAAAAGGGGTTTGAACTTATTTCAAAAACGGGCTTACTTGCAAACAATAGTATTCTTCAAATCCAGGAAATACTTGAGGATAATAAAGCGGGATTTAGAAAATTACCTGGCACTGCGTTGAAAAATGCAGCTACAGGAGAGACAGTTTACACACCACCTCAAGACTATGAGCAAATCATGAGACTAATGACAAATCTTGAGCGATACATAAATGATTCAGAAATGCAAGATTGCGACCCGTTGATTAAGATGGCAATTATTCATTTTCAATTTGAAAGTATTCATCCTTTTTATGACGGAAATGGCAGAACTGGCAGAATAATAAACATCCTATACTTGATTTTGGAAAAGATCCAATCTTTGCCAATTCTATATTTAAGCAACTATATAATCAAACACAAACCTGATTATTATCGCCTTTTGCAAAAAGTTCGTGTCGAAAATTTATGGGAGGAGTGGTTGTTGTTTATGATAAATGGAGTCGAACAAACAGCAAAAGAGACAATAGAATTGATTATTAAAATCAAGGAACTAATGCTTAATTACAAGCACAGATTACGAGATAATTACAAATTTTACAGTCAAGATTTGTTGAATAATTTATTCAAACATCCTTACACAAAGATTGAATTTGTCGTAAATGATTTGGGAGTATCAAGATTAACAGCTGCAAATTATTTAAATAAATTAGTGGATGATAAAATGTTGCGAAAAAACAAATTAGGAACTGGGAATTATTATATCAATGAGGAATTATTTAATTTGTTGACAACGAGATAAAAATTCACTGGCGCTAACATACAAGGATTAAACGAAGCTCTGCTTCGATTTAATCCTGTGTAGAATGAAGCTCGAGTAGCCCGGATTTAAGGTCAATAGTATTGGGAATAAATAATTATGTGATGGGATGCTGAGGGTGCTTAGAGGATATTCTGGAGATTGATCAGTGATTTATCAAGCTTCAATAGGATTGGAATTGAACTAAAGCTCAATATCCGGAACATCATGCCTGTTTTGCAACAGGGACATGAGTCCGGGTCGAAATGGTATTCCTCAACTCTTGAAAGACCCTATCTTTTATCAAAATTAGCTTATTTTAAGCCTGTGGCAACTCTTATTTTATAGCAATCTATTCGGCGGTCCATAATAATGTTGCCTTTATCACGTCTAAAATTCGGTTATATAAAATTTTCCCAGGAGTTTTTTACAGTTGGAAACAGAAAAATGGTATTTTCACAGTCTGGCGTTAATGCCAATTTTTGTTGGCCTAATATAATGTGATTAAGATGTTGTAAAAAACATTTAACTTTGTCAAAAAAACTGCAATAGATGAGTGCAATAATAATTAAGGGTGACAAAAAGAACTCAAAATTAATTTCAGATTTGGCAAAACAACTCGGTGCAAATGTAATTGCCTTAAGAGATCAACAATATGAAGATTTTTTAATTGGAAAACTCATGGATAGTCAAAAAACTGGAAAAACGGTCACTAAGGCTTCAATTATGAAAAAGCTGAAAGTTAAATGATTGTAGAGTTTGACAAGTCATTCTATCGTACATTAATTAAACTAAAGAACGTAACAGTACTTAAGAAAGTTGAGCGCACAATTACAAAACTTGAAGCAGCACAATCATTAAATGATGTTTTGGAAGTGAGCAAATTAACAGGTTACAAAAAATATTACAAAATAAGACTTGGAGACTATCGAATTGGCCTAGAGAAAATAAATTCAACAAAAATCAGGTTAATAATCATTGCCAACAGAAAAGACATTTATAAAATATTTCCATAAAACACTGGCATTAGCATGATATTGAAGCAAGCAGAGCAAATCGGATTTCAGTCTAGAAAATGTTGTAAATTTGGCTTTTAATTTTAGCTATTAGCCTGAGTGCAAAAATGCTCTGCCTGCATCAATCTCAAACACGTTAGCAGCTACCGCTAATACTATACATAGATGTACAACAAAATTGATAAAGATCAAATGTTGCGGGATGAATGGCGCCAACTTGGGTTCTATTATGAATCTGACGAAGAATCCAAAGAATGGAAAATCTTCTGTGACAAAAAGAGTGCTACTAATCTTGCAGTCATTCTAAACGATTACTGTAGCCATGAAAACAATTCAGGGCTATCGGAAACATACTCACCTTGGTCCTTATAGCTATTTAAAGATAATGACCTGGGACAAGCCATTATTTAAGATAGATGTTATCGCCGGAACAATTAAGGATCTGTATTTTCTAAGTAAATTGATTCTGGATAAACTAAATAATACTAAACCAAGGGAAACATTCTTGATTGATGAAGAGTATTCTAATGCAAATGAAGCTCGTATTATAGTAACCTTGATGCCCGATAAATTCGATCTGGTTACAATGGATAAACAATTAAACACGAACAGCGGCAGCCGCTAACATACAAGGATTAATCGAAGCTCTGCTGCGATTTAATCCTGTGTTGAATGAAGCTCAGGTAGCCCGGCACTGAGGTCAATACTATGGGGAATAAATAATTTTTTGATGGGATGCTGAGGGTGCTTAGAGGATATTCAAAAGATCAAACAGTGATTTATCAGGCATCAATGGGATTGGAATAGAATAAAAAGCTTACATTTTTATATAGCTACTTGGCTTTTTGAAATAAGTGGTCATGTAGTTTTCAAGGATTATTTTATTTGTGCAATAGGATCTTAGCTCGTTCACAGATACAAGTCGTTTATAGTGCATTGATTTGTAAAATTTGAAGATTTGCTATCGGTGGTGGAATTGAACTAAAGCTCAGTATTCGGACCAACTTGCCTGTCTTGCAACAGGGACACGAGTCAGGGTCGAAATGGTAATTCTCAACTCTTGAAGGACCCTAATTTTCTCAAAATTGCCTTGTTTTAAGCCTGTGGGAGCTCTTATTTTTTTGTAACCTACTCGGCGGTCTATAATAATGTTGCCTTTATCACGTCTAAAATTCGGTTATATGAAATTTTACCATGTGATTTATGTACTTGGAAACAGAAATATGGTATTTTCACAGTCTGTCTGAGATGGTAATTCATAGAGAAAAGAAATAGACCCTAGTCAGTCAAGGGTCTTCATTAAAGCTGCCAAAGGCAAAAAAGATCGATATGTAGTCTTTCCTCAAAAGATGCAACACGTGTCCATCGAATATATCAGGTCCTACAATCCAAGCTACCGGCTTATTGAAGGCCAGGAAGGTGGACAATACAGCCCCGGATATATACAGAATATGTTTCTTACTCAAATCGAGAAAGCCGCAGTAGATAGTTATGCTTCAGTATAAACACTTAGACACATCTACGCTACTCACTTACCCGAACCGGGAGTAGATCTGAGAAGAAAACAGGAAGCCTTGGGCCATAACTCTATCAAAACTACAGAAATATACACCCACATACAGGATACGTACAGATACCGCTTTCGCAGCCCGATAAACGATGGAACTTTAGAAAAAAATCTGCCAATTGCTTTTAAATACAGGGAAAATTATATAATTTTGTCAAAAGACCTTAAAACGTCTTATAAAATGCAATGAGAACCCATCACACATAGAACATATATACGTTATTAAAATATATACGACATAATGGTGTATATAAAGATGTTATAGGCCACTCAATATGAAATATCTATATATTCTTTTAATTATCAAACTCTTCAAAACCATTGCTGCGGGTCAATATTCTATTAGCAATATAGATATGTCAAATAGTCCAATTACCGCCAATGAAATTTTTACAGTAAAATTTTTTAATAATGCCATGTGGATTGGTACTTGGCTCAACGGTCTGTGTCATATTACCGATAATAAATGGACAATATTAAGATCCGATTCAATTAAAACTACAGGAAATAATATAATAGACATCCATAAAGACAAGAAAGGCAATATTTGGCTCGTTGACTATGCTTTCTTTTCCGGTGCAAGCGTAGTGAGATATAATGGAATTAGTTGGGAAGTTTTAACTCCATTTAATGAGCCCAACACTCAGGTTACAGGAATTTCAGAAGATAAGAACGGAAACCTGTGGTTCCAAACGTACGGCGCAGGGATATATTTTTATAACCTCAACAAACAAATTTGGACTCATTTAACCCTAAACAATAGTGGATTGTTCAATTATTCAATTCGTTGTATTGCTATAGATAATGATAATAAAAAATGGATCGGTCACTATGATGGTGGATTTGATATTTTTAATGACACTACTTGGACTAATCATTTCGGTGATATCGAGCTCAGTGTTGAAACGATTGCTTTTGGTGATTCAAATCTAGTCTGGGTTGGAACAAGTTATAATGGAATCATTTTACTTGACAGTGCAACTACTTATTTGGATACTCATAATTCTCCTTTGCCAAGTAATTCCATAAAAGTAATCAAAATTGATTCTAAAGGTAGAGTCTGGATTGGTACTGAAAAAGGACTCATCATTAAAGATGGTAATAATTGGATTACTTTTAAAGATAGTCCTTTACTTAACACGGAAATAAGGGATATTACATTTGAAAATGATTCTTCTATTTGGCTTAGCAGTTGGGGTAAAGGACTAATTCATCTAGTTCCGAATCAAACGACAAAAATTAATCAAGTACTTGCTAATGAATTATTACTGTTTCCGAATCCCTTCATTGATGGTATAAATATTTCTACTTTGGGTAAAAATACAGTTAATCAAATAGACATCTTAACAATTGATGGAAATTTAATTATAAGCAAAACTCTAGGTGAAAATCACTTCATTGATTTGATTGAATTGCCTAGCGGGATATATTTCGCAAAAATTTATTTTGACAATGTATATTGTATTAAAAAATTAATTAAAAATAGCGGCCTATAACATGGTATACACACAAGCGCTAGTGCGCCTGCGTTTATACCAGGACCTTGGCAGCGAGTGTGACACACAGTGCATAGTGATAAGCAACTAATTATGATTTGATTTCATCTATTAAGAAAAAATATGACTATGAAAAAAGCAATTTTACTCGGATTAATTATTATGACCTTATTATCTTGTGAAAAGGAAAAAAATACAGATAATTCAGATTTCATTGAAACAATTGAATTGTTTACCGATGATTGCAAAACAATTATTGAGCAAAATACATTATGTTTTGATACAGTGAGGTCTGATTCGAGGTGTCCAGTAGGAGCAAATTGTAAATGGGAAGGAAATGCAATAGTAAGCCTTGATTTAAAAACAAGTGATAATAAAAATTATATAATTGAGTTAAACACAAATCCAGACTTTTCAATTGATAGGATAGTTGGAGATTTATATATTCAGCTGACAGATTTGACTCCTTACCCAGAGGTAAGTATGGTGATTAATTCAAAAGATTATAAAGCTAAGTTGACAATTGCAAATATTAACAAGATTAAGAGTAATGCTCAAATAATTTCATTCAACCCTAACAAAGAAGTATGTAGTTGGGGTTGGACTATAAGGATAGGAAACGATACGATTAAATCTGATGATGAGATAATTGGAAAAACCATTGGATATAACCTAAATTATCCCGTTGATATTTATATGGAAAAAGGTGATTTAGAGCAGACTTGTTCTGATATGGGAGGATATGATTATTATAATTTAAAAACTATGATAAAGATTGAATAACACCAGCTGCCAACATTTTGTATCAGTAATGGCAGGCGATGGGGTAAATAGCAAGGTCTATAGCCCGCTCAAACTGCGCAGCGGTTTGAAAGGGAACTACCACGCAAACTACCACAACTCATACAATTTACCGTTAGGGGTAATCCCTCTATATTTAAAAACTATTGAATTTAGTAGCTAAAGAACTTTATCTTAGCTTTTAGCTCAATGTCAAGACTGTTTTAGGCATTGGTGTTTAATAAACCGGATGGCAATCAAGGTTTGATTGTACAAAGTGATTTATTAAAAGTAATATCTTGCTAAGTTACAGTTTAGTGGTGATCCTATATTTTTGGAATCCCGATCAGAGTAATTCAAAAGTAGAAAAGTTGCAATCCTTTGAGCTTATTTGTTCACAATTTAATAATTTATTGATGGAAAATCAAAAAGCTTCATCGGAAGTTGTCAACCCAAATGCTGCTGAGCTTGACATTGGCAGTAGAAGTCATTGGGTAGCTGTTGGTCAAAATTCCGAAGATGTCAAAGAGTTTGGAGTTTACAGCGACGATCAATTTGCTATGGCTCAATGGCTCAAAGAAAAAAATATCACTAGTATTGCCATTGAAATTACAGGTACTTATTGGCAAAACCTTTTTTCAAGTCTTATTTCATTTGGATATGAAGTGTTTCTTGTAAATGGAAAACAGACCAAAAATGTCAAAGGGAAGAAAACAGAGATTAAGGATTGTCAATGGATACAAAAATTACATTAGATGGGATTATTCAGGAGTAGTTTTTTACCAGATAGTAAAACAGAACTCATCAGAACCTTTTCTCGACATCGCTAGAATCTAATCGAGATGTGTGCAAACTGCACCAGGCGAATGCAGAAATATCTTCGACTTATGAACATGAGATTAGATGTTGTTGTAAATGGTATATATGGTGAGACTGGTCAAAATATTATTTCAACTTTTATTCAAGGAGAGCATGGTGGTGTTAAACTTGTTGCTTTGAGGCACTACAATTGTAGAAAGTCTGAATCTGAAATTGCAAAAGCCTTACAATTCAAAGGAAGGATGGATTTCTTGTTTTCTCTTAAACAAGAATGGTAGACATACCAACACTTACAAAATCAAATTCAGAAAACTGATAAAGAGATAAATTCACTCCTTGAAAAAATTATAGCTGATGCCGACAAAAAGAAACAACATGTTGCTGGCCATAAGCCTTTCAAAAGAAAAAACAAAAATTCTATTACCGGAACAGATATCAACCAAATCGCCCATAAATATTTCGAAGGCGTAGATCTGATGAAAATTGAAGGCGTAAGTCATGCAACTGAAATGACAATAATAAGTGAAATCGGATTAGAAGGATTTAGTAAATTTCATACTACAAAACAATTTGTCTCTTGGTTGCGATTATCCCCAAACAATAAAATAAGCGGAGGAAAAGTCCTAAGCAATCAAATAGCAAGGGGTAGTAATCGACTAAAAATAGCACTTCGTCAAGCAGCGAATTGCATTGGAAACTTAAAAGAAACCCATCTCTCAGATTTCTTTAGACGAATCTGTATTAAGCGTGGGAGAGCTTCTGCTGTTTCTGCAACGGCTAGGAAACTTGGAGTAATACCATGGCAATGATCACTAAAAAAAATCAGTATGCACCACCTAAAGAGTATCTCATGCTTGATCAAAAAAGAAAACTAGGATTAGTAAGTCGGATTCGAAAATCTATTGCTAAATTTGATCTAAAACCGGATGATCTTGGATTTGCAACTGTTTGATTTTCAGGCTTCACCGGTGACGTTAGTCAGAATGTTTTTGCGACATTCCTAACCATAACGAACAACTCATAATTGGTTATTTACTGTTTGACTTGCGGAGAATAATTTTAATATTTTCCGCATTTCTGCGGAGATTAATGATTATATTTGCCGCAGCAACAACTTTAGATAGTGGCAAAATATATTTACGAATACAAAAACTGGACGCACTTTACTTGGCGGGAAACCGACATCAATGCCATTTTTGGTGAAGTCCGAAACCTGCAAGGCAAGATAATAGGGCAGATGAACACACTTGGCTTTTCCACAAAAGAAGAAGCGACCCTTACAACTTTAACGCTTGACGTTATTAAATCATCTGAGATAGAAGGAGAGAAACTCGACTATGACCAAGTTCGTTCATCCATTGCAAGACGATTGGGAATTAATATAGCTGGTCTTATTCCTGCAAACAGAAATGTAGAAGGTATTGTTGAAATGATGTTGGACGCAACTCAAAACTATCAAAAGCAACTGACAAATAAGCGACTGTTTGGCTGGAATTCTGCACTTTTTCCTACAGGATACAGCGGAATGCATAAAATAGAAGTTGGACGCTATCGAACGGGTGAGATGCGAATAGTATCAGGTGCAATGGGAAAAGAAAAAGTCCATTACGAAGCTGTTCATGCAAACAAGGTGAAAGAAGAAATGGACAAGTTTTTAAAATGGTTTAATGACAACGCTCCTCTTGACCTTGTTCTAAAATCTGCAATTGCTCATTTCTGGTTTATTATAATACACCCATTTGACGATGGAAACGGAAGAATTGCAAGAGCAATTTCGGATTTAATGCTTGCCCGTGCCGACAAAACATCAGAACGATATTACAGTATGTCAAGTCAAATTTTGATTGAACGAAAACAATATTATGAGATTTTACAAAAGGTTCAACATAGTAGCGGTGACATTACAGAATGGTTAGACTGGTTTCTGCATTGTCTCAAAAATTCGCTTTTAGCAACAGAAACTACCTTACAAAAAATATTACGCAAGACTGAATTTTGGAAGGACCACGAGAACACAAAGTTTAACGAAAGACAGAGATTGGTGTTGAACAAAATGTTTGACGGATTTGAAGGAAAACTAAAATCATCTAAATGGGCAAAAATTGCAAAATGTTCACCTGACACAGCATTACGCGATATAAAAGATTTAATTGATAAAGGAATATTGCGTCAAGAGCAACAAGGCGGACGAAGCACAAACTATGAACTTGCGGACTTCTGAAAGTAACACTACCGCTAACATACAAGGTTTAAACGAAGCTCTGCCTCAATTTAATCCTGTGTTGAATAAAGCTCGGGTAGCCCGGCTTTGAGGTCAATACTATGGGGAATAAATAATTTTGTGATGGGATGCTGAAGACGCTTAGAGAATATTCATGAGATTGATCAGTGATTTATCAAGCTTCAATGGGATTGGAATTGAATAAAAAGCTTACATTTTTATATAGCTGATTGGTTTTTGAAATAAATGGTCATGTAGTTTTCAAGGATTATTTTATTTGTGCA
>Ga0268298_10007007_pt1 | contig 10088 bp, 4 predicted proteins | sample WWTPWeurt_MetaG_FD_194462 | JGI IMG/M metagenome (GOLD analysis project Ga0268298, IMG submission 194462) | Activated sludge microbial communities from WWTP in Nijmegen, Gelderland, Netherland - WWTP Weurt | ecosystem: Engineered > WWTP > Aerobic digester > Activated sludge | place: Netherlands... | reverse complement strand
GCTCACGGAGGGCCTCGGGGTGCCGCTCGGGGCGCTCGACGATCCCGCGACGCGCATCGAGCTGCCGGCGTTCACGCGGCTCGTGCGGAGGGCCGAGGAGCTCACGGGGGAGCCGGGGCTCGCGTATTACATGGGGCTCTACACGCGGGCCTCGTCGCACGGCTTCCTGGGGTTCGCGGCGATGACGGCGGGCACGCTGGGCGAGGCGCTGGAGCTCGCGGAGAGGTACGCGCGCACGCGGGCCGACGCGGTGTCGCTGGTGACGCGCAAGCACGGGGCGCACGCGTCGGTGAGCCTCGAGGAGCACGCGCCGCTCGGGGAGCTGCGGGAGTTCTTCGTGACGGCGCTCTTCGTGGGCATCGCGCTCATCGGCGAGGCGCTCGCGGGCAAGCAGCTCGAGGGGCGCATCGAGATGACGCACGCGGAGCCCGGCTATTTCAAGCGCTTCGCGGCGGCCGTGCCGAGGCTCGGATCGGTGACGTTCGGCTGCGCGCAGAACAGGGCGATCGTGCCGATCGAGACCCTGGGGCTGCGGATCGTGACGGCGGATCCGACGGCGACGAAGCTGGCGCGCGACCAGTGTGAGCGGGAGCTCGCGGCGCTCGGGGAGGGCGCGCCCGTGGTGAGCCGCGTGCGCGCGATGCTGCGGGACGATCTCACGATCGCGCTGCCGGACGCCGCGAAGCGCGCATCAATGTCTCCGCGCACGTTGAAGCGGAGGCTCGCGGAGCAAGGCACCACGTACTCCGAGATCATCGACGAAGCTCGGCGGCAGCGCGCGCTCTTGTTGCTCGATGATCGCCGGCTCACGCTCGACGCGATCGCGGCGCAGCTCGGGTACTCCGACACGGCCAACTTCACGCGCGCGTTCAAGCGATGGACGGGGAAGACGCCCGGCGAGGCCCGCGAGCGCCGCGGTTGAAGGGGGGGAGGGCGCTCCGCTGGAGGCCGACCGTCAGCGGAGCAGGGGTGAGGCGTGCTCCGCTGGAGGCCGACCGTCAGCGGAGCAGAGGTGAGGCGTGCTCCGCTGGAGGTCGACTGCCGGCAGAGGAGGGGTCAGGGCACCTCCGCGGAGGGTCGACTGCCGGCGCAGGAGGTGTGAGGGGTGCTCCGCTGGAGGTCAACCGTCAGCGGAGCAGGGGTGAGGACACTTCTGCTGGAGGTCAACCGTCAGCGGAGCAGGGGTGAGGACACCTCTGCTGGAGGTCAACCGTCAGCGGAGCAGGGGTGAGGACACCTCTGCTGGAGGTCGACCGCCAGCAGAGGAGGGGTGGGGGTTGTTTCGCTGGGGGTCGAGCGTCAGCGGTTCCAGCCGCCGAAGCCGCTGGTGACCGGGACCAGCTTGGACTCGAAGAAGACGCGCACGGTGCCGACCTCGGCGCGAGCGCCGTTGAGCGTGAAGGGCACCTTGCGCACGCCGCCGCCGGGCATGCGGATCGTGAGGTCGCCGCGGACGACGTCGTTGTTGAAGGCCGCAGGATCGCTGCCCGCAGCGCGCGTGATCTCGATCACGTAGCTGCCCGAGCCGAGGCCCAGGAAGCCGAGCGACTCGGTGCGCGTGCTCGTCGAGTTGAGCGCGCTGATCGTCACCTTGCTGTTCGTGCCGCCGAGCCAGCTCATGCGCTTGCCCGTGGAGTCGATGAGCGCGATGTCGAGATCCGCCGCGCCGTTCCAGTCGGCCTGGAGCTGCGTGTCGCCGCGCACCGTCGTCACCGGCTGCGCCGCCACCTGCGAGGTGACCAGCTTGTCGAGCGCGTCGCGCGTCTTGTCGTCGACGTCGCGACGGAGAGCGTCGGCGAGATCGATCATGCCGGAGGCGCGAGCGCAGCTCACGGCGGCGGCCACCAGCTTGGCGTCCGTCGTCGCGATGTCGGCGAGCGAGATGCGGTGCGCGCACGCTCGGACAGGGTTCTGCGCGGCCTCGTAGAGATCCGCGAGGCGCGACTGCACGGCCTTGTCGCCGGGGCGCACGTCCGCGAGGCCGCCGAGGATGCGGATCGCGCGCTCGCGATCGCCCTGTCGCACGGCGAGATCCGCGCGGGCCATGAGCGCGTCCGGGTCGAGCGCGTCGCGTCCGCTCCATCGCGCCGTGAGCTCCTGCGCCTCGCCGAGCCGGCCCATCGTCGCGTAGAGCGCGTAGAGGGCCGCCGTCTTGTCGCGGCTGTCCGGCTGCGACTGGAGCGCCGTCTCGGCGGCCGCGAGCTTCGTCACGCTGTCCTGCACGACCGTGTTCGTCACGTCGAACGTCGCCTTGCGCTCGAACACGCGCTTCATCGGCACGAGCGGGCGGCGCGGAGGCGGAGGCGGGTTCCACTGCGGACGGCGCTGCGGCTGGTTCACCTCGTCGAAGCAGAAGGGATCGCCGGGCGAGCAAGCGACCGAAGGCTTCTTCGAAGGCGCGGACTTCGACGCCGGGGGCGCCATCGTCGCGGCAGGCGCGGGCGATGCCGACGCCATCGGCATGTCGGCCTTGGGAGCCGCCGCGACGCCGCCGCCAGCCACGCCAGGACCGGACATGCCGAGGCCGAAGTCGCTGTCGTCCATCGAGCGGCCGGCCTTCGCGTCCTTCGACTTCTCGGAGGCCGCCGCGGTGTTGCCCGTCGGGGACTCGTCCTCGGGCGCCGAGGGATCCGGCTCGCCGTCCGCGTCCGCGCTCTGGCTCTGCGCAGCGACCTCGCCCGTGAAGATGGGCGCGACGCTCCCGCGATCGAGGCCGAACGCGTTGAACATCGCCTGGCTCTCCAGGACGAGCAGCGACGTGAACTGGCTCGCCACAGCGAACCGCTTGGAGAGCTCGACGATCATCGGCTTGGCGAGATCGCCGCCCGTGCGCTCCAGCTCCGCGATCTTCGCCGCCGCGAAGAGCCGAGGGACGAAGGCGTTGCCCGAGCTCGTCGTGGGGACGATCTTGACCGGGTACGTCTGCTCGAAGCGCTCGCCGGAGACGCGGCCGCGGAGCTTGATCGAGCCCGAGACCTCGCCGTCCTGCACCATGCGCGCGACGATGATCGACTCGCCGCCCGCGCGGATGGGATCGAGGCGCGAAGGCGTCACCTGCGTGAGGCCCTGCGGGAGCTCGATCTCGGGGTCGCGGAGCACGACGCCGTACGCCGCGGAGAGGACCTCGAGCGCCGCCGTCGAGACCTTCTGGCCGGGGACGTAGGGCACGACGACGCCGCCGCCGCCGCGCGCGAGCGCCTGGAGCGACGTGGTGTCCGCGTCGGAGCCGAGCGCCACAGCGACGATCGCGCCGTCACCCGGAGGCATCGCGGAGCGCACGGCCGTCTCGAGGTGCGCCGCGCGCGTGGGGCCGACGGTCGGGGTGCCGTCCCCAAGGTAGAGGATGCGCAGCTCCTTCTCGCGCGAGGAGCCGCCGGCCGCGCGCGCCGCGCTGATCGCCGCGGAGAGATCGCTGCCGCCGTCGGGCTCGATCGCGTCGAGGAACTTCTCCACGTCCGCCGCCGCCGAGGCCCCCGGGGCCTGCGGCCTCGGGGCGATGGAGCCGTCCATGCCGCGGCACGCGGTGTCGCACGCGAGCAGCACGAACGAGTCGCGCCGATCCATCTCCTTCACGATCGTCGAGGCGAGGCGCCGCGCGCGGGCGAAGCGCTCGCCGATCATCGAGCGGCTCGTGTCGACGACGATCACGTGCGTGCGCTCCTTCTGCTCCTGCCAGCGCGGCAGCTTGGGGCGCACAGCGATCGCGACGTACGGGGAGCTGTCGTTGGCGATCGTGCGCGCGGCCTCGATCGCGGCCTTCTCATCGGCCGTCGCGGCCTTCACGGGGGGCTGCCCCGCGATCGTGCCGCTCGTCGTGGCCGTCGTCGTCGGCGTCACGAACGAGCCGGAGTCCATGCGGTACGCCCACGCGGTGACCTCCTTGTCGCGATCCGGGAGGCCGTATTCCACCGTCAGATCGCCGGAGGGCGTGAAGCCGTCCGCGTGGAACGTGCGCCGATCGCCGGCCACCTCGCCCGACGCGCTCGCGAGCTCGTAGCCGCGCGTGGTGACGCCCATCTCCTTGTCGTTGCCGAGGAGCTGCACGTCCATGTCGAACGAGTCGATCTTCGTCGTGCCGCTCGTGTCGTGCGCGAGCGGGTAGGTGAAGCGACGCACGCCGCCCGACTGCTCGACGGTCTGCGTGTACGTGAGCACGACGCGCCGCGAGCTGCGCTTGGGGATCGGGAAGATCCGGAGCTCGAAGCGCCCGCCGCGCTGCCACTCGAGGAGCGCGGGATCGTGCCAGGGGCCGGGCACCCAGATGATCTCGTCGCGCGGCTTCACCTGCTTGGGCGCCGCGTTCTGGATGGCGCCGCGGAAGATCGCCGCGCCCTTGTCGCGATCGACGAACGCGCCCTGCACGGGCTTGCCGTCGACGTCGAGCGTGAGGCCCTCGATCTGCGCGCCCGGAGGCAGCGGGAACCGGAAGATGCCCTCGAGCTCCTCGTCCGTGTCGTTCTGGAAGGTCTCGTCCACCTCGGTGCGCGCGACGAGATCGACGATGCGCACCTTCACGGCGTGCTTCGCGAGGCGCACCGCGCGGTCCTTTTCCTTGGTGTCGCCGGGCTTGCGCGCGCGCAGCTCGCCGAGGCCGCGGAGCACCGGAGCGTCGACCTCCTCTTGCGATTGATCGCTCCACTCCATCACGTCGGCCAGCGAGGTCGACGCCGCGACGAGGGGCTCGCTGCGATCGGTCACCGTCGCCTCTTCGCCCGCGCGCACGTCGATCCACTTGCCCGAGCTGCCCGCGACCTTCACGGTGCCGCGCGCCACCTCGACGCTCCCTCGGCCGTTGCTAGCCGTGATCTGGAGCTTTGTCCCGATCACCTTCGCGCTGCCCGTGCCGAAGTCGAACACCGCGGGCGCCGCCTGCGGGAGGCTCGCCACGTCGGCCACGATCGAGCCGCGCGTGAGCTTGGCCGCGCGGTCCTTGCCGCTCGCGATCGCGAGCTCGGTGTTGCGATCGAGGGCCACCCACGTGCCGTCCGCGAGGCTCACGCGAGCCCGCGTGCGCGCGTCGGTGCGGAGGGTGGTCCCCTCGGCGATCGCGGTGTCCTGCGTCACCTGCGCGCACTGTCCGCCCGCGTCGCACGCCTCGAACCCGCCGGTCTTGTCGGCCGACGCGCGCGAGATCGTCCCGACCTTGCCGGACCACGGCTCGTCGAGGTTCGCAGTATCGACGGGGCCGTGCGAGCGCCCCTTCATGTAGAAGCCCGCCGCCGCGGCCGCCGCCATCGCGAGCGCCGCGCTCGCGACGAAGACGGGACGCCGGAAGAACGGGATCACCTTCGCGCCCTTCGAAGACCCTTCCTTCGCAGGCGCCGCGTCGACGGCGCGCGCGGTGGCGATCTTCTCGCTCTTGAGCGCGACAGCCGAGGGCTCTCCCGGCTCCGTCGCCTTGCCACGCTGCGGAGAACGTTCCCGGTCTTCCGGAGAACGTTCTCCGGAGAACCTGGAGGCGTCGGCCGAGCGCGCCGTGTCGAGCCCGCTCACCGCGGCCACGGTGGAGGGCCGGTGCTCGGAGATCTCGGTGGTGACGCGCCTCCCGCTCTGCACGGGCGCCTCCGCCTTCGCGGGCTCGCCGTCGTCAAGGAGGGTCCGCGGCGAGGGATCCGTCTTCGCTTCGTCGACGGGAGCGAGCGTCGTCGGCGCCGTGCCGATGTCGACGTCGTCCGTCTTCGGGAGCGATCTCGCGAGATCCGAGGGCTTCACGGGCGTGAGCTGCACGCCGCTCGCGCTCACCTTCGCGGCCTCGGCCTTCGCGGCGCTCGATCGCGACGCGCCGTCCGCGCCGCTGTCCCTCATCGAAGGAGCCGGAGCCACGGCGGACGCTCGACCGCTGCTCGTGCTCGGGGCCGCGGAAGGGATCGGTCCGTTGGGTCGGGCCGCGTCGATCTTGGCGAGGAGGCTGTCCGCGAAGCCCGCCGGCGTACGAAAGTCGGCCGAGGCGCCCTTGACGACGCCTGCAGCGCGCTCTGCGTCGTGCCGAAGATCACGGCAGTCGTCGCAGTCCGCGATGTGCTCGTAGAGGCCGGGATCCGCCGAGCCTTCGAGCACGTCCACCAGGTTGTCTTCGACCTGTGCGCAGAGGGGGTTCTTGTCGCTCATGGTGCTCATCGCTCACTCCTCACCGATCTCAGCTCGCAACTTCGCGAGGGCCCGGCTCACGCGCTTGCGCGCCGCCGCCTCGTCGATCCCGCACGCCACGGCGACCTCTTTGAACGAGAGATCCGCCTCGAACCGCAGCACCACCGCCTCCCGCTCGCTCGGCTTGAGCTTCGCGAGGGCCGCGCGCGCCCGCTCTGCTCGCTCGCGGGCGAGGGCCAGCTCGCTCGCGTCCGCGCCGCGGCTCGTGTCGTGGACGAGCCGAAGCTTCGTCTCGCGCCGCGCGCGCATCTCGGTGTGCCGCCCGCAGATCCGCCGAGCGATCCCGTAAAGGAACGCCCTCACCGATCCCTCACCCCTGTACGTGGGGAACGCGTCGAACGCCGCGAGGAAGGTCTCCTGCACGAGCTCTTCACTCTCGGCCTGCGAGCCGGTGAAGGCCATGCACAGCCGTCCGAGCGCGGAGGCGTACACCTCGGCGCAGCGAGCGACGGCCTGTCGATAACTTCCCGCAGCGATCAGCGCCTCGATTCCGTGGTGATCCGTGCGGGGGGTCGCCCCCTCCACGCGCGCTAGTCCTGCCGCCATAGGTGCCTCATCGATCGCCATGTGACCTCGTCGCTGCGGTTCGTGACCGCCGAGCTGTTTTCCCGGAGTCGTCAGAGTATCGGGGCGAGTCGCCCCATGAGTCGGTGGATCCAGCCTGCCCCGGTCGCGTCGTGACCGTGCGGAGGGCCCGTCGGCGTCGGGGCGGCGGCTGTCGCGAGGTGTGGCCGCGGCGTCGATCCAAAGAGAATCCCCGTTCACACCGTCGCGAGAACCAACGGCAGATCGCGCCCTGTAAGGACCCGTCCCGGCGCAGCGTATCGTCGCCCGTGCAGGGAGATCGCTTCAAAAATCCCGCTGGCTCCGGCGTCTGTTACGCTGGGGTCGGGCGGACCGAACAAGCGCCCGATCTCGGCTCGGTCCTTGCACAACGCAGAACCAGCCTTCATCGTCCAATTCCCCAGAGGCGACGCCACAACCAGGAGCTCTTCATGGACACGCGTTTTCCTCCGCGCTCCCCGCGGTCCGATTCATCCACCGATGCCACTCACACCGTGACGAGGAAGTCGCGGTACTTCGCGGGAGCGCTGGCGTTGCTAGGCGCTCTCGCGCTCTCGTCCACCGCTCTCGCCGATCAGCCCCCGCAGCTCCCCGCGCCCAGCAAGACAAAGATCGTCGTCAAGATCGACTCGCACAAGGTCGCGATCGAAGCCGACGACGACGACGAGGACGCGGCGCCGCCGGCGAAGGCCGTGAAGCCCGCCGCCAAGAAGGACGACAAGGCCGACAAGGCGGACAAGAAAGACGACAAGGCCGACAAGAAGGACGACAAGGCCGACAAGGCGGAGAAGGCCGCGATCGATGAGAAGGTGTCGAAGGGCGTCGTCACGATCGAGCGCGCCGGCACCGTCCTCGGGATCGGCAGCGTGCTCTCGGGCGACGGCCGCATCCTCACGGCCCTCTCGCCGCTCGGCACGGGCAACGATCTCGACATCAAGTACGCCGACGGAACCACCGCGAAGGCGAAGGTCGGTCACCACGATCGCACCTGGGATCTCGCGCTCCTCGTTCCGCAGTCGGGCAAGTGGAAGGACGGCCTCCAGGCCTCGAGCAAGGCCGCCATCCGCGAGGACGCCGCGAGCGCGATCAAGAGCTTCTCGCTCGGCAAGGGCAACAAGCTCGCCGCCGGCCCGATGGTCTTGAAGTCGCTCCGCAGCCTCCTCGGCGCCGACGACAAGCAGATCGACAACGTGATCGAGCTCGGCTCGCGCGTCGTGCCGACGGACCTCGGCTCCCCGATCCTCGACGAGGACGGCAAGGTGCTCGGCATGCTGGGCCGCGGCTGCGCGCCCTCGACCGAGAAGGACAAGCCGTGCACGCCGGTCGCCTTCGGCGTCCCGCTCACGGCGATCAAGTCGTTCCTCAAGAACGTGCCCGCGACCGCCGTGATGCCGGCGCCGTGGCTCGGGATCCAGGGCATCTCGGAGTCCAACGCGATCGCCAAGGGCGTGCGCGTGCTCACCGTTCACCCCGACAGCCCGGCCGAGGGCGCGAAGCTCAAGGGCGACAAGAGCGCGGGCGATCTCATCCTCGCCGTCGCGGGCACGCCGGTCACCACGCCGGACTCGCTCGCGGACGCGATCAAGGAGTACGCGATCGGCGACAAGGTCCCGCTCCTCGTCTTCAGCGGCGGCAAGTACAAGATGGTGAACATCACGCTCAAGCCGGCGCCCGAGAAGAGCACCTCCAACGCGGCGGAGCTCCCCGCGGCCGACGAGACCACCACCGAGAAGAAGAAGGCCTTCTAGGGCCACCCGATTCTTCGGCGGCCTCGGCGTCACGCAACGCACGCCAACGCCCCTCCCGCGTGCCTGAAAGCGCGTCGGAGGGGCGTTTCGTTGATCCAACCCGTTGACATGCGGACCCTTGCCCCCGCACGATTCACTCTCCGGCCGGTCTGAGGGGCCGCCGTCAAGAACCTCTTCGAGCCGGAACCCCCTCCGGCGATGCTTCCCCGGGTGAGAAACCGTGCCGCAGCCGTTCCGAATCGAAGTCGCGGGTGAGACCAACGTCGGTCGCAAACGCAACCATAACGAGGACAGCTTCGCCATCATGGCGGAGTTCGGCCTGTTTCTGGTCGCGGACGGCATGGGGGGTCACGCCTCGGGCGAGGTCGCCTCGAAGATGGCCGTCGATGCGATGCACGAGTTCTTCAGCCAGACGCAGGAGGATCCCGAGCGGACCTGGCCGTACAAGATGGATCGCTCCAAGGGGTACGAGGAGAACCGGCTCATCACCGGCATCAAGCTCGCGAACCTGCGCATCTACGACTCCGCGCAGCGCGAGGCGAAGAAGCGAGGCATGGGCACCACGTTCGTCGGCCTCTTCACCGCGAACGACGGCGTGTACGTCGCGCACGTGGGCGACAGCCGCTGCTACCGGTTCCGCGACGGCAAGCTCGAGATGCTCACCGAGGACCACTCGCTCCTCAACGACTACATCAAGATGAAGCGCCTCACCGCCGAGGAGATCGCGAACTTCCCACACAAGAACGTCATCGTGCGCGCGCTCGGCATGAAGGACACGGTGAAGGTCGACACGCGCTTCGAGGTCCCGCAGGTCAACGACACGTACCTCCTCTGCTCCGACGGCCTCTGCGGGCCCGTGACGGACGACGAGATGCAGGGCATCCTCCGCGACCACAGCGACCTCAAGGTCGCGTCGAGCCAGCTCATCGGGCGCGCGAACGAGCACGGCGGCCCCGACAACATCACCTGCGTCCTCGTCCGCTGGATGCAGTGAGCTCACGATCGAGGCTCGACCGTGCGAGTCGGTCAGCCGTCCGCGGGTAGCAGCGGGCGCGCCAGACAGATCAAACAGCCGGCGAGCGTCACCCCCCCCCACGCCAGATTGACTTGATGGTTCAGCCCGAGACCTCGCCGGAGGTCACAGGCTGTTCGGGGCGCACAGGTCAGTGGTGGAGGGCGTTGATGACGGCGTTGATGAAGGTGTTCTCTTCGTTGTACGGGTTCTCGGGAGAGACATCGAGGTCGAGCGGATCCGCCAGATCCCACGTTGACCACTGGACGACGACGACGCCCTCGAGCTGGTTAATCGCGATGAGCTGCCCGTAGATGCCGTATCCGAAGAAGGTCCAGTCGGAGGTGCGATTCGAGAGCTTGATCGCTGTCGGGGCCGTGGTCTTCTGGAGCGGAACAGGGCCGGTCTTTGTCTTGACAGGTGACGGGTTGTTGATGCCATCGTCGTACGACGCCGAGAACCACCACATGTACCCATACTGACCGTTATCGGCGAAGTCGGGGACCGCCGAGGGGGCGAACCAGGTGGTCGCGCTCTGCACCCAGTTTGTCGGAAGCGGGCTCGTGCCGTTGGACAGCAGCCCGTTCTTCAGGATGAAGTTGGCGAAGCGCCCGTAG
>Ga0268298_10007006_pt1 | contig 10089 bp, 5 predicted proteins | sample WWTPWeurt_MetaG_FD_194462 | JGI IMG/M metagenome (GOLD analysis project Ga0268298, IMG submission 194462) | Activated sludge microbial communities from WWTP in Nijmegen, Gelderland, Netherland - WWTP Weurt | ecosystem: Engineered > WWTP > Aerobic digester > Activated sludge | place: Netherlands... | reverse complement strand
GAACCTTTTGTTCGTTTTGTGAATTTAGTAATTTGCTCATAAATCATCAAAAGGGGATACTATTTTTTGAATACTCCGGGTACTTACGTGGGTATATATTTCGGTTGTTTTGCTGCTTTTATGGCCCAAAATTTCCTGAATATAGCGTAGGTCGGTGCCCGCTTCTAATAAATGGGTGGCATAACTGTGTCTGAGCCAATGCAAAGTTACTGGTTTTGTAATCCGAGCTTTTTCTAACGTAGTTTTTAAAACCTTCTGAAGACTTCTTGCATCATAAGGCTCTCCGCGATATTGCCCCTCAAAAAGGTATTTGGCCGGTTTTGCACCCGATACATATTCTCTTAACAGTTCAATGGTTTTATTACTTAGCGGGGCAATTCGGTCTTTAAATCCTTTGGCCTGTTTTATAATAAGCAGGTTTCTCTTGCTATCAACATGGGTAAGTTCAAGGTGTATTAATTCGCTGCTTCTTAAACCGCAACTGTAAATAAGCGATAGCATAGCCTTATGTTTAATATTGGTACTCGCTTCTAAAAGGTTCTTTACCTCATTTTTGCTTAATACGTTGGGTAGTTTTTTTTCTCTGCGGGGGCGATGAATTTTTTCCGTTTTAATATTACTCTCTTTAATTGCACCGAAGAAAAGTTTTAATGCATTTACCGTTTGATTTTGTAATGAGGTGGAGTATTTATTGGCTTTGATATAATCATTGTTAAAATCCACCACATCTTTATTGCTTAGTTCTTCTACTTTTTTATAGTGGTAATATTTTAAAAATACCCTTAGGGCATCGGTATATGTTTTTATGGTGTTTTCGCTGTAGTTGCGCGATCGCATGTAGCGGGTAAAGTCAATAATTTTTTGATTGGCTCCTTCGGCCACATCATCCGGGCTGTTGGCTGTATATGTTTTCTCAGCAATGCCTACTCCCAGCAGTTTGCGGTAATACTCATTATCCTGCACGTGCCAGCATTTAAGGGTATTGCTCCAGCGGGCGCCTTTTAGCCCGCGAGCCTGCTGGTTCCACTCTTTTTTATATGGAAATTTTAAGGCTAACCGTTTTTGGTTTTCGTGTACTAAAGGTTCAATAATCCACTCAGCAGGTACGGTCATGTTAAGGCAGGTTCAATTAAACAAAGTCAAATGTGGCACTAATTTTTGTAAAAAGCAACAGGTAATTGCGGGGGGGGGCGCTGCACATAAAACAGGCCGGCCCCATGCGGGGCCGGCCTGTGAATAATAACTATGAAAAAAAGTACTTATTGAATAATGGTCATTTCTACCCTTCGGTTGCGGTCGCGTCCTTCGGCAGTGGTATTGTCGGCAATTGGTTTAGTTGAACCCCATCCTTTGGCACTCATGCGGGCAGCGGCTACTCCTTTAGAGGCAAGGTAGCGTTTTACGGCATCGGCACGTTTTTGCGAAAGCAGTTTGTTTTTGGCGGCATTACCTACATTATCGGTGTGTCCGTCAATCTGCAATTTCCAGGTTGGGTTCTTTTTAAGCAAAGCAGCCAAATCGGCAAGCGATTTCATTGAACCGGCCTGTATTACATCTTTACCTACGGCAAACTCTAAATTTTCGAAAGCGGCATTCAAAATTTCCTGCTCTTCTTTTTTCAACTCAGGGCATCCGTTATTAGAAGGTACTCCCGGTACAATAGGACACTTATCGTAGTTATCGCTAAGTCCGTCACCATCGGTGTCAGGGCAACCATTGGCGTTGCGCGGTCCGGGGGTTTGCGGGCAAAGGTCAAGCGCATCGGCAGTAGAGTCGCCATCCATATCAGGGCATCCCATGGTGTAAAGTGGTCCGGCTACTTTAGGGCAGGCATCCATTTTATCATGTGTTCCGTCACCATCGCTGTCGGGGCATCCGTTAAACTGAGGTAGTCCTGCACTATCAGGGCACATATCAATTTTGTCGTACACACCGTCACCGTCTTTATCAGGGCAACCGTTAAACTGCATTAATCCGGCTTCGGCAGGGCACTGGTCTTGTCTGTCTTCCACCCCGTCTTTATCGGTATCAGGGCAGCCGTTAAACTGCGGCAATCCGGCTACGTCAATACACTGATCAAGTTTATCCATTACACCGTCACCATCTTTATCAGGGCAACCGTTAAACTGAATTAATCCGGCTTCGTAAGGGCACGAGTCGAGTTTGTTAGGAATACCATCGCCATCGGCATCCGGACAACCGTTAAATTGTTTCAGTCCGCTGTCGCTCGGGCATTCGTCAAAGCGGTCAATAATGCTGTCGTTATCGGTATCAGGGCATCCGTTCCAAAATTCAGGTCCTGCAGCCTGCGGGCAACTGTCAAGCATATTAATAATTCCGTCACCATCGCTGTCAGGGCAACCGTCATAAATCTTCAGACCCGGATCGTCAGGGCATTTATCTTTAAAGTCGGTAATACCATCGCCATCACGGTCGGCAGCTTTGCGGCCAAAGGTTAAATAAAATCCGGTGCGCACATGCACGTTGCGTGATTCTAAAGGTTTGGTAATGGCAAATAAATTATCGGTCATTACGTGCCATTGCAGCGGCCCCAGGTTAATAGCTGTACCTATGCCCAGGTTGGCAAAACTTCCGTTGGTTACACTGTAAGTAGCACTCAGGTTCATAAAACGGCCAATACCGGTTGATGCATTTAGCCCGATGGTAGGATACATTTTCCCGTTGTAAAAAGTTCCGTTAAATAAACCACCAATAGATGTTTTTTCGCCTATAAAATAATTGGCTCCCACATAAAACTGGCGGGTAAGTTTTGTTTTGTAAGCAGTGTTGCTTTTGCCATCATCAATTTGCAGTGAATTTTGCAGCGAGTCACCGGCTTTTCCAAAGGCATCACCAAGGGTTGAACTGTCGTTTAAAAAGTCGTTGATGTTAATGCCGTTAAAGGTGTAAGGCTGATTTGGGTTGCGGGTGGTGTAGGCATATAAATCGTCTTTCCATTTAATAGACCCCAAATCGAGTAAACTGGCCGAAATCATCCAGCGTTTGTGGGGGGTATAGGTAACCCCAAAATCGGCCGCAAATCCTGTATTTTTTTTGCCAAAAAAGTATTTTGCCGCATTGTCACTTGCATTGCCAATGGCCGAGTCGAGTCCCGAAGTATTAATTTTTACATTGGAACGGGCCGTGATGGCATAAGTATTAGGGTCGGTGTAGAGGATAACATCTGAACTGGCGGTTTGAATATTTTCCATACCGTAAAGGTATTTTAGGGTCACACCCAGGGTAAGCTGTTCGTTAATTTCGTGCGAGTACCCTAATCCGTATTCGCGAAAGTGCATCAGGTCTAAACCTACATTCAATTTTTGCTCGGTACCGGCTGTAGGGCCGTTTCCTTTAATCAAAAAACTCATCAGGTCTTTGGTGTACGAGTAGCGGGTTTCATAGCGTTCCTGTGCCATAAGGCGTATATAGCCTGCACCCACTTTAAATCCAAGGTCAAATACCTGCATTTTTAACCCCATCGACATAAAGTTGGTGGGTTTTAATTTGCCCAGCATTTTTTCCATATCAAACACGAGCGAGTCGTCCTGATTGCGTTTGTGAATAAGGTCTTTTACCGCAAATCCGCTATTGGTAAACCCAATCATGGTAGAGCCTAATGCCGGAATGGCTAAGTTAAATTTTGCCTGCGGTCGAAGGGCAGGATTCAGGTTCATGCGTGTGTGCACAAAGTTCATGTTGTAAAGAGTTACATCGCTTTGCGCAAAAGCTGCAACGGTAAGGCAGGTAAACACCGCCACATATACATATTTTAATGTTTTTTTCATGGTGGTGAGGTTTATTTGTTTTTAAGTTCAACTTTAATTTTAACGCGGGCGCTTAGCTGCACTCCCAGCACATAGTCGCTGAAAATTTTAATATCATCAGCAGAGGGTTGAGAACTTATATTAGCTTTGATTCTAATCTTTTTAGAAAGAGAACTAATCACTTTCCAGCGTAGTTCTTCAATGGTATTGTCGGTGGTAACTACGGTAGGGGTTACTACTTTACCGGTTCCGTCTATTACACCGGCCTTAACAGGGAAACGGTTGGCCGCACTTTTTACCAGCGAATCAACGGGGTTTCCAAAGGCATCAACAAAATAAATCTGCATTTCCAAATCAAGCGGAAATCCATTACTCATAATACTGCGTATGGTGGCCGATTCAACAGCATCGGTATCTTTAAATTCAAAGTCGAATTCTTTTACAATTTCAAAATTACTGGCTTTGCCGTATAGTGGCAATTCGCACCGCACATTTGCTCTAACTGTGCTGGTATCAGTAATGAAGTTGTGCGAGGACGGGGTGCCGGTAGGATTGGCAACAAAATTTATTTTGGTAATAAAGTAGTAAGGATTGTTGTTTATCACATCGCGCACATTACTGTTGTTTTTGTCAAGGGTTCGGCTCGATATAACCTGTTGGCCAATTTGTGCCAGGGTAGGAGCCGTAACACTAAGCGGAGTGGTTACGCCCGAGCCTGTAACCACAAAATCTCCCGCACCCGGATTGGGAGCCGGAATATTTCCTTTAACCGAAATAAAATCAACCTGCATCGGGATTCCAAAAGAGTTTCGTATTTCAAAAATTACTTTAGGGTCGGCATGTACAATATGGCCGGTGAAAAACGAGTTTCTGAAAGCAGCAAAAATGATGGTGTCGGGTATTCCGGCCGACATAGTGAAGGTGCCCATATCGCCATGCACACGTTTCCAGTCAAGGTTATTCATGCTGGGAGTAAACGATATTTTATCGCTGGTAGTTGGAAGGTTTCCGGCCGATGTTTTGGTGAGGGTAACATCCATCTTAACCGGAATTTTATTGGTTTGCGAACCGCCATTGGTCAAATCAAACGAATACCCGTTTACCGGAATGGTAACGGTACTTTGATAACTGTTGGCCGCATTTAACACAGTATTTACTACCAAAGGAAACCCGTTTTTGGTGGCCGAGGTAAGGGTGAAAGTAACACTGGCATCATGTAGCATAGTTGATACTGCGGTGAAAGAAAGCGAGCCTGAATCAAATAAAACAGAATCCATCACCATACTGCCTGATGAGAAATTTACTACCGAGTTAGTTGAATAACTTGCGGTTGCACCTATAGGAGCCACTCCAAAGGCAGCCACTGCCAGCGGGGTTATGTTTCCATTTTGCTGGGCCATGGTTTGGTCGGGCAGAAAGAGCAATTCTTCTCCGGTTTTTATGTCCAACTCATTCTTATAAACCAGTGTACAGAATTTGTCGGAGGCAACTTCAATTTTTCCGGCTTTATCACCTTTTGTAATAATGTCGGAGGCTGTTAGTGATGAGTTCACCAATGGCAGAGCCATATCGGGGTTCCATTTGGTTTCGGCCACGCGGTCAAAATTCAAATCATCAGGATTCACACAACTGTTGGCAAAAGCCAGCCCCGTTGCAAGGAGCAAAACTTTCAGGAACCTGTTGTTAGTTAAGTAATTTTGTTTCATAAATAAGGGTTATTATTCGATTACCAAGGTAGGCAATTTCATTAACAAATGTATTATTTCAAAATGAATTACGTATAAATACGTAGTAAGTTTCGCTCAACAGCCCCATTAAAAGCCCAAGTGCGGTATTAAGTCGCCAGAAACGGACCTCAAAATAACAGGTGATTCAGGGCATCGGCCACGTGGTTTACCGGTGGCAGGCAGGTTTGATTAAAGCAAACGTAAAATTTTGATTCATTGGTTTTTTTGTCGGAAACCAGCGGGATTTGGGATTCCGCAGAGTTTCCTGCCATTAGAATATTAGCCAATGGAAGTAACTGCAGTTTTTTAAGGTGAGACATAGCCTCGGGGCCGGTACATATCACCTGATAAAATGGTTTACTCAAATGCAGTAATAAATCCATCCAGTTGCTGTAGCCACTTACCGATTGGGTGGCTTTGGGAATAACCGAAATGGCCATTTTCACCGCTTTTTCGCGGTAATGGGGGAGGTTAAAATAAAACGAAAGGTAAAAAAGGCATTTGGCCAAAACCGAGTTGGAGGCAGGAATCACATTGTCGGTTACATCAAATTTGCGGGCGGCTAATTGTTCCCCGTCATCGGGGGTGAAGCGGAAAAATCCCGTGCCCTCATCGTAAAAATGAACAAGTGCCCGTTGCATAAGCCGGTGAGCGCGGTGCAGGTAATCATCGTTTAAAGTTACCTCATACATTTTCAAAAGGGCATCGCAAAGCAGGGCATAATCTTCAGAAAAAGCCGGCACGCTTACGTTTCCGTTTTTGTAGATGCGAAATAATTTTTCTCCGTTAAAAAGGGTGCTGAGCAAAAAGGAAATATTTTTTTCGGCCAGTGTCAGGTACTGTTGCTCTCCGGTAGCCGCATAGGCATCGGCAAATCCTTTTGTCATTAAGGCATTCCACGAGCAAATTACTTTATCATCAAGGCCCGGACGAATGCGGGATTCGCGCTTTGTCAGCAATTTTTGGTGGCAGGCGGCAATGGTTGCTTCAATAGTTTCTAAAGGCAGGCGGGTAAGTTTTTCAAGTTCATCGTCTTTTAGAGTTTTAAATAAAATATTAGTTCCGTGCTCCCAGTTTCCATCACGCTGCACATTGTAGTACATGCTAAAAATTAATTCATCTTCGCCCAACAGCGTTTTTAACTCTTCTTTCGTCCACACGTAAAATTTTCCTTCCACGCCTTCGCTGTCGGCATCAAGTGCCGAGAAGAAGGCCCCGCTTTCGTGGGTCATTTCGCGGGTAATCCATTGGGCGGTTTGCTGCATCACGCGTTTAAAAAGCGGCAACGGATTTAATTTATACGCTTCGGCATAAAGGCTCATCAGCTGGCCGTTGTCGTAAAGCATTTTTTCAAAGTGTGGCACTTTCCAAAAGCTGTCGGTAGCGTAGCGTGCAAATCCTCCTCCGCACTGGTCGTAAATTCCGGCTTCAGCCATTTTTATAAGGGTAGTCATTACGGCCTGCTTCACTTCGTCATCATTGCTGATAAGGGCGTAGTGTAAAAAAAACAGGTGGTTGGAGGGCAAAGGAAATTTAGGAGCCCAGTTGTATCCGCCAAAGGTGGTATCGAAATTGGGTTTAAAATTTACGACTGCTTTTTTAAGGATATCAAAATCAACTTCAGCAATAGCCAGGGCTGCCATAGGTGCATCCATCCGTTCTACTCCGGTTGTTAACTCGGCAGCAAATTGACGGGCTTCTTCCTTTTTTGTTTTATAAAAATTGCTGATGGCTACTAATGTTTCCTGCCATTTGTGCTTAGGGAAATAGGTTCCGCCATGAAGGGGTTTTCCATCGGGCAGGGTAAACATATTCAAAGGCCATCCGCCCCGCCCCGTGATTAGCTGCACGGCATCCATGTACACCTGATCCACATCGGGGCGTTCTTCGCGGTCCACTTTTATACAAACAAAATGGGCGTTCATCAGGGCAGCGGTTTCTTCATCTTCAAAACTTTCGTGTTCCATTACATGGCACCAGTGGCAGGCCGAGTAGCCAATACTCACCAGCACCAGTTTATCTTCCTGTTTTGCTTTTTCAAAAGCTTCGTCTCCCCACGGATACCAGTCAACCGGATTGTGGGCGTGTTGCAATAAATACGGACTGGCCGAGTGAATTAAACGATTGGTGTGGGTGTGCATGGTGCAAAGATGAAAGATTTTTTAGCAAATTTCCCATTGATTGCGCCCTTGCAGTGCAGGCATGTGCTGTGTGAAACTAAGTTTACCCAAGTAAGAGGGTTGAGGCATGTTCTTTCACTTCCGATAAAAATACGTCTCCCCTCTGCCATATCTCCATACCGGGATTGGCAATGACGTTTCCTTATTTGTTCTCCCGAACAGCCTGGGTTGTAGCAAGCGAAACCATCCCCAGGTTTCAGCAAGGCTAACGGGGCGTGGAGACAAAAGCATGATGCATGATGGTATGTGGATTTATCGTACCACCAGCATTCGGGTGCTTGTGCCTCCTGCAGTATGCCGCAAGGTGAGCCAATACAGGCCTGAAGGTAACTGGGCAACAGGAAGAAAAAATTCATATTGGCCAGCGATAAAAAAGGCCGAAGGCCATTGTTTCACTTTTTTCCCGGTAATATCGGTAAGCATCATGTTCAATTCACCCGGTTCAGCTAAACTCAAAAAAACTCTTGCCTGCTCCATTGCCGGATTGGGATAAACCTCCATACATAACAACCTGCGTGTATTTTCAGTAAGTGAAGTAAGGTTATTGCTAGCAATGTTAGAAAGAGAAGAGTTATAAGTTTTTGTACTTTCACACGCATCGGGTTTTACCACTTCAACGCGGTAATACACAAATCCTGCTGGCGGGTTTACATCGGTATATTGTGTATTGCCGCCAGAAACGGAACTGAGTAATTGAAGGTTTGACGCACTGGTGCCTCTGTAAATATTGTAAGTAGAAACTGTAAAACCTGTATAAGGATCCCAAATCAGGTTCCAGGTATCGCCCATGCCTTTTACTATAGATAGGTGCATGGTTTTGTGAAAGCTGCTAGTCACAAGCGGAAGCCCGCAATTGGTATTATACGAAACTTTGTATTTGTTAGATTGTACCTCCGGACGGGATGCTGTATCAGTAAACGAAGAAAGAGCGGTATGACTCAACCGACCAATAATAGTGTAAACATCCGTTACACTGCTCTCGCGATATATGTAAAATGAATCGAGTGCTGTTGAAACGGGTTTTTGCCATACTACTTCATTTTTATTTTGATCATCAACTGTAACCATACATACCTCCACTTTTTCCTGCACTGCATTCACATTAACCTTCCAGATTCCGTTTTCGGTACCCGCATACAAATCGCTGCCAACAAGGATTAAAGTATTTACCTCTAATGCATATGGCATACAGTGATTGGCTTCTTTCCATACCGCACCATCATTGAGTGTACGAAAAACAGTACCTGTACCAGCAAATACAGATGTCCCTACCACTTCCAATGTCATAATATACGGAATAAACAATCCGCTATTAACAGCTGTCCAGTTAGCTCCGCCATCACTCGTCCTAAAAATACCTCCTCCATCGGTTGCTGCATAAATGAAATTGCCCGAAACTGCTAATTCGCGTATCTTAGGATTAGTAAGATTATTGTCCACCTGTGTCCACGAGCTAAAATTGTCGGTAGATTTAAATACATAATTATTGCGTGTTCCTGCGTAAATCGCACCACCCGCTTCTACAAAAGTATTTACTTCCTGCTGAAGGGAGGTTTGAGTCCAATTTACTCCGGTATCAGCTGACATAAATACGCCTTGAAAATCCCATTTGCCCGCATATACATTGGTGCCTTTCACAAATAAGGAGATGATTTGAGCACCGTTTAAACCTGTTCCCGTCCACGATTGACCATTATTTTTTGAAATACGCACTCCGTTTCCCAGCGTACCGGCAAATACATTATTGCCCAGAACGGCAATACATTTTACATCCATACCGGCTAACGAACTATCCCATGACACTCCATTGTCAATTGAACGATAAAATCCGTGCCCTTCCGTTCCTACAAAGAGACTGCTGCCGCTATATGTAAGGCAACGTACCGGGATATTTTGCGGAAAAGTAGCCAGCGGACGCCATTGTGAAAATAGATTTCCATTTACCCCAATTAACACCAGCAGTGTAAAAGTTAACGTTTTCATATAATTAATTAATTATTTATTTGTCTGCAATCCGATACAAAATTACAACCTGTCTGAGGTCATTAATATGATATGGATCACTCATTATTATGACTTACATTACATTCGGAACTTGAATGCTTTTGAAAAGCTAAAAACTGAGGTTTGCTTCCCGTTGGCGCGTGGCTCATGCCTCGTGTCATCTATCATCATGCCTGCATTAACTTAATCAAATACTTAACTGGTGCGCTCGCAAAAATGAGGCAACATTTATCTCAGCTATTCTCATAAATGAATTCCTATGCTCACAACGGGGAGATCGCCACACCATGAGTACATGGTTCGCGATGACGGTATATTTTAAATACACAATTATTTCTTTGCTTCCCGTTGGCGCGTGGCTCATGCCTCGTGTCATCTATCATCATGCCTGCATTAACTTAATCAAATACT